>Ga0070671_100002675_pt1 | contig 13810 bp, 9 predicted proteins | sample KBSS73metaG_FD_65341 | JGI IMG/M metagenome (GOLD analysis project Ga0070671, IMG submission 65341) | Switchgrass rhizosphere microbial communities from Kellogg Biological Station, Michigan, USA - KBS S7-3 metaG | ecosystem: Host-associated > Plants > Roots > Rhizosphere > Soil ...
GAAATGATAGACCGCGTGCTGATGAATATTGATGATGAAAAAACAATTCAGGATGTGAGAAGTGAGGTGAAAGAGTTTATGCAGGCATATCCTTTGTATCCTGAACTTGGATGAGGATACAGAATGCCGGATGCCAAGATACAGGATGCAGGACGTAGTCCGGAGTATCGATAGCTATCGGGATCAGCAGAGACGGATATAGGATGCAGGATACAAGTTATAAGAATAATACTCTGAGAAAAAATGATTCAACGTATACAAACACTTTGGCTGGTACTGGCTGCTATGGTAGCGGTGCTTTCGATTAAGTTTCCATTTTATACGGGTAGCCTGATTGCGAATAACGCTTACCTACGCTTTACGGCAGCGGAAAATATTCCGATATTGGTTTTGACGGTGATCAGCGCCCTCATAAGTGCCATCACAATCTTTTCGTTTAAAAACAGGGGCCGTCAAACAGGTTTAACCCTCCTGAATATTTTCGTGTCTATCATCATCCTGGTGCTTTATTTCCTTCGCCTAAAAGATTTCAGCACCGGAGCGTTCAGTCTCACTTCACTCTTTGCATTTGCATTACCTGTGTTGCTGATCCTGGCTTTGGTGGGAATTAGAAAAGATGCGAAGCTCATTAAGAGCCTTGATCGCTTGCGCTAATGGATATCATACATAATTACTCGTCAGACGGAGACCGTCAGACGAGGGTCTAAAAGTTAAACCCAATACTTAAGAATGCGTTACTTCCGTAAGGACTTCTTGGATCCTGTATCACGTCGTATTGATACATAACTGTCATGGCACTTCTTCCATTACCTCCCAATGGAATTGCTGCGCCAGCTCCAACCAATAGTGATGGAACGAATTTGGGATCCAACTTTTGATCTTCAATATTACCATCAGAGAACTTCCGCTTCCCCCAGGTATAGTTCAACTCCGGTTGCGCTTGCACGAGAAGAAAACGAACTGGGTACAGGCGGCCAAAAATGCTTAGTCCGGCAACTCCATATTCATCTTTGAATGGAGGAACATAATAATCATACTTCGTACTGGAATAAATAAAATTGATTCCGGTGCCCGCCGCAAAATATTTATTGAACATGTATCCTACTTGCGGTGAAACATTGACAAACGTATAGCTGCCAAAGCTCGCGCCAAAAGTTCCACCAAAGAAAAGTTTGTTTTTATCGAATCCTTTTGTGGGCTGCTCTTCATCCTGGGCAAGAGCAACGAGTCCCACAGAAGAAAGTAGTATCAACAGTAAGCATTTCCTTATATACATATATGACGGTTTAAGGTTAATCAAATATTTTCCCCGCGTTTAATATTCCATTGGGATCAAACAGGTTTTTAATCTCTTTCATCAATCGCATCTGGGCTTCATCGAAAATGATATTCATATACTCTTTTTGAACCAGCCCGATTCCGTGTTCACCGCTTATTGTGCCGCCTAACGATTTTACTAATTGAAAAATTTCACGAATTCCTTTTTTTAAAGAACCATTCCATTGTTCATCGGTCAATTCTCCTTTGATAATATTCACGTGAAGATTACCATCTCCTGCATGTCCGTAGCAAACAGATTGAAATCCGTATTTGGCGCCTATTGCCTTCACGCCCTTCAATAGTACCGGTAATTCTGCCCGGGGCACTACAGTATCCTCTTCTTTATATACCGAATGCGCCTTCACTGCTTCGCCAACTCTCCTTCTCAGTTTCCATAATTCGGCTTTCTGTTGCGCATCATCGGCAAATAGTATTTCGCCGCAATCAAATTCATTCATCAGGTTGGCGATGGCTTCCATTTCCTGCATCAAAAGTTCCGGATGATTGCCGTCCACTTCCACGAGTAAGTGCGCCTGAACGTTTTCATCTATACGAATAATATGACTGTCGGTATACTTCGTTACAAAATCAATCGCGTCCCTTTCCATGAATTCTAGTCCGGACGGTGTGAAGCCCGCCTGGAAAATTGCGCTCACGGCCGCACATGCATTTTCTGACGAAGGAAAAGGCACGAGCATTAGCATGTCATGTTGCGGCAGCGGAATTAATTTCAAAACAATCCTGGTAACAATTCCGAGTGTCCCTTCGCTCCCTACCACCAGTTGAGTAAGATTATATCCGGTAGCATTCTTCAATACATTTGCGCCCGTCCAGATTATTTCACCGCTGGCTAAAACCATTTGAAGATTCAGCACATAATCCTTCACCACTCCATACTTCACTGCCTTCGGACCCCCACTGTTTTCCGCAATGTTCCCGCCGATGAAGCAAGTTCCGCGACTGCTGGGATCAGGCGGATAAAACAATTTCTTTTGTTTTACGGCGTCTTGCAAAACCTCCGTGATCACCCCGGGTTCAGTAATCACCTGCAAATTCCTTTCATCTATTTCAATGATCCGATTCAACCTTTCGGTAGAAAGAACAACGCCTCCTTTATGAGCCAATGCTCCACCACTCAATCCGGTGCCTCCTCCTCGAGGTGTTACTGGAATCTTATAACGACTGCAGAGTTTAAGAATGCCGCTTATTTCTTCAGCTGATGCAGGCTTCAAAACTAATTCCGGCAGATAGTAGAGATCTTCTGTTTCATCCTTCGCATACTTATCAAGTGAATCGGCGTCATATAAAACGTAATCCGATCCCACGATCTGTTTGAATTCTTCAATAAAGGCTGAGGCCTTTCTATCTTTTACCTGCACTGATTCCAATGAAAAATATTTGAAGTAAAAATCGTATAAAAGGGGCAGATGAAAAAGCCAACTATTACCGGCGGAAGCTTGGACAACGATATTGGCTAAGATCAGCAGTGGCTTCGTTATAAAAACCTTGTTGGATGATCGAAAATTCGTAAGCGCCTCTCGTTGCGTTATAATTTTTCAGCCCCGAGGTAGTGGCATCATATGAAAAAGTCATGCGTACGTTGTTCCACTGAAATCCCACCAAGGCAATAACCGCATCTCCGGGTCTGATGAACGCACCACCGAGCAATTGCGTTTTTCCATCGCCCGATAAATTATATTGTAATGTAGCACCTCCCACCAACTCGGATGCTTGTGCCTGCCTTGTATAGTACGCCATCGGATTTACAATAACCAGGTCATTAAGCTTGATACTCGCATTTAGAAAACCAATATATCTCGGCGCAATTCTATCGTCATATCCGGAATTGGAAGTAAAGAAAGATTCTCTTGCCCGATTAATATGATGAACCGAAAAGCCGCCATTAAAATAGATGTCATCCGTAGGAAAATAAGCGTAGTTCATACCAACCTGCATGTCAAAATAACCAGTGCTGGTTCTATCAAGCACCACATCAGTAGGCAACTGGTTATCAAAAAACTTTCCGTCAAACTGGTCTGGGAATTTTAATTCCGTAATGTTGATACGTTTACTTACGTATCCTGCATTAAATCCTGCAGTGAGCAAGCTATTCAGTCCTATCATCTGGTGATATGCAGCGGATCCGTAAACCTTTGTTGAAGTTAACTTTCCTGAACCAGCAACATCTCTTAAAATAACTCCACCAAGACCCACCCAACCGTTGTCCAGCTTATCTCTCAATACCTGTGCGTCTCCAAATATGCTCATCGTCTTATATGGCACAGTCATAATGGTAGAATACTGGTTCCGATAGTTGGCACCAATGCGATAGTCTGCATCAGGAATGAATCCCGTATTCGCAGGATTTGCAGTCAGCGGAGAATTATACCATTGAGAGAAATGAAGATCCTGTCCGTAACTATGTGCGGTTATTTGAATGCTCCCAACAATGATCAATAAAACTTTCCAATTTCGTTTCATACAATCCTCCTCTTTTTTATCCTGCTTGCTTCCTTAAAACAACAAACAACTAACGACACGTCAACGGATCAACGTAATATCGCCCTTTCTACTTGTCTTTGTTCCGTCAGAAAACTCCACTTCCAAAGTATATACGTAAACATCCATCGGCTGCACCACACCTCTATACGTACCATCCCAGCCAGCGTATGGCGTACTCGTCTCAAATACTTTTTGCCCCCACCTGTTATATATTCTGAACATTACTTTTTCGATTCCGAATCCTTCAGGACGCACGATATGATTCTTACCTCTTGATCCTGGTCTGCCTGGTGTAAAGGCATTAGGAACATCCAACAAAGGTTTAATTAGTGCCTGAACTGGTTGACAAATCGTGTCAGTACACCCAAATTGGTTAATAGCAATTAAACATGCCTGGTAAGTACCTGTTTTATTATACTGATGCATCACGGTATCCATGGTGTTTTTTGTAGAAAAGCCACCATCTCCAAATACCCAACGGAACCTTGTAGCTCCAATCGAATTGTTATAAAATATCGTCGGCTTATTTTCTTCTGCAGGTATAGGCAATGTTGTAAATGCTGCTGTTGGTTTTGGATTAACCGTAATGGTAAATGAAGTTTGATCCGTCTTATTACAAGTACTGGTATCTACCACCCTCAATGTTATTGTATACGTTCCTGTATTGGCATATAGATGTACAGGATCTGATTGGGTTGAAGTGGTGCCATCACCGAAATCCCAGAAGAAGTCCTGTCCTGCAATAGAAGTATTCTTGATAACCGCATCGTAAGGCGCGCAACCAGTAGGCGGCGTTTCAAATTGTGCTTTTACTAATGGCGCAATCCTCAAAGGTTTGATAAGGGTATCCGGAGCGTTACAATAATTCGTATCGCTCAATATCAACTTCACATTGTACAAATTCGGACCTGGGAATGTGTGATTAATTGGCAATGTGCCCGTCACCACTTTCGGACTTCCATCTGCAAAATCCCATACGAACGATGTAGCCGTAAATGGTTTTCCCGGAGGTGCGGTAGACAAATTCGTGAATTGGAATTCTAATGATTCACATGGGCCAACCTTCGCGGCATTAAAAGCAAGGAAAGCCTGGTCATCTCTCGCGCGCACGATGGTGTATGAAGTATCCCTCACATTACATGAAGCGGAATCAACGGCAATTAACCTTACACGATATGTGCCGATTACGTTATAAGTAAATGAAGCTGTTGGTGAAGCTCCGACGAGATCTGTAACACCATCCCCATCAAAATCCCATTCATAGGTTTTTGCGTTCAACACTGTATCCCGGAACTGAACCGTTAACGGAATACAACCCACGTTTCTTCCTGATTTAATAAATGATTTTGGTCCAGCGTTCACACCCGCAAAGTTGAATGCGATTTTCACTGCCGCGAGGTTACATCCAGGTCCTGGATTGTATGGACCAACAACGTTAGGAGTGGTTGGAAATACTGCTGGCGGATTGTTTGGTCCGCCCGCGTTACAGTTTGCACAAATAGCCTGGTAGATTACACCTTGCTGATCGAATCGGCTTGTGCCTCCGTCAACGTGTTCTCCAAATCCACCGGCTTGTCCAAAATAAGAACCGTATAAAATACCTGTGGCGTTCTTCTTCAACACGAAGAAATAAAAATCTTTATTGTCAGTACTTGATTTCAATGCATCGGGCGTGATTGGCATTCCCAATACACCGGCAAGGTCGTACGGGTCTTCTGAATTACCGGGGGCAAGCCATCCACCCCACCCGGATATATAAACGTTTTCGCATCGATCCACCAGGAAGGCAACCGGCGACATATTAGGTTTATTTCCGTTTCCAAATACTGTTGAATAAACGAATGCGCTGAGATCAGGCTCTAGCTTGCAGATAAATTGTCTTGCGCCTGCATTTGAATACGCGGCATTTTTTACAGTCCAATTTCCTCTCGTAACTCCCATAACATAGGGAAATCCTTTTTTGTCGAATTGAACTCCGTAAATAATATCCGTCTTATCTGTGCCGAGATAAGTCGACTTTAGTATAGCGGAACCATTATTGGCAATAATTGATACAAAGCCATCAATACTATCTACTTTAGGCGTATAAAAACTTGTTGATTGGATGACTCCGGTTTTGTCACCAGGAAAATCTGTACTACTAGTTCCGCCCGCAACGTATATATTGTTGTTGAGAGGATCGAGTGCCAGCACAAAAGCTCCGTCGTCCAAAGTGCCGCCAAGGTAACTGCTCCAAATGATACTGTTACAGTTAGGGTTGATCTTTAGCAATACCCCATCTTGCTGTCCGCCAGGTGCGGTTTGAAAAGTGCCGCCAATTATTGGGAAGTCGTTTTTACCCTTATCATTCACTCGCGTTTGGGCAGCAACATAAATATTACCCGCCTGGTCTAGGACAACTTCGCTTCGTGAATCATCTCCATAATTTCTGACCAGTGCGTTGGGCACATCATGTTGTGTTCTTTGCTGATCTTCGATATTATACCCATCATCGTTACTGCCTCCAATCCTGAGCGATCCAATAAGTCCAGTTCCCGTAGAATTGATTTTGGTTACTACAATATCAGAACCACCTTCAGTTCCCACCTTTGTCCCAGGATAATTAGAGGAATATGTTCTTCCCATTACTACCAGGTTTCCTGCAGCATCAGCAAACAAACTGTGTGGGTATTCGTCTTCAGTTCCTCCCAGGTAAGTAGAAAAAATTCTGGATGAAGCATCGGGACTGAAACGCGTAATTGCGATATCAATTTTCTTAGACCCCGTATTGGCCTGATAGGTTTGATACGCACCTGGCGTTGTAGGATATTTATCGCCGAAGGCAATACTGCCGGAATAAAAACTTCCGTCAGGTCCAGGCGTAGCAGTAAAACCCCAGTTATCCGTTGCGCTAAAAGTAAAGGTCGAGAAAATGAGCGTGGGATCAATTACTAAAACGCTACTCTTATCATAGTCTTTGATGGAAAATCTTACCTGGTTACCCTTCACTTCATACTTTGCGTCAACATTCTTTTTCAAATTTGATACGAACTGGTATGAATATGGCGACAACTCTTTGGTTTCGCCCACTGAGGTTTGAATAATCAACTCGCCATTTTTCACGCTCAGTTTATCTGCACCATCATAGCTCATCACAATTTTCGTCACATCTCCACCAGGATATACGATGAGGTCATATTTCAACCTTCCACTTTCGATGTAATACCGGGCATCTATGTTAGGATAAATATTTTTGTACGTTACAGCCTGGTAAACTTTACAGTTGGTTGCCCATTTAGTTGGATCATTTCCTAAAAAATAATTGTTCGAAGTAGTGAGCACTTTATCAGGAATGATCTGCGCCTGTTCGTTTGCACCAAGAAATTTCATCTGGTATGCATGAGAATGCAGCGTTATTCCTCCTTGATCTTGTTGTGAAACTCCTGCTGAAGGCCGATCCGGTCGTCTAACTCCGGTGGGGTGATGGGCGTCCATCAAAGCCTGAATATCTGCTGGATTATTCAGCAGTACTTTGAAACCGTTTTGTTCGAGGTAAAAAGAATTGCCCTGACCAATTGCGCCCCTGAATTTTACGCGGGCATCCCACTGACCCTTGTTTTCCACAAACTCCAAATAGCTTTGGGCTGTTAGCCTGAGGGTAGCGGTCAATAAAAAGTAGAAGAGTATGCAATACTTCCTGCCCAAAAAATTGTTTTTTACAAATTAAGAATATTGAATGAATCCTATCGACTGACTGGTCCAGTCGGTTATGTTTAACCGTAAACGGTCAAAACATTGTCATTTAAAATTTCTGCGGTCTTTCTGTTTACAGGGTGGTTTTCACAGGATTCAATAGGGATATGGACTCTTTAGGAAATCCTGCTCCAGGCGGTCTTTCCTCTTAACGATTGAAGGTGATTTTTTATTGGCAGGTTTTCAGGTGATTTCAGTTCAGGATCATGCTCAAGGATATGTTCAGTGGCATCGTGAGCCAAATGAAGCAAATCTTTGTCATCAACGATGCTCGCTAACCTAAAATTTAACATTCCGCTTTGTCTTGTTCCTTCAATATCACCCGGTCCTCTCAATTCAAGATCTTTTTCTGCTATCTTAAAGCCATCGTTGGTGGCACACATTATTTGTAAACGTTCGCGGGCCTCTTTACTTAATCCCGGAGCAGTTAATAAAATGCAAAAACTCTTGTGCTCGCTCCTTCCCACTCTTCCGCGCAACTGGTGCAATTGTGACAACCCAAATTTTTCAGCGCTTTCTATCACCATCACTGTTGCATTCGGCACATTAACGCCCACTTCTATCACGGTTGTTGATACCATGATTTGCGTGTCATTACTCACAAACCTTTGCATGTTGGTTTCTTTAACCTGGACCGACTGGCGGCCATGGACCATGCTAATCCAATATTTGGGTTCCGGGAAATAAGCCTTTACATTTTCATATCCCTTCATCAAATTTTCATAATCCATTTTTTCAGATTCCTCGATCAAAGGAAATATGATATAAGCCTGGCGGCCTTTCCCAATCTCGGACCTAATAAAATCCATTACCTGACTTCGGGCGCTATCATATCTATGTACGGTTTGAATGGGTGTTCGGTTGGGAGGCAATTCGTCCATTACACTATAATCAAGGTCGCCATAAGCACTCATTGCCAACGTTCTGGGGATAGGTGTGGCCGTCATCACGAGCATATGTGGATGAATCGGCGCCTTCTCCCAAAGTTTGGCGCGTTGAGCCACACCAAATCGGTGTTGTTCGTCAACAATGGCAAGACCCAGATTGTGAAATTGAACCTTTTCTTCAATTAGTGCATGCGTACCTATCAGAATATTGATTGAACCATCAGCCGCCGCTTTCAATACTTCCTTTCTTTCTGCAGTTTTAGTTGAACCGGTAAGCAACCGAACAGTTACAGGCATTGAAGCCAATAGGGCAGAAATGCCTTCATAATGTTGTTGAGCCAGTATTTCTGTTGGCGCCATTAGACAGCCCTGGTAACCGTTATCTGCAGCCAGCAGAAGGCACAACAACGCGACAATAGTTTTACCGCTACCCACATCTCCCTGCAGTAATCGATTCATTTGTTTACCACCTCCAAGATCTTTGCGGATTTCTTTCAGTACTCTTTTTTGTGCGCCTGTTAATTGGAAGGGAAGATGATGCTGATAAAAAGTATTGAATAAATCTCCCACCTGCTCAAACTTCACGCCTTTTGAGAAACGATGTCTCTCAGACTTCACCAGCCCCATTTTTAATTGTGCCAGAAAAAATTCTTCGAATTTCAATCTTCGCAAAGCTTGTTGAAATTCGTTGTCATCGGAAGGAAAATGTATTTGACGAAAAGATGAATACCGATCCGGAAATTTTAATTTCTTTAGAAGTGAAGTGGGTAAATTCTCGGGAATATCTTTTTCCTTCAACAATGAAAAAAGTGTGTAGGTCAATTTACCAATCTGTCTTCCGCCAAGTCCTCTTGCCCGCAATTTTTCAGTACTCGGATAAACTGGCTCAAGGAATATTTTCCCTTCCTGTTTTTCATTTGAACGCAACTCCATTTCAGGGTGCGTTATTTGGGCTTCTCCGTTGAAATAACCAACCTTTCCGTATATGAGGTATTCGGCTCCTTCCTTGAGTGATTTTTGAATCCAATTCACTCCCTGGAACCATACCAACTTTAATTTACCTGAACTGTCTCTTAGTTCAGCGGTTAATCGGCCGGTTCTGCCTTTACCAATTTGTTGAATCGATTCCATTCGACCAGCTACCTGGATATATTCAGTATCGGGTGTGATGTCGCGAATCAAACTGACTTTAGTTCGATCCACGTGCCGGAAAGGAAAGTGTTCGAGAAGATCTTTGAACGTGAATATGTCCAGTTCCTTTTGAAGAAGTTCTGCTCGTTGCGGTCCTACGCCTTTCAGGTATTCAATAGGATTCGATAATATGTTTGCAAGTGTGCTGATAGGAGTACAAAGATATTAGGAGAATGTACAAAGATTTTGCTGGTTGGGCATGCGTTGAAAAGTTTACACTCCAAAGACCGGAGACGCACCCTGACGTCCGAATCTTTACTATTTTTTAGAAGAGCTTACTGAGCGAGACTAAAGACGCAAGCCCTACGAAATCGAAGGGATTGATATTGGAAAGCTCTAAATAAGATCCTCTCTTTTCTATTAAACTTTCGAAATGCATGCCTCTAATTTTGAGCGTTCAAAAAAAGGGTTCTTCCATCCTGTAAGGCTTGCATCTCTGTACTCGAGTTTAGGACGTTTCGATAAAAAAGTAGGCTACAAAATTTAAGGTGCGTCTCAAGTCTGGAAGCATAATGGTCTGCACTATCGCCGGCGATACACTTCCACCCACGCATGTGAACTCGGTTTGCGCGGAGCAGGAAAGGAATCAATCTTCAGATAATTTTTTTGAAGGCAATCACGCACTTCGTAAGGATAAAAATTATTCAGGTATGGGATATACTCGTAAAGAACAAGGTCATAATAGTTGTTGGTGATGCGCGTGCAAAAAGTATCCGTCTCTTTATCAAACATGCCAACTCCCTTATGATACCAAAGAGGGTAATTGGGACTTGCTTCCAGCCGGAAAGGAATTTCAGCGGCAAGTGGCGTGAGTTCCGACATGTTTAAAACTTTTAAGCCAGTCTTATTTTTTATTATATCAAGCGACATCAGTCGTTCGATTCCGTCCACCGTAGGATTTGGCAAGAGTATTTTGTGAAATGATTTTAAGTTTGGAACTCTCCATTGTGATAATGGAATATCGGTTGTATCCAGGTCAATCATATACGTGTGCCGGTTCACCTGGGTAGCGTATTGATACCCCTCGTATGTTGTGGTGGCGTATGTTTTTTGACTTCCAACAAAACGTTCCAGGTATCGCCAATACACCTGGCTCCACCAAAGCAAAACCCCGGCAGTGCATATCAATAATAATTTCCGGCTTTCAGATGGCAGGCGCAGGAATGGAAAGATCAAATACAAAATGAACGCGATTGCAAAACTGTGGAAGAAAATATTATTATCGACCGGCACATAACTCGTAACCTGGAAGATGGCAGCCTCTGCGAGAATCCCAAATACTAACAAGGTGAAGATGGCTTCTCTCCGGTTGGAAAGAAATGATCTCCAACCTTGATTCAATTTGGTTAGCAGAAGCACAACTATCAGAAACAGATAAAACTTTATCCATTGCGATCCATTCAGAAATTCCGAAAGAATATCAGCAATCGAGATCCTCGAACTATGGGGCGGTTGCCCATGATTAAACCAATAACCGAAATTGTAGGCAGTAAATGGAAGTATTAAAACTAGTCCTGTCAACACTACACTTCCAATAAACACAACGAGTGGGATCCATTTCCGATCGGCAGACAAGTCATATAATAATATCGCAAGACATAATATGAATGCTAACCCACCGCCATCTTGCTTTGTAAAAAAGGAGAAAAAAACGAACACCCCTGAAAGAAAAAGCGACAAATATTTTCTCTTCGCCCCAAACAAATAGTGAAAGAGAAAAGCCAGGGCGATCAATTCATAAACAATCACCGTATGATTATACCAGGGCCAGAAATTGAGAAATGAATATGAGAACGTAAATAACAGTACTGAAGTGAACCGTAATATGATTTCTAACCCTACCGACTTCATGATTGACCTGAATGCAAGACCGCCCAGGATATTAATGAACACCTGCGCTTTAACAAGAGTGATCATTTGCGGACCAAATATTTTAAAGAATATGGCAGGGATCACCCAGTACATATAGCCGACCGGCATTCCGAAATCCCGGTATGGAACCTGTCCCAGGTAAAGTCGGTATGCTCCCTCCCATGAAAGAAATATATTTAATCGATAAGGGAAACTCGCAAAGAGCGGAATACACGCGATGATAATTATCACGAGGATCTCTGCAATTGGCAACATCCTTCTAAGGGACATAATTTGGGTGTTTATTGGGTAGAAGGCTAGTATTTTCTCAGAGACTAGCATTTCTTTCTTCTTTGTGATCTCTGTGAATCCTTAGTGCAGCCCCGCACTGCCGGACGCTTTGTGGCCTAAAACTCTGCGACTCTTTGAAGGTCTAATACCAATTCTCCTGTATTTGACTTTGGCATTGGGTTGACCACCAAGTTCCTTAATACCGATTACCTAATACCTTCTACAACGCAATATATTGCATCTTAGCCGATTGTGCTGTATATTGTGCGCTTGAATGGGTGCACTGGCTGATCATATCAAGTTATTGAGACCAAAAGACTGGGCAAAGAATCTCTTCCTTTTTATTCCTTCATTTTTTGCGGAAAAGTTTTTCGATATTAATACGCTCGGCCGACTGGCATTAGGATTCGTTGCGTTTGCATTTATGGCAAGTTGTATTTATATCATTAATGACTACCGTGATATCGAGGACGATCGGAAACACCCGGTTAAGAGAAAAAGACCCTTGGCTGCCGGAACGGTAAATAAGGGAACGGCCCTCTCCATTTCGATCCTGCTATTTCTTTCTGCAGTCCTCATCGGTTATTTTCTTGACCCAACATTGCAATTCTTATTCGTATTGGGGTTGTATTTCACGTTAAATATTGCGTATTCACTTGGGTTTAAGAATATCGCTATTCTTGATATATTGATCCTGGCAGCCGGCTTTGTGTTGCGTGTGAAGGCTGGGGCAGTGATTGCGAAAGTGGATACTTCCGAATGGCTCGTTATTATGACTTACCTATTAGCATTGTTCCTTTCCATTGCAAAAAGGAGAGACGATTTGTTGTTGAAGATGGAAACGGGGAGTGAAATGCGAAGGTCGATGTCTGGTTACAATCTTGATTTTCTCAATACGATGCTGGCATTTTTCAGTGCCATCATTATTGTTTCCTATATCATGTATACTGTTTCCGGGCAAACCTACACACGATTAAGAACCCACCGCCTGTATTATACTTCCGTATTTGTAATTGCTGGAATTTTAAGGTATCTCCAAATTACATTTGTGTTCAAGAAGTCGGGATCTCCCACCGAAATCTTATATAAGGATCGATTTATTCAAGTCACACTCTTACTTTGGGTATTCAGTATCTATGGAATTTTGTATTTGAGGGATAAAACTTTTTTTGCATGATGAAGAAGAATATTGCCAACTGGGGAAATTATCCGGCCATTGAGTCGGATGAAAAAAGTTTTACGTTCGATAACCAGTTGCAGGAGTTATTTAAGAATGAACAACAATTCATCGCAAGAGGAAATGGTAGGTGTTATGGAGATGCATCGTTGGCCGAGGTCACCATTTCCACTTTGAAATATGATCACGTGCTTTCTTTTGATGTGGATAATGGCGTTTTTGAATGTCAGAGTGGAATAACCCTTGACCAGGTACTAGAGGTGATTGTGCCGAAGGGATGGTTTCTTCCGGTAACACCGGGAACAAAATTCATTACAGTAGGCGGAGCTGTGGCGAGTGACGTGCATGGAAAAAATCATCACGTTGATGGTTGTTTCTCTCATCATGTAACCGAGATGGATATTGTAGTTGGTAGCGGTGAAACCGTTACATGCACGCCAACTGTGCATGCTGATTTGTTTGAGGCTACTTGCGGGGGAATGGGATTAACGGGAGTAATTACTCGCGTAAAATTTTCGCTCAAAAAGATTGAAACCGCTTATATCAAGCAGAAACAAATCAAGGCTGAGAACCTGGAGGAATTGATCCGGTTGTTTGACGAATATAAACACTACACCTACTCAGTTGCATGGGTGGATTGCCTGAAAAAAGGAAAGCAATTTGGAAGAAGCATACTAATGCTTGGTGAGCACGCGAAAATGGAGGACTTGAATGAGAAGCAAAAGAAAAGTCCATTACGGCTTCATCCCAAAAAACAAATCGCGCTGCCTTTCAATCTTCCTTCATGGGCATTAAATAATCTCACTGTAAAGACTTTTAATTTTCTTTTTTATGGCAAGAACCTGAAAAAGGAAATTGA
>Ga0070671_100002677_pt1 | contig 13806 bp, 9 predicted proteins | sample KBSS73metaG_FD_65341 | JGI IMG/M metagenome (GOLD analysis project Ga0070671, IMG submission 65341) | Switchgrass rhizosphere microbial communities from Kellogg Biological Station, Michigan, USA - KBS S7-3 metaG | ecosystem: Host-associated > Plants > Roots > Rhizosphere > Soil ...
GCACGAAGTCGCAGGAGTTTTTCTCCTCGTCGGTCGGTCAATGGGATCGCGTCCGCGACGAGTTGTTCGGCGACCGCTTCCACCTTGCCGCACTTGCCGCCTTCGCGGACCGCACCTGGGTCGTCGGCGATCTCGGTTGCGGGACGGGCACCGTGAGCGCGGCCCTGGCGCCGTTCGTGGCGCGCGTGGTGGCGGTCGACGGGTCCGCTCCGATGCTCCAGGCGGCGAAGAAGCGGCTCCAACAGTTCGACAACGTCGATCTCCGGCGCGGCGAGCTCGAATCGCTGCCGATTGACGACGGGCGGCTCGATGCGGCGACGTTGATGCTCGTGCTTCATCACGTGCCGGAGCCGGATCGCGCGCTGGCGGAGGCGTGGCGGGTTCTGAAACCCGGCGGGCGCGTCGTGCTCGTCGACATGCTGCCGCACGATCGCGACAGCTATCGGCAGCAGATGGGGCACGTGTGGCTCGGGTTCAGCGACGAGCACATGCAGCGGCTCTTGAACAACAGCGGATTCGAGGACGCGAGAATCATTTCACTGCCGCCGGACGCGAAAGCCAAGGGTCCCGGATTGTTTGTGGCAACAGCGATAAAGCCACGAAAACACGAAAACACCAAGTCGGATTAGTACGTAGCGCGAAAAAAGAGGAGACGCAATGGCAACTGTGACCGAGAAGATGCACCCGTTCGCGGCCGCGACGGCGGCGGGCCGCGAACCCTACAAGGTGAAGGACCTCTCGCAGGCGGAATTCGGACGCAAGGAGATCCGCCTCGCCGAGCAGGAGATGCCGGGCCTGATGGCGTTGCGCAAGCAGCACGGCGCGAAGAAGCCGCTCGCCGGCGCCCGCGTCATGGGCAGCCTGCACATGACGATTCAGACCGCGGTGCTCATCGAGACGCTCACCGAGCTCGGCGCCGATGTCCGCTGGGTGTCGTGCAACATCTTCTCGACGCAGGATCACGCGGCGGCCGCGGTCGTCGTCGGCCGTCCCGAGACCGGCGGCACCGCGAAGGATCCGAAGGGCACGCCAGTGTTCGCGTGGAAGGGCGAGACGCTCGAGGAGTACTGGTGGTGCACGGACCAGGCGCTCGAGTGGCCGGACGGCAGCGGTCCGACCCTCATCGTCGATGATGGCGGCGACGCGACGCTGGTCGTACACAAGGGCGTCGAGTTCGAGAAGGCGGGCAGCGTGCCGCCGTTCGACCCGCACGGGCATCCGGAAGAGTGGGGCGTGATTCTGGAATGCATCAAGTCGTCCATCGGCCGCGACCCGCAGCGCTGGACGCGGCTGGCGTCGTCAATCCGCGGCGTCAGCGAGGAGACGACGACGGGCGTGCATCGGCTGTATCAGATGATGGAAGCCGGGACGCTGCTGTTCCCCGCCATCAACGTCAACGACTCGGTGACCAAGAGCAAGTTCGACAACATCTACGGCTGCCGCCATTCGCTGCCGGACGGCCTGGCGCGCGCGACTGACGTCATGCTTGGCGGCAAGGTGGCGGTGGTGTTCGGCTACGGCGAAGTCGGCAAGGGATGCGCGCAGGCGCTGCGCGGACAGGGCTGCCGCGTCGTCGTCACGGAAATCGATCCGATCTGCGCGCTTCAGGCGGCGATGGAAGGCTATCAGGTGGCGACCCTCGACGATGTCGTCGAAGATGCGGACATCTTCATCACCGCGACCGGCAATCACAACATCATCACCGTCGAGCACATGGCGCGGATGAAGGACAAGGCGATCGTCGGCAACATCGGCCACTTCGACAACGAGATCGACATGGCCGGTCTCAAGAAGTATCCGGGTGTCGAGCGGATCAACATCAAGCCGCAGTACGACGAGTTCCGCTTTCCCGACGGCCACAGCGTCATGGTGCTGGCCGAGGGCCGGCTCCTCAATCTCGGATGCGCGACGGGTCATCCGAGCTTCGTGATGTCGGCGTCGTTCACCAATCAGGTGATCGCGCAACTCGAGCTGCACGCCAACACCGGCAAGTACGAGAAGAAGGTCTACATGCTGCCGAAGCACCTCGACGAGCAGGTGGCGCGGCTGCACCTGGATCATCTCGGTGTGAAGCTGACGAAGCTGACAAAGGATCAGGCGGACTACATCGGCGTGCCGGTGGATGGGCCGTACAAGCCGGATCACTACCGGTACTAGGGGCTCGGGGCTCGGGGCTAGGGGGCTAGCTGCGAACCCGGGCTTGGCGGCTAGGGGCTCGCTGCAAACCAAGGGCCTAGGAGCGAGCCGTGCAGCGCTGGAGCGCGAAGGCTTTAGCCGAGCGGAAACCCGCGGGTGCAAACCACCCGCGGGTTTTGTGTTTCTACTGAGACGCGAGCCCCTCTTTGAGGAACGCCACGAGGGGCGGATAAATCTTGTCCGGCGCCTCGAGGTGCGGCACGTGTCCGAGGCCGGGGATCAACAACACCTTGCCGCGACCGTTCGGGATGGCGGCGGCCAGGAACTTCATGCGCTCCTGAAACAGCGCGGCCGATCCGGGCAGAACGTCTTCCGCACCGCCGAACGCCAGCGTCGGCGCCTTGATGTGCGCCCAGTCATTGACGACGGGGTCGAGCGTCAACATCTGCTGGGCCACCGCCTGCACCATCGCCAGCCGCGGCCAGTCGGCGCCGAGCGTCCACGCGTAGCGGACACGGGCATAGCTCTCGAACTGAGGCGTCCAGGCCGCCGGGTTGTGTGCGACATAGCGCATCAACCCGGCTTTGACGGTTTGATACGTCGCCGCGAGGTTGCGGCGGTACGCCTCGTCGACGCTGTCGATCCGGCGATCGAAACGGTTGTCGACGAGGCCGATCGGGTTGTACATCACCACGCGCTCGACGACGTCCGGATACTGTGAGGCGAAGCGCGCCGCGAGCATGCCGCCCATCGAGTGACCCACGACCATCGCCTTGGTGATTTTCAGGTTCTGCAGGATCGCGAACGTGTTCCGCGCCATGTCGTGAAAGTTGTACGGGATGATCGGCTTCGACGATCGCCCGAACCCGATTTGGTCGGGCACGATCACGCGGAATCCTTCCTTGCGTAATGCGTCGATGAGCCCGCCGAAATAAAAGCCTGCGAAGTTGAAGCCGTGCAGCACGACGACGGTGTGGCCGTTCGGCGCGCCCGCCGGCGCGACGTCCATGTAGGCAATCCTCACGTCCTGGCCGTACAGGGTCAGCGGCAGATAGGAACTGGGATACGGATAGGGCACATCCTCGCTGGTGATGCTGCCCGGTTTGACATCAGTCGGCGCCGGGACCGGGGCCGGAGTCTGCTGCGCGGCGCCGCCCGGTTGGACCGCGAGAATGGACATCACGAGCGCGAGCGAGAGGGGTGTGTTCATAGCGCCTCTACGCTACACTACGCGCCGGAGATTTTGATCTATGAAACGCACCGTGCTGATCGCCATTGCGGTCGTGACCATGACAGCCGTTTCGCTGGCGCAGCGGCGCGGCGAGCCGCCGCCACCGCCGCCGCCGCTCGAACCGGGCGCTTCGCAAGCCGACGTCGACAAGGCGCTCGTCGCGGCACCGGCCAGCCTGAAAGATCAGGCAACCGTCATCAAGTGGAAGAAGGACTTCGCCTACGACACGCTGAGGAAAGGCACGAATCGGCTGGTCTGCTACGACCGGTCCGGCTTTCCCCTGCAGCAGCCGTTCTCCGTTCAGTGCACCAGCCTCGGAAACCTCGAGCGGGAAGCTCAGAATCTGAAGGCCGAGGCGTCTGGCGAGCGGCCTAAGTCGGAAGAGATACTGAACGCCATGGAAAAGGACGGCACGCGCGCGAAGCCGGAATATGGATCGTTGTGGTACGCCGTCGCTGGTCCTGACCGCGAGCATGCCAGGCCGGAAAGCCACATCACGATCGCCGTGCCGGGCGCCACGTCGCAATCCACGGGTCTGCCCGATAACGGCAGGGGCGGCGGTGCGTGGATCATGAATGCCGGCACGATGAAAGCGCACATCATGGTGCCGAACAGATAAACGTCGGGGCTAGGGGCTAGCTGCCCTCCCACCTTCGCGCTCCGCGCTTCGGTGGGCAAGCCTGCCCTTCCTGCCCATCCCCGCCGGCAACGGCGCTATCATCGCGACATGAAGACGTACCGCGTCCGTCATCTCATCCTCGCCACGTCGCTTGCCATCTGCGCCGCCGTTGCCCTGACACATGCGCAGCAGGGAACGCTGAGCGGCGTCGAGAAGCAGCGGCGGATCGACACCGAAGCGGAGCTCCAGTCGATTGCGGTCGTCGAGCGCAAGGTGATGATGCCAATGCCCGACGGCGTGCGGCTGGCGACCGACATCTACCGCCCGAAGAACGCGGCGGGGAAAGTGCCCACAATCTGGGTCCGCACGCCGTATAACTTCAACTTCTGGGATATCCACAACGGGGTCCCCGCCGACATGAGCGCAGCGCTGATGGCGGTCAAGCGCGGCTACGCCTACGTCGTGCAGAACGAGCGCGGACACTTCTTCTCGGAAGGCAACTACGACATCCTCGGCTCGAAGACCGACGGCTACAACACCGTTGACTGGCTGACGAAGCAGCAGTGGTCCAACGGCAAGATCGGCACGACTGGCTGTTCGTCGACCGCCGAGTATCAGATGGGCGTCGCGGCTCTCGGCCACCCGGGCTACGCCGCGATGAACGTGCAGGGGTTTGGCGCCGGCGTTGGCCGCGTCGGCCCGTATTACGAGCAGGGCAACTGGTACCGCGGCGGCGCGGTGCAGATGCTGTTCATCGCGTGGTTGTACGGCGAGCAGAATCAGGTCCGGCCGCTGTTTCCGCCGAACACCTCGCGCGAGGATCTGATCCGGGCGTCGAAGTCGTTCGACCTCGCGCAGCACCTGCCGCCGGTCGACTGGTCGAAAGCGCTGTGGCACCTGCCGGTGCAGGACATCATCAAGAACGTCGACGGCCCGCGCGGCATCTTCGAGACGTCGATGCCGGTCGAGACCGGCGGGAAGATGATTCAGCGCGCGCCGAACGATCCGGCGTGGTACCGCGGCGGCCTGTATCACGACGACCAGAAGCTGAACGTGCCGGGACTCTGGTTCATGTCGTGGTACGACGTGTCGGTCGGCCCGAACCTGGCGCTCTACAACCACGTCCGCAAGACCGCCGCCCCGGAGATCGCCAACGAGCAGTGGGCGATCATCGCTCCGGTCGCGCACTGCTCGTACACGCGCGCCACCGCCGACACGGTGGTCGGAGAGCGCAGCATGGGCGACGCGCGCTTCGACTACAACGACATCGTCTACGGGTTCTTCGATCGGTTCCTGAAGGGCGAGACCGCGACCAGGGTCGACTCGCTCGCGAAGGTCACCTATTACACGATGGGGATGAACAAGTGGCAGACGGCCGACACCTGGCCGCCCGAAGGCGCGCAGCCACTGACGTTCTTCCTGTCGAGCGCCGGCAAAGCCAACACGCTGCACGGCGACGGTGCGCTCGCCGCCGCGGCGCCTGACGCCGACAAGCCCGACGCCTTTACCTACGATCCGATGAACCCGGTGCTCTCTTATGGCGGCAACGTCTGCTGTACCGGCACAGCGGTCGCCGCGGGCGCGTTCGACCAGCGACGCATGGAGGCGCGCGACGACATCCTCGTCTACACGTCCGACGCCTTCAAGGAAGGGACCGAGGTCAGCGGTCCGATCACACCGACGCTATACGTCTCGTCCGACGCGAAGGACACCGACTTCACCGTCAAAGTTCTCGACGTCTACCCCGACGGCCGCGCCTACAACCTCGACGAGTCGATCCAACGGATGCGATATCGCGACGGTTACGACAAGCCGCTCGCGTGGATGGAATCAGGCAAGGTCTACAAGGTGACCTTGCAGCCGTTGACGACAAGCAACCACTTCGCCGCAGGGCACAAGCTGCGCATCGAAGTGTCGAGCAGCAACTTTCCGCGTTTCGATCGCAATCTGAACACTGGCGGCAACAACTACGACGAAAGCAAAGGCGTGGTCGCGCACAACGCCGTGCACCACTCGAAGCAGTACCCGTCGTCCGTGACGGTGACGGTTGTCAAAAGACCTGCTCCGTCGACCGCTGGACAAGCCAGATAGGACTGGAGGGGCTGCCCATCCTGCCTAGAGCGTTCTGAGAAACGCGATCAGCGCTGTCTTGTCTTCCGCCGGCAGCGTCAGGCCAAATGCGTGGCCGGGGATTGCGCGGGTCTTCGTATCCGGCGGGTTCCAGCCTCTGGGCAGGTAGTCGCTGCGCAGTCGCGCGGGATCGAACCACTCCTCGAGCGATGCGATCGATCCCGAGTGTTCGAGCGGGCCTCGGTACCACACGCCTTTCAGCGACGGCACCTTGTAATACCCGGTCCCTTTCCGCTCGTCGCTGTTGCGCCACCGAAGCTTGCGCCGGCGCTCGGGAACGAACCTGTGCGGGCCGATCGCGCCGTCGTCTGCCACCGTGACCAGAATGGCGTAGCGCGCGATGTCCTCCGGCCCGCGATTGCGATGGGTGGACAATCAGCGCAGCAAGACAGCGCCTCATCGCTACTCGTACCGGAGCGCCTCCATCGCGTCGATTGCGGTTGCGCGTCGCGCGGGGACGAAACACGCAATCAACCCGATCAGGCAGAACAGCAACGCGGATCCGCCAAACGCGATTGGATCGGCCGGGCCGATGCCGAACAGCAGCGAGCCGACCAACCGGCTGGCACCGGCTGCCAGCACCAGGCCGATGGCCATGCCGGCCAGCGCCAGCATCATCCCCTGCCGAAGCACCATGCGGACAACGTCGCCGCGCCGCGCGCCGAGCGCCACGCGGATGCCGATCTCTCGCGTGCGGCTGGACACCATGTAGGCGGTGACGCCGTAGATACCGATCGCCGCGAGCAGGAGGCCGACAATCCCGAGGCTCCCCGATACCGATGCGGCCACGCGTTGCGGGACCAGCGTCAGCGCCGCGTAGTCCTCCAGGGTTTGCGACTGCACGATCGGCAGGTTCGGATTCATCTGCGCGAGGAGCTTGCGAAGATCTCCGGCGAGCCGCTGACCCTGCGTGGAGCGCGCGACGATGGTCGTTCGCGGCAGGTATTGTTGCTGTCCCGACACGTAGACGAACATTCGCGGCGGTTCGCCGAGGTCGCGGTATTTCGCGTCCTTCGCGACCGCAATCACCGTGAGCGTTCTGACCGGTCCGGGCGTGCCGGGCCGCCCCTCGTGCTGCAGCAGAGTCTTTCCGACGGCATCCTGATTGGGCCACCATCGGCGCGCGGCCGTTTCGTTCACGATCACGACGGGCGGCGTTCCCTCTCGGTCGGCGTCGGTGAAATCGCGCCCCGACACGAGCGTCATCTTCATGGCCGCGAAATAGCCGGGGGTCACGACGTTCCAGTCGACGTCGAAGGAGTGCGTCCCGTCTGGCGGCTGCACCCCGGGAAGGGTGAGGTCGCCCAGACCGAGGCCGCCGCCCCCGAGCGGCACCATCGCCGCCAGCGCCGCCGACTGCACACCGGGCAATTCGCGCACGCGCTGCATCAGCTCCCGCGTGAACACGCGACCGGTGTCGGCGGTATAGCCGGCGAGTGATAGATCCAGCGCGGCCAACTCGACGCCGCGCGGGTCGAAGCCGGGATTGATTTCGGTGGCCCGCTGCAGCGCCCTGACGAAGAGGCCCGCACCGACGACGAGCACGATGCTGAATGCCACTTGTCCGACGACGAACGCGTTGCGCAGGCGCAGACGGTCAGGCCCCCCTCGCGCATCGGCTTTGAGCGCGGAGACCACTTCGGCCTTCGACTCCGAGAGTGCCGGCGCCAGACCAGAGAGCATGGCGGCGATCAGCGAAAGACCGAGCGTGAAGGCAACGGCGCGCGCGTCGAGCGAGAGCGTCACCCCCACCGGGAGCGGAAGCGTCGGCACCAGCGAGACCAGGAGTGTGGTCATCACGCGCGCAATCGCCAGGCCCGCGGCACCTCCAAGCAGAAAGATCAGCATCGACTCGACGAGCATCTGCCGAATCAGCCGGCCTCGGCCGGCGCCGATGGCGAGACGCACGGCGATTTCCTTGCGCCGCGCGCTCGCCCGGGCCAGCAACACACCGGCCACGTTCGCGCACGCGATCGCGAGCACGAGTCCGACCAGTCCCATGAGGACCGCGAGGAACGCCGCAACCGGCGCGCCGTGACCGGGAATCGGCGACGACGCGACAACCCGCACCCCTTTGCCGCGATTCTCCGCCGGAAACTCCTGTTCGAGCGCGCGGCCGATGTTCTCCAGCTCCGCATTGGCTTGACGAACGCTGACGCCGGGCTTCAAGCGGGCGCCCATCACGAGCCACGCGAATTCCCGGCCCTTCAGGAGCGGCGCGGAGCCCCGCGGCGACAGCTCGCCGACCATGTTGATCGGCACCCACACGTCGCCAGCCATCACCGTCGTTCCGTGGAATTCCAGAGGAGCGACGCCGATCACCGTGAAGGGACGCCCGTTCAACTGCAACGTCTGCCCGACGACGGCGGGATCGCCGTTGAAGCGGCGCATCCAGAACTGATAGCTCATCACCGTGATTGGCGTACCACCGGGCTCTTCGCCATCCTCAGGCGCGAAGAGGCGACCGACGACGGGCCGCGTGCCGAGCACGTGGAAATAGTTGGTGGAGACCATGTCGCCGTAGATGCGCTCGGCGCCGTCGCGGCCGCCGAGGCTCATTGGCGAGGCGCCGAAGCAGTACGCGTAGATCCCTGTGAACACGGTGTTCCGCGCACGGAGATCGAGGTAGTTCGGATAGGAACCGTTGTCGAAACCCTGGCCGTTCCGCGATCGGCCGACATCGACCAGGCGATCCGGGTCGACGACACCGGGCGGCGGCTTGAACAGAAGAGCGTTCGCGATCGTGAAGATAGTCGTGTTCGCGCCGATGCCGATGGCGAGCGACAGCGTCGCGGTCAGCGCGAAGAGCGGGTTGCGGCGCAACAGGCGCGCGGCGTAGCGAACGTCCTGCCCCCAGGAGTCGAGCATGAATCGTATTACGCGGTCCACAGCGAAAGGTTCACGCCTCGAGGTCTGCAATATCTGCCATCGTCTGGCAGTCGACTCGCTGCAGATCCTGCAACATTGCCGGCTCCGATCCCGGCACTGAACATGGGGTCGGATACGGTATCCGACCCCGGCGCTCGCGCGCTCAGCTCTCGCGGAGGACTCGCGCGGGATCGATCCGCGACGCGCGCCGCGCGGGCAGCCAGCCAGCCGTCGCACCGACAACAGTGAGGACCGCGACTGCGCCGGCGAGGGTCGTCGGATCACGCGGCTCGAGGCCATAGACGAGCGCGGCGACGAACCGCGACAGCCAGATACTGGCCGCGACGCCGGCGAGGACGCCCGCGCCGACCAGAATCGCGACCCGCGACAGCACCAGACGAACCACGCGGCGCGGCTCCGCCCCGAGCGCCAGCCGAATCCCGATTTCCGCGCGCCGGCGACTGACGGCGTACGCCGTGATGCCGTAGAGTCCGAGACCTGCCAGCAACAGCGCCAGTCCGCCGAAGAACCCGGACAGCATCGCGACGATCCGCTCCTGTGCCAGCGACGCGTCCAGATAATCCGAGAGCGGCCGGAGGCTGAACGTCACGTCCGGCTGCGTGCTCGTCAACGCCGCGCCGACGTTTCGCGTCAGGAGCGTGGGCGACGCGGCGGCGGATCGGACACTGATGGCGATTGCGGTTCTGTCTGGAGGAAACAGACCGGACGACTGCGCAAGCGGGACGTAGATCGATGGCGCAGCGTTGTCGCGCAGCGAGCGGACCGTGCCGTCGCGCTTGAATCCACCCTGCGCCAGCTGGTCACCGACCACGCCGACAACCGTCCTGCCGGCGACCGTGTCGCCGATGACGTTGCGGACACCGAAGAATCGGCGCGCAAAGGCGTCGTTGACAATCACCACCGGCTGCGACGCGGCGGTGTCGCGTTCGTCGAAGTCACGGCCGGCGCGAAGCGGGGTCCCATACGTTGTGAACCACCCTGGCATGACGCCGTTGACGAGCGCGAGTCGATCCGCCGTCGGCGGCACGCCTGGAATCTCAAGCGGTCTGGGCAAACCGGCGTTGATCGGCGTCGATAAGGAACCGGACGCGCCGGCCACACCAGGAGCTGCTGCCGCGGCGGCGACGAGCCGCTCGTAAAGCGACATTCGCGCCGGCGCATCGAGGCGCGCCCGCGCCGTGTCCACGTTGACGATGAGCACGCGATCGCGATCGAACCCGAGCGGCACCGCGGTCAGCCGTTGCAGGGTGCGGATGAAGAGGCCCGCTGCCACGACGAGCATCAGCGATACTGCGACTTGCGCGATCACCAGGGCGCTCGCGCCGCCGCGCCAGTCACCAGGGGACGCGTGTGCCCCTGCCTTCAGCGCCTCAATCGGTACGGCACGCGCGGCTCGCCACGCCGGGGCGGTTCCGGCCAGCATCGCCGTGACGGACGTGAGAACCGCCGTGAACATCAGGACGCGAACGTCGAGCGGCACATCGAGCGCGATGCGACCGATGGGCGAGGACAACGCGGCGACGACCGCACGGCTGCCCCACATGGCAAACAGCAGGCCGCCGGCGGCGCCGGCGCTCGCGAGGACGAGGCTTTCGACGAACATCTGCCGGGCCAGCCGCCAGCGCGACGCGCCGAGAGCCAGCCGCACGCTGAGCTCGTGCCGCCGCGCCGTCGCGCGCGCCAGCTGGAGGTTGGCAATGTTCGCGGCGGCGATCAGCAGGACCAGCGCCACGACGACCAGAATCGTGAGCAGCGAGCGCTCGTAGCGCGGCCGCGCCGAGTCGGGGATGTCGGCACCGGCGGCCGCCGGCACGAGTGTAAACGGCTCGCGGACGAAAGGCGGCAGACCTGGAGAGAGAATGCCCGGCTGTATCGTCCGAAGCGCCGCCGTCGCGGCGTCGCGCGACTGACCCGCCTTGAGCCGCAGCATGATGAACAAGAACAGCGATCGCGGCTGGTCGATCGCGGCCTTCTTCCCGCGAAACAGCGGTTCGGTGCCAAGCGGCAGCGCCAGATCGAATGCCTTTCCCACTTCGAGCCCGAAGAACTCCGGCGGCGTGACGCCGACGATCGTGAACGGCACACCCTCGACGTTGAAAGACGTCCCGATGACGCCAGCCGATCCTCCGAACCGCCGCTGCCACAACCCGTAGCCGATGACCGCGACCGGCCCGTCTGGACCGCCACCGCGCCTGTCGTCGGCCGCCGTGAGTGTGCGGCCGAGGAACGCAGGAACACCGAGCGTCGAGAAGAAGTCGCCGCTGACGATGAGACCGTCGACCGGCTGCGACTCGCCGTTGGCCGCCAGATCGATGCGTTGCGGCGTCCACGCGATGGCGCCGTCGAACGCGTCGGCGCTTTGGCGGAAGCGATCCCACATCGCGTAGTTCCAGCCGAGACCCGCCTTGAATCCCATTCGGACCGCCGCGTCCGACGAAATCGTGACCAGCCGCTCGGGCTGGTGCGCCGGCAGCGTGCGCAGCAACAGACTGTTCAGGAGCGAAAAGATCGCGGTGTTGGCGCCGATGCCGAGCGCGAGGGAGCACGCCGCAACCGCTGAGACGATCGGTGTCGCTTTCAGCGACCGAATGGCAAGTCGGAGATCATCCATGTCTTCACTGTTTGGAGGCGGTGAAGCGTCCACCCTTGCCGGTCATCGAGAATCTGCCTTTGATGAACGTGCCGGACTCGTTCATCGCACCCGTATAGGTGATGATGTCCTGTGTCTGGCCCGCCTTGATCCGCCACGCGACGTTTGTTCCCTTCACCTCGCCGCTGAGCGGTATCTCCTGGCAGCTTCCGGTCAATCGGTCGCCCGTCTGCTTGAACACGCAGTCGAAGCCACCGCCAGACAGGGTCGGGTCGTCGAATTCGGCCTCGATTTCCCAGGTCCCGGAGAGGTCTGCAGCCGCTTGCGATAGAAAGGTCCGCAGCTCGCGGATCACGTCCGCTTCGCGCGTCAGGAAGACGAAATGGCCGGCAGGCTTGTCGTGGCCTGCAGCAAGATCGATGACGCGTGCAGCCGGCACGCCGCTCTTCAGGTTCTTGATCCAGCGATCGACGTACGCGGCGATCGCATCGGCATGCCCCTGGATGACGGCGCGTTCTTCTTCGTTCTTCGGCTGATAGCCCGGCGAATCCCCGGGCCGTGGAATTTCCAGAAACGCCAGGACCGGGACCCGTATGTGCGAGTAGTCCCGTTTCTTCTGTCCTGCGCCGATGGCGTTATGGATGGCGCCTGTCGACGCTTTGTATCGGCCGATTGATCCGTCCGGGTTCTCGACGAACAGCTGCCGCAGCTCGGACTCGGGAAACACGCCCTGATTGTGCCGCGCCTGATTCTCGCGATAGGCGCGAAAGGAGCTGTTGTCCGCCGGCGGTGGTTCGCGCAAGGAAGCGGGCAGCTTTCTGAACAGTTCCATGTACGCAGGGCTGACGGCCGGAAAATCTCTCGGATCGCCCAGCGCGTCGAGGTACACGAGGCCGCCGAGGCGATCGGAATGTTGATTGCCGAGCGTCGTCATCTCGCCGCCGGCCATCGAGTGGCCGACGAGGACAGGCGCAGTGATTTGCAATGAATCAATGACGGCGAACAGGTCGTCCGCCAGCCGCTGGTCGTCGTAGCCCGACGACGGGCGGCTCGACTCGCCGTAGCCACGGCGCGTGATGCCGTACACGTGATAGGTGTCGAGGAGCTTCGGCGCGAAGTCGTCGAAGACGTGGGCGGTGTTGCCCGACCCGGCGAGCAGCACGATCGGCCGCCCGGAGCCGCCCCAGTCGAGCACCTCGAGACCAACATCTTCGGCCACGGTGACGAACTGCACGCGATGCGGAGAGGGATCGCGCCACGCGCCGGAAAGTTGCGCGCACGCGAGCGTCGGCAGCAGCGCGACGATCAACGCGTTGAACGACATGCCGTCCTCCATGCCTGGCTTCCGGTTGCGAGACCGCCCTGTTCCTCTCGTCGCGCAGGCCTTTAGGCCTGCCAACTACGCGCGCTCTTTGCCGTCGCCCGTAGCGCGCGAACGGCCAGTCTCATGTCGCTCATGATTCGAGGCCTGTTTCAGGCCGGCGACGAACGCGGACGTTCATCGGAAGAGGCCGAGTCCGCGTGCGAAATTGATCCACGCGAGCACGGCCATCACGGCGCCGAACATCGCGAGAATCAGCCAAACCAGCCGTGCTTGCCGATCCGGATCCGAGATTGTCGTAGCCATCTCAGCCTCCTTGTCGATGCCGCTCCACTTACGAGCTCGATTTGTCGCCTCCAGTAATCTGCTGCTGCTGCAGCGCGGCGGCGCCCATCAGTCCGCCCATGCCCATCGACTCGACGGCGCTGCTCGGGATCAACATCAGTGCGCCCTTCTCCTTCAGCCCTTCGTAGAGCATGTTCATCGCGCGAAGGTGCAGCGCGGTCGGGTTGTTGTGATATTCCTTGGCTGCTTCCGAGAAGGAATGCGCGATCGCCTGCTCCGCCTCGCCGAGGATGATGCGCGCCTGCTTCTCGCGCGCGGCCTGCGCTTCGCGCGACATCGCGTCCTGGAGCGCCGCCGGGATCACGACGTCGCGCATCTCGACCGACTGCACGGTGACGCCCCACGGGTTCGACCGCGCGTCAATCAGCGTCTGCAGCTCCTGCTCGATCTTCTCGCGGCCGCGAAGCAGATCGGTCAGGTCCGTGCGTCCGATGATGTCGCGGAGCGCCGTCTGCGCCGCCCAGCTGATCGCCTGGGCGTATTCCTGGACCTCGAGCGCCGCCTTCTCGGCATCGTGGACCATCCAGAACAGCACGGCGTCGACG
>Ga0070671_100002678_pt1 | contig 13804 bp, 16 predicted proteins | sample KBSS73metaG_FD_65341 | JGI IMG/M metagenome (GOLD analysis project Ga0070671, IMG submission 65341) | Switchgrass rhizosphere microbial communities from Kellogg Biological Station, Michigan, USA - KBS S7-3 metaG | ecosystem: Host-associated > Plants > Roots > Rhizosphere > Soil ...
CCGTCGACCGCTTCGGCCCAGCCTTCGAGGCTCGCTTCGCCCCAGCCGAACGCGCCGTCTTTGGCCTCGACCCGCACGAACAACCAGCGCGGCGGCGCGAAGAAGGTCTCGATCTTGCCAATCTTGCGCCCGCTCATGACTTCGCCTTGCCCGCCTGCGTCCCGCTGCCGATCATCTTGCGGCCGGCGGCGTCGTCATCCTCGTCGGGATGCTCGCTGATCTTCTTGATCGGAACGACCAGGCACACGCTGGAGGCTGGCAGCACGTTGCGCCAGTCGGCGATCAGCTGCTTGTAGGCGCGGCCGACGTTGCGGATCTTGCGGTCGAGATCGAACAGGCCGAGCGGATTGACGTTGCCGTTCTGCTCGCGGAGCGCGGTGTCCCAGTCGACCTGGTCGGTCAGGCTGTACCAGGTGAACCCGACGGTTGGGATGCCGACGTTGCGAAGGCGAAGGACGTTCGCCCACTCCTTCCACAGCCACTTCACCGCTTCGTCGCCGTGCGGACCCTCCCACAGGTTTGTCTCGGTGTGCATCACCGGAAGCCGGTAGCGGTTGTAATATTGGCGCGTGATCTCGGCGTAGCCAAACGTCTCGCCGGCCGCGACGGTATGCCCGTCGGCGAAGACTCGGTGCTCGTTGAGCTGGTAATAATCATTGCCGAAGATGCAGTGCTGCTTCAGCCGGTGGGCGAGGAACCACTCATATTCCTCGCGGGTCATGCCGTTATCCAGCAGATACTGGTACATGCCGCTGTCGACCCGCCGCCCGTAATTGAGGTCGAGCGACAGGAACCGCATCTGGTTCAGCACTTCCGCCCGTCCGATCGCGCCGGGTGAGTCGGCATGATAATATTCCGACGATTCAGACTGGATGAAGATGGCGTCGTGGCGGCGCTTGAGGATTTCGATCATCCCCATCACGTTCGCCTTCACGATATGCTTCAATGCCGTGATGAAGGTCTTGTCGGTCTTCTCCTGCTCGTTCCACCAGCCGTATTTCGCGGAGAAGACTGCGCAGATGAACATCTCGTTGATCGGCGTGTAGAGCTGGACCCAAGGGTAGCGCTCGGCAAACTCGCCCGCGTAGGCGGCGAACAGCCGCGGGAAGTCCGGATTCTGGAAATTGCCGATCCAATCCGGAAGCCCGAAGTGGCAAAGATCGACGATCGGCGTGATGTCGCGCCGCTTCAGCTCCGCGAAGGTGAGGTCGGAGAATTCCCAGTCGAACTTGTTCGGGCCAAGATAGGTCTTGTGGATCGGGGGGCCGTAACGAAGGTAGTTGATCCCGACTTCCTGGACGCAGTCGAAATCCTCGCGCCACCGTTCGTAATGGCCGCACACTTCCATCTCGTCCACGCGGGTCTTGCCGTGGTTGATGGTCGGGATGCTGTTTTCGATCCCTGTCGCGAACATGAAGTTGGCGATGGGTCACTCTCCTCGGCTCGCTGCTTCACCACGACGGCCTTGGCCGCCGGACTGCACGCGCTCTAGCGGCACGGCACATAAACGAAAACCTCGGAGCCAAGTCGCGTCCCCTTGGTTTTCGGCTATTGGCGGAGAAAGCGATGCGCTGGGCAGATGGTTTCATCGGAGTCGACTGGGGAACGACAAACCGTCGTGCCTATCTGATCGATTCCGCGGGCAAGCGGACGCAGGAGTTCGAGGACGGGAAGGGGGTCCTTTCCGTGCCTGACGGAGGGTTCCCCGCCGCGATCGCCGAAATCCGCGAGAAGCTGGGCGACAAGCCGCTGCTGATGGCGGGCATGGTCGGCTCGAACCGCGGTTGGAAGGAAGCGCCCTACGTACCCTGTCCGGCCGGGATCGACGATCTCGTCGCAAAGCTGGTCTGGGCCGGCGAGCGCGAGGCGATCGTCCCCGGCGTCTCCTATCTCGGCAACGGCCGCGCCGACGTCATGCGCGGCGAAGAGGTGCAGATCTTCGGCGCCCTGGCGGACGGCGTCGTCGAGTCGGACGGCCTCGTCTGCCACCCCGGCACGCACAACAAGTGGACGTCGATCCACCAGGGACGGATCCACGACTTCCGGACCGTGATGACGGGCGAATTGTTCAGCCTGCTCAAGGAGCACAGCATCCTCGCGGATCTGCTGACCGGAAAAGTCACCGACAATCAGGTGTTCCGCGACGCTGCCCGTCACGCCATCTTCACCGAGTCGCTGCCCGCTGAGCTCTTCTCGATCCGCGCGAGCGTCCTCCTCGGACAGATGAAGAAGGAGGATGCCGCCTCCTTTGCGAGCGGCCTCTTGATCGGAACCGACGTCCGGATTGGACTGCAGGTGCCGACCGGAGCGCAGATCATGGTAATGGGGCGGCCCGAGCTGACGCGCCTTTACGTGGCGGCGCTACAGGAGGCGAAACGCGAGACGCTCGAGCTCGACGGCGAACACTGTTTCCTCGCGGGCATTCACGAAATCGCGAAGAGGATCTGACGTGAATCCGAAAGAGCTGCTGCACCGCTACCTCGACGAATGCCCGCTGATCGCGATCATTCGCGGGGTCACTCCCGAGGAAGCGGAGGCGATCGGCGACGCGGTGCAGGAAGGCGGCATCCGGATCATCGAAGTGCCGCTCAATTCGCCGGATGCGCTGAAAAGCATTGAGTTGCTGGCGAAGAAGTTCGGCGATTCGATGCTCGTCGGCGCCGGCACGGTCCTCGCCGCGCGCCAGGTGCAGGATGTGAAGGACGCCGGCGGCCGGATCATTGTCTCGCCGGATACGAACACTGAGGTCATTGCGACATCGGCGGACGCGGGGCTGGTCTCATCGCCCGGCTATTTCACGCCCTCGGAGGCGTTCGCCGCCATTCGCGCCGGGGCGCATGCGCTGAAGCTATTCCCTGCGGAGGCGGCGAGCCCCGCCGTCCTCAAGGCGCAGCTCGCGGTGATCCCGCGCGAGATCCCGGTGTTGGCGGTCGGCGGCGTAAAGCCGGACAATATGCGGCCGTGGCTCGATGCAGGCGCGACCGGCTTCGGCCTTGGTGGCGGGCTCTACCAGCCGGGTCAGTCGGCTGCCGACACGCTCGCCAAGGCGAAGGCCTATGTGGCGGGAGTGCAGGCATGAAGCCGATCCGGATTGCCATCATCGGCTACGGGAAGATCGCCGAGGACCAGCACGTCCCAGCGATCGAGGGCAACGACAGGTTCGAGTTGGTCGCGACCTCGAGCCGCTCGGGACAGGGCGTCGGAGAGAAGTTCACCGACTGGCGCGAGCTGATCCGAAGCGTCGACGGCCTCGAAGCCGTTGCCATCACGACTCCGCCGGAGCCGCGCTACACCATCGCTCGGGAGTGCATCGAAGCTGGCCTCCATTGCCTTCTTGAAAAGCCGCCGACGACCGGCCTCGCCGAGATCGCGGATCTCGACTGTCTCGCCCAGGGGAAGGGCGTTACCGCCTTCACGACCTGGCATGCGCAGCACCATTCGACGGTGGACTCGGCGGCGAAGGCGCTCGCCGGCAAGCGCATCAAGTCGATGCAGATCCACTGGCACGAGGACGTCCACAAATGGCATCCGGGCCAGCAGTGGATCTGGGAGCCCGGGGGGTTCGGCGTGTTCGATCCCGGCATCAACGCTTTCTCGATCGCGACGAAGATCTTCCCCGGGAGCCTGTTCGTGAAGTCCGCGGAGCTGAGCTTCCCCGAGGACGCGCAAACCCCGATCGTTGCGGATGTCGTCTTCTACAGTCCCGACGCGGATGGCGAGCTGACCGCCAGCCTCGACTGGCGCCGAACCGAAGGCGAGGAATGGACGATCACGATCGAGACTGCTGACGGCACCACGGTCCGCCTCGAAGACGGCGGCGCGCGCCTCATCCTCGACGATCAGACCAGTGCTGACAACGGCATCGGCGAATATCCCGATATCTACCGCAGGTTCGTCGACCTCATCGACGAGCGCCGAAGCCTGATCGACGTCGCCCCGCTTCGCCTGGTCGCCGACTGCCTGCTTGTCGGCGGTCGCAAGTCCGTGGGACCGGTCAACGGCTGATGGAGCAACTTTGCCCTGTGGGCATTATCGCTTCGGGCCGCCTTCGTAACGACAGTTGCGCGCCCCTAGGAATTCATAGTGGCAGACGTGACGACGGACGAAGTTACCCAGGCTGACAAGGCTTTCGCCGGCAACCGCCTGCTTTCGACCTTTTCGCGCGAGGCGCGGGCGCTCATCGAGCCGTTCGGGACGATGATCGAGCTGCAAGCCGGCGACCCGGTGCTGACGCGCGGCGAACAGGTAAGCTCGAGCATTTTCCCAGTCGGTTCGACCTTGATCACCCTCGTCGTCGATCTGAGCGGCGGGCGCTCGATCGAGGTCGCGTCGATCGGAAGCCGGGGAGCGGTCGGCGGCATCGTCAGCTGCGGCCACGCCCCTGCATTTTCGCGTGCGGAAGTGCTGGTCGGCGGCTCTGCATTCGAGGTGCCCATGAAGGCGCTCGAGGATGCGAAGAACCGGTCGCCCTTCATCGGCAATCTCTTCTGCCGCTACTCCGATTATCTGCTCGCCGCCGTGATGCAGTCGGCCGCGTGCAATGCCTTCCACTCGATCACCGAGCGGGCGGCGCGGTGGTTGCTGCACGTGCAGTCCCGTACCGGCGATCGCATCGAGCTCACCCAGGAAGGACTTGCCGGACTGCTCGGCGTTCAGCGGACGACGGTGAACGCCGTCATCCAGGAATTGTCCTCGGAACGGCTCATCTCGACCAGCCGCGGGATCCTGCGCGTCCTCGACAGCGCCGGCCTTAATCGGCGGGCGTGCGAATGCTATTCGCGCCTCGAGGGTCATTACGGCGACGTGATCGGCCCGGGCGGTAGAGGTGCCGCCTGATCAGCCGGAGAACCTCCAGCCGAGCGTGCCGCCGGCATGGAACGGCACGAGTTCGGTCTCGTCACTTTCGATGCGCTGCGGAACCTGCTGTGGCGTTCTTTCGAGCGTCACCGTCCCATCGTTCAGCGGAAGACCGTAGAAACGCGCCCCGTTGACGGACGCGAACGCCTCCAGCTTGTCGAGCGCACCTTCGGCCTCGAAGACGGTTGCATAGCTTTCGAGCGCATAAGGCGCGTTAAAGATGCCAGCGCAGCCGCAGCCGGATTCTTTTGCATGGCGCGGATGGGGCGCGCTGTCCGTCCCAAGGAATACATTGGGTGCACCCGAAGTCGCGGCACGAACGACAGCGAGCCGGTGCTTCTCGCGCTTCGCGACCGGCAGGCAATAAGCGTGCGGCCTCAGCCCGCCGGCGAAGATGGCGTTGCGGTTGATGATCAGGTGCTGCGGCGTGACCGTCGCGGCGATGTTGCCGGCATTGCTGGTCACGAAGTCCGCGGCTTCCGCCGTGGTGATGTGCTCGAGCACGACCTTCAGTGCGGGGAGGTCCGCGGTCAGGGGTGACAGGATGCGCTCGATGAACACGGCCTCGCGATCGAAGACGTCGATCTCGGGATCGGTGACTTCGCCGTGGACGCAGAGCACCATGCCGGTCTGCTGCATCCGCTCGAGCGCAGGATAGATGTTGCGGACGTCGGTGACACCGTTCGCGCTGTTTGTCGTCGCGCCCGCGGGATAGAGCTTCGCGGCCACCCAGACACCTTCCCGGAAACCGCGCTCAATTTCGTCGGGATTGGTCTCATCCGTCAGGTAGCAGGTCATCAGCGGCGTGAAGCGCGGCCCGGCGGCCGCGATAATCCGATCGCGATAAGCCGCGGCCGCTTCGGGAGTGGTCACCGGTGGCACCAGGTTCGGCATGATGATCGCCCGGCTGAACTGGCGCGCGGTGTAAGGAGCGACGGCGCGCAGCATGTCCCCGTCGCGCAGGTGCACGTGCCAGTCGTCGGGGCGGCGGATGGTCAGCGTTTGCGAAGCCACGGCGCGCTCCCTAACTGAGACCTATGGCCGCTACCACCCTCACAGACCGCGCTGTTGTCCGCCTCTCCGGCGACGACGTGCGCGGGTTCCTGCAGGGACTGGTGACGAGCGACGTCGCGGGCGCGCTGCCGGCTTGGGCCGGGTTGCTGACGCCTCAGGGCAAATGCCTGTTCGACTTCATCGTGTGGAGCGACGGCGATGACCTGCTCCTGGATTGCGAAGCGGAGGCCGCTGACGATCTCATCAAGCGCCTGGCGATTTACCGGCTGCGCCGACCGATCAGGATTGAGAGCGAGCCTTCACTGGCGGTCCATTGGTCGAAGGCTGGCGGCGACGGAGTTGCCGATCCGCGGCTCTCCGCACTCGGCACGCGCTGGCTGGGGCCAGCCGACGAACCTGCGGCCGGCTGGCTCGAGCGCCGCCTCCATCTCGGCGTCTGCGAAGGCCGCGCGGAGCTCGGCGACCTGCTGTGGCTCGAGTGCAATGCGGCCGAGCTGAACGGCGTTAGCTTCACGAAGGGCTGCTTCGTCGGCCAGGAGAACACCGCGCGCATGAACTGGCGGCAGAAGATCAACCGCCGGCTGATCGTGGTCGAAGGCGATGGCGGCGGCGAGCGCTCGCGCGTCGATTATCCCGATCTCGGCCTGTCGGTGGTCCATGCGCGGGTCGAGGCCGTTCCCGCCAACGCGATCGTCCCCGGCTGGCTCGAGCGCGCGCTCGCTCAGTCGAGCACGGCGTAGGCGCGCACCGGGAACGTCCCCATCCCGCGCACCTTCGGCGGCACCGCGGAGAAGCGAAACCCTTCGTCCGGAAGGCTGCCGAGCCCGGTCATATGCTCGCAGACCGGCATGTCGGCGCCGAGCAGCTTCGTATGCACCGGCCGCTTCCGCGCGCGCGTGTCATCGATATTGTTGCTGTCGATCCCGACCAGCGCCGCGCCGTGCTCGATCAGCCAGTCGGCGGCTTCGGCAGTAAGGAACGAATGCTCCTTGCCGTAGCGGTCGGTGCCCCAATGGCGGTCCCAGCCGGTGTGGACCAGCACGGCTTTCCCCGCGACGTCCAGCCCTTCAAACGCCCGCACGTCTACAGCGATATCTACATCGCAAGGCTGCCGGACGACGATTCCGGGCAGGTCCGCCAGCGACTGCAGCGGCAGCTCTGAGAGGTCCTTGCCTTCCCCGAAGCGATGGAAAGGCGAGTCAACGTACGTGCCGGTGTTCGCGACCATGTCGATGCGGCCGATCTGGAAGGTCGAGCCGTCGTCGTAATTGGCGGCGGTGCTTTCGCGTTCCCAGAAGTCGCAGATGTGCGGGCCCGGCAGGCCCGGATAGGTCGTCATGCCATGCTCGATCACATGACTGAGGTCGACGATCCTCTTTTCTTGATGATCCGCCATGATGCGAACGCTCCGATCAACAGCCATAACACGTTGAGCGCCGCCGAGGGGATGGCGCGGTGCCACCAGCCATTGACGACGAAGCCGGCCGCACCGACGATGTTCATGCCCTGATAGACGATCGACTGGCCCGTCAGCCGCCCCGCCGAAAGCAGCAGGTAAGCGAGAAGGATCAGCGCCGCTCCGGCCCAGCCGACGACCTCGACCGCGACCTCGACATTGCTCATGCCGGCCAGCTGCGCCCGTCCACCTCGCGGATCGGAACGTCGTCGAACGTACCGGGCTCGAAGAGGCGGGCGTTGATGCCGATGCGCTCGTACGGCGGGTCCGTGAGCGGCGTCCAGTGCGTCGCGATTCCGCAATGGCGGCAGCGATTCATTGCCAGCGTCGCGGGATTGGAATCCGCGCGGACGTAGCTGTCGAACTCACCTTCGATCTTCACCGAGTCACCGGGGTAATAGATGCCCTGGAAACCGTTCTTCGTGCACAGGCTGCAATTGCAGTGGGTGACGTGATCGGGCCTGCCGGGCAGCGTGATCCGCGCCCGGCCGCAGTGGCACGAGCCGACCAGCGCCCCGTCGCTCACTGGGCTGCAAGCCTCCGAAGCACGTACTGCAGGATGCCGCCCGACCGGAAATATTCGAGCTCGTTATAGGTATCGATCCGGCAGCGCGCGGTGAAGGTGAACTCGTCGCCCTTGTCCGGGGTCACCGTCACCTCGACGTCCTGCCGTGGCTTCAGCTCGGCGATGCCCTTGATCGAATATTTCTCACGCCCGGTGAGGCCGAACGTCGCGGCATTCTCGCCCTCCCGGAACTGGAGAGGGAGAACACCCATGCCGACGAGGTTGGAGCGGTGGATGCGCTCGAAACTCTCGGCGATGACCGCGCGGACGCCGAGCAGCACGGTGCCCTTCGCGGCCCAGTCGCGCGAGCTTCCGGTGCCATATTCCTTGCCGGCGACGACGACGAGCGGGCGGTTGTCCTGCTTGTACAGCATGGCCGCGTCGTAGATCGGCATGCACTCGCCGGTCGGCGCGTAGCGCGTGAAGCCGCCCTCGACGTTATCGAGCATGCGGTTGCGGATGCGGATGTTGGCGAAGGTACCGCGCATCATCACTTCATGGTTGCCGCGCCGCGAGCCGTAGCTGTTGAATTCGCCGCGGCTGACCTGCCGCTCGAGCAGGTAGCGGCCGGCCGGGCTGTCCGGCTTGATCGCGCCTGCCGGCGAGATGTGGTCGGTGGTGATCGAATCGCCGAAGATCGCCAGCGGCCGGGCGTGATAGATGTCGGTGAGGGCGCTCGCCTTCATCGTCATGCCGGTGAAATAGGGCGGGCTCTGGATGTAGGTCGACGCGGCTGGCCAGCCGTAGGTCTCGCCGCCCTTGATCTCGATCTTCTGCCAGCGCTCGTCGCCGCGATAGACGTCGGCATAGCGGCGGCGGAACATCGCCGAATGGACGTGCGCGTCGATGAGGCTGCGGATCTCCTCGTTCGAGGGCCAGATGTCCTTGAGGTAGACCGGCTCGCCATTGGACGCGGTGCCGATCGGCTCCTTGACCATGTCGGCGCGAACCGTGCCCTTCAGCGCATAGGCGACGACCAGCGGCGGCGAAGCGAGATAGTTGGCGCGGCAATCGGGCGACACGCGCCCTTCGAAGTTGCGGTTGCCCGAGAGCACGCTGACCGCGACAAGGTCGTTATCGTTGATCGCCTTGCTGATCGGCTCGGGGAGGGGCCCTGAATTGCCGATGCAGGTCGTGCATCCGTAGCCGACGAGGTCGAAACCGAGCGCGTCGAGATCCTCGCTGAGGCCGCTCTCGTTGAGATAGTCGGTGACCACTTGGCTTCCGGGCGCCAGGCTCGTCTTCACCCAAGGCTTCGCAGTCAGCCCCTTCTCGCGAGCCTTACGCGCCACCAGCCCGGCGGCGATCAGCACCGACGGGTTCGAGGTATTGGTGCAGCTGGTGATGGCGGCAATGGCGACGTCGCCGTTGCCGAAGTCGAACTGCTCGCCCTCGACCGCGACGCGCGGGTCCGAGGCTTTCTTGTAGGTCGCGTCGAGTTCGGCATTAAACTGGTCGTCGACCTCGGTGAGCAGAACCCGGTCCTGCGGCCGCTTCGGGCCGGCAAGCGAAGGCTCGATCGTGCCCATGTCGAGCTCGAGCGTGTCGGTGAACAGCGGCTCGGGCGAGCCCGCGTCGCGCCACAGGCCCTGCGCGTGCGCGTAGGCACGCACCAGCGCGATCTGCGCGTCGTCGCGGCCCGTGAGCTTCAAATAATCGATGGTCCGCTCGTCGATCGGGAAGAAGCCGCATGTCGCGCCATACTCCGGCGCCATGTTGGCGATGGTCGCGCGGTCGGCGAGCGGGAGATTGTCGAGGCCAGGCCCGTAGAATTCGACGAAGCGGCCGACGACGCCCTTCTGGCGAAGCATCTGCGTGACCGTCAGCACGAGGTCGGTGGCGGTGATTCCCTCCTTGAGCTCACCGGACAGGCGGAAGCCCACGACCTCGGGAATCAGCATGCTGACCGGCTGGCCTAGCATCGCTGCCTCGGCCTCGATGCCGCCAACGCCCCAGCCGAGCACGCCGAGGCCGTTGACCATCGTCGTGTGACTATCGGTGCCCACGAGCGTATCCGGATAGGCGAGCGTGTCGCCATTGGCGTCCTGATCCGTCCAGACGCACTGCGCGATATGCTCGAGGTTGACCTGGTGGCAGATGCCGGTGCCCGGCGGCACGACCTGGAAATTGTCGAACGCCTTGCTGCCCCACTTCAGGAACTCGTAGCGCTCGCCGTTGCGCTCATATTCGAACTCGACGTTCTTCTCGAACGCCTTGGGAGTGCCGAACTCGTCGACCATCACGCTGTGGTCGATGACGAGGTGGACCGGAACCAGCGGATTGATCTTCTGCGGGTCGCCGCCGAGCTGCTTCATCGCGTCGCGCATCGCCGCAAGGTCGACCACGGCGGGAACGCCGGTGAAATCCTGCATCAGAACGCGGGCGGGGCGGTACTGGATCTCGCGGTTGATCCGCCGTTCCTTGAGCCAGCCGACCATGCACTGCAGGTCGTCCTTCGTGACGCTCTCGCCGTCCTCGAAGCGCAGGAGGTTCTCGAGGAGCACCTTCATCGAGAAGGGCAGGCGGGCGACGTCGCCGAGCGCCTCGCCGGCCTTCTTCAGCGAATAATAAGCGTAGGTTTTTCCTTCGACCTCGAGAGTCGAGCGGGTGCGGAGGCTGTCCTGGCCGGTGGGGATCATCGCTGTCCTTCGAATCGCTGGGCAAGCTCCTGGCGTCTGGCCTGCCTGAAATTTGGGATGGCGGGCCCTTAGCAATCCGCTCCGGCGCCCGCAAACCGGCGAATCCCCCAGAATCTTGCGCCAAAGTGAACAACGGGTGCGCCAGACCGTCCGTTTCTCTCTCGAAACCGTCGCTTTCGGCCCCTAACTCTCAAGTCATGGAACGGGACAGCAACTATTTCCGGGCGCGCGCTGCCGAAGCGCGCGCGGTGGCAAGCGCCAAGGGCCGGGCGGAAGAAGCAGCAGTTTCGGGCGAGCTTGCGCTTGCTTATGCGGCACTTGCGCGCCGCCGGGCGGCGGCCGACAGCGAAACGATGCAGGCGCCGATGCCGACGCCTGAACTGGCTTAGATCCAGCCCCTCTTCTTGAAATAGAGGTATGGCGCGACCGCGCTGATGACGATGAGCGTCATCGCCATAGGGTAGCCAAAAAGCCATTTCAGTTCGGGCATGTGCTCGAAGTTCATCCCGTAAATCCCGGCAATCAGCGTTGGGGGCAGGAACACGACGGCGGCCCAGGAAAATAGCTTCATTGCCGCATTTTGCTCGATGCTGATCAGGCCGAGGGAGGCATCCAGCAAGAATTGCAAGCTGTCGGACAGGAAGCTGGCATGCTCACCGAGTGACGTTACATCGCTCGTCAGGCTGGCCAGGTGATGGCGGAGGTCGGCGTGATTCCCGTCATGTATGAAGGTCGAGCCGCCGAGGAAGCTCAGCATGCGCAGCGTGCTGACCGCTGAGTAGCGGATTTTCGTCAAAAGCATTTGAGCGCGGCCGATGCTCGTCAGCAGCCCTGTGAGCCTCGCGGCCGGGATTCGCCGCTCGTCCTGCTGCTCCTGGAATATTTCCTGCGAAAGCTGCTCCATTCGCGCGGAAATGCTCTCGATTTCGTCCGCGAGTCGATCGATGATCGCATCGAGGAGGCGTATCAGCGCGGTCGGTCCGTCGCGCACCAGGTCGGGCTCGCGGCGTGCATGGTTCTCGAACGTGCGTACGGGCTTGGGCGTAGCATAGCGGATGGTGACCAATCGGTTCTGGGCAAGCACGAAGCCGATGGGAGTCGTCGTCGGATGCGCTTCGTCGACCCCGCGCAGCGCGCTGATGGTCATGTAAAGCGCACCGTTCCTCTCGTAGAGGCGGCTCGAGGGTTCGATCTCCGCCATTTCCGCCTGGGTCGGGACGTTGACGCCGATGCAGCGTTCGACGAGCCGCTCTTCCTCCTTGGTCGGCTCCTCGAGGTCGATCCAGGTCGCCTCGTCCGGAATCTTCTCGATCTCCGCATTCAGGGTCCGCCCGTCGCAGTCCGGGCCGTAGGCTCTCAGCATCGGCGCTGTGTCCGATGAACGGGAGTCCTTTGCAAGCGGCATCGCTCTGCTAAGCCTGTGCGCGAATGACTGTCCGCAAGGCCGCCATCGCGGCAATCCTCATCATCGCAGCCGCTGCCCTCGTCGAGCTGGCGATGGGCCGCCACGCCATCTGCACCTGCGGCCACGTGGATCTATGGGTGGCCTCGCGCGACAGCCCGCGCACGAGCCAGATGATCGGCGACTGGTACAGCCTCAGCCACGTCGTTCACGGGCTGCTCTTCTACGCGCTGCTGCTTCTGGCTTTTCGCCACTGGCCGGTTGAGCGGCGCTTCATCGCCGCCCTGGTCATCGAGGCAAGCTGGGAAGTGATCGAAAACACGCCGGTCGTGATCGACCGCTACAGGGCCACCACTGCCGCGCTCGGCTACCACGGTGACAGCGTCGTCAACTCCATGTCCGACATCGTGATGATGTGCATCGGCTTCCTTGCCGCGCGGAAGCTGCCGGTGTGGGGCTCCGTACTGCTCCTGATCGCCTTCGAGCTGCTGCCACTGCTCGTCATTCGCGACAATCTCACGCTCAACATCTGGAACCTGCTGGCGCCCAACCCGGCGATCCAGGCCTGGCAGGCGCGCTGATCAGGCGCAGCGCGTGATCTGCGGCGGCGTGCCCTCGGCAAGCGTGAACGGACCGATGGGGGTCCCATCTTCCAGAGTCACGTTCAGCGTCATGACTCGCGGGCTCTCCTTCGCGGCCGCTTTCGTCACCTGGCCGGAATACATGGCGTTCTGGCTCTTGAAGAATTGCCCGACCTTGATCGGCCCCGGCGCGCCGGTCCGATACGTGCCCTTGACCGAGAAGGTGCCGTCGGCCGCGGGATAGACCGGATCGTCGATGGTACCCGACGCGCAGTCGAACTGCACGTCCGCCAACCCTCCTTGCATTGAGAGGCCGGCATGCGGGCCTCCCCAGATGCCGATGAGGTGATCCGAAGCGTTCCCTGGCGTCGCACAGCCGGAAAGTGACATCGCCGCCGCTGCCGCCGGAAGTGAAATCAGAAGCTTGCCCCGCATAAGCCGCATTCCTCCCCGAAGGCGGAAGCTATCAGCAAATCGCCGTTCGCGCATCGCTACTTCGCATGGCACAAATAGGGACCGTCGAACATTGATGGTCCCTCGTCGAGGAGAGCGTCTTGTGAAGTGCGCCGCGTTTTTAGTCCCCGCTATGTTCCTGCTCGCGAGCGCTCCGGCCCAGGCCGGCGAGCTTTTCGGGGGCGCTTACGTTCATGACGTGAAGCTTCCGACCGACAAGAGCGGGCTCGAAAATGGCCTCGATCTTCAGATCGGCTATCGCGGCGGGCGGATCGGGCCGACGCCGATTCAGCCCTACATCTTCGGCGCGCTGAATACGGCCGGCGACACGAGCTATGCCGCGGTGGGCCTCTCCGCCCGGTTCGGCAGCAAGATCTACGTGCGGCCCGGTCTCGGCATCGCTATTCACAACGGCTCGGACGACAAGTTCTTCCGCACCGACGAGATCGCTTTTGGAAGCCGGGTACTGTTCGAGCCCGAGCTGGCGGTCGGCACGCAGCTGAACGATCACCTCAGCGTCGAGGCGAGCTGGGTTCACATGAGCCACGCCCAGCTGTTCGGCGGCGAAAACCCGGGCATCGACAATCTCGGGGTCCGCCTGAACCTGAAGCTCTAGCGGCCGATCATCGTCTCCGGCTTCACCACCCGGTCGAACGTCTCTTCATCGACGAGCTTGAGCTCCAGACCGGCTTCCTTCAGCGTCTGGCCGGTCTTGTGCGCATGCTTGGCGATCGTTGCAGCATTGTCGTAGCCGATCTCGGGCGCAAGCGCGGTGACAAGCATCAGCGACCGGTTCATCAGTTCGTTGATCCGCTCGACGTTGGGCTCGGTGCCGTC
>Ga0070671_100002682_pt1 | contig 13794 bp, 10 predicted proteins | sample KBSS73metaG_FD_65341 | JGI IMG/M metagenome (GOLD analysis project Ga0070671, IMG submission 65341) | Switchgrass rhizosphere microbial communities from Kellogg Biological Station, Michigan, USA - KBS S7-3 metaG | ecosystem: Host-associated > Plants > Roots > Rhizosphere > Soil ...
CTACAACGCGGATCTGACCGGCACCACCGGCTACACGACTTCCACTCCGACGGCCACTGTGACCAAAAGCGGGAAGACCATCACCGCGACTTTGTCCTTTTCGGCACAGGTTCCCACGTTCTTCATGGGCGTGATTGGCTATAGCAACATCGCCATTTCCGGAACGTCCACGTCGAGCTACACGTTGCCGACATATATCGATTTCTACCTGACGATCGACGTGTCGGGATCGATGAGCTTCCCTTCGACTGCGAGCGAGCAGGCTCGGCTGCAAGCGGTCAATCCTGACAACATGACCGGGAGCAACGGCTATCCCGGGGGCTGCACATTCGCCTGTCATTTCACCGCGCAGGGAGCCTGCTCGCAAAACGGGAATCCAGGACAAGGACCATACCCCGCTTCCGGCACCGCAACGAATCCTTCGCCGGGCGGATACTGCCAGGGGTTTATCATTTCCCGCTTGGGAACGACGCCGATTTCGTTTGCGTCCGGCAACAATTCCAGCAACGGCACTAGAGTAAATTGGACCAACACACAGGTCTCGTCCTGCCCCACACCCGGCACGACGTCCTGCATCCAGTTGCGCGCCGACGCCGTCGGCTACGCGGTGAACCAACTGATCTCGACGGCCAACAGCAGCGAGCAGGCGACCAATCAATTCCGGGTCGGGCTCTACCCGTTCATCGTCAATCTCTATAGCTACTTTCCGCTGACCACCACTCTCAACGGATCGGCGAGCACTGCGGGCACCATCAACTACGCCGCGGCGCAGCTCGCAACCTTGCTGGACACCGGCACCAATGCCAGCCTCGGCTCCGGCGGCACGCATTTCGAGAACGCCTTGACCAGCATGAACAATATCATCAGCACGGTCGGCACCGGGACGAGCACCACCAACACCCTGCCCTACGTGTTTCTCATCACCGACGGCTCGCAGGACTGTCAGACCCAATGGGCCGGAAGTTGGTCGGGCACCGGTTCAGCGTGCAGCCCGTTCTGGAATTCGGCAACTACGATCGACCCGTCATACTGCACCACGCTCAAGAACCGCGGAATAACGATAGCGGTCCTCTACATTCCCTACCAGACCATCCAGAACCCGACCAACTTCTCCAACAAGGAAGATATCTACGCCAACAGCAATATTCCCAATATCCCCGGGGCGCTGCAGAACTGCGCGTCGCCCAACTTCTACTACACCGCAAATACGCCGACAGACATCACCAACGCACTGATCGCAATGTTCGAGCAGGCCGTGAGCACGGCCCACGTCACGAATTAGTGCGGCAATCGAGATGTGATCGTCTCGTCTTGCCAGCGCCCGCGCGCACCACGTGCAAGTCTCCGCCTTATTGGCCTTGTCGCCTTCAACAGGTGGTGACGTTTGCCGTCGGGTACAGCACGCACTTGCTGCTGCGCGGAGTCGCAAACAGACTGTCGGAAAGAGTAAAGTTCGCGACCGACGTGAAAAAACCTAACATCGGCGTGTAGGGGTAGCTCATCTCACCAAGGATCAGGTAACACGGATAGGAACCGCACGTCCCCAGCGAGCCGGGAGTGGTGACCGCCGCTCCCCTGGAGCGTGCGCTTCCGCCGAGTGAGTAACTCCAGCTTACTATGCCATGGTTGGCGGAGGTGACCTTCACCTGCGTGACGGTGACGACCGCCGGTGTACTCGAGTAGGGCGCGAGGATCACCGCCGCGGCCCCGGTAATCGATTGCAGGTCGGAGTCTTGAACTGACGTGTATTGATTGGTGATGGCGTCTATCGTGAACGTCGCCGAGCGGATCTTCATGTAGATGGCTATCGCCCTTCCGGCGTCGAAGGTGCCGAGGAAAATCAGCATGAGGACCGGCAGCACGATCGAGAATTCGATCGCGGCAACGGCCCGCGTCGAGGCGACGAAACGCCGACAAAGGTTCGCCGGCGCCGTCATGACCCATAGGGCTCCACCCGGAAAGCGGAGATTCCCATCATCTCCGCACTGCTGTTGGGAAGGTTGGACAGCGCAAACCCCAGCGGTCCGCCGACCACCGGCCACTGGTAGATGAGGCGGACGATGACGACCTGTCCGGGGGTGCCGGGATCGAACGACCAGTTGTTGCTTACCTGTCCTCGTCCGTTGTAGCTCAATGTCGGGGTCGACGTATCGACGCCGCTGAACGACGAATAGCTTTGCACGTCGACCATCACCGAATTGCAGTTGAACAGCGGCTGCAGCATCGGGCATATGTTGTTGGTCATCAGTTGGTTTTGGGTCATGTTGCCGTTCTGAACCTGACCGGTCATGATCAGACGACCGGCCTGCATGGCCGCGGTTTGCAAGGTCTGCTGCGCGAAGACGAACACGCAGGTTTGCAGTATGGCGATCAACGTCGCCAGAAAGACCGGAGCGATCAGAGCGAATTCGACCGCCGTCGTTCCCTGCCCGGCACGCCCGAAGCGAGCCAGTTTTCCCACGCAGCTCCGCAAAGATCTCGCCAAACTTCGAATCATCGTCGCGTCCGGTTGGAGGCCGCCTGTCGCATCATACGGCCTGTGATTCCGTCTTCACGGGCAGCTCTCGGAGCGGCGGAATCCATATTTTGCTTCCTCGCCAAATAGACGAGAGCCATTGATTTTTTCTTGCGCGGGATGCACAGCCGCCCATGCCGGCATCGTTAACGGCGCGTTGCGCAGAACAAGCACACTGCGCCGATGTGTCCCGTTATTGCTCGAGCACGAGCCTGCCGTTGCTGTATTCGAAGCGCCGAAGCCGCGACAGGAACGACAGGCCGAGCAGGTTGTCGCTCAGCGCCCCGTCGGGCAAAACGACCGCGCCGACATCGCGCACGGTGAGATCGCCGATTTCGACCCTATCGAGCCGCGCCGGTGCTGCGCGCACGCTGCCATTGGCGGTCCGAACCTCGGCGGTGAAATCGCGGGGCGCCGGATGGATGCCAAGCCGCGCCGCATCGCTTGCGGTAAGCGCAATCACCGAGGCGCCGGTGTCGACCACGAAGTTGATCGGCCGGCCGTCGATGCGCCCGTCGACCAGGAAATGCCCGCGCGGGTCGCGCGGCACGACCATCGAACGTGACCCCGTCGCCGCATCCTTGGCAGGCGCTGTCGGCCGCGCCGCCAGCGCCGCTGGCGCCGACCCGGGCTGCGCCTCGTGACGAGTGAGATATTTTGGAACCAGAACGCCTAAGGCGAGCGCAAAGACGGCAAAGATGATGACAGAGCGCATGAAATCGGCCGGTTTTCTCCAGCCGCATCTCAATCATGCGGCCGCGAACGGCTTGCTAATTTGCTACGACAACCCGCGCATTTTGCATCGTGGTGGTAAGCCGCCGCCTAAGGATATCGGCTGCATTTGAGCGATCTCGGACGCGGCCCAGATTCCACACCGTTCACGGATGGCAGCGCAAGAGGCCGTGCCAGTCGCAGTAGCCCAGGCCGACGCTGCAGCAGCCGAACGACACCCGCGAGCAGTAATAGAACTGATAGTCGAGGCCGCAATGGTCGGAGCAATACGAGCGCCGGCCGAAGCCGTCGTAGCTGCAATGATTGCGGAAACGCCGCGGCAGGGATTGCGGCCCCTGCCAGTCCGTTTCAACAATGAGGCGGTTCGCGTCCAACGCCGGACGCAACCCCTCGCCGGCGCGGCCGACCGATGCGCCCGCTGTAGCGGCCGACAGCCCAAGCACCAGGACCGCGATCGCTTTCACCACCACAATCCACCCGAGAAAAAACGAGCCCGGCACCCGCTATATCAGATGGCCGCTGCCGCTGGAATCACCTCTGGCGCGCTCTGCCGGTGTCCGTTGACGCGACGCCGTCATCGACCGCAACCGCGACCTGCACGTCCTGCGCCACGGACGATTCCGCGGATGGCATCACCTTCATCGTATCCGCGGGTTTGACTGGCAGGCGCACGGTAAAGCGCGAGCCCGCGCCCTCCGCGCTTGTCACCTCGACGCGGCCGCCGTGCAGATCGGCCACCATTTTCACCAGGTAGAGGCCAACGCCCGTGCCGACGATCCCCGACACGTTGCTGCCGCGGTGATAGCGCTCGAAGAGGCGTTCCAGGTCGACCGCCGGGATGCCGATGCCGCGATCGGCGACGGCGACGACGATTTCCTCGGCGCGCTTATCGGCCTCGACCTCGATCTTGCCGCCGCCGGGCGAGTATTTGATGGCATTGGACAGGAGATTGCTGAAAAGCTGATAGAGGAGCTTGGCGTCGCCGACCATCGGCATCGTCGCGCCGGACAAATGTTCTGAGATTTCCGTGCCCGGCACAACCTCGCGGTGCAGCTGGCAGACCTCGCGCAGCAGGGCCGCCATGTCCATCTCGGCCGGATGAAAATGGAGTGCGGCGCCGCCATCGAACAACCGCGCCGAATTGAGCAAGTTGTCGATCAGGTGGGTCAAACGCAGCACGGCGGCGCGAATTTTTCCGGCGCGTTCGCCGGTTTCCGCCGGCGGCAGCGTTTCCCTGGTCTTGATCAGCCGCTGCGCGTGACCGTCGATGATGGTGAGCGGCGTGCGAAATTCATGCGAGGCCATGGACACGAAATTGCGCTGCAGCAGTGCGAGCCGCTGTTCCTGCGCCAGTTGCTCCTCGAGCATCGCCGCCTGACGCGCGAGGGTGCGCTGGCTGCGCATCAGCTCGATCGCGTTGTTGCGAAACACGACGGCGGCCTGCGCCATCTCGCCGATTTCGTCGCGCCGGCCGGTTTCGGAGATCGTGATCTCGGTATCGTTGGCGGCGAGCCGGCGCATGCGGTCGGCGAGATGCAGCAGCGGCGCCGAGATCGAACGGCTGACATGAATGAGCGCCGCGACGACCATGACCGCCGCAATCGCCATGGCGAGCAGGATGAACCAGATGGCCTGGCGATAGGCGACGGCAAGGCGGTCGCTGGCGAGGCGGGCATTGGCGACGGCCTTGTCGGTGAGCTTGCCCAGCGTATTACTCGCCGCCTCGTAGGCGGTCCGCGAGGCACCGGCATAGATCGCCTGCGCATCCGCCTTGCGGTCGCCGCGCGACAGCACCAGCATGCGGTTGACGATTTCGCGATACTCGTTCCAGCGCTCCTTGAAGCGGACGTAGAGGTCGACCTCGGCGGTGTCATGGCGGATCCGCTCGAAGCCGCGCTCGGCCTCGGCGATGGACCGATCGAGTCTCGCCATCTCCTCTTCAGTCGCAGCGACCTCGGCGGCGCCGGACGACAACAGATTGCTGCCTTCGATGGCGCGGAAGTCGGAGGTGTAGTTGCTGAGGTCGCCGAGCGCGCGCGTGGTCGGCAACCACCGCTCCGCCACATCGGCCGAGAGCAGGTTGAAATTGCTCAGCCGCCAGATGCTGAACAGGCCGAGGACGACGACGAGCAGAAAGAAAAGCAGGAATACCGCGGCAAGATGGAAACGGATCGAATGCGGCTGCGGCATGGGATCATCCCGTAGCGGGCCGGTCGCCGATCCTCCCTCCGGGCGGTTGGGAGGAGGCATTTCGTATGCGCCGGCTGCCTCCGCCGGCACGTTGATTCCAGCAAGATTTGCTCTAACTTCCGGCGTCCGGTAGCGCGCATGGCCGAAACGCACAAGAAGATTCTTTGCATCGAGGACGACCGCGAAACCGCGGCGCTGATCGCCGAGGAATTGGTCGATCGCGGCTACGAGGTTACCGTGGCGCATGACGGCCGCGAAGGGCTCGCCGCCATTCTCAGGACCATGCCCGATCTGGTGCTTTCCGACATCAGTATGCCGGTGATGTCCGGCTTCGAGCTCCTGGAACGCCTGACCGCGCTGGCGCCGCGGTTCGCGCACATGCCGTTCGTGTTCCTCACCGCGCTGACCGACCGCGACAACGAGCTCAAAGGCCGGCAGCTTGGCGCCGATGACTACGTCACCAAGCCGATCGATTTTGAACTGTTGGCGATCATTATCACCGCGCGGCTCGCCGGTGTGGCGCGCACCGGGGTGTGGCCGAAAACGGTGGGATTGAACGACCGCGAGGTCGAGGTTTTGACCTGGGTCGCGCGCGGCAAGACTTCGGCCGAAATCGCGCAGATCATCGGCTTGACCAAGCGCACCGTTGATTTCCATATCGACAATGCGCGCGGCAAGCTCGGAGCCGCGACCCGCACCGAGGCCGTCATCAAGGCCACTACCGGCCGCCTGATCGAACCCTGATCGGAGCGGCGCGCAAGCGCGAGACCAGGTCGACTGTCACGACGTCGGGCCGCTTGCTTCCGAGCTCGCGCTTCAAGATCGATCGTCACCAAGCCGCAATGACCAGGATCAACGCGAACGGCACCGCCGCCAGCCCGAGATAGAGCCATGTGCGGTAAGCCTGCGCGTCCTTGGGAAGAATAAACAACTGCGCCACGGCCCAGATGCAAACCGCCAAGCCAAGCAGCAGCCGGATGAGATCGCCGGGCGTGTCATAGGCGGTCCAGATCGTCTCGCTCTGCGGCAGGCTGACCCGCACGACGATCAGCAGCAGCGCGATGATAAAGATGGTCCGCACAATCAGGCCTGCTATCCGCAGGCGGGGCGGTATCTTCCCGGCCGGGGAGTTATCGTTGCGAGTACTGTCACTCCGCAGCCAATCAATCGGCATCCACGACATGACCTCGTCGTACCTTGGAGCGTTTCTAAAACTATAGGCCTCCGCTGTGCGGAAATAAAGGTCGCGCATAGTATTTGGTGCGTCGCACGTAAATGGCGGGTGAATTGCGCGGACAATTCCAAAAAAATGATCAAAAATCAGGGACTTGCGTCAGCGTTTGTTCGAGCTGACGGAGTGTTCCGCCGTGCTTCCAGCGAAGCCGGGGTGGCCGATGCTTCAATGCTTCGGGCGAATCGCGGTGCCGCTGATTCCCACGACCGTTCTTGCCGGTCCGCCGACAACGGCTGGACCAGAGCGGGGGTGCGCTGCGCCCGTTCCGCTGATGGCCGGCCGGTTCGGGACGACCGGGTTGACGGTCGGCGTCGCGTGGAATTGCAAATGGTTGGGGCTCTGAAGGCCGGCGCCTTGCGTTGCCGGGCCCGCGCCGCTCGTCCCGCCGATCATAGGAGCGGGCGAATGTATCGCGGACGTTCCGCGGATTGCGCCTTCGTGTCGCTGCTGCTCGACCAGTACGCCGATGGCGTTGGGCTGGACGTGTTGTGGTACGACTGGCTGCGATATTCGCCGCCCCAGCAAATTGCGCGGCGCGACCGGCTTGGCGACCTTGGCGGGAGCGTGCGCGGTGACCGGCGCCTCTCCGGCTGCCGAGTCCCCCACATTCGAAGAGGCGGCAAGCAGAACAGCTGCAAGAAAAAGACGATAACCCCTCGTGTCCCTTCGCGTCATCGCTCACCTCACCCGCCGGTCTGCGGCGCCTCGGGTTCGGCCGCGGGCGCAGCTTCGCGTTCTCGGCGCAGAAACAGCATCTGCAGCGCCGGCACGACCACGAGCAGCATGACCGGCCCGATCAGCATGCCACCCACGATCACTGTGGCGAGCGGCCGCTGCACCTGGCTGCCGATACCGGTGGAGATCGCGGCCGGCAAGAGGCCGATGCACGCTGACAAGGTCATCATCAGGATTGGCCGCATCTGCTGTTCGACGGCGTGAAACATCGCCTCGGCCGGAGGCATGTTGCCGGCCGCGACGCGGTAGTACGCATTGATGATGAGGATGCCGCTCATCACCGAGACGCCGAATAGCGAGATAAAACCAATGGCCGCCGAAATACTGAAATCCAATCCGGAAACGTAGAGGGCCACGAGGCCGCCGGAGACCGCGAACGGCAGCCCGAGCAGGGCCAGCATGCTGTCGCGCCACGAGTTGAACAACCCATAGAGCAGAACGAGAATGAACATGAAGGTGACCGGAAGAATGATGGCCAGCCGTTTCTTTGCCTGCTGCAGCCACTCGAACTCGCCGGCCCAGTCGATCCGATAGCCAACCGGCAGTTTCAAGGTCCTGCTGATCCGCTCCTGGGCTTCGGCCACGGCGCTGGCAAGGTCACGCCCGCGCACGCTGAATTTGATCGGCACGAAACGCTGATTGCGTTCGCGAAAGATGTAGGATGCCCCGGTATCAAGCGTGATCGCGGCGAGTTCGCTCAACGGAATATACGCGTTGGCGTTGCCGCCCTGAACGCCGACCTTCAGATTGCGCACCTCGTCGATATTGTTGCGGTATGCGGGAGCGAGCCGGACGACGACACTGAACTGGCGCTCGGACTCCAGGAGAGTGGTGGCTGTGGTCCCGCCCAGCGCGGCCTGGACGACATTGTTGACGTCGCTGACGCTAAGCCCGTAGCGCGCCGCCTTCGCGCGATCGACCACGATGTTCAGGTTGGGTTGGCCGAGCACCCAAAATGCGCCGAGGTCGGTGATCCCCGGCACCTTGGCCAGCTCGCGCATGGCGGCGCGCGCCAGCTGCTCCAGGGTCGCCAGATCGGGGCCAATGATCTTGACCGAATTGGCGCCTTTGACGCCCGAGAGCCCCTCCTCCACATTGTCCTGGATGTACTGCGAAAAATTGAAATCGATGCCGACGAATTCCTTGGAGAATTCCTCCTGCAGCTGATCGATCAGCTTTTCTTTGGTGAACCCGGCGGGCCATTCTTCAAACGGCTTCAAGGGGACAAAAAATTCCGCGTTGAAGAAGCCCGCCGCGTCGCTGCCGTTTTCAGGGCGGCCATGCTGGGAAACGACGGTCACGACCTCGGGATGACGCAACAGGATTTCCCGCATTCTAGTGACGAACGGCATGCCTGCCTCCAACGAGATGGTCGGCGGCATGGTGGCGCGAATCCACAAGTTTCCTTCCTCGAGCGTCGGCAGAAACTCACTGCCGAGCCGCGAGCCGAGGAAGACGCTGATCAGGAGGAACACTCCGCCGATCGCTATCGTGATCCCGGTGTTGCGCAACGACCAGCGCAGCACCGGCGTATAAACCCGACGCAAGCCGCGCACGACGATCGTTTCGACCTCCGCGATGTGCTCGGGGAGCAGCAGCGAAGCGAGGCAGGGCGTCACGGTGAAAGTCGCGAGCAGCGCCCCGATCAGCGCATACGCGTAAGTACGCGCCATCGGGCTGAAAATCTGGCCCTCGACCCCTTGCATGGTGAACAGTGGAATGAACGCCGCGACGATGATCGCCGTCGAGAAGAACACCGCGCGGTCGATCTGCAGCGCGCTGATCAGGATGAGCCGCAGCCGGTCGGTCCAGATCGCGCTCTTCGACGGATCGGCGGTGCGCGTCGGATCGGGGCCCCAGCGTTCTTCCGCAAGGCTGTGCAGCAGCCGCTGCCTTTCCTCCGGTGGCGACTGGAAATTCCGATAGATGTTCTCGACCAGGATGACCGCGGCGTCGACGATGATGCCGAAATCGACCGCCCCGACGGATAGGAGATTGGCGTCCTCCCCGCGCAGCACGAGGATGATGATGCTGAAAAACAACGCGAAGGGAATGTTGGCGCCGACGATGATGGCGCTGCGCAGATCGCCGAGGAATATCCACTGAATGAAAAAGATCAGCAGGCACCCGAAGATCAGATTGTGCAGGACCGTGCTGGTGGTGACGCCGACGAGCTGAGTACGATCGTAGAACGGGACGAGCTTGACGCCAGGCGGAAGGCTTCCGTCGCTGTTGATCTTCTCGATCTCCGACCGCACCCGCGCCACAACGTCATTGGTGTGCAGGGTGCGGTTCATGATGACGATTGCCGCGACCACGTCATCTTGATGATCGCGGCCGGCCTTTCCAAGCCGCGGCACATGGCCAACCGTAACCTTGGCAACGTCCTTCACAAAGACCGGCACGCCGTTTGTCTGCGACAGCAGGACGTTTTCGATGTCGCCGACCTTGTAGCCTTGAGTCAGATCGGCATCGCCGCCGCTATTCATGAGGCCGACGCCGCGGACGTTCACCGACTGCTGGCCCATGTTGATCGTGCGGCCGCCCACGTTGACATTGGCATTGCCGAGCGCGCTGATCACCTGGGGCAAGGTGACGTTGTAGGCGTCGAGTTTGTGCAGATCGACCTCGACGTCGTACTCCTTCGTGGTGCCGCCCCAGGTGTTGAGCTGAACCACGCCGGGCACCGTGAGGAGCCGGCGCTGCAGGACCCAGTCCTGTATGGTGCGCAGGTTGGTCAATCCGATATGCGGCGGTCCGGTCACCTGATAGCGGTAGATTTCGCCGACCAGACTGGTGGCCTGGATCTGCGGGGTGACGTTGTTCGGCAGACTGACATTCTGCTGGAGATTGATGGCGGTTTGCGTGAGCGCGAAATAGTATTCAACGCCGTAGTAGAAGGTCACGCGCACGAATGAGAGGCCATAGAACGAAGTCGAGCGGATGACATCGACTCCGGGCGTAGCGGCGAGACCGACCTCGATCGGAATCGTGTAGTAGCGCTCCATCTCCTCCGCCGACAGGCCGGGAGCCTGAGCAGTGATTTCCAGGATGACCGGCGCCGGATTCGGATAAGCCTCGATGTTCAGCCTGGTAAACGCGAACAGGCCGGCGGCCAGGAACACCAGCAGCCCGAGCAGGACAAGCGGGCGGCGTGTGAGCCCGAATGTGAGAAGCCCCTTGAGCACGGCTGGTATCTCGCTCCGAAGTCAGGCGTCTCAACTGCCGGCCACGGCCTGCATCGCGCCGCTCACCGCGAAGCCGTGGCGAGCGCATTGCTGAGGAACAGCGCACCCTCGGTGGCCGCGAGCTCGCCGAGTTGCACGCCCTCGACAATTTGCCGGTAGCCGTCGTGCTGCGCGCCGATCTTGACCGTCCGCCGGGTGAAGCGCCGGCGGTCGGCGGTGATCCACACCGTCATCGTGCCATCGCCTTCGCGTACGACGCCATCGATCGGGATGCCGGGCGAGCGCAGCGGGGGACCGACGCGGATGACGAAATTCGCGAACATGCCCGACCGCAGTTCATGGCCGGGGTCGCTGATCACGGAGCGGATCATCACGCGGCGCGTGCTGGCATCGACGCTGGCACCGATTGTGGTGATCTTGCCGTCAAACACGCGGCCGGGAAACGCAGCAAGCGTGACGCGCACCTCTTGGCCGATGCGAAACGCCGGGCTGTCCGCCTCGGGGACCTCGGCCAGCATCCACATGCTGTCGATATCGGCGACGGTGAATGGCGCGGGCGCGTTGCCCGGCTGCACGAACAGGCCGGGGGCCGCGTTGCGCGCCGTGACGCGGCCATTGATCGGGCTCGGCACGACCAGGGTCGGATCGGCGCTGCGCTGAGCGATGATGCGGTCGATATCGGCGTCGGTCTTGCCGAAGAGGCGCACCGAATCACGCGCCGCCCGCAGATTGCCTTCGGCGGTCTGCTGGTCGGATGTCGCCTGGTCGAGATCGCGCTGCGATATCGCCAGCGTCCTGTACAGCTCGCGAAGCCGCGCCAGGTTGCGGGTGGTGAATTCCAGCACACCAGCCGCGGCAATCAAGGTGGACTCGGCCTGCAGCAGGTCGGGGCTGTCGATGGTGAACAGGGTCTCGCCTTTTTTAACGTCGTTCCCGACGGCGGCGTAGAGGGCGACGATGCGACCCTGATAGGGCGTGAACACCTGCACCGCCATGTCCTGGTCGAAGTCGATGCTGCCGACGGCCTCCTTCTCGACGGGAAACTCGCGCTCCGCGACCGGCTCGACCTTCACGTAGGCCAACTGGGCATCCGACAGGTCGACGCTGTCGCGCTCGCGCGCGGGAACGCCGGGCACGTCGCTCGGCGCGGCATTGGCGCTTGCCGTCGTCTCAAGCTCGGATCTGGTCGCACCGCTCCAATGCCAAGCCCCGTAGGCAAGCAGCGCGGTAGCGGCGGCGACGCCTAGGAGCGTGACCCCGGCCCGGCCTATGGTTACGGGAAGCGCCATTGGATCAACCGCATTGGGGCGGAAATTCGCGCGACATGGCCTTCGCCCAGCGCCAACGTCTACTGTGATTAATCGCAGGCGTTTGGGCTAACTTACGATTTCGATAATCGGACCACTGGCATCAATCATAATAGGCTGTACGAGTCATGACAGTTGACGCCCGGGATATGCACCGCCTTTTCGCCGGCTGAGCCCGCCGCTACGGGCCGCGAACAATCCCTCCTGCCAGCGCATCCCCGCCATTGCCATCGCATCTTTTCGGGCCGTCACCGGCGCTGTGATTGATCACAGTTCAGTCGCCGGGCTGAATATTCGATAGTGTGGCGCACTGATCACAGCCAACCCCTGGCGGATCGGAATAGTGTCGGTCGCGACCGGAAAAGTGGTGGGGCGTTCGGTCGTTCTTCGTCAGTTGCAACAGTGTGTCGGTTGCCGATGTCCTGCCCGTCGGTCAGGTGGTGGTTTAACGCCGGGGCCGCTGCTCTCGCTGCCTCGACGCTCTTGGCGGGTTGCGCAGTCGGACCGGACTTCCTCCATCCCGCCGCCCCCGAGGACGCCGGATACACCAAGGAGCCGCTGGCGCCGCGCACCTCGTCGACCGATGCGCTGACCGGCCAGCCGCAGCGCTTGGTCAGGGGCCACGACGTGCCCGAGCGCTGGTGGGCGCTGTTCAAATCGCCGGCGCTCAATGCGCTCATGAAGCACGCGCTGGACAACAATCCGACGCTGCAAGCGGCGCTCGCTACGCTGCGCGCCGCCAGGGAGCAGGTTTACGCCCAGGAGGGCAAGTTCTTCCCGCTGGTCCAGGCGAACTTCAATCCGACGTACCAGCGCACGTCCCCGGCGCTGACGCCGATCCCGGCGTCGGGCGCCCAGATTTTCGCGCTCCATACCGCGCAGGTGCAGGTGTCCTACGCCCTGGACGTCTGGGGGCTCAACCGACGCACGGTCGAGTCGCTCGCGGCGCAGGCTGACGCGCAGCGTTTCCAGGTCGAAGCCGCCTATCTGACGCTCACCGCCAATGTGGCGGTCGCCGCCATCACCGAGGCCTCGCTGCGCGGGCAGATCGAGGCAACGAACGAGCTCATTGCGACCAACACCAAGATGCTCGGCATCCTGCGGAAGCAGCTCGATGCCGGCTACGCCAACCGCAATGACGTCGCGGTCCAGGAAGCCGCTTTGGCGCAGGTCAAGGCCACGCTGCCGCCCCTGCGCAAGGCGCTCGCCCAGGAACGGGATTTGCTGGCCGCGCTCGCCGGCACCTTCCCCAACAAGGGTCCGCGACAAACGTTCAAGCTCGCCGACCTGCGGCTGCCGACCGATCTGCCGGTGAGCGTACCTTCGCAGCTCGTCGAGCAACGGCCCGACATTCGCGCCGCCGAGGAGGAACTGCATGCGGCGAGCGCCCAGGTCGGCGTCGCCACCGCCAACATGCTCCCGAACTTCACCATCAATGCCAATGCCGGTTTCATGAGCACGGCGCTCGCGCATCTGCTGGCGCCGCAAAACCTGATCTGGGACCTCGCCGGCAATGCCACGCAGACGATCTTCGACGCCGGCACGCTCATGCACCTTCTCGCCGGCGCGAAGGATACCTACAACGCCGCGGCATGGACCTATCGCGGCACGGTGATCGGCGCGGTGCAGAACGTCGCCGACGCGCTGCGCGCCCTGCAGAACGATGCCGACGCGCTGCGCGCGGCGCGCGACTTCGAACGTGCCGCGAAGATCAGCTTCGACCTCGCCCGCGAGCAGATGGAGAAGGGCAACGCCAACGTGCTGTTGCTGCTCAACGCGCAGCAGACCTATCTGCAGGCGGTCATCCAGGTGGTGCAGGCGCGGGCGGCGCGGCTCGCCGACACCGTGGCGCTATTCCAGGCGCTCGGCGGCGGCTGGTGGAACCGCCAGGAT
>Ga0070671_100002690_pt1 | contig 13781 bp, 13 predicted proteins | sample KBSS73metaG_FD_65341 | JGI IMG/M metagenome (GOLD analysis project Ga0070671, IMG submission 65341) | Switchgrass rhizosphere microbial communities from Kellogg Biological Station, Michigan, USA - KBS S7-3 metaG | ecosystem: Host-associated > Plants > Roots > Rhizosphere > Soil ...
CGCACCACCAGCCCCGGCAGGCGAACGACAAACTCCAGCATGAGCCGCGCGTGCATCCACGTGAGCAGCGCGTTGTCACGCACGTAGCGGAAGTGAGAGACGCCGCCTTCCTCGGGTCGCAGGTACTTCACCGGCGCATCGATGTTGACCGGCTTCACTCCGCGCCATGCGAGGCGCACCACGGCCTCGGTGTCGAAGTCGAAGCGGCGCATCCAGGGCTGGCGGTGCATCACCGACACGAGATCGGCGATGGGGTACACGCGAAAGCCATAGAGCGAGTCGCCGACGCCCGCCCCCAGGGTTTCAATCTGCGTCCAGCCGTTGGAGATGCGGCGTCCCCGCACACGCAGCAGCGGCGCGCTGGCGTCGAACACCGGCCGGCCGAGGACCATGGTCTCGGGGCGGCGCATCGATGCCTGCATGAACTCGCCGATGAGCGAGGCCGGGTGCTGGCCGTCGGCGTCCATCGTGAGCGCGTGCGTGAAGCCCGCGGCCTGGGCGGCGAGCAGGCCGTGCAGCACGGCCGCGCCCTTGCCCTGGTTGCGTTCGAGCTTGAGCACGCGCAGGCCGGCGTCGCCGCGCGCGAGCAGCTCGATGCCCTGGGCCGTGCCGTCGGTGCTGCCGTCGATCACCACCCACACCGGATCCCATTGCACGCGCGCCTGGCGCACGGTCTCGTACAGGGTGGCGCCGGTGTCGTAGCTCGGGATGAGCACGAGGTGGGTTCGGCTGGGCAGGGATGCGGTCATGGAGCGAGGGGTGCTGGCGCGCCGGTGCGCCGCTTCAGGAGTGGGATGAAGGCGGGCGACGCATGCCGGCGCGGAAGTAGTCCTCGAGCCGATGCAGCAGTTCGTCGGTGTTCTGCGAGGGCTCGAAGCGCTGGCCCAGGCGCACCGAGAAGACGATGGGCAGCGGGGGCAGCTTCCACAGCGGCCAGTCCTTGGAGAGATAGGGCGAGTCGGTCTCGATGAAGACCGTCTGGATGGGCGCCTTCGCGAGCTTGGAGATGAGCGTGATGCCCGGGCGGAAGGGGTTGATGGGCGACTGCGTGGTGCGCGTGCCCTCGGGGAAGAGGATGAGCTGGTTGCCTGCGCGCAGGTCGGCCACCGCCAGACGGATCATTCCGCGGGTCGAGTCGTTGCGGATGTAGCGCGCGAGCCGGGCGCCGGCCCCGAGGAAGATGTTGCGCATCAGCTCGGCCTTCATGATGCAGGCGCTGCGCGGCAGCCGGGCCACGAGCATGAGCGCGTCCAGCAGGCTCGGGTGATTGGCCGCGATGATGAGTCCGCGCTCGTGCGCCAGGGCGTCCAGCGCGCCGGCATCGATCTTCATCATCCCGGTGAACTGGGCAATCGCCCAGAACGCGCGATAGCCGTAGGCGATGCCCGCACGCCCCACCCGCAGCCCGCGCTCGCGCGGCAGCAGCGGGTACAGCAGCATGGCGACGAAGTTCCAGCTCAGCGAGATCAGCCCGATGAGCATCAGGTGAAGCTGCAGCACGACGGCCAGGGGCGCCGCAATCGGCCAGGAGACGCTTCGGGCCATGGCGATCACTCGTCGACGTCGACCAGGGTCGACGAGTTGGCGAACACATAGACCAGCGCCACACCGAAGGAGGTGTTCTCGCGCTGGCGCACGAGGGGGCTGTCCAGGAAGCTCGCGCCGCGCAGGGTGTCCAGGCGCAGGAAGGCCCCGGCCCACCAGTGCGTGAAGCGGCGCGCCGCGGCCAGCGTCAGGCGCGCGCCGGCCGCGCCCCCCGGGGCGGTGTAGGCCGCGCGCGTGGCGGTGGCTTCCTCGGGCTTCACGTCGTAGTAATAGCCGTGGTAGCGGCGGTCGCCGAATTCCGGGCCGACCTGCGCGCCGAAATTCCAGCCGTGCCAGTCAGTGATGTCCAGGTTCAGGTTGGGCGTGAAGACCCAGCCGATGTTGCGCGGGTGCGATTCGAGCGTGAACGCGGCGCGCAGCGGCGTGCGCAGGTCGAGCTTCCAGCCGGTGCCGCGCGCGAGCGTGAAGTTGACGTTGGGGCCGAACTCGAGGGTCGGGGCGAGGTCGCTCATGCCGCGGCGGGCCTCGTCGTCGCTGCTGCGCGTGGGGGCGGTGGCGCCCAGGCTCAGATCGACGTCGACGCGGCTCGTCTGCACGAGCACCGCGCGCGCGCCGTCGCGGTCGGCCTTGAGGAAGTCGCCGCGATAGATGACGTAGGGCGTGGGCAGAAGCCAGTCGTGCGTCTGGTCCGAGCCGCGGTAGTGGGGCAGGTGCAGGCCCGCGGCGCCCATGCCGAGCTCCCACAGGGGCTTCTGCTCGGCGCGGGCGGGGTTGGCAAGAAGGCTCAGGGCGGCCAGTGCAAGGCTCGCGACGAGGCCGGACCTTGTCATGCGATCTCACCTTCCGCGATCGCGTGCGCCTCGATCTCGACGAGCAGATCGCTGCGGCAGATGTCCGCCTCCAGGTAGACCGCTTCGCGCGCGGCGCTGCTGTGCGCGCCGATCGCGGCTTCGATTTCCTCGCGGATGGCGTGCGCGTCGCGGCCGTCGCGCACGTAGACGGTGAGTGCCATCGCGTCGAGCGCGAACGGCGCGCGGCAACGCTCGTGCGCGGCATCGATGACGGCGCGCAGGTTGGTGAGGGTCTCGCGCGTCTGGGCGCGCACGTCGCCCAGGTGCACGCTCTCATGGCCGACGATGCTCGCGGTGCCCGAGATCAGCAGGGCGACGCGCCCCTCGCCCGCGTGGGCCAGGGCCGCGCGCGAGAAGGTCGGCGCGCGCGGACCGTAGGCGCGCGGGTAGTTGTAGGCCGAGACCTGGCGCGGGTTCTCGATGGGCAGCGGCGCCTTTCGACCTGCGAGGAAGTGCACGCAGAAGGGGCCCTCGCGCGTGCCGATGGCGCAGGCCGCGGGCGCGCCCTCGAAGGCCGGGCGGTTCGCTTCCAGGAAGGCCTGCTGGCGCCCGACGTTGAACTGCCGGTAGCGCTCCAGCCCGCCGCCGTCGGCGTTGATGTGGGGCAGGTAGTTCCACAGCCGCAGCAGCTGCGTGCAGCCGGTGGACTGCAGCGTGGCGAAGACGTCCTTGTAGGCCTGGTAGGCGAGCTCGGAAAGCCCGCGGCCTTCGGCGCCTTCGTCCAGCGCGAGCGTGCCGTGCAGCCACTGGCCGTCGTGCGCCCACTGGACGATGCCGCACTGCCCGAAGCTCAGCGGCCCGGCGCCATGCCACACGTCGATGCACGGACCCGAGGGCGGGAGCGCGCGGGCGAGCACGCGCGCGGCGGGCGCGTCGTTCGCGGCGGGGCCGCGGCCATAGGCGATGGCGCCGAGCGCGCCCGCCTGGCGAAGCGGCCATTCGCTGGCGAGGATGCGCTCAACACTCAGGCGCGCGGCCTGCTGGACAACGGGGCGCACCTTCACTTCGCCTCGAGCACGGTTTCGCCCTGCAGCGCACCCACGTCCTGGATGTTGCGGCGGCGCCTGCGCGTGGCCTCGATGGTGCGGCGCAGGTTGGCGATCGAGACGGCGTAGTAGATGCCCTTGAGCACGCGCAGCGAGCGCCAGATCGGCGTCTTGCCGTAGATGTCGCCGGCCAGCAGCGACAGCAGCGCTTCCTGCACGCGCATGGGATTGCGCGGGTACATGAAGAACTCGCGCATCGTCGGGTTGGTGACCCGGAAGATGAACCACGAGAACTCCTTCGGGCCGAAGCGCATCGCGGCATCGAAGCGACGGCGTGCGGCGGGGAGTTGGCGGGGGCGGTCGAGCGCGGCGTTCACGACGTCGATGCTCTGGAAGGCACTTTGCATGGCGAGATAGACGCCCGAGGAGAAGACCGGGTCGACGAAGGCAAAGGCGTCGCCCAGCAGCACGTAGCGGGAGGCGCTGCTGTGGGTGCCGCCGTAGGAATAGTTGCCGGTGGCGTGCACCACGTCGTCGATCAGCGTGGCGTGCGCCAGGCGCTGCGCGAGCTTGGGGCACAGCGCGATGGTGTCGGCGAAGAACTCCTTGAGCGGCTTGTTGCGCGACTTCAGGTAGTAGGGCCAGCACACCGCGCCGACGCTCGTGCTTCCGTCGGCCAGCGGGATGAGCCAGAACCAGCCGTGGGCGAACCAGAAGATGGTGATGTTGCCTTCGAGCTTGCCGGGCAGCCGCTGCGCGTTGCGGAAGTGGCCGAAGAGCGCCGAGCTGTTGTGCTTCGGATTGCGGGTCTTGGACTTGAACTTGCTGGCGAGGAAGGTGTCACGCCCGGAGGCATCGACGACGAAGCGCGCGCGCCACTGGCGCGTGGCGCCGTCGTCGAGCGTGGCGGTGATGTCGGCGCCTTCGTCGTCGAAGCGCACGTCGCGCACGCGGCAGCCCTCGATGGCCTGCGCGCCGCTGCGCTGCGCGTGGCGAAAGAGCAGCTCGTCCATCTCGGAGCGCCGCACTTGCCACGAGTAGGGCATGGACTTGTCCCAGGCGTCGGCGAACTCCAGGAAGCTGCAGTGGTCGTGGTCGGGCGAGACGAACTCGACGCCCCACTTGGGCATGCCGATGCGCTCGATCTCCTCGCGCACGCCCAGGCGGTCGAAGAGCCCGACGTTGGCGGGCAGAAGCGACTCGCCGATGTGAAAGCGCGGGTGGTGCGCCTTCTCCAGCATGACCACGCGACGGCCTTCGCGCGCCAGCAGCGCCGCGGCCGTGGCGCCGGCCGGGCCGCCGCCGATGACGAGCACGTCGCAGGTGTGCGCTGCCGGGTCGGGGGTTGGATGGTCGTGGTTCATGCGACTTGGTTCTCGTTCTTCGTGCCGGAAGGTCCGGTCTTCAGGGCGGTGTACTCGCAGAAGATGCCCAGCTGCACTTCGCGCCGAACCTGCGTGAAGCCCGCGTCGCGCAGCGCCTGCATGACCGTCTGCGGCGGCACGCAGGCCTCGATGGTGTCCCAGTAGTAGCGCCACAGGAGGGAGGTGGCGCGCCGTCTTGCCACCACGCGCGCGATGAGCGGCACGAGGGCGCGCATGTAGGTGCGCAGCGTCAGGGTGGCCAGCCGCCCTTGCGGTCGGGTGATCTCCAGGATGAGCACGCGCCCGCCGGGCGTGAGCACACGATGGAATTCGGCGAAGGCGCGCGCGAGATCGTCGATGTGGCGCAGGGCGTAGCCCATGGTGAGGGCGTCGGCGCTGGCATTGGCGCACGGCAGCGCCTCGGCGCGACCGACGACGAGCCGCACGCCCGCAATTGCCGCGGCGCCGAGCATTCCCCGGCTCGGGTCGACGCCGGTGACGCTGCCCGCGGGGCCCACGAGCGCGAGCGCCTCGCGCGCCACGAGGCCGGTGCCGCAGCCGACGTCGAGCAGCCGCATCCCTTCGCGCACGCCCGCGCGCTCCAGCGCGCTGCGGCGGTACCAGCGCCCCGAGCCGAACGCGAGCACGCGCTCGATGCGGTCGTAGTCGGCGGCGGTGTCGTCGAAGAGGCCGTCGACGAATTGCCGGCGCGCGTTCGCGTCGGCGTAGTACTCGGTCAGCGTCGGATGCGGGCGCACGCCGCCGGGGGTCGAGGGGGCCGGCGTGGGGTGGGGCGGGGGCATCGCGGAATTATGCCGGCCGCCCTCTGCTACATCGCCCTGAAAAGGTGCGCGTAAAGCCGGCTGACCGCGAGCTTTTCCGGCCTTCCGCGCAGCTTCAGCGTGATCCGGCCGGTGTCGTCGCGCGTGGCGGTCTCGATGGCGTCGGCGCGCACGACCGTGCCCCGGTGCACCTGCCAGAACACCGTCGGGTCGAGCTGCGGGATGAGGTCGCGCATCGACTGGCGGATCAGCAGCTCGCGCTCCTGGGACACCACGCGCACGTACTTGTCGGCCGACTCGAAATAGATCACCTGAGCCACGGGCACGAGATGCACGGTGTTGCCCGCGCCACCCTGGATGACCTGCAGCCGCCCCTGCGGCGCGTGGGACACCGGGCCGCCGGGGTCGGGCCTCGCGAGCAGGGCGCGCAGCGGGGCGAGCAGGTCGTCGAGCGCCGCGCCGTGCGGGCCCGGGCTCGACACCCGTTGCGCGAGCGTGGCCTGCAGCCGACGGCAGGTGGCCGCGAGTCGCTGCGGCTGCACGGGCTTGAGGAGGTAGTCCGCCGCGGCGGTCTCGAAGGCCTGCAGGGCGTACTGGTCATAGGCTGTCACGTAGACGATGAGCGGCAGCGGCCGATCCTCGGGCCAGTCCTCGACGATCGCCTGCGCGGCTTCGAGGCCGCTGCGCCCGGGCATGCGGATGTCGAGGAAGAGCACGTCGGGCTTGAGCGCGAGCGCCTGCTGGAGCGCGGCGTCGCCGTCGGGGGCGATCGCCAGCACGTCGAGCTGCGGCCACTGCGCCAGCAGCTCGGCGCGCAGCGCCTCGGCCAGCAGCGACTCGTCCTCGGCGATCAGCGCGGTCGCAGCGTGCGCGGCGGTCTCGGGCATGCGGACCCTCGCGTGTTCGTTCAGGCCTGCGGCAGGGGCAGCCGCAGCGTCGCGCGCGTGCCGCCGCCCTCGGCGGGCTCGAGGGTGAAGCTCGCCCGCGCGCCATACACCGTAGCCAGCCGCTCGCGCACCTGCTGGGTGCCGAAGCCCGTGCCCTGGCTGCGGTGCCGCGGGTCCAGGCCCGCGCCCGTGTCGCGCACGCTCAGCACCAGGTCGTTGCCTTCGCGCGAGGCGACCACGTGGATGCGACCGCCCCCGCGGTGCGGCTCCAGACCGTGCTGGATCGCGTTCTCTACCAGCGGCTGCAGCAGCAGCGGCGGCACCGGCTGCGCGGCGAGCTCATCGGGAAGCTCCAGCTGCGTCGTGAGGCGCTCGCCCATGCGCACCTGCATGAGCGCGAGGTAGTCGCAGGTGCGCTCGAATTCCGCGGACAAAGGGTGCATGCCCGCGCCGCGGCTGGCCGACAGCGTGGCGCGCAGGAAGGCGATGAGGCGGTCCAGCATGGCCTGCGCGCGCGGCGGATCCAGCGCGATCAGCACGCGCAGGTTTGCCAGCGTGTTGAACAGCATGTGCGGCTCCAGCTGCGACTCCAGCAGCTTGAGCTGAGTCTGGGCGACCACGCGCTGCGCAGCCTCGGCCTTGGCGTGTATGGCGGCAATGCGTGCGCGCGCATAGAAGAAGTAGGTGCAGGTGATGGCCACGAGCAGCGAGAAGGCCAGCGTCATCGCGTAGGGCCGCCAGCCGTAGCGGAACAGCATGCTCGAGGACATGCCGGTGATGAGATCGCCCAGCCGCGTGCCCACCGCATAGCCGCACACCGTGCCGAGCACGACGCAGCTCACCATCCACACCCAGCCGGGCCAGGAAGCCTTCGCCTCGGGCGAGCCCGGCGCATGTCGCCAGTGCCAGCGCGCGCTCAGGAAGCGGGCGCCGTCGATGAAGGAATAGCAGCACACCCCGATGCACAGCGAATAGACGAGGTTGACGCTGATCGAGGCGCCGCGCATGGCGGTGAGAAAGGCGGCGATCACGATGCACACGCCCACCGTGGCCGCCAGGCGCGAGGCGACGTGCCGGATGGCGGCGTGCACGGTCGAGTCGCCCGTCATGTGCAGCGGGACGGCTTCCTGGGGCAGGGGTGTGGACATGCGGAAGGGGTGCGCGTCGCGCGGGAAGGGTTTCGATTGTGCCGACGGGGAACGCGGAGCGACTCGGTGGATTCGAGGGAGGCGGGGTCGCGCATCGGCTCAAACCCAACCGAGCCAGCGCCCGAACGCCTGCATGCCCGTCAGCATGGCCGCGACGGCGGCCGCCACGTGCACGGCGATCAGCGGGGAGAACAGGCCGATGAAGAGCGCGGGGTTGGCGGGCATGGCGGGCTCCGGTGTCTGGAGCCCAGTCTCGTCGCGCGAGCGGCCCCGGGCGAGGGCAGCGCGACCAAACGCCCCGGCGTGTCGCGAAACGCCGCCGGCACGGCGCGAGCCGGCGCCCGCGCGGTGCGTCCTCAGCGGCTCTTGCCGCCGCCGAACAGCGAGCCGAGCACCCCGCGGATGATCTCGCGCCCCACGGTGGAGCCCACGCTGCGCGCGGCCGACTTCGCCATGGAGTCCAGCACGCCCGGGTGGCGGCCGCCGCGCGGACCGGTGGTGCCGAAGAGGATGTCGCTGAGGGCGCCGGACACGCCGCCGCCCTGCGGGGCGGAAGCGGTGCCGGGCAGGGGGCGCACCGCCTCGGGGGCGGGTGTCTGGGCACGGGCGTCGTCGGCCGTCGCGGTGCTCGTCTGCGCGCGACCCTTCAGCCGTTCGTAGGCGGAGTCGCGGTCGACCGATTTCTCGTAGACGCCCGCGACCAGCGAGCTCGCGACGAGCTGCTGGCGCTCCTGCGCGGTGATCGGGCCGATGCGGCTGCCCGGCGGGATCACGAAGACGCGCTGCGTGACGCTCGGGCGGCCCTTCTCGTCGAGCAGGCTCACCAGCGCCTCGCCCACGGCGAGCTCGGTGATCGCGGTGGCGATGTCCAGGCCCGGGTTGGCGCGCATGGTGTCGGCGGCCGACTTCACCGCCTTCTGGTCGCGCGGCGTGAAGGCGCGCAGCGCGTGCTGAACGCGGTTGCCGAGCTGCGCGAGCACGCTGTCGGGCACGTCCAGCGGGTTCTGGGTCACGAAGTACACGCCCACGCCCTTGGAGCGCACCAGGCGCACCACCAGCTCGATGCGCTCCAGCAGGGCCTTGGGCGCGTCGTTGAAGAGCAGGTGCGCCTCGTCGAAGAAGAACACGAGCTTGGGCTGATCGAGGTCGCCGACCTCGGGCAGGGTCTCGTAGATCTCGGACAGCATCCACAGCAGGAAGGTGGCGTACAGGCGCGGCGCGTTGAGCAGCTTGTCGGCGCACAGGATGTTGACCACGCCCTTGCCGTCCACCGTCTGCATGAAGTCGGCGATGTTGAGCATGGGCTCGCCGAAGAAGTGGTCGCCGCCTTGCTGCTCGATGGTCATGAGCCCGCGCTGGATCGCGCCCACGCTGGCCGGGCTGATGTTTCCGTACTGCGTGGTGAATTGCCCCGAGTTGTCGCCCACGTACTGGAGCATCGCGCGCAGGTCCTTCATGTCCAGCAGCAGGAGCCCGTTGTCGTCGGCGATCTTGAAGACCAGCTGCAGCACGCCCTGCTGCGTGTCGTTGAGGGCGAGCATGCGGCCCAGCAGGAGCGGTCCCATGTCGGACACCGTGGCGCGTACCGGGTGGCCCTGCTCGCCGAAGACGTCCCACAGCGTGGCGGGGCACGAGAGCGCCGCGGGCTGCGGCAGGCCGCGCTCCTTCAGCGTGGCGGCGAGCTTCTCGCCGATCGAGCCGGTGCAGCTGATGCCGCTGAGGTCGCCCTTCACGTCGGCCATGAAGACCGGCACGCCCATCAGCGAGAAGCGCTCGGCGAGCGACTGAAGGGTGACGGTCTTGCCGGTGCCCGTGGCGCCCGTGATGAGCCCGTGCCGGTTGGCAAGTGCCGGAAGGAGCGAGCATTCGATGTCGCCATGCTTGGCAATCAGGATCGGCTGGGCCATGGAAGTCCCTCGAATAAAATCGCGGCCCATCCTAAAACACGAAAGCTCGCACAGTCATGGCCGGTCATTCGAAGTGGGCCAATATCCAGCACCGCAAGGGCCGTCAGGACGAGAAGCGCGGGAAGATCTGGACCCGCATCATTCGGGAGATCACCGTGGCCGCCCGAGCGGGCGGCGGCGACACGAACATGAATCCCCGGCTGCGCCTGGCCATCGACAAGGCCAAGGCGGCCAACATGCCTGCCGACACCATCAAGAAGAACGTCGACAAGGCCACCGGCGCGCTCGAGGGCGTCCACTACGAGGAAATCCGCTACGAGGGCTACGGCATCGGCGGCGCGGCGATCATCGTCGACTGCATGACCGACAACCGCGTTCGCACCGTGGCCGAAGTGCGCCACGCCTTCAGCAAGTACGGCGGCAACCTCGGCACCGAAGGCTCGGTCGCCTTCCAGTTCAAGCACGTGGGCCAGTTCGTGTTCGCGCCGGGCGCGAACGAGGACAAGGTCATGGAAGTGGCCCTGGAAGCCGGCGCCGAGGACGTGGTGAGCGACGACGACGGTGCCATCGAGGTGCTGTGCGCGCCGCCCGACTTCGAGGCGGTGCGCGATGCGCTGGAGAAGGCCGGGCTGAAGCCCGACGTGGCGGAAGTCACGATGCGCGCCGAAAACACGATCGAGCTCTCGGGCGAGGACGCCGCCCGGATGCAAAAGCTGCTGGACGTCATCGAGGATCTCGACGACGTCCAGGAGGTCTATCACAACGCCGAGATCGCAGTCTGAACGCGGCGCCGCCATTCGGGCGGCGCGGCCTGCAGGACGCGGCTCATTCCCCTCGACCCCGCTCGAAGGTCTGCATTTGAAAGTTCTCGTGATTGGCGGCGGAGGCCGCGAACATGCCCTCGCATGGAAGCTCGCGCAGTCGCCGCGCGTGCAGGTCGTCTACGTGGCGCCCGGCAATGGCGGCACGGCCGCCGACGTGCGCCTGAAGAACGTCGACATCACCGATCTGCACGCGCTCGCCGACTTCGCGCAGAGCGAGAAGATCGCGCTCACCGTCGTCGGCCCCGAGGCGCCGCTGGCCGCGGGCGTGGTGGACGAGTTCCGCGCGCGCGGGCTGCGCATCTTCGGTGCCACGCGCGCCGCGGCGCAGCTCGAGAGCTCGAAGGCCTTTGCCAAGGACTTCATGAAGCGCCACGGCATTCCCACCGCGGCCTATGAAACCTTCGACGACGCCGTCGCCGCGCACGCCTACGTGGAGCGCGTGGGCGCGCCCGTCGTCGTCAAGGCCGACGGCCTGGCCGCCGGCAAGGGCGTGGTGGTGGCCGCGACGCTCGCGCAGGCCCACGAGGCGATCGACTGGATGCTCGAGGGCAACCGCCTGGGCGTGCAGCACAACGCAGGCGGCGCGCGCGTGGTGATCGAGGAGTTCCTCACCGGCGAGGAAGCCAGCTTCATCGTGCTGGCCGATGGCCGCAACGTCGAGCCGCTGGCCACGAGCCAGGACCACAAGCGGCTGGGCGATGGCGACACCGGCCCCAACACCGGCGGCATGGGCGCCTATTCGCCCGCACCGCTGGTCACGCCGAACGTGCATGCCAAGGTCATGCACGAGATCATCCTGCCCACGCTGGCCGGCATGGCCAAGGACGGCATCCCCTACACCGGCTTCCTGTACGCCGGCCTGATGATCGATTCGCACGGCAACCCGAAGACGCTCGAGTTCAACTGCCGCCTGGGCGACCCGGAGACGCAGCCGATCATGATGCGGCTCAAGAGCGATCTCTTCGAGGTGCTGATGCACGCGGCCGAGGGCACGCTCGACCAGGTCGATCTGCACTGGGACCGGCGCTTCGCGCTGGGCGTGGTGCTTGCCGCGCACGGCTATCCGCTCGATCCGCGCAAGGGCGACACGATCATCGGCCTGCCGGCCGAGGCCGACGACCTGATGGTGTTCCACGCCGGCACCGTGCGACGCGCCAAGGACACGCTCACCTCGGGTGGCCGCGTGCTGTGCGTGACCGCACTCGGCGACTCCGCGCGCGTGGCGCAGCATCGCGCCTACGAGGGCCTCGCGAACATCCGCTTCGACGGCATGCAGTACCGGCACGACATCGGACACCGCGCGCTGCGCGGCGCCGAGACCCGTGCCGATTCCCGCAGCGACGCTGCTCCACGCGCGCCCAAGCGCTGAAGCCGCCTTGCGCCGCGAATCGTTGCCGGTCACTTTCGAGGGGAGCGCGTTTGCGCGCTCGCTGTTGCGCCTTTTCGGCTGGCGCGTTCGCTTCAACGGCCTTCCCGGCCGCCAGGGCGTGATCATCGTGTACCCGCACACGTCCAACTGGGACTTCGTCGTGGGACTGATCGCCAAGTGGGCCATCGGCATTCCGGTGAGCTACTGGATGAAGGCGAGCGCCTTTCGCGTGCCGCTGTTCGGCCGATGGGCGCGCTGGACCGGCGGCATCCCGCTGGACCGCAGCTCGCCTGCCGGCATCGTCGAGGCCATGACCGAGGGTCTCATCGCCGCGCGCCGCGAAGACCGGCTGATGTGGCTCGCGCTCACGCCCGAGGGCACGCGCAGCCACCGGCCGCACTGGCGCTCGGGCTTTCACCGGCTCGTGGTCGACGCGGGCGTGCCGCTGGGCATCGCCTGGCTCGACTACGGCCGTCGCGAAGTGGTGGTGGAGCAGTTCATCGAGCTCAGCGGCGATCGCGATCGCGACATCGCCACCATCGCCGGCTGCTACGAAGGCGTGCGCGGCTGCCGCCACGAGAAGGCCGCGCCCATCCGCTTCGCGCCATGAACGTCGCCGCACCCGATCCCCGCGCCGCCGGAGGCGGCGAACGCGCCAACAATCCGCAGCGCGTGCGCCAATACCTGCTCGACCTGCAGCAGCGCATCGTGTCCGCCTTCGAGGCCGAAGGTGGCGAGCCCTTCGGGCGCGACGGCTGGACGCGCGCGGCCACCGAGCGCCTGCAAGGCGACGGCGTGACGCGCCTCATCGAAGGCGGCGAGCTGCTCGAGCGCGCCGGCTGCAATTTCTCGCATGTGCGCGGACCGCAGCTTCCACCCTCGGCCACGCAGCATCGCCCCGAGCTCGCCGGCGCGCCCTTCGAGGCCATGGGCGTGTCGCTGGTCTTCCACCCGCGCAACCCCCATGTGCCGACGGTGCACATGAATGTGCGCATGCTCATCGCCCATCCCGCCAATGCGCCTTCGGTGAGCTGGTTTGGCGGCGGCATGGACCTCACTCCCTATTACGCCTTCGAGGAAGACGCGGCCCACTTCCACCGAACCTGCCAGGCGGCGCTCGAGCCCTTCGGCGCCGAGCTCTACCCGCGCTTCAAGCGCTGGTGCGACACCTACTTCTTCCTCAAGCACCGCAACGAGCCGCGCGGCATCGGCGGCATCTTCTTCGACGACTTCGCCGAGGGCGGCTTCGAGCACGGCTTCGCGATGCTGCGCTCGGTGGGCGACGCCTTCGTCCCGGCCTATCTGCCCATCGTGCAGCGCCGCCGGGCACTCGCGCATTCGCAGCGCGAGCGCGACTTCCAGCTCTATCGGCGCGGGCGCTACGTCGAGTTCAACCTCGTGTGGGACCGCGGCACGCTCTTCGGCCTGCAAAGCGGCGGCCGCTCGGAAGCCATCCTGATGTCGATGCCGCCGCACGCGAGCTGGCGCTACGACTGGCACCCCGAGCCGGGCACGCCGGAGGCGCGGCTCTATGAAGACTTCCTTCGCCCGCGCCGCTGGGCCGAGCCGGGCGCGCCGGCCGACGACGACGAAGCTGCCGGCATCGCGGCGGGCCAAGCGCCGGGGCGCCCCAAGCCGGACCGTGTCCCCTCGGGGGATCGGCCCGCGGCTTCGCGGGACGAGGGGCCGACATGACCAGGCGCATCGGCGTGTTCGGCGGAACTTTCGACCCGGTGCACACGGCGCACGTGGCCTTGGCCGACACCGCCATGCGCCACCTGCGGCTGGACGAGCTGCGCTGGGTGCCCGCGGGCAACCCCTGGCAGAAGGCCGGCACGGGCATCTCGCCCGCGGCGCAGCGCGAAGCCATGGTGCGCGCTGCCATCGCGGGTCGCACCGGGCATGTGCTCGATGCGCGCGAGCTTGCCCGCACGGGCCCGAGCTACACCGCCGACACACTGCGCGAGATCGCCGCGCAGCAGCCGGGCGACGAACTCTTCCTCGTGATCGGCCAGGACCAGTACGAGCGCCTGCACACATGGCACGACTGGCGCGAGATCCTGCGCCGCTGCACGCTGGCCGTGGCCGCGCGAGATGCCGCCAGCTTCGCGGTGCCCG
>Ga0070671_100002691_pt1 | contig 13777 bp, 9 predicted proteins | sample KBSS73metaG_FD_65341 | JGI IMG/M metagenome (GOLD analysis project Ga0070671, IMG submission 65341) | Switchgrass rhizosphere microbial communities from Kellogg Biological Station, Michigan, USA - KBS S7-3 metaG | ecosystem: Host-associated > Plants > Roots > Rhizosphere > Soil ...
GGAATCATGAGCGCAGCGTTTTCCTATCCACCAGTCTCACCTTCGCTTGTGGTCAACGACGGGGTTGCGGCGCTCGAATTTTACAAGAAAGCCTTCGGCGCGGAAGAGCGCTACCGATTGATCGACCCGGAGACCGGAAAAATCGGCCACGCTGAAATCACGATCAAGGGCGTTCTCATGATGCTGGGCGAGGAGTACGCGGACATGACTAAATCACCCAAGACGCTGCACGGCACGTCAGTCGCCTTCGGCTTGATGAGCACGGACGCGCAAGCCGATTTTGAACGCGCGGTTAACGCTGGCGCGGAGGTGGTGCGGCCGTTGCAAGATCAGTTTTACGGCCATTGTTCCGGCAGAGTGCGCGATCCGTTTGGACACGAATGGATCATTTCGGAGGAGACCGAAAAGCTGAGCCCGCAAGAGATGCAGCGGCGCTGGGATGCGATGGTCTCGACCGCGAAATAAATCCCGCGGCGCTGGGTTGCCTAACGAGCGGCGTTCTGGCGAAGCGATGCCGATGTTGTAGCCTGACCTTGCGCTGAGTCTTCGCCGGTCGGGGGTCAACGACCCCGGCTACAAATCACTCGGAACGCAATGCAATCACCGGATTCAGCCGGCTGGCCCGGCGGGCGGGGAACAAACACGCGAGCAAGGCTGCGGCTCCGAGAATCACGATGGTTCCCGTGAGCAGAACCGGACTGTGCGCGGAGACCTGATAGAGCTGGGCGGCAATTAGGCGACCGAGCGCCAACGCAGCGGCCAATCCCACGGCCAGCCCGAAGAGCACGGGCATCATTCCCTGACTCACGACGAGCCGCAGCACATCCATCGTCTGCGCGCCGAGCGCCATGCGAACACCAATCTCACTGGTGCGTTGCTCAACGGTGTAAGCCACCGCGCCGTAGATGCCGACCGTTGCCAACAGAAGCGCGACCCCAGCGAAAACTCCCAGCAACACCATCATCAACTTCGCCTGGCCAAGCGCCTGCGTCATGATCTCGCTCACTGCCTGCGGCTGAATCAGCGCCAGCCCCGGATCAATCGTCTTCAGCACGGCCTGCACTGATTTTGTCACGCTGTCCGCGGGCAGGGGACTGCGCACAGTTATGGTGAGGAAGGGAAAATTCTCCTGCGCAAACGGCCTATAGAATTCCATGTCGTTTTTCTGGTCGAGCCGCGCCGAGCGCACATCGCCAACCACTCCCACGATCTCGACCGGCACGCTGCCACTGGTCACGAGCAGGGTTTTGCCGATCGGATTTTCGTTGCCGAAGACTGTCTTCGCACCCGTTGCGCTGATCAGGATCACGTTAGGATGGTCGGCCATGTCCTGTTGATTGAAATCGCGCCCGGCCAGGAGAGGGATGCCCAGGGTCCGGAGCCATCCTGGCATGATATCATTGGACGGCGCGCCCAGGCGCTCCGCGACCGGCGGAACGTTTCCATCCGCACGCGTGTAGAGCGTCGCGCCGCCACCGTTAAGAAGCGGAAACCCGCCGCTGATCGCCACCTCTTGCATTCCGGCCGTGGCACGAAGGGCGCTCGTCATTTGCTCTGCGAAACGGGCGCGTGTGGCCGCGTCCGGATATTGCGCCTGCGGCATGACGGTGAGGCCGAGCCAGAGATTTTCGGGCTTAAAACCGGGATCCTGATGACTCAGCCGCACGAAACTGGCGATGAGCAACGCTGCTCCGGCGACCAGCGTAACCGAAAGCGCCACCTGCGCACCGACCAGCAATTTGCGGAAACGTTGCTGGCGCGCGCTGCCGGCGGTCCCGCGGCCGCCTTCCTTCAGTGCCTCGACGATGTCCCCGCGCGAGCTTTGCAAAGCGGGATACAAGCCCACGACCAACCCAGTCAGCAATGAGAGCGCGATCGTGAACGCGAGCACCGGAAAAGAAAGCGCTGTCGCGCTGCCGGTTTCGATCGGCAGAAAGTTTCCTGCGAGTTTCGGCACGAGCGGGACCAATTGCCACGCCAGAAGGGCGCCGAGAATCCCGGCGAGCAGACTAACAAGCACGCTTTCGAAAACGAAAAGGCGCAGCACACTGGCGCGCGACGCGCCCAGCGCCATTCGCAGCGAAATTTCGCGACGCCGTCCACTAAATCTGACGAGGAGCAAATTGGCGACATTGCTGCAGGCGATGAGCAGGACAAAGGTCACGGCCGCGAGCAGCGTGGCAAAACCCGGTCGCAGATTTTCCGTCACATCCTCGGGCAATGTCTTGACCACGGTGCCGGATCTGGCGTCGATCTTCTCGGGATATTGCGCGCGATAACTGTTCTCGAGCAATTGCAGCGCGGCGAAGGCCTGCTCTTTCGTCCCGCCAGGCTTCAGGCGTCCCACCGCGCGCAGGAAAGCGGTGCCCCGCATCATGCGCTCGTGCGAGAACCCCGGGATGACGAAAGGCTTGGTCGTCCAGATATCGGCGTTTGGTCCGCTCCACGAAACCGGCAGGGTCGCGATAACACCAACAATCGTGTGGGCTACGCCATCGAGCGTAAGCGCGCGCCCGACGACGTTCGGATCGCTCCCAAGCCGCGCTTTCCAAAAGCGTTCCGTGATCACCGCAACATCAGCGCCTTCCTCTTCCTCGGGCCGAAAGGTGCGGCCTTGCACGGCACGCAGACCGAGGACATCAAAGTAATTCGCGGTGGTCTTGAACAAGGGAACCTGAAAAGGATCACCCAGTCCCGTCACGGTCGCGGCTAGTCCATTCTCAGCGGCGAATCCGTCGAAGACGGTTTGGCCATCGCGGAAATGCATGTAACGCGGCGCGGAGAGCGGGAAATCGACGGTTTGTTCCTTGAAATGCGAGAAGACGTGAAGAACGCGCGCCGGTTCTCGAAATGGCAGCCCACGCAGGAAAAGGTCGTTGATCAAACTAAAGATCGCGGTGTTCAGCCCGATCCCGAGCGTGAGAGTGATCACCGCCAGGAAGGTGAACCCCGGCGATTTGCGAAGTTGCCGCAGCGCGAAACGAAGATCAGTCATCATAGGGTCTTAAGGTTTAGATGTGCCGTCCGGTGCATTTGGATTCAAAGAAAAAATACGCCGCCGCGGTCGAGTTTTGTCTAAAAATTCCCTGTGCACGAGGGGGTCTCTCTCCGCGCTTTGCCGGATCGGGATGACAGCTTTGCGCGCCCTCGCCCTCGCCCTAGCGACTAGCGAGCCGCGCCTTCAGATTGATCGTTGTGCCGCTGAGAGCGACCGAGACCGGGCAATTCTTCTTTGTTTGCTCGGCCGTTGCCTGGAACTTCGCGTCATCGATTCCCGGGACATCGGCGTCGGTCTCGAGATCGATCGATTTGATGCGGAAAGCGTCGTCCACCTTTTCCAAATGCACGCTTGCGGTCGTGCTGATTCGTTGCGGCGGAAAACCCGCTTTCTCGAGCCCGACGGAGAGCGCCATCGAGAAACAACCCGCTTCCGCGGCGCCGATCAGCTCTTCGGGATTGGTTCCGCTGCCGTTTTCAAAGCGCGAGGAAAACGAATAGGCGCCTTCAAACGCGCCACTGCCAAATTTCATAGTGCCTTTGCCACTCTTGAGAGTGCCTTCCCAGACCGCTGTTCCAGTTCGTGTTGCCATGGGGCAAGGTTCCCCACTTCTTTGGAAATGCCAAGGCTGCGCCGCCAGCGTCCAGTCAATGAGGTTGAATCTTGCGCCTCGTGGCGCGCGTTTTCAGAATTGGAAATGCGCCAGCCGGAAGCGCGCGTTACCTCGCGAAGGCGTGACACGGCCCCGCCCGCGCTGCTACCGTGCGCGCGATGGAAGGCCCCGATTGGGTATCACTGAGCGACGAGCAGCTTCTCGAGCGCCGCATTTCCAAGCTCGGGTTGCAACTCGACGGCAGCGCGCTCGAACCGCTCATCCGCCAGCTCTATGACGAGCTGACGACCCGTGGGCTCATCTTTCGTCCGCCTTGTCACATCGGCGACGAATGGTTCGTGCCCGTCGGCATCCCCGCGATCTTCATTCCTTTTTTTCTGGTGCACGACCGGCTCCGCGTGCTCGAGCGAACGATGATGCTCGAAGTCGAAGGCGGAACGACGGAGTGGTTCATGAGGCTTATGCGTCACGAGGCGGCGCATGCCTACAGCTATGTTTATCAACTGCCGCGCAAAAAGAAATGGCAGCAGACTTTTGGACGCACCTCGCGCGAAGAGACGCCGGATTTTTATCAGCCGCGCCCGTTCAGTCGGAGCTACGTTTTGCATCTCGACGATTGGTACGCGCAAAGTCATCCGGACGAAGACTTCGCCGAGACCTTCGCGGTTTGGCTTACGCCGGGACTCGACTGGCGGAAGCGTTATGCGGGCTGGAAGGCGTTGCAAAAACTCGAATACGTCGAGGAGCTGATGCGCTCGCTCGCGGGGGAGCCGCCGCGGTATCTGCCCGATTACCGCGTGGCCGACCACGACTGCCTGAACCTCAAACTCAAGACCTATTACGCGCGCAAACGGAAACTTTACGAAGACACCTATCCCGATTTTTACGACGCCGACCTGCGTCAGCTTTTCGTGGCCACCGCGGGGCCGGGACGGATCAAGGCCAGCTCCTATCTGCGCCGGACCCGGCGCCGGCTGCTGAACTCGGTCTGCCAGTGGACGAACGAGAAAAAATTCCGGGTCAACAAACTCCTGGCGCGGCTGGTAGAGCGTTGCGACCAGCTTGGACTCCACGTGCTCAACGACGATCCGCAGCAGGATTTTCGCGTTGCCGCTTTTCTGACCACGCTGGTGATGAATTATCTGTTCACTGGCAAGTTCAAGCGCACGAAATAGAATGAAAAAGAAACTCAAAGTCCTGGCCCTTTTCGACGCCATCGGTCCGACCACGATCGACCAGGACTTGAGCGCGGAACTGACAACGGAGGATTGGAAGACCGAGGCCAACGTTCTCGGTGCGCTCGGCGCGCTCGGTCACGCGACCGAACATCTGGCGATCTTCGACGACCTCGATCTCCTGCGGCGAAAAATGGAAAGCTTTGTGCCCGACGTGCTTTTCAATCTTGCCGACCAGTTCAAGAACAACCGTGGCTTCGATCAGAATATCGTTTCCTTTCTCGAGATGCAGGGCGTGCCCTTCACCGGCTGCGGGGCGACCGGCCTTGTCCTTTGCAAACACAAGGGCATCTCAAAAAAAATCCTGAGCTATCATCGCATTCACACCCCGAATTTTGTCGTCATCCCGCGCGGCCAGCGCATCGCGCGGCCGCGCCCGCTCAAGTTTCCGCTCCTGGTCAAGCCGGTGAAGGAAGAGGCGTCCTACGGCATCGCGCAGGCTTCGTTTGTCGAGACAGACGAACAGTTCCGCGAGCGCGTCACCTTCATTCACGAAAAGCACGACGGTGACGTCATCGCGGAGGAATACATCGCCGGCCGCGAACTTTACGTGAGCCTGATGGGCAACTTGCGCCTGACCGTTTTTCCGATTCGCGAGCTTGTCTTTCGCGAGGTGCCGCCGGATGAGCCCAAGATCGCGACCTATCGCGCGAAGTGGGACGAGGAATATCGCAAACGCTGGGGATTGCAAAATCAGTTTGCGGAAGATCTCGCGCCGGCGCTGGTGGCGCAGATCGAGCAGACTTGCAAACGCATTTACCGTTTGCTCACCATCGACGGCTACGCCCGGATCGACCTGCGCCTCACGGCGGCGAACGAGATTTATTTCATCGAGGCGAATCCGAATCCGATCCTGGCCGCCGACGAAGACTTCGCGCAATCCGCCGGGAAAGCGGGCTTGCCCTATCCGCAACTGATCGATCGCATCATCCAGCACGGGATGAAGACGTTGCGTAGTTGAGCGACCCCGCGCGAGCTAGCCGCCTGCTCCCCGGAGCTGAAGCGCCGTACGGCTCGCTTCGTGGAAACGAGCCGTTAGCGAATGAATCGGAAATTTGCTGACAGCGTTGCAGCCATGCCGGGCATATCGGGATCTCCCGAGCTGTTGGGAGGACCGCCGCCGGTATGACTATCGACATCATTCAACGCCACCTTCGCCGGGGGCGGAGTCAGCTCCGGCTGGCCTTTTGCCTTTAGCGTCTCGTTTAATTTCGGCAGTTCGTTAGTCAGGAGTTGCTCGAAGTCTTTCGTGGTATCGCCCAATTCACGCCGCAGCGAATCGATCCGCGCGATTTGGTATTCAGCCGGTTTGCCTTCGTAGCTCAGGATCGCGCCGAAAAGCTGGTCGGTATGTTCGCGCAGGCGCTGCTCGCCGGTGATCGCGCCGCCTTCGGTCGTGGCCGCGATTTGCTTGCGCACCGCGTCCACTTTGCCATCAAAATCGGCGACCGCCTTACGAGTCGCCTCATCGGAAGCGAGAGCTTGCTGGCTGCGAGCGAGTCCCGCGCGCATCGCCATGATGCGATCCATGAGCGAACTTTCGTCGCCGAACAAGTCTTTCACGCGTTCGGCGGCGTCGTATTGTGCCTTGCGATCGGCTTCGCTAAACTTGTTTCGTCGATCGAGCGCGACGGTCAGCTTCATTTCATAAGGCTTGTCGTTTTTCGTCATCCGGACGGTGTAGGTGCCGGGCAGGACGCGGACCCCGTTGATGCCGGCGAAGGCGATCTGCGCCCCGGGCGGGACGCGCGGTGGTTTCTCATGCATGCTCCAAGTGACGCGATTGAGGCCGGGACGTTTGCTGGCCGGAACGCTGTCGATCACTTTGCCGGCGGCGTCGAGGATTTCGATTTTGAGTTTTCCGAAGAGGTGCCGCGATTTTTGATAATAGGTAATGACTGCGGCATCGGGCGGATTGTCGCCCCTAAAGGTGGCGGCGCCACCGGGCCAACCGCCGTCGCTTTCAATCCGCTGCTGCTGCACCGGCCTCGCGGCGACGAAGCTGGCTTCCGTAGCGAGCAGCTCGGGTGTGAGCGAGCGCAGAGGGGTGATGTCGTCGATAATCCAGATGCCACGCCCATGCGTGCCGAGGACGAGATCATTAGTCCGGGGTTGGATGGTGAGATCCCGGACCGCAACGGCGGGGAAGCGGCTGCCTTTGTATTGCGCCCATGATTGCCCGGCGTCGATCGAGACGAAGAGTCCGAACTCGGTCCCAAGGAAAAGCAAGTTGGGCTGCACAAGATCTTCCTTGATGACGTGAGCATAGCCGCGAATGCCCTTCGCATCCTGCGGGGTGGCAAGCGGCGTCCAAGTTTGGCCGTAGTCAGTGGTCTTGAAAACATAGGGCGCGAAATCGCCAAAAGTATGGCGATCAAAAGCGGCGTAAGCGGTGCCGGGATCGAAGTTGCTTGCCTGCACCCAGTTCACCCAGGAGTTCTTGGGCAAGCCGGGTACGTTGCCGATGACGTTGTTCCAGGTCTTGGCTCCGTCCCGTGTGATCTGGAGATTGCCGTCGTCGGTTCCGGCCCAGATGAGGTTCTTGTCTTTGGGCGATTCACTGATCGCGAAAATGGTGGTGTGCATTTCCGCCTCGGAATTGTCCACCGTCACGCCGCCTGATTGTTCCTGTTTTTGTTTCTCGGGGTCGTTCGTCGTCAGGTCGGGCGAGATGCGTTCCCAGCTCTGGCCATGGTCGCGGGAGCGGAACAGAAATTGCGCGCCAATGTAGATCGTCCCTTTCTCGTTAGGCGAGGCGAACAGCGGCGTGTTCCAGTTAAAGCGCAGCTTTTCCTTGTAGTCCGCCTTGGGCTGAATGGTGCGCGATTCGAGGGTGTGGCGGTTGACCCGCCCCACGTGCCCCCCCTGGTATTCGGCGTAGACATAGTCCGGATCCGCGGGATCGGGGAAGGTGTGGAAGCCGTCGCCATTGAAGAGATTTTCCCACTGCGCATTGGTGATGCCGCCGGGATACTCCGATTGGCCAACCCAGCAGGCGTTGTCTTGTAATCCGCCATAAACCCGATACGGGTCCGCGTCGTCCACGCTCACATGATAAAACTGTGAGATGGGCAGATTGTTGGCTTTCCACCATTGGTTGCCGCCGTCATAGGCGTACCAGATCCCGCCGTCGTCGCCAGAGATGACGGTTTGCGGGTTACTGGGATCGATCCAGACCGCGTGCACGTCACCATGCGCGCCGTTGAATCCGCCGACCGTCGCGAAGCTTTTGCCGCCGTCCTCGCTCATGATGAGCGCGCCGTCGGTTTTGAAAACGCGATCGGGATTTTTGGGATCAACGGTCAGGTTCGCGAAATAGAACGGGCGCCAGACCATCCACTGGCTTTTGTCGCGTTGAGCCCAGGTCTGCCCGCCATCGTCGGAGACGAAGAGCGCGCTGTTGGTCGATTCGACGAAAGCGTAAACCCGCTTGGGATTGGAAGGCGCAATCGCGACCGCGAGCCGGCCGTAGGGTTTCTTGGGGAAACCCTTGTTCGCTTCCGGAGTGATCTCCTTCCAGGTCGCGCCTCCGTCGCTCGTGCGGAAGAGCCCGCTCCCCGAGGGATCGTTAGGGGTGGCACCCCCGGAACGATAGATCCAGCCCTGGCGGCGAAAATCCCAGAGGCCGGCGAAAAGAACGTTGGGGTTGCTCGGATCCATCGCGATGGTCGAAGCGCCGGTGGAGAGATTGGACCCCTTCAGAATGAGGTTCCAGCTCTTGCCCCCGTCAGTCGTTTTGTAGAGTCCTCGATCGGGCGAATCGCTCCAAAGCGCGCCCGGCACGGCGGCGTAAACCGTCTCGCTGCTTTTCGGACTAACGATAATTTGCCCAATCCGTTCCGTGTTGGGCAGGCCGGATTTGATCCAAGTCTCGCCGCCGTCGGTCGATTTGTAGATCCCGTCGCCGATCGAAACGCTGTTGCGCGTCCAGCATTCTCCGGTTCCAACCCAGATGTTTTTTGAATTTTTCGGATCGAGCGCGATCGAGCCAATCGATTGAACCGATTGCTCATCGAAGATCGGTCGATAGCGCGTCCCGCTGTCTTCCGATTTCCAAACGCCGCCGCTCGCCGAGCCGACAAAAATCGTGAGTTTGCCCGACGGTTCGCGGGTAGCGGCGATGGCGGAGACGCGGCCACTCATGGTGGCGGAACCGATGTTACGCGCGTTGAGGCCGGAAATCGTCGCGGAACTGAAGGGCGCCTGCTCAGCGGCAAGGGAGCCAATGCAGGAGAGAGAAATGAGAAGGAGATAATTTAAGGAGCGCATGGTGATAAATTCTGTTACTTGGTCGCCTTGGCCGGGAATGCGAAGAGTGTGTCATCGACGGCAACATTGGCTTCGGCTTTCTCGATGATGGTTTTCTGTTTGTCGGTCGAACCCTTGTTTCCGGCTTCGATCGAGAACGGAAAGTTGACGCCATTCACTTTTTCGTAGTCGCCAAGGTCGGTCTCGACTTCGACTTTTGCGCCCTGCTCGGTGCGCTGGTCGAGGACGCGAATCTCGAGGAAATAATCGGGATCCAGGTAGACGTAACTGAAGTCGCCGTTTTTGCGCACCACCTTGAGCTTATGCGCGGCGGTGCCTTCTACGTCTTCGGTCCCGAGATAGGTCACCGTTTTCCCCTGCGCCTTCCAATCCTCAAGCGGGCCGCCGATCTCCGCTTCCTCGACTAGCGATTTCGCTTCGTCCGCCGACATCTTCTCGGGATCCTTCCGGCCTTGGAACGGAGAAATCTTCCAGCCGTTCGCGCTGTCGTAGGCCTGGACCGCGGCCATCCCCTGGAGAGCGGCATCGATGCGCGCCTTCCCCGGACGCTTCTTCGTCTCAGTGTATTTGAATTCGATCTGGCCTTGATTGACCAGGATGCGGCCCTCGAAACGAATCGTCTTGATCGCTTCGAGCGCGGCCGCGCCGCCCTTGGCTTCGATATTTTTGGAGACCAGTTCATCGACCGTTGGGCTCGGGGCGGGCGTTTGAGCGTGAATCGCCGCGGGCGTGAGGAGCGCGGCGAAGAGGAGAGGCAAAAGAGAAGAGCGCATAATTATGGAGAGCCTTCGCGTGAAGGTTGCGCCCCCTCATGCAAGGCCCGTGCCATAGGAAATCTTTCCGTAATAACTCGTGGTCTGGCAGCGGGTTACGAGGATGCGGCCTTTTCCCCTAACGAAACCATTTTCCCGCAAACGGGATTTGTTACGACCGTTTTTGGGACGAGCCTACCAAAGGCACTTTTCAGCCGACCTAAAATTTCATTGTCAATGTGACGTAAACAAAACGTCCGGTCGGGTCGTAGATCGCGGCGGGATAGCCGAAAGGGTTACTAAATGAATTGCCGTATGCCTTGGGCGGATCCTGACCGAAAACATTATTGCAACCAATCGTGATCGAGGTGTTCTCCAGCCAGCTCTTCCAACCGAGAGTAACCAGGCTGGCAGGCGGCGCGTTACCGAGGCGGTTCGCGCCGTTGAAATCATAGGTTGCCTGCGCGTCGAAGAACCAGGTCCCGTCCACCCAGTGTTCCTTTTTGCCATCTGGAAAGGCGGGATCGTGAAAAAGGATCTCGTGAAAACCGGCGGTGTAGCGAGCGGTCACCACGCTCTTGTGCTGCTGGTTTGGCCGCTGCCAACGATATCACCGTTGTTCAGCTGGTCGATGTTCTGCTCGATCGCTTCGCGGCGAAACTGCCCGCCAAAGGCCAGACCTACGCCGCCCGCCGGCAGCTCCAGTAAGTCGGTCGGGTAGGTCGTAGCATCGAGGGTCGCGAGCTTTGACGTGTCTGCGTCCTTCGGGTGGACGGTGGCAAAATTAACCGTTGCCAGATTTGAGTTGAACGGAACACGGTAATCGGTAAACGGATTGAAAGGGACGGTTGTGCCGATGAACTGGCTCGAGTTGGGATGTGTTTAGGTGAAGCAGTGTCGGCCTGCGCTCAGCGCTCGTCGCCTTCGATCCCTCAGTTGAGCGCGACGCTGCCGTTAAACCAGCCCGCACTGTTGCGGCGGGCTCGAGCAAACGCAGCTTTGGCGAAGTCGTAGTCCGCTTCGAAGTTGGGACACAGCTCTCAATAGGCCAAACGAACGGATTTTCCTCGAACGGGATTTGTTCACACCGCTTTTGGGAAAAGCGAGGCTTGCCGCTCGAGCGAAATCGAGTCTCGTCGAGCGACGTTAGTTCGACAAAAAATAGCCGTCACGCCAAGGAAGGGTGACGGCTATTTGGGAGGTGCCGCACTGGCGGCGGGGATGCGGCGTGTCTTATCTTGATCAGCTATCCAATGTCAGGTGCTCAATCGCCATGCACCGGGACCAGCACAAAGTCATGGAGTGCTCCGTCCTTTAATCCGCTGCCGATAATCTCCCCACGATTGTTAACCGCGTTGGCGAACAGGGTATCAAGGTCCCAGTCAGAGCCGGCCGGAAAGAATGTGCTTAGGTCAATGGCCTGGCTGGTGGCACTGGGCCAGAGTAAGGGACGTTGCCTCGCAAAATCCTGATCATATCCAAAGCCCACAATCTGGCCGTTGTCACTGATGCTTGCCGCAAAAGTGTTGGTAAACTCGCCAATTGTGCTGAGAATCATCGCCGGGCTAGAGCTGCTGGCCCAGTAGACCGCGCGCACGACGGAGCCGTCGGCATTATAGGTAATACCAACCATGTTTCCCGCACCATTGATGGAGTCAGCGGGCACCATGTCAGTGTTAATGAAATCACCTCCAGGCGAAGCTAGCGCCACCGGGATGCTAGTGCTGGTGGCCCAGAACACCGTGTGACATTCAGAGAAGTCTGCGGCGCAAGTGTCACCCTGGATCTTGCCGGAAGCATTGATGCTGGTGGCGGAGCTCAACGGAAGCCCAGTGCTCAACTGAGGGAGATAGACAGGCGCGGCATTACTATTTGGCCAATACACCGCTCGCTGTACTGAGAGGTCCGAGCTATTGAACACGCCGACGATCTGGCCCGATTGATTGATGTCAAACGCCCCCCCTTGCAAGCCGGCCGGAAGACCGGGGAGTTCGACCGGGCCACTGCCAGGGCTTGCCCAAAACAAGGGCCGGTTAACAGAGAGGTCGTCACTAAACGCATTTCCTACCATTTGGCGCCGAGGGTTGATGGCCACGCTACCGCTATTGAGACCAGGTAAGGTACCGAGATCAATCGGCGCGCTCTGACTGCCGGACCAATATGCGGCATGGATCCGCTCGGGTGTAGAATAATTGGTCCCAACGATTTCGCCAGACGCAGCGATGTCGATCGCCCGTCTCCCTCCGAGCTCGATCACGTTGTATTGCACCTGCGCTTGATTTTGCTGAGCCGCGCCAAGAGGCAGTAACACCGCGAATAGCAGTGTGAGTTGGACTAACAGCTTTTGCGTTTTCATAAATTCATTTCCTTTCATTGTTTTGGCCTTCTTCGACTTCTCACCGTGAGAATTAGTTCTGCGCGGCCACGAAATGATTTCGTGGCCGCGTCGAGAACGAAGCTACCGTTCCGGGTTTATCCGCGTCGCGGTCAGAGTCCCGTCATTTTCGAAGAGGAAGTTTCCGTTCACATCATAGAAGTCTTGAGCGAAAGACCCCGCGTAACTCTGGCCATCGGCACTAACCGTGACGACGAAGTTTTCGTCCCAGTAGCCGCTTGGCGCGCCGGTAGAATCAAAGGTCCAGGCGAGATGATGGTTATGATAGCTCCCATCCGGCGCCTGCTTGTATATGCCCTGACACACGGCTCCGGGGACCAGGTTCGCGGCTTCGAACTCCAGCCCGTCACTATGCCATTGATCAAAAGTGAACACTTCCGGGCCGCCGGTGGTGCTCACGTAATGAACGCTCCACATGCCGACGATCGAACGATGACCGGCGGCCTGAGTTGCGGGCGCCATGCCCAGGCAGGCCAGGACTGATGTGGCCAGCAGGGCTGGAATGATTCTTTTGTAGCAACGATGTTCTTTCTGCATGACTAATCTTCCTTTCGGTGGGTTGAGTTTTTATTTCGCTGTCACCGGGTAATGCAGCAAAACTGACCGAAGGTTATGAAAAACCTCAGGAAGCTGGGTGTCTTGGGGAGGGCAACGAATGGTGTCGAAGCGTGGCGTGCCGTCGGCCCTGCGACGAAAAGGTCGCCATAGTTCCTTTTTCAGGCCGACAAAGACAAAGCGGCCAGTCGAATCATAGAGGGAAGCCGCGTAGTTGAAGGTGGTGTTGGCGCGTGGTGGATCGTGGCTGAACACATTAGTGCAGCCAACGGTCATGGTGGTCCGATTGAGCAGGCGCTTCCAGGGTTTAGTCGTGTCGCCGAAGCTCCACTTGTAAGAACCCTGCACATCAAAAAACCACGTTTGCTTTACCCAATGTTCTTTGATCCCGTTAGTGAACTGCGGACCAAAATTAGGGATCTCATGAAAGCCGTCGAGGTAATGAACCGTCGTTGAGAGATCGAGGCCCCGCCATGCCCAGTCGAAGGTTGAGTTATTCCGCCATTTCAAGTAACCTGCGCTAGCGCCAAAGAAGAGCTCGCCTCCAGCCAGCTCACGCTCTGGTTCGCCGGGTAAAGGCGCGAACTGGAAAGAATCGAAAACTCGCTTGAATCAGCGAGGTAAAAGTTCCAACGCGGGTTGGCAACTCGTATGCGAGGGTGAAATCGATCCCGCGCGCTTTCCGTGACCCGCCATTTTGGTAGGCCAGACTGATCGAGGTAAGATTGCCATTGGCGTCCGGTTAACTTCTTCCGTCGGGAGCAGGCGACCGGCAGCGGCGCGAAAGATGAGGTCCTGGATGTCGTGCGAATTCACCCGGCCGGTAGTCTCAATATCGAACAAATCAACCGCGAAAGTTAGTCCCGGGAGATCCTTTGGCGAATAGACAAAGCCGCCAGTGAAGGAACGTGAGTCTTCCGTTTGAAGACTAGGGTTGCTCCGAAGGGTCGTGGGGGATTT
>Ga0070671_100002692_pt1 | contig 13775 bp, 11 predicted proteins | sample KBSS73metaG_FD_65341 | JGI IMG/M metagenome (GOLD analysis project Ga0070671, IMG submission 65341) | Switchgrass rhizosphere microbial communities from Kellogg Biological Station, Michigan, USA - KBS S7-3 metaG | ecosystem: Host-associated > Plants > Roots > Rhizosphere > Soil ...
CTACTACGCCCGCATTCCGCCATTTGATGATCGAACCTCTGCCGTACTCCACTGCTCACATCCGGACCGCAGCGCACGAAGGGGATGGCGCAATGGAGATCACTATTCACCAACATCTGATTGAGCAATGTGTAACGATGGCGTGCTCGTCCAAAGCCGACAGAGACAAGGCTCTTTGGCTCAGCATGGCGCAATCCTGGGTACGACTTGCCGACGAGGTGGCGCGCGCCGAAATGGTGCACACCGCGAACGGCATACGGCGGCATTGAGGGTGTTCAACCAATGCGCGCCAACTGGATTTCTCTTGCTACGCGATTGTGATCTTCGAATACGCCTCTAATTTCATACCGCGCGCTCACCTTTCCGCGGCGCTCTCATTCGGTCGGTCGATGTCGCCATGTGCTTGCGCCCCCCAGTGGACGGTGCAAGCAGCCCGTTCCCTGGGGGCCGCATCGCCGCCCCTGCGGGTGGACACGTCGGCGGATACCGTGACTCCCCATTTAGGAGGCTTTAAAAGTCGGTTCGCAACAACGGCACGGAGTCGACCGCATTGGGATCTACCTGCAATGAATGGTTCAGTGTGCTCGCACTCTGTTTGACATTCATTTTTTGCCAGACAATGTCGAGCAAGGGCGCTGAGCTATTTGATTTGAGCGAGCTGAGCGCGTCCCAGCAGAATAAGCTTTGGACTCAAGTCGACAACTGGGCAGTTGCCGTTGCTTTAGCCAACTTCTGCAAGCGGCCTATTTCGCTCGAAGAGCAAATGCTCAGGATTGCAAACCGCTGTGTCACTACAAGTAGTATCGAAAAAATCTTGGATCGATTCCACGCAGCAACGAATAAGGCCGATGGGAATATTTGGAACTGCAAGGACGATAACGTGCAAATTTTTGTAGAGAAAACTGTCGCAAAGGCAAATCTGCTCGTCAGTCAGGCTGAAGAGGCTTGCAGGATCGGATCAATCTATCGTCGGCTTTTGCCTTTGATTGAATAGCGACGGCGACAGACCAAACGGGACCATGGGGTCTGGCACAGTGGCAGAAATAGCAATCTTTCATCCTTAACGAATCGATCCAGCCCCGGCTGAATTACTGGTGACGTGGAGCCGACCAATTGTGACCCTCGGTCCAGCTGCCGACCCGACATTCAATCTCGCTGCCGTCGATGGCTTTGGTGAACTTTCATATGCCTCATAAACCCCACTATTCTTCATCGCGCGTCCATCCCGCAGCGGGTTGGTCATTTCCTTCAGATTTTGCTCGATTAGGTTATCTGCCAATTCCGGCTGAGTGTTGATCTGCCGTAGATTGTTGATGAACACCTTCGGGTAGATGAGCGTTGACTTCGGCACCCGCAAACCCATGAACTGCGCAATGTCGGAAACGAAGGCGTTGCAGTTATACAATTCCGCACTCCACACATGCTTGCTGGCTTGCAACTGCCGGACATAAACCATCACTCGGTCGTATTGAGCTTTGGTCATGTACACGCGATACCGGGCGGAAATATAATTGTCTTCAAGGTCACCATCCGTCCATCCGGTCTCGGCGGGCACCGGGACGTAGTGGCCGATCACCCAAGCAGTTGCGTCGTCACCTTCTGGGGAAAGGCCGGCCACACTCGCTTTCGTTAGAGGCTCGCCGACCCGGCCGTGCACAACAAAGGTGTGGCCATAGTCCCAGGCGTATCGAGCCCGAAACTCAACAAAATACTGCCCCCCACCACCGACTGCTGTCGGCCTAGCGCCGGCCGCGTCGCTATCTTGACCCAAGGCGGAGATGCCGCTTCCCGCCAGAATTGCCAAAGAAAAGAGACCTATGACCCAGGTCGGACAACGCCCATTCCTCGGTCTCTTCTGCATTGGGCCCTCTGCATTGCCGACGATGAGCATCGGTTAATGCCTCACGACAACCGCTATCAGTTAAACTCGGGAAGATTTCGATTTCGTTGTCGGCGCCGGTTTCGCCGAGCTAAGTGGCAATTGCTCGGTGCCCCGGAGGCAAACACAAAAAAATTGTAAGCGTGTCTTTTTGGCACTAGAGGCATCGGGAGACGGCGTGTATGTTATTTGGTTGTGGCAAAATGGAGAGTCTGTCTCATGAAAAAGCTCGTTCTAGCAACGGCTGCGGTGCTTGCTCTCCTGAGTGTGGCCGCCAATGCCCAAATGGGCAAAGGTAAAGCTCCACCACCGCCGCCGGTCGTGACCAAGGGGTAACCCCCCGTCGTCTGCTATATCGGGAAGGGGCCGGCCTCGCGCCGGCCCCTTAGCTTTTGACCTAGTCCTTTCGATTTATTCAAGACTCCAAGTGCGGCTTGGCGCGACAGAAGTTCGCGATGGTTGTTCACCGTCGTTCTGGCGCGACAAGTAGCCGATCGGGTTGCTCGAGGGCTGGCCGCGACTGCACAACTATTCGCAATGCCTCGCTATGTTCGCATAATTGCCGCAAATCGCTGTTTCTATGGCCGACGGCTGTTGGGGCAATCACAGATTTCGGCCGGCATCACTTGCCAGCGGCAGCCAAGCCGCGTGGGCAAACCGACCATGGGGGAGTTGGGACGTGAAGAAGCTGGCAACCGCTGTTGCATTGTGTTGCTCGTTAATCTGCTCTCCGGGCCACGCCAAGACATTTGTCGGCGTATTATGGCCCATGTTCGGACCGACGGCTGCCCCAGGGCTCATTGAATTGGTTGCCGAACTCAAGTCGATGCCGGACGTCGAAGTCAGCACCTATTTGCATCAGTCATGGCCGTCGTTGGTCGAGGAAATCGACCGTCAGATTCCGGGAACGCACACAGTTGTTGTCGGATATAGCCTGGGGGCCAATAGCTCAGTGTTTGTGGCCAACACAGCGAAATACGTAGATCTGATCATTGCGCTGCAGCCTTCGATGCTGAGCTGGAATCCGCCTGTCACGGGGAAAGTCGGCCGCGTAGTCGAAATCTACAATCCCAATCCATGGATGACGTTTGGCGGGATGGGGTCTAAGAAGTTGATTGGAGAAAATATCGAGTATATTGCCAATAATGATTCCCACCCGGGGGCACAATTCAATTCCGACTTTCGTAATCTAGTGAAAGATGAAGTCGCGAAATTTGCTGCCGATAACCGGTCGGAAATTGCCAAAGCTGCTGGATCGACAGCAAGCAAGCTTGCACAAGTGGCTAAACCAGCGACGCTCAAGCCTGGAGAGGGGCGACTGCCGAGCAAGCAAAGAAATTTAGCAACCAAAGATCACCTCCAGATTGCGCAGCAGCCGAAGTTACGCAGTCGGCCCCAGCCCGAGCAGATTGCCGAGACGCGGCCGAAACAAAAGCAAGCGCAATTGACAGAGTTTGTTGAGAAGCTATCGAATTCCGCGGATTCGGGAAACCTGTCCGTTGAGCGGCAACTAACAATTTCGGATCTGCGGAATTATGCCAAAAGAACCTACCATGGTTCGGCGGATGGGAATTTGGTGACAATTGCCTCTGAATAACCGCCAAGCGATCGCGTAGCTTTTCGGCGCGCGGGTAGCGAAATCCAACTTGCTGCAATATTCGCTCCACGCGCGGTCGTATCGCGAACGCGCGCTACCCACGGGTCTACTGATCGGTCGTCCGTCATCCAAATTGCGAAAAAAGGGCGGAAAAACACCGCCGCGCCTCTCGATGCGCGCGTCAGCCCTTCATAGCTTCAACGCGATTCTCAAAGCGTCGAGGAACGCCCCGGTGACTCACGAGGAATAGCCGCAACGAGTTCCTTGGTGTAGGAATGAGTCGGTGCGGATAGCACCTTTTCAGTCGTGCCGCTCTCGACGATCTGCCCGAGGCGCATGACCAGCACGCGTTCGCAGACACGGCGCACTACCGCCAAATCATGGCTGACGAAAAGGTATGTCATTCCGAATTCAGCGCGCAGTTTGGCAAGCAGGTCGAGGATGACCGCCTGGACACGAACATCCAGGGACGCGGTCGGCTCGTCAAGAACTAGAAGGCTTGGACGCAATGCAATTGCCCGCGCGATGCCGGCACGCGCCCTCTCACCGCCGGAAAGCTGATGCGGCAAACGACCAAGCAGTGTCGACGGCAATCCGACCATTTCAGCAAGCTCGTGCACAACGGCCGCGAGCGGGCGATCGCGCTTGAGAGGCCCAAGCCGCCGGATCGGCTCGGCAATAGCGGCGAATACTGTCTGCCGTGGATTGAGGCTGGCTGAGGGGTCCTGGAAAACCATTTGGATGTCGCGACGGTATGGTGCGCGGGCGGCACGGCGGGCGGGTATTACGCCAATGTCGTCGCCACGAAACGCGATGTGGCCGGCCGTTGGATCGATCAGCCTGACGACCAATGCGGCCAGGGTTGATTTACCCGAGCCAGATTCACCAACGAGTCCGACGCTCTCGCCAGGCGACAGGCTAAACGTAACATTATCCACGGCCCTCAAGACGTCGTCCTCGCGCGCCTTGCCCTTGCGAAACATTTGCCTCCGGGCGCGAGCCACCAAGCCGTCGCCTGTGCGCAGACGATAGTCGCGGCGCAAGCTCTCGACGGAAAGGAGTGGCGCCGCAGTAGCGACGGAAAGCGTTCCGCACTGGCGCGTCATCGTGGCTTCGTCCGCGCGCGGAGTAGCGGCGATCAGTGACCGCGTATACGGCTGGCGCGGCTGGTGCAGTATTTCGTCAGTCTCACCGATTTCGACCACGCGTCCGCCCTGCATGACCGCAAGCCGCGAGCAGCGCTCGCTGGCGAGAGCTAGATCATGGGTGATGAGCACGGTCGCCATGCCGCGCCGCGCTGCGAGTGCGACCAAAAGATCGACGATCGCTTTCTGCGTTGTCACGTCGAGCCCGGTCGTCGGTTCGTCGGCTATCAACAGGCGCGGCTTGCATGCCAATGCGATCGCGATCATCACCCGCTGGCACATGCCGCCCGACAGCTCGAACGGATACGACCAGAATCGCCGCGCCGGTTCGCGGATGCGCACTTGACCCAGAAGCTCGACTGCGTGCGCGGCGGCTTGGCGCGCAGAAAGCGGAGCATGGGCGCGCAACGCGTCGACGAGCTGACGTCCAACTGGGCGAATCGGATCGAGTGCCGCTCGCGGGTTCTGGAAGATGATGGCAAGACCTTCGCGGTCACCGCGCCTTCGTCCCGACAGATCAAGCGCGCGGCCGGCGAATTGGATGCTGCCGTGGCCGACGCGAGCTGTCGCCGGCAGGATGCCCATGACCGCAAGCGCGGTGACGGATTTGCCCGAACCAGATTCGCCAACAATCCCGAGGATCTCGCCCGGTGCGACCGAAAGCGAAACGTCGCGAACCGCCGCAACCGCTCCCCGCCGCGAGGCGATGTTCACCGAGAGCCCATCGATCTCGAGCAGCGGGTGGGGTGCGGTGATAGTGTTCATGATCGCCTTTGTGGATCGAAGAAATCGCGCAATCCATCGCCTGCGATATTGAAGGCCAGAACGGCGCCGGTCAGCGCGAGACCCGGGAACAGCCACACCCACCATTCGCCCGATATGATGTAGGCGGCGCCATCAGCGACCATGATGCCCCATTCCGGCGTCGGCGGGCGCACGCCAAGTCCGATGAATGAAAGTCCGGCGGCGTTGAGGATGGCATACCCCATGTTGAGCGACGCTTGAACGATCAGCGGTGCTGCAACATTCGGGAAGAGGTGGAAAGCCAACACGCGCGCGGGTCCGTTGCCGGCTAGCCGGGCTGCGTGAACAAAGGGCGCTTCGCGGCGGACTAGAACTTCGGCGCGCGCGACGCGCACGTAGGTTGGAATGTTGATGACCGCGGTCGCATAGATGATGTTGGCGACCGTATTGCCAGCCGCCGCGACGATGCCCATCGCCAGCACGAACAGCGGAAACGCCATGATTGTGTCGGTAACGCGGCCGATCGCTCCATCGATCCAACCGCCGAGGTAGCCTGAGATGGCGCCGGCGGCGGCGCCGACGACAAAAGAAAGTGCCACCGCAGCGACTGCTATCGACAGGTCGAGGCGTGCAGCGACCAGAACACGGCTGAACAGATCGCGGCCGACGGCATCGGTCCCGAACCAATGGATCACCGATGGCGGCTGCAGGGCCGCGGCGACATCGGTGGCGAGCGGATCGTAGGGCGCAATCCATGGCGCTACCGCGCCGACGAGCGCCAGCACCGCGACAAGGATGAGCGACCCGCTGCCGGGACGTAGCCGCATGTAGCGCAGGCTGCGGGCGACTTCCATTACGCCCCGACCGTGCGCGGGTCCGCCACGATTACGGCAATGTCGATGACGAGGTTGAGCAGGATATAGAGGATCGCCATGAGCAGCACGAAACCCTGCACTGGCGCGTAGTCGGCCGCTATCAGCGCATCGATCGCATAAGAGCCGATTCCCGGCCAGCCGAAGACTTTCTCGACCAGCACATTGGCGCCGAGCAGGAAGGAAAACACCATCCCGATGGTAGTCAACACTGGCAGCAGCGCGTTGCCGAATGCGTAGACAAAGAGGATTTTGGCGCGGCCCAAGGGAATAGCGCGCGCGGTGCGCACGAAGTCGCTCGCCAATACCTCGAGCATCGCGGCACGGGTCGCCCGGGCAAGCGGCGCTACTGCAAACAGCGCCAGCGTGAGTGCCGGTAGCGCAAGCTGAGAGAGCGCGGCGGCGAAAGTGGGAAGATCGCCCGCAAACAGGCTATCGATCAGATAAAAGCCGGTCACCCGCGGCGGGGGCACCGCGAATGTGCTGAGGCGGCCGAGCGGCGCTGGCGCCCAGCCGAGATCGAAATAAAACACGTGGAGCAGCATCAAGCCGGTGAAGAATGTGGGGACCGCCACGCCGATGGTTGCCATCACGCGGACGAGATGATCGAACCAGGAATTCGGCCACACCGCTGCGGCGATCCCGGCGGGCAGGCCGATGACCGAAGCCAGCGCAAGAGCCGAGATGGTAAGCTCCAGCGACGCCGGCAGCCGCCGCGCCAAGTCATCGATCACGGGATGGCCGGTGGTCAGTGAATGACCAAGATCGCCGACGGCGAGAGCGCGGACATAGACTAAGAACTGGGTAAGCAATCCATGGTTGAGCCCTAGCTTTGCCCGCATGGCGGCGATTGCTTCCTTGGTGCCGCCGATGCCGGCAAAGTACACCGCGGGGTCAGCAGGCAGCGCACGCGTCAAGAGGAACGTCACTACGATCACTGACGCGACGACGGCCAGCGCGCCCGCCAAACGCCTTGCGATCAAACTCCCCACGTTCCTCTCGTGTCGATCAGCCCTTCGCCATCGCGCGATAGTCGAGCTGCGTATGGAACCAGTACTTGTATCCCTTGACGTTGGGCTGGAAGGCCACGTCCAGATAATACTGGAAAAGCGGGATGCGTGGCACTTCGTCGAAGACGATCTGGACGAAGCCGCAAACCGCCTTGCTATATTCCTCCGGGTCGGCCGTGAAGCGCGCCGTCTCGATCAGCTTGTCGACAGCCGGGTTCTGGTAATTCATGGTGTTGAACACGGTGTTTCGGCCGTCGTAGGTCCAATAGAAGAAATACTCTGGATAATTGAGCCAAGCTTGAAAGCTGGTGAGCGTAAGCGGCATGGTCTTCTTGTCCATTGCCGTCATCCAGTTTGCGGGCGGGACTTTGTTTAACATCACTTTAATGCCCAGTTTCGCCAGCGACTCCTGGATGAGCAGGGCGGACGGCTCGCGGATCGTCGACTGGCCGAGATCAAACCCCAGCGACGTTTCGAAGCCGTCCTTGAGCCCCGCACTGGCGAGAAGCGAGCGAGCCTTGTCGAGATCGGTGTGGTAGGGCGATGGCTGCGGCCAGACCGGTTTCGTGACCTTGCTATCGCTCGATCCGAACATCGGCAGGCCGCGTCCGTAGATGCCGACCTTCATGATGGCCTCGTAAGGGATGGCGTAGGCGATCGCCTTGCGGACCTCCGGCTTGTCGAAGGGCGGAATCTTGACGTTCATGTCGAGATAGACGAGCGCGTTCTCGACGGGCACGCCAACCACTTTGACTTTGCCGCCGGCGGCAAGTTCAGCGAAGTCTTTCGGTGGCAGTCCATAGGATACGTCGGCGTCGCCCTTCTCCAGCAGCGAGCGCCGCGTGCCTGCGGCCGGAATCTCGCGCACAATCACCCGCTTGAGCGCCGGCGGTTTGCCCTGCGTCCAGCCGTCGAAGCGGGCGAGAATCAGCTCCTGCCCTGGATTCCAGGATTCGATCTTGAACGCGCCGCTGCCTGCCTCGTTGCGCTCCAGCCATTCCTGCGCCCACGGGTTCTTCTCGGTGACATGCGCTTTGGCGAGTTTCGAGTTCATGATGACGGGAATGTTCACGGCGAGATCGGGCAGCGTCAGCTTGTCCTTGCGAATGAAGTGAAGGCGGAACGTGCGATCGTCCACCACTTCGAATTGTTCGGGCTTCTCCATCGATCCGGCACCCATTTGAATCGACGAGAAGCCGCCGATCTGGACTGCACGGTCGAACGACCATTTGACGTCGGCGGCGGTGACCGGACTGCCATCATGAAACACGGCGTTGGGCCGCAGCTTGAAGGTGGCGGACATCCCGTCCTCGGCCACTTCCCAAGATTCCGCGAGCTCCGGCGTGAGGCTCTTGTAGTCGTACGACGCCGTGCCGTCCTCCAAAGTCTTGGTGCCGTAGCTCAGGAGGCGGTCGTAGACGTTCCACGAGGGTCCATGGGTCGGCTGGTTGGCACCGAGCCCTTGAATGTCGAGACTGTTCGGCCCGTATTCGGTCACGACAACGAGCGTATCGAGGGGCGTTCCAGCGTAAGCGCGGATGGTCGGCCAGAGTCCAAGCATGCCTGTGGTCACGGTCAGCGCGCCCGATTTCAGCAGTTCACGGCGATTCATTGGCAACCTCCCTGAGACGCGAGGGGTGAATAACATATCCACGCTTAGCAATGAGCATGCCACCGTTTGCTATTTCATTCAACCGTGTTGCTCTGAGTTCAACATTCCTGTACTGATCGCCGCCGCAGGCGGTCAGAGGCGCAATGAACCGTTTAAAATCAGAGGTATGGGCGGGTCGGCGCGGCGTCCGAGGGTCGCCTTGTCTAATGGACGGGCGGCGTATTCACCCACACGACCCGCGTGATCCCCGGACCTGGATTGCGGTAGCTGTGACCAAGAACCGAGCTAAAGAAGAACGAATCTTGTGCACGGGCCAGGTAGGTACGGCCGCCAACGATCAGCTCGAGTTGCCCCTCCAAAACCAGGCCGAGCTCCTCCCCTTGATGTTGGATGGGGTCTTCGCGGCCGCCTTGGGGCGCGATAGTGTGGATATTGGCTTCCAACAGAACGCCTTGCCCAAAGGGCACAAGCCGCTCGTACTGGATCCCCTCGCCACGTCTCAGCGGGTCGACATTGAGCACCGGCCGGCTGCCGGGGCGGGACACGATTTCGCCCTCCGGGGGATCGGCAAGAAGATTGGCAAGGGTGATTTCAAGCGCTTTGGCAATTCGTTGGAGCGTGGGAAGCGATGGCACGACCCGATCCGCCTCAATCTTCGACAGCATGCTCTTCGAGCATTCCGCCAGATCAGCAAGCGCCTGCTGCCGCATTGCCTTGGCGAGGCGGGCGTGACGAATGCGCGCGCCGAACAGCAGCGGCGGAGTCTGCTTCACGGTCCGTCCTGCCATAGGATGCGCCCCCTGACTGTCCGCGAATCGCGGAATGTTGAATGTCATACAACTTTTGTAATTTTTTCCCCTGTCAGTCAACTGAGCGACAATGGACCGCGATAGGCTGCATCGTACCGGCCCGGATGCTTCGGCCGGGCCGGCTACTCCGTCCGCAGACCCGCAAGCATCGCAGCGCACGGATATTTTTGCCGTCGGTGCAGCCGAGCTCGCTCGCCGCGTGCGCGAACGAGAACTATCGCCCGTCGAAATCGCCGAAACGTTTCTCTCTCGGCAAGCCGACCTTGATCCGAATCTGCACGCCTTCTGCACGCCGACACCGGAAGTGGCGCGCGCTGCGGCTCGGCAAGTCGAAGCTGATCTCGCGGCGGGGCGGCCGGTCGGCCCGCTTGCCGGCGTCCCCGTCGCGATCAAGGATCTGATTTCCACCAAGGGCATCAGGACGGTGGGCGGAGCCCGCGCCTACGCCGGCTTTGTGCCGGAGGAAGACGACATCGTTGTTGAGCGCCTTTCGGCCGCCGGCGCACTCATTCTCGGCAAGACCAATGTCGCCGAGTTAGGCTACGGCGCAGTCGGCCACAATCCGGTGTTCGCGACCACGCGCAACCCGTGGGCGCTCGACCGCACCTCAGGCGGCTCCAGCGCCGGTTCCGCGGCGGCGGTCGCCGCGGGCATGGCGCCGGTCGCTCTCGGTAGCGACGGCGGAGGATCGATTCGGATTCCCGCAGCACTTTGCGGCATCGTCGGCTTCAAGCCCTCGATGGGCCGGGTGCCGCTCTATCCTGGCTGTCGCGACGACCGGTTCCCGGGCTTCTCCGGCTGGGAATCAATTGAGCATATCGGGCCGATGGCGCGAACGATCGCCGACATCGCGCTGGTCATGTCTGTGATCGCGGGACCTGACCCGCGCGATCGTCACAGCATTCCTGCCGGCGATGTTGATTGGCGGGCCTCGGCCGCCGGTAAGATGCGAAGCAAGCGATTGGCATTCACGCCCGATTGGGGTTACGCGGCGGTCGATCCCGAAGTGCGTGACATCTGTGCGCGCGCAGCCGGGACGTTCGAGCGCCAACTCGGTTGCGATGTGGAGGTAGCGGCACCCGAATTTGCCGACGCCTCTATTTCTTTCGAAGCGCTCGTGGCACTCGAAAGCGATCTAACCGGCATGCGCCGACTGTTGCAGAACGACCGTCAAGCCTTCTCACCGGACCTCGCCGCTATGATTGAGCGGTCGTGGACCGCGCTCGAATTCACCGACGCCATCGTCGCGCGGAAGAAGATCGTCAATGCGATCTGGCGCTTCATGCAGCGCTATGACTTGTTGTTGACGCCTACGGTTGCCGTGCCGGCGTTCGATCTCGACATTGCGGGGCCGCGGTCGATCGATGGCAAAGATGTCCCCCCGCCAGGCTGGACACCTTTTACCTACATCATGAATCTAACAGGGCAGCCAGCGATCTCAATGCCGGCCGGGTGGACACGGTCGGGCCTTCCCGTCGGACTACAAATTTGCGGACCGCATCTCGGCGACGAAATCGTGCTGCGCGCGGCTGCGGCTTACGAAGCTGTGGCGCCATGGTCCGACCGCTGGCCACCGCTCACTTTCCAACATATTGCGCGCCGCAGTCCCTCTAATTGGACAACATGATTGCGGGTCCACCGTACCCAATAACGACGATGGGATAGCATCGCGCCTTCGGATGCTGGCCTCCTCTCCAGCCACCTTGAAACAGAACCCGGCCGGTTTGGGAATCCCGACCGATTCAGTCCAAAAGAATCAGACTTTAGGCGTCGGGGCTTCTTTTTGCTTTCGTGTGCCGCAGTGTCCGCCACCACGACGTTGCAAGAGCAAACGGCTTTCGCAGGCCCCGAGTGGGCGCCCAATTTAGGGGATTTATTTGCCCGGATTTCGGGGTGCGCGCAGGCGCTTGTCCCGGAACCCGACGGCACTTTGCTGCATCTCGGCTTCATCACTTTCGGACGCGCCCGATGGACCCTCGCCGGATCCTCTCGCCGACCTCGAGGAGGCGCGCGACGAAACTCATTCGCGCCAGCGAGTCGATCAACAGCCTCAGGCTCGAAAGATTGAGCCGCGACAAAGCCATGCCGAGCGCAATCGCAAGACCTTGAATCACAAATTGCAGGGCCGAGGACAGGCCCAACATCTGCAGCATCTGACCGAGCTGGGTGAGAAACAGCGCGGCGCCGGCGACGGCGACCATGCTGCCGATACCGCCTGTCATCGCGGTACCGCCGAGGACTGCGGCCGCAATCGGTGCGAGCAGATAGGGTTCACCTACCCTCAGCGTCGGATTTCGGATGAATGCCGAAATCAGGATACCCGCTACACCGTAGAGTAATGCGGCAACCGTGAAAGCGGCGGCTTGGTAGGCGGCGACATTGATGCCGGCGATCCAGGCGGAACGCGGATTGGCTCCGACAGCTGAAAAGCGGCGACCCATCGCTGTTTTGCGCAGGATGACGTTGAGGATCAGCGCCAGAGCGGCCGCCACCCATACGGTGAAGTTAATGCCGAGGAACCGCGCATCGCCCCAAGCCGCCATTCCCGGCGGCACGCGTGCCTCTTGAGGAAGCGACTCGCGATACCAGAGCGTGGCTCCGGTCGTTATCGCGCCAATGGCCAAGGTGACAATCAAAGCATTTAACTCGAAGACCGCGATAAGAAGCCCATTGATCAAGCCAATGAACGTGGCGAAGAACAGCGCGCCGAGGACCGCCGCCAGGATGGCTTCGTCGTTACCCGCCGAGAAGCCGAGGACGATCGTGCTCGACAGCGTAATGACCGCGGGGATCGAAAGGTCGATGCCGCGAGCCATGAGCACCAGCGTCTCACCGATGGCGGTGATGGCGAGAAATGCGGCCAGGGGGATGATGGCGAGGAAAGTTGAGGGCAGCAGGCTGCGGGGCGCGATTATCGCGCTCAGCGCAACAAGCGCGATCATCGCAATCCAGATCGCCGCAAAGCGCAGCTGCACGCGACGGCCGCGGAGCGACGGCGCGGATCGCGGGCGCAAGCTGCCGGTGAGGGCGTCGGCGGGTGTGCTCATCGCATTTTCAGCGCGGCGATCGCCTCGCCGCATGCAGCGCGGATGTTTTGCCAAGCGCGGCGGATCGGCTGCAAGCCGGAATAGAGAGCGACAGCAAAGAGTGTCAGCGCTCCGCTGGTCATGATGCCCGCCCCGGTATTGAGCCCCAGCAGGGTAATGATGTTGACGGTGAGCGCGAAGAACAACGCACCCAGCAGGGCACCCACGAAGGAGCCGCGGCCGCCGGACAGCGCGGCGCCGCCAAGCACCGCCGCCGCAAGGCTGCTCAACGTGTAGCTGGCGCCAATGATTGGGGTGCCGACCCCGACCTCGGAACCCACAAAAAGACCGCTGAGCACGGCGATCACGGCGGACAGGAGGAATGCGCGCAGGTGGACTAGATCGACGCGGACGCCGTTGCGCTTGGCTGCCTCTTCGCGAAAGCCGACGGCACGCAGCCGGAGACCGCTGCGTGTGCGGTAGAGCCAGATGTCTCCGCAGATGGCGCCGGCAAGAATCACGAAGAACGAGGCCGGGATGAACCCGACGCGGGTCTGGAAGAAGTCGATGAAATCCTCGCTGATCACGCCAAAAGGCGACGGCCGCAGATATAGCGCGATGCCCTGCACTACGCTTAGCATGGCTATCGTGGTGATTACGGAGTTGATGCCGACGTAGCGCACCAAGGCGCCGTTGGTCAGCCCGACGACAATACCAACGCCAAGGCAGGCCAGGGAGCCGAGCAAAATGAGGCCTGCATCAAAGCCGTCGGCCATCAGGAATGAGCCGATCACGACGGTCAAGCTTATGACCGCACCCACCGAAACGTCGAAGCCGCGCACCATCAAGACGTTGAACTGAGCCATGGTCACGAGCGCCAAGGGCGCGGTCGCCAGCAGGATATGCTTGATGTTGAGCGGCGTGAGAAACACGTTCGAGCGCAACGACGCATATCCGCCGATGGCGAGAATCATGAGACACAGGAACAGCAGCGGCACCCACCACTGGTTGCTGCCGCTAGCGAGCAGCCGGCGCACATGGGTAGCGGAAAACCAGGCCGGCCGCGCGCTCTGGATCGCAT
>Ga0070671_100002693_pt1 | contig 13774 bp, 20 predicted proteins | sample KBSS73metaG_FD_65341 | JGI IMG/M metagenome (GOLD analysis project Ga0070671, IMG submission 65341) | Switchgrass rhizosphere microbial communities from Kellogg Biological Station, Michigan, USA - KBS S7-3 metaG | ecosystem: Host-associated > Plants > Roots > Rhizosphere > Soil ...
TACAAGAATGTTCCGAGTACAAGGAAACCCCCGGCTCCTTCTGTACGATAGCTTCGTCTGATCTTGCTGCGGTACCTACGGGATCAAAGATCTTTTATGTCCAGTCGCCTATCACTTCCATTGGACTATTGGACAGCAACATCGTTCTCGATGCCGGCCAAGGCAATCGGGGGGTTGGCCGCTGCACATTAGACTGGGTGAGCCATGTCGGACTTTGCACGATTTCGGACGGCATCGGTAAGTTGGCGGGCCTTCAGGCTCGTGTCGATGTGTCAGGTGCATCTGGCGACCCGATAAAGCTCGATTGGCGCGGGACCTACAGTTACCCTCGTGACGACGTTAATTAGACACAGCCCACTTATGCTAACTCGTACTAAGAGGTCTTTGACAGTACGGCACCTAAAATTGCAGTGCACCACCGGTTGTTATCATCTCCTATAGCACGGCTTTGGTCCTTACGAACGCCTCAAAAAGCATCGAGCCAAGAAATCCCTTAAGCGGGAGCACCCGTCCCTCGACTAGCCCTTACCGCCGGGCGTGTACTACCTAATAACCAGGTGGCAGCGAGCCAGTCATAAACGGTGGAAGTGTTTCTACAGTCGGAGGCGGCTGGAACGGATAGTAATCCGAGCTTTACACATGTTGCCACCAACTGTTGTTACCAGGCGATTACACCAACTACCTTTCGGAAAGCGCGAGACAGCGCGAGACACTTGCGTGTCCCGCGCTCCCTTACCGCGCCTTCGAGAACGAGATTACGGTTGCGGTTGCGTTTGGACACGCAGGTCCGGATTCAAGTGTAAGGTCTTGCCAGCAGCAACGTACACTTTCTCGTTAAACTGTGTTCGTCCCGGTGCGCGTACCTCTATTTCATAGCTACCAGGTCGGAGATTCATGGTTTTCAGTTTCCCGACTGTGCCGGCGTAAGCGCCATCTACATACACCTCTGCGTCCTTAACGTTGGTATCGAGCTTGAGCGCGCCAGTGTGGGGAGCGTAAAGTCCGTATGGATACGGATAGGGTCCCCAGTAGGGTGAGTACCATCCCCAACCAAAACGCGGTGCAACAAAGACGCGAACCGGGCGCGCGAAAGCTCCCAGAGGCGCCATCGTGACTACCGCCAGCGTAAATAACATCATTAACCTCTTCATAACATCCTTCCTAAGCAGTTTGATGCCCAGCCTCGGTGCCGGATCGTAAAGAATGGTCAAGGCGGAGAGTCAGCAATGAAAAGACTCGCCCCCCATATCTGGCGCGCCCGTTCGTCTGACATTTCCCTGACACCTAAACTCCTTGCCGACGCCGTCGATTCGTCCACCACACTGCATGTGGTTCCAGAGACCAAGCAAGCTGGCTGCGATTTCGAAGTCAGGCCAAAGATTGAGCGACGGTTACGTGCCAGGGCCGGCGGCCACTTAGCACGTCGGTCCGACGTGATCATCCGTCTACGGTCCACCGCAGCGTTGGCTCAAACTTACTTGGAAGCAGGAGACGTCGAGCGGGTCGATAAAGCCGAGCGCACAATAGCGAAGCGCGGGCAAGGAGCCGTAGGTGGAATCGCGTTTGGTTAGTTGGTGTAATATCGCAATTACACTCATAGACTCCAAAACGGGAGGTGACCCGGCCGTAGTTGATGTAATCGCCTGTTTACAACAGTTGACGAGATTCAGGAGGGCAGAACGTTGAGCATGGGCTGGAACCACCGTTTTTGGATTTTCATGGCCTCGTCGTCGGTAATCGCGTACTCGCGGTTCGATACCGGCGACAGGCCAAGCAAGGCCTGACTTGTGTCGGAGAGCATCAACATCTTCGACTTTCAACACCTCCTCCCCAGTACGCCTTCCCAAACCTACCTATTTTCAGCAAATTAGAACGGCAATCTTGCCGTTGTCTTTGGCATCCGAAGTGCCTCTCCCTTGTTGTCGAACGCAAAAGAGATGGAGGATGACCATGGCAACGGTGATCCAGTTCTATGTTCCGCTACGATTTCACAAGGCCGTGAAGTTGATCCCCCAGGCCCAACGAGGCAGGTGCTTGACTTCCCGGCTGCCATACGAAAATCGGCATGAGAGGACCTGTCTAATTCATCCGAAGGCACAATAATTTGTGAATTTACCTGTCAAACAATCGCCAACTCACCAAGTACAGCGTAAGCAACTGGAGCGAGGCGATCCCAGCGGTGCGCCGCCGGTGTGTGCGAGACGACCAAGGTCGACGTTGAACCCGGGAGGTACAAATCGAGGCAAGCCTCGGTCGCGAAGGGTGTCGTGACGAAGAAAAAGATCCCGCCCCTCCGACCTGCGCGCAGACAATTATTTGACGGGCGCCTGACAAATCTTTACGGACAATATCTTCATCACTGAATCAAACCTAACATGCACTCAGACGCTGGTTATAAGAAGGCAGAGTGTAAATCTTGATCGTAGTTAATCACTATGAAGGAAGAGGAAACGATGCAGTATTTGTTCAGATCTATGTTATTAGCTGTGATGACCTTACTAGTTGTAGCACTTACAATCGTGCCAGCGCATGCCCAAACTGGCAACCGTGTCTTAGCAAACATACCGTTTGATTTCTCAGTCGGAAATACTACGCTGAAAGCGGGCACGTACACGATCGAGCTACAGTCGGACATTCTTGCTTTTAGCAGTGACGACGGTAAAGAACACAAATTTGCGTTCACTGTTCCAGGCGATTCTAGCAATCAAAGCCAAGAACCCCACCTTGTTTTCACGAAATACGGAAACCAAGCCTTTCTCGCGAAGGTTTTCCTCGCCGGTAACGAGAACTACCACGAGTTGCTACGGAGCAGCAGGGAAAGGGAGCTCATCAAGAATCAAGCATATGGTGCCGAGCTTTCTTTGCTGATCCAGTCAGCACGTTGATCGTGGTGCGCCGGTCTTGCTGAGCGAGTCAGAGTCGCATCACGGGACAACCGACGGAAAACCCCGTGACGCGGCAGACTCGGCAGGCGTCTCAAGATCACAACTGGGATCACACGCATATCGGTTTTGCCATAGGTGTGGTTCGCTGAAACCGACAATTCTGGCCCCCAACCGAAAGTCAAGGAGAACAACGGATGCATAGGAAGAATTGTGCCCTGTCACTGGTTAATGCCGGATTCATAAGTGTCCTCTTACTAATCTCGTCGCTAAGCGCCCAGAGTCGATCAGATCAGCCGCGATCTGGTCAATGGCGAATAGCCGGACAGAACCTGAACAACACCTGGAGCCAGCCGGCAGAGCATTCAATCAGCCCTGCCAACGTCAAGGGCCTGAAACCCAAATGGGTATTCACAACCGGTGGAGATGTTTCTGCTACTCCCACGGTGGATGGCGATGCAGTCTATTTCCCGGATTGGAGTGGGAATCTTTTCGCAGTAAAGAAGGACAGCGGACGTCTCATTTGGTCCCGCAAGATCTCCGATTACGACGGCGTTCCAGGAGCTATCTCCCGGGTTAGTCCTGCGGTAGATCACGACCAACTAATTATCGGAGACATTCTCAGTTCTAAGCAAACGCACGCTGGCGCAAACGTAATCGCAGTTGACCGACGAACAGGAGAACTCCGATGGATTAGGAACGTGGAGACTCATCCAGCAGCAATAATTACTGGTTCCCCGGTTGTCTTCGACGGAATTGTTTACATCGGTGTCTCTTCCAATGAAGAGACTCTGGCGACGAATCCCGCGTATCCGTGTTGCAGCTTTCGCGGCAGTGTAGTGGCGCTCGATGCGAAGAGTGGTGCCATTCTTTGGAAGACCTTCGACATGCCCGACAACAATGGGCAGACCAACCAGTACAGCGGCGGTGCGGTATGGCAACCGCCAGCGATTGATCTTAAACGCGGCACGCTCTTCATCGGCACGGGAAACAACTACACCGTTCCGCCCGATGTAGTCGCTTGTCAGAACGCAAACCCTACCGCGAACTGCACTGCGCCTGACGACTTCTTCGACGCTGCTCTTGCGTTGGACTTAAAGACCGGGCAGGTCAAGTGGTCAAAGAAGCTGCAAGGCTCTGACACTTGGACCGTAGCCTGCATAACTTCTTCCGGTACAAACCCGAATTGTCCAGTACCCAGCAGCCCGGATTTCGATCTTGGAGGTTCAGGACCTAATCTGGTGGGCAATATTGTCGGCTTTGGTCAAAAGAGCGGCATTTTTTGGGCGCTCAATCCTGATGACGGCAACATCGTGTGGAGCACGCCTGTTGGTCCAGGCGCTTCGCTCGGAGGCATTGAGTGGGGCACCGCGACAGATGGTAAGCGCATTTATGTCGCGATCGCCAATAGCGATCATCTCCCTTACACCTTGGTGCCCTCGGGACAGAAGATTACATGGGGAGCCTGGAGCGCTCTTGACGTCGCTACAGGGAAGATTCTTTGGCAGACGGCAGATCCCACGGCGGGCACCATTGACAGGGGCTCCGTCAGCGTCGCAAACGGAGTCATGTATGCGGGTTCCAATTCAGGACAGATGTATGCCCTCGATGCGACTACTGGAAACATTCTCTGGAATTTCGCGAGCGGAGGCACTGTAATCGACGGCCCATCAATCGTAGACAGCGTCCTCTATTGGGGTTCCGGTTATCGAAATATCGAGGGAACCGGAAACAACAAAGTGTACGCGTTCACGCTACCCGGCTCGGAACATGGAAGGGGGCACTCCGACCGTCACGACGAGCACTCGGACGATCAAGGCAAGCAAAACTGAGTAACGGCAACGTCTTGGAGATGCGCGAGCACACAGAAACTTACTGCTCAAGTGTCTCCAAGACGTGTCCCATGTGCTCGTGGCGCAAACTCTAATCACTGACTTTCGAAGACGCCAGGAGACTCGTGGATACCTAATCAGCGGTTCACGGCCAGTGGAATAGACCGCGACCTCAGACTTCGACCATGCGTATACGCGGCACACCGGGCGTCGCCGTCCCATCGCGTTGCTGTGTTCCCTAGCGGATAGACGGGGCTTCCTGACCGTCCTGCCTCAGAGGACTCGGCGGGTCAAGAATGTTGCGCACTGTAACGGTTGCGACCGATTCGCGAGTTCACAGAGTGGCCGTGCGATTTCGCTGTGTACGATCTCCGTCTGATCAAGGATAATCGAGCGGCGCAACTAGGGAAACGTCTCGGAGGCGGCGGGAAGTCTAGGGGACCACTGCCGCTTCCGTTCAAAGACCTGCTGGGATTCCAGAGAGGTCGCAACATGAGCGAAGATGAATTATCCGACAAACTAGTCGCGCAATTGACGAACGGCCCAGCAACACTCCCCGAACTAGCCACCACTCTCGACCGTTCTGCGGCGCTGCTCTTGGTTGCCTTGAAGGAATTGCAACGGAGTGGGTTTGCACAGATCAGAGACTGCAAGTGGTCCCTGACGGAGGAGTACAAGCGTTTAATAGATCGCGGTCACCCGTCGTGAATAGCGTCCAATGTCGTCAAGTCGCCGAACCTCGAAGGGGGATCTCAATTTTTGCGTCCGGGGTCGCCAGTGACTGCAAGTGCGTTCGGCATTTCAGTGGAACCCTCTTCACCAATTGACTACTTCTACACTTGTGCGAAGCCGCCGTCGACAAACAACTCTGCTCCTGTGACGAAGCTTGCGTCGTCTGAGGCAAGGAACACGACTGCCTTGGCGATCTCATCGGGCGTGCCGAGCCTGCCGAGCGGAACATTGTTGGAGATCTTCTTTAAGCGTTGCTGGCCCGTTTCTGAGGAACCCAGGAGCCCACTCAGACCGGGCGTGTCAATGGAGCCCGGGCTCACTGCGTTCACGCGAATGAGGCGGTCCTTCAAGTCGGTTGTCCACGTCCGTGCGAAAGAACGAATTGCAGCCTTGGTGGCGCTATAAACGCTATTGATCGGCAAACCTTTGCTGGCCACTACGGATGAATTTAGAATGATTGAAGCGCCATCCGGCAAGAGGGGTAGCGCCTTCTGAACAGTGAAAAGCAGGCCTTTCACATTGATGTCGAAGGTCCAGTCATAGAGCTCCTCGGTGATCGCGCCGAGAGCGGCAAACTTCGCGACCCCGGCATTGGCGAATACAATATCGAGTCTGCCCTTTTCTTTCTTGATTTGCGCGAAGAGACGATCAAGATCGCCAAGATTCGACACGTCCCCTTGTATGCCCGTTGCATTGTTGACGATTTCCTTTACCGCCGCGGTCAACTCCGCCTCACGTCGGCCGGTGATGAAGGTATACGCGCCTTCGCTGACAAATGCTTTTGCCGTCGCGAGACCAATCCCGCTAGTCCCACCAGTAATCAGTGCGATTTTGCTTTCAAGCTTGTTCATGTATTCCTCTCCTCTGGTCAAAGGCGTCAGATCGTCTCAACATTTAGGGATATTGCTAGAGCGCATTCAATTCGGTCATGATCGGCACTGCAGCCAACTTGCCCTCCAATGCCGCAAACATCCGCTTCGTGTAGTCCTGCTCAAGGTGAAACCTATGTGCCGCCGAAGAGGAGAAGATCTCAAAGCCGACCAGCTTATGCGGGGCGCCCTCTCGTGAGGTCTCAAACGGTGCTTCACAACCGGGCTCTTGAAGTCTAGGAACGAGAGCTTGTTTGAGCACCGCTTTCACGTCATCCAGGAATTCGGGTAAATGTTAAATTCTGCCAACAGGTAAGTCTTTTCCTTATCCATCGGCGATTATCCTTCCGCTACTTATCCTGTATCCAATAGGTCGAAGCTGACGGTGCCCTCGCGACAGACTCCACCTCAAAACAAGCCAGCGCTGTCCGTGACAGTAGCCCGGGCCACTTCGAAACTATTCAGTGCTTCTCTCAATAGCTTGATCTTTCCGTTCTCGGCGACCAGGCGGCCAAAGAAGAGCTGATGAACGGATCGTCCGGTTTTGCTCGATACCCCACTGAACTCGTATTCCCCAAAGGCCTGCTCGGGAGTATCGATCAGCACCTTGATATTCTCGAGTTCGAAGCTTGGAAAAAGATCGCGCACGAATCGGAAGAAACCGGCGATCGCGTCGCGTCCCTTGTACTCTGAAGGAACCCCGAACGAGGCAAGATAGGGCATCTCAAAGGCGCCATCCTCCGCGAACATTTCCGCCGCCTTCTGCGGATTCCTGAACGAGGAAGCGGTGAATTCAAGCATGAGTTCCTTTGCGTTTTTCATAGATGTTCTTTTCCCTTCTGAGTAAGTGTGTTTACAGTCGTCCTTCTTGAACCAGGCGCGTCCGAAGCGCCGAAAGGTGCGCCTGGGCATCGCGCAACGCGGCAGGCGTCGTGTGAACCGAGTGAGAGCCGAGAACTAGATCGTACTTGTGCGGGATGGCCGAGCCCAGAACGAATTCAGTGTCAGTCCGCGCCTCGAACTCGACCGCGTCGCTCGACGGCTCGAAAGCCGCCAAGTCGCCCTGCCGCAACTCGTCAGGAACCGAGACAGTGCCAGACGCGATGGCGGTCCAAAGAACAGTGTGGCCCGCCGGGGGCTCGTAACGCCACCGCTCCGCGGCCTTCAACCGTACCGCGAGATAGTTGATCGGTGATGGGGACATGATGACGCTTGATGCGGAGCCGTAGGTGCCGAGGAGGACGCGCGCCGGGCCATTTGCTTGCACTTCTTCAGCGGCCTGGTAGATGCTTATCGTAGGGCCCAATTCGAGTTCCGGCGGCAACGCGATCCACAACTGGAAGCCGCGTGTCCGACCTGCCTTGTCGAGCCCGCCGCCGTGCCACATGCCGTATCCAGCCTGCATCCATTCGACGCCGCCGGCCGACAGAGTGCCCCTGACGTTCCCGGGATCGATAAAGCTGACCGCGCCCTCTATAACGTAGGACAAGGTAGCGATGCCCGAGTGGGGGTGAAGGCCTCCATTGAAAGGGGCTCCTTGATGATCGAAAAGGTCGAGAAACACGAATGGCTTCAGGATCTCGCCGAAGTCGGACGGGCTCATCAAACGCGTCACGAGGCCATGGTTTTGACCGTGAGTACGACGTGCAATGCTGCGCACGGAGGTCCGTGCAGTAAGAGTTTCTCTAACCGGGTTCATACATGCTCCAATTCAATTCTGAATCTAATCGCTCCCATCGAAGTCCTTGCTGGGCGCGGTCATTAAGACTGTTTGCTCGCCGTCTTCTTTATGTCGACAAAGCATTGGCCGCAACAATTGCACGAAAGTGGCTGCGGTAAGCGTAAATAAGAAAGATCTCCAATACGGAAAATACCAAGCCTGGTGCAATCCCTTGACCACCTTGTAAAAAGATGTGGAAGGCCAAAATGTTAACGAGAATGGGTCCAAGCACAACCAGGCCTAATGGCGCGGTCCGACCGATTACCAACAGGAGTCCACCCAGTAACTGCAAAACCCCTACGAACGTTATCCAGTGACTTGGAACCATGACGGCAACAAATTGTGCAGCTAATGAGCCATCCGGCGGTGGCGGAGAAGTCAGAAAGGGATGGAGGATATTGAGTCCAAAAATGACGAAACCCATGCCGAGAAGGAACCGACTGATCAAAATCGCAATTTTCATACAGTCTCCTTGGATATAGCGTTCATCCCTACAAGGGACGCCAAATGCCAGCGGCATCGTCCGACCCATCAGGCCGTATTCGCCTTCTCAAACGGCAACTACTGCCTGATTTTGCTCGATGACGATTCCGCCGATACGTTCTGCAGCGGCTGCGAAAAAGACAGCGGCTTCCTCGCGAGCCTGGTTCTCGGCGTGAATAAACGTCACGTCCGTTTGTCCAATAAAACCCAAAATGTGCCGCAGGTAGGGTTCCTGAAAATCGAAGGCTTCTCTCGCGGTGCCCTTTTCATAGGCGGACCCGCGAGAAGTGATGACGACAACCTTCTTTTTTCCGAGAAGGCCTTGCGGACCGTTTGGCCCGTAGCTGACAGTTTTCCCCAGCCGCACAACCTGATCGATCCATGCTTTAAGTAACGAAGGGATCGTGAAGTTGTACATCGGCGCACCAATGACGACCGTGTCTGCCGCCGCGAGTTCCTGGATTAACTGATCGGAGGTGGAAAGATACGAGCGCTGCGCCAGCGTCAGCTGTGAATCGTCGAGATAGGTCGCGCCCCAGTCATCGGTAATCAGTGGAAGTGCTGTTGCGGAAAGGTCACGCTGAATGACTTCGCCATCCGGGTGAATTTTTCTCCATTCTTCCGCGAATTTGGCGGTGAGTTGCCGGGTCACGGAACTGGTCCGCCGTGCACTGGAATCGATTTGAAGCAGTTTCATCTGAACCTCCTCGTCCAGGAAATTCATCTCCTCTTTAAAGAATAGATGTCCGTGCCTGTGGACTTGACCTGTCAGTTCGTCTATATAACTTGTTCAGGAGTCCAGATTGGAGGTCATCGTTGGACCCGATTACCGATCTCTTTCAGACCATGCAAATCGTGGGCGTGGTTCATGCTCGGCTAGAGGCCACTGCACCCTGGGGACTAAAGAGCGATGCCGAGGTCGCGGACGGAACTGCAAAGAACAAACATTCGGCCGAGTCCGCACCTTCGCCTTTTCACTTCGCTCATTTCGGAATGCTTTCCCGTGGCAACTGCTGGCTCAGCGTCGAGGGCATTCCGGAACCGATACCACTTGCCGGAGGGGATTGCTTCTTGCTCGCGCCCGGAAGGGCATACTCGCTGCGGGACCATCCGCGCACGCGCACACGCAGCTTGTGTGAGGTCGCACCAAAAAATGGAAGCCACGTCATCGAGTATGGTGGCGGAGGAGCGCCGACCACGATCATTTCGGGATGGTTCAGATTCGGCGCGACAAGCGTGAAACCCCTAACACGCTTGCTGCCTCCTCTCATACTTATCAAAGCCGATCAAGCACAGAGTCTGGCGCTACACACGACCCTGAATATGCTTGCTTCCGAAACGGCGGTTTCGGCTCCGGGGGCGGCATTGGTCGTTAACCGGTTGGCAGATATGTTGTTCATTCACTCCATCCGTGCCCACATCGGATCGCAGTCGGAAGGCTGCAAGAGCGGCTTGCTGCGGGCGATCTTCGATCCGCAAATTGGTATTGCTCTCAAATCCATGCATGAGAAAGTGGATCATCCCTGGACGGTCGAATCGCTCGCCGCCGCCTGCGGTATGTCGCGTTCCGCATTTGCGGTTCGCTTCAAGGAACTGGTCGGGGAAACACCGTTGGAATACTTGACGAGCTGGAGAATGCAGAAGGCTACAGCGTTGCTTCACAAAGGTGAAAAAAAGCTGTTCGAGGTGGCAAAGTCCGTCGGCTACGATTCCGATGCCGCCTTCAGCAAAGCATTCAAACGAATGGTTGGTGTTGCACCTAGGCAGTATCGACGAAGTGCCCCAGTGCCATCCTAACGTTTACCTGGCACAAGTTGATTGTCCTCAAATTCCAACACGCAGATCGAAGGTCCGGTAGCCAGCCGAGCAGAAGCTGTCCAGCTTCCAGGGCGCGGTCTGTACCCCGTAGTCGGCTTGTAGGAACTGATCTCGTACTTGGCATTCGATTCTCGGCGGATTACGCGCAACTCGGAAGTAATCCTAAACAACTGAGGCTGGCCAGAGACGAATCCGGGTTGTTGACGAAAATAGGCTATTACACCAACTACTCGGAAATGGGCATTCGGGCAAAGTAGTTGGTGAAATGGCGATTTTTCGCCAACTACGCCAGGCTCATAGCTTCCGAATTGGCGACCACCGGGGAGTTGCCGGCAACTCGCAGAGTCTCTAACGAAACACAACACAGGGTTTACACCTAACCATCCGAGGTCAGTTACCCTGGAGCAGAAGTGTCGATAATTCTCAGCCGTAGTGGTACTGTTCGAACCAGATTGGGATCACTCCCGATGTCATTGTATTCGGGCTGCGAGGAACCCTCCGCTTGCACGGAGTCGGGCAAAGAGCCTGTCCATCCGTCTAGCTCGGATCCGGCTTCAGTCATCGGGGCAGCCGTACCTTGGGTGAGCCTTTGCTGGTGCGTCATTGTGCCTCCACTCGCACAGGCTCAAGCCGTATACGGAAGCATCGTCGGCACATCACAGATCAATCTGGTGCTGCGGTAGTTGGCGTCCAACTGACAGTAGCCTCTGTTCAAAAGAACACCAAATTTGAAACCACCAGCAACGAAGCTGGCAATTACAACGTGACGCACCTAATTCCAGATTATTATAACGTTCGCTTGGAAGCCCCTGGATTCAAAGTCGTCGAATCTACCGGCATTCCCATCTATGCCGACGAAGCGGTTTCGAGAGAGGTCTCAATGCACGACGATGTGACAAAAAAAAGGTGCTCTTGGGTCGGCGACAGTCCGCTGATGCTCGAATATCACGATCGCGAGTGGGGTGTTCCCGTCCACGATGACCGCAAGCACTTTGAATTTCTCGTGCTTGAAGCTGCGCAGGCCGGGCTGAGCTGGACGATTGTTCTGAAGAAACGGGAAGGTTATCGGCGCGCTTTCGATGGGTTTGAACCCGAGAAAGTCGCGCGATATTCGGCTCGGCGAATCGAGAAGCTCGCATTAAATTCTGAGATCATTCGCAACCGCATGAAGATTGAGGCCGCCGTGCGCAACGCACGCGCGTTTCTCAAAATCCAGGAAGAGTTTCGAAGCTTCGACTCCTATTGCTGGCGTTTCGTTGACGGACAGCCAAAACTTAACCGGTGGAAGGTCATGCGACAGATTCCTGCGACTTCTGTTGAATCCGAGGCGTTCAGCAAGGACCTTAAGCGCCGCGGATTCAGTTTCGTTGGCTCGACGGTCATGTATGCTCACATGCAGGCCGTTGGAATGGTAAATGATCATCTCGTCGATTGTTTTCGTTATCGGGAACTTTCGATAGTTGCAGGGACACGCTCCGTTAGATGAGGGCTTTGCTGAACGTATCCTTGGAAAGTAATTTCGGCGTTTCAAACCGAATAGCGAGGCTGCACCCTCCTGCTCCAACATCTGCAACAACACCCAAACTCCGGCAGGATACGCGGACGTCACTAGTGGCTTGTCGGAAGCTTTGTGGGCGAGTCACCAGAGCCGACGCAATCCCAGGGGGACGTTTTGACACTAAATGCGGTTACGGCTCGAAGAATTGGCGGGAGCGACGGGACTCGAACCCCGGCCTCCTGCGTCACAGGCAGGGGTTCTAACTGCCAGTAAGTTTTCGTCGCCTTTTTTTGCCGCGTTGAAACAAATGACTCGCATGCGAGGCGCTAGCTAAAATTGGGCTTCGGCGGAGCGCAAACCGAGTCAAACCAGCGGCTGATATAGACCTCGGCATGAGCTTCACCGCAGTAATGTCGGGCTCCGGCCGCTTTGGCGGTTTCAGAATTCCACCGGTACACCGTAAGATCGGAATCTCCACATCGAATCACGAACCAGTGGACCGGATTGGTGGTTACGAGCCCGCAGACTTCACACCTGAATTCCTGCAGCGTTGTCATGAGTTCATTCCCGTGTATCAGGGGTTGGTCATGCTCACTTCGTGATCGGGGCTTGTCGCAGAGTGGGTGTCAGAATCGTGAGTTCGCCGACTTGTTCCCTCTTAGCGGTACCGCGCAGATGGGCGGCGTGATCCATCATCCAAACCTCGGGAATGATTTCGCCGACCAGTTGTCCATGACAGAAAAGTCGCACCACCGAACTCTCAGAAACCACAATACCCACCGCCTTGGTGACAGCACTCATGTTGGCGGCGGCAATGTGACGGCTGCCGAGTCCCAGCGGCGCGTCTACTTGTGCGGCCACGGCATCCAGGTAGCGGCACGCGGAAAGGACAATTCCTTCCCGACTGACGACGAACCCGCCATCTAGCTGCGCCAATTCCTTGATCGTTCCGCGTAGATTGAGATTGTTGACATGAAGAGAAGACTCAGGATGCCCCAATAACGGATCCAAAATCAACGGTCTAGATCTCGCGAGCACGGCAGTCTCATCCCCGAGTGTAAAGAGCGTGCCTACGCGTCTCCCCTCTCGCCCCTCGCGAGCAATTTCGACTGCCAGCTCGATCAGGGACTCAAGAACCTCAGAATCATATTCTGTTACTTGGCAGAGAATGCTCTCAAACATCCATCAAACCCCATCTCTTCGGGTAGACGCCGCCTACAGCTGCACTCTGCTTTGGATGAAGGGATCACAAAGAAGATTCGGGCGCTCAATGACAAATGTATCAACGGATGCGCTGCTCCCCTTTTTATGAACGCCCAGGATGCTGCTGCTCAACTGCTCGTCCGGAAACTACTCACGATTTTATCGTCGCACTAGAAGTTTTATCGGGTGTCTTCGAGACACTAGCGACCAACTCGTCCAATCTCGAAAGCAAAAGCTTGAGGATCGGCGACTCGTTCGACTTTTTGTAGCCGAGGACCAGATCAACAGTTGGCGTAATTCCCTTCAGAGGGCGGCTCGTGACAGATGCAGGGAGAAAGTTCTGTGTGTAAGCAGGTAACAGCCCTACGCCGCGGGTCGACATTATTAATGAAATTCCCATCGTGACGTGGTCCGCCTCGTGAGCGGGCGTGATATTGATTCCCGATCGCTTCAGGTAATTGTCGATGACCGCACGCAGGACAGGAGCCGTACGAGACACAATCACGAATGTTTCGCCTGCTAGATCCCTCGGACTGATCGCTTTAAGCGCGGCGAGACGGTGGTCACTAGGCAAGATCACAATCAAAGGCTCCTTCACAAGAAGGCGGAACGCCAGGTCTGGCAGCCCTCGTTCCTTTCGAAGAAAAGCGGCATCGATTTTTCCTTTCGAAAGGCCCTCCGCCAATAGCGGAGAATATTGACTCGATATCATCACGTCAATGTTAGGTAATTCGTCG
>Ga0070671_100002694_pt1 | contig 13773 bp, 12 predicted proteins | sample KBSS73metaG_FD_65341 | JGI IMG/M metagenome (GOLD analysis project Ga0070671, IMG submission 65341) | Switchgrass rhizosphere microbial communities from Kellogg Biological Station, Michigan, USA - KBS S7-3 metaG | ecosystem: Host-associated > Plants > Roots > Rhizosphere > Soil ...
GCAAGCCACCTTCTATGCGCCCGGCGCGCCGGCGGCCTTTTGGGTGGGGACTCGCGTCAAGTTCTGAACGGCGCAGCCCGCCTCCGCGTCTTCGGCGCATTGGCGAGGCAGGCTTTCACGACTTCTCCCGCACGCTGTTCAACAGCGGAATGTCCTTCGACGGTTTCGCCGCCGGGAGCCCTCTGACGTAGGCATGGATGTCCGCCACATCCTGATCGGACATCACCTTCGTCGTGTACGCCGGCATGGCGCCGGACGGACGGCGGACGTACCGGGTAAACGACTGCGCGTTCATCGAGGTGGCGGCGAGGCGGGCGCCGTCTCTCCCACCCTGTGCGGCGTAGCCGTGACACTCGTAGCATCCGACCTTCTCGAACAGGCGCTTGCCGTTTGCCGCGTTGGCGGAGGCTGGCGCTTGAACGTCGCCCGCGGCACGGACCGCGATGGCTGACGCAGCGACGACGAACACCAAGAAGCTATTCATCGCGATCTCCTGGCGCAAATTTCGAGTTCGGTGTGGCCACGAAATCACGAAATCACGAAAAACAGGGAGTACAGGTTGATTTCGTCTGTTCGCGTTTTCGTGGCAGTCCGAATGGCGATAACGTTTTCGAACATGCCCTAGCGCGGCTGCGTCAGCACGTCGACGAGCGCCGGCTCGCCGCGCTTGACGACGTCGATGGCGCGACGGATGGCCGGGCCGAGGTCGTTCGGGTTTTCGATCGGCCCGTCGCTGTACACACCGTACGCCTTCGCCATCATGGCGTAATTGATGTTGGGATCGGTGATCGCCGTACCGATGTCGGCCCGGTCGATGCCGCGCTCCGCACGGGCCGCCATGTCCTGGACATACATCCGCTCCTGATGGTACGCGCGGTTGTTGTGCATGATCGTCAGGAGCGGGATGCGATGATGCGCGGCGGTCCATAACACGCCCGGCGCGTAGTTCAGATCGCCGTCACACTGGATGTTCACTGTCAGGCGGCCGTGCTTTTTGTTGGCGAGCGCCGCGCCGACCGCCGCGGGCGCGCCGTAGCCGATCCCGTACGCGCCCTGCCCGCCGATGTACTGGTAGTGCTTGCCGAAGTCCCACAACCGCGTCGGCCAGTAGCTCAGGAACACGACGTCCGAGACCAGGGACCAGTCGTCGTGCTTGATCGCGTTCCAGATCTCCGCCGACAACCGCGCCGTCGTGATCGGGCTCGCGTCCCAGCCCCACGCAGCCTGATCGAGGGTCTCCTGCGCGGCGCGCTTCGCGGCCTCTGCCAGCCTCGCACCTCGCGCGCTGAACGCCTGCTTCCGATCGCTCGTGATCAGCCGCTTGCACGCCTCGATCAGCGCCGGCAGGCTCGCTTCCGCGTCGCCGGAAATCGCCAGGTCCACCTCGGCGTAGGCGCCGAAGTCCTGGTAGTTGCTCTTCGACAACAAATCGCTTGAAGAAATCGTGATCAGTTTCGCGCCAGGCTTCGTGGTGGCTCGTGTTTCCATCCCGGTCCGATTGACCGGCGTCTGCGCGTGCGTGGCGTTCCAGAAATCGGAGACCTCGAGCCCGAGCACGACGTCCGCCTCGGCGATGTTGCCGCCGCCGTAGAGCGGATGGCGAGTCGGGAAGTTCATGCGGAACCGGAACGGCCGATCGTTCACCGGTGCCTGAAGCGTTTCGGCGAGCTCGACCAGCAGCCTCAGCCCCTCGGGTGTGCGTGCGCAGCGCCCGGCAACGATGACGGGGTTGTCCGCCGCGACCAGCAGGCGCGCGGCTTCCGCAATCGCACCCGGATCGCCGGCCGGCGGCGTGGCGAGCGTCAGCTTCGGGACGCGCAGGCTGTGCCGTTCGGATTCCGGTATTGGTTCTTCCTGCAGCACAGCGTCGGCGACCAGCACGACCGGCCCCATCGCCGGCGTCATCGCGATCTTGTACGCGCGGACGGCGGACGTCGCGAAATGGGTCAGCGACACCGGCGTGTCGTCCCACTTGGTGTAGTCACGCACCATGGCGGCAGCGTCCTGCACGCTGTGCGTCCACTCCACCACGCTCCGCCGGAACGCGACGTCGAGGATGTTGCCGAGCACGATGTACACGGGCACGCGGTCGGCGTACGCGTTGTAGATGGCCATCGACGCATGCTGGAGGCCGACCGTGCCATGCGCCATCACCAGCATCGGCTTGCCTTCGATCTTGGCGTAGCCGTGCGCCATGGCGACCGACGATTCCTCGTGGCAGCACGTCAGCAGCTCGGGACTCTTATTGCCGCCGTAGTTGATGATCGATTCATGCAACCCGCGGAACGATGAGCCGGGGTTCGCGGCGATGTACTCGAAGCCCATCGACTTGATCACATCGACCATGAAATCCGAGCCGGGGCGCTCGACGGTGTAGGCGGGCATTCGCGCCGGAGGCGGACCGGTTTCCTGCGCCACTTGTGCCGGCGACGGCAGGGGAGCGGCCGCTCGCGCCGGCGTCACCGGTGCCGCCTGGGCATCGATGATCCGGGGTTTGACCACCAGCGCGGCGGTCGCCGCGGCACCTCGAAGGAAACCGCGTCGGCCTACCGAGGGACTCTTCGCTTTCGGCATCGCGTTCGAGCTCCAGACGATGGGCCTGAGCATAGCCCGCCCAGGAGTCGGTGACTACTTCCGCGGCACGGAGCCGGTTTGAATCGTGCCGCCATGCGCGAGAGTGGCCAGCTTGCTCGCGATCGCATTCGGCGCCGTACCGTTGATATTCGAGAGCACGACGACGGTCAGCTTGTCGTCCGGGTAGTAGGCGAGGAACGTGTTGAAGCCGTCGATGCCGCCGCCGTGATTGATGACGGTTCGTCCGCCAGCCGTCTGCACGACGACGCCGAGCGCGTAGTTGTTCTTGAAGGGCGTCGTCATTTTCTTCAGCGACGCGGCCGACACGACTTTGCCGCCGAACAGCCCCTGTTCCCAGCGCAGCAGATCCTCGGTCGTCGAGTACAACGCGCCGGCGGCATGCGGCACGCTCATGTGAATGTAACCGGCGTTGATCGGAGCGTTGCTCGGACCGTCGGGCGACGGCATATACCCGGCCGCGCGCCGTTCGATGATGGCACTGTTCGAGTCGTAGCCCGAATCCTTCATGCCCAGCGGCGTGAAGATATTGTCCCGGACGAATCGCTCATAGCTGGCGCCGGTGATCTTCTCGATCACGTATCCGAGCAGGATGTAGCCGGAATTGCTGTAGCTCATCTTCTCGCCGGGGAAGAAGTCGAGCGGTCGGTCGCGGACCGTCGCGATCGTCTTCACCGGAGGCGAGTCCGAGAGCTGAAGCGTCTTGTATTCGGCGAGGCTGGTGAAGTTCGGGATGCCGGACGTGTGCGTCAGGAGGTTGAAGATCGTGATGCGGTCCCATGCTGACGGTGCATCAGGCACATACATCTTGATCGGATCCTCGAGCTTGAGCTTGCCGCGCTCCTCGAGCAGCAGGATCGAGGCGGCCGTGAACTGCTTCGTGATCGATCCCAGCCGGAACTTCGTCGTCGGTGTATTCGGAACGTTCCATTCGAGGTTCGCGGACGCGTAGCCTTTGCTCAGGATGACCTTCGCGTCGCGCGCGACCAGCACCGAACCCATGAACGTCTTGTTCTGGACGTAGCCCTGGACGACCTCGTCCAGTTGAGCGGCATCCTGAGCTGCGGCCGCCGATGAGAGGAATACGAGCGCACATGCACCGCAGAAGACCTTCAACATACGACGGATTATACGGCCCAGTACGACATCGTCGCGTCCCTACCTTCACATGGCCTGTCCGTTGCATTTCTGTTCCTGCGGATCACACGGAAAGGAACGGACCATGAATTCAGATGTGCTCAAGGGTAAGTGGCTTCAGCTCAAGGGCGAAATCAAGACGCAGTGGGGTCGTCTCACCGACGATGACCTCGACATCGTGAAAGGTGACATGGAGAAACTGATCGGCAAGGTGCAGGAGCGCTACGGCTACCAGCGCGATCGTGCCAAGCAGGAAGTCGACGACTACTTCAAGCGTCATCCCGTGGTGGCGTAGGACACCGCGGTTTTTCCGACCATCACCCGCGGCTTCTGCGATGATGGCACCTTCTCAACTCAAAGGAGCTGGTGCATGCAGGGAACGCGGGTGATTCAACACACAGCGCTGGCGCTTCTGCTGACCGCCAGTCTTCGAGCACAGAATGGGCCCGGGCCCGTCACCATTGCCAACAAGCTGGACACGCCGCAGGCACGCGTCTACGTGGCGACGCTGCTGCCGCACATGCCGTCGCGATCGCCGAACGGTCACGCGACCAATCGCGTTCTGGTGTACCTCGATGACGGCGCCATGACACGGCAGGAGGGCACGGACACGCAGACGGTCACGTTCCACCGCGGCGACGTCCGCTGGCGTCCCGCGAGCGGCGCCTATGTGGCGGAGAACACCAGCGATCATCCGATCCGGATTCTGGAAATCGATCTGAAAGGCCCGCCCGCCGGTCCGGCGCCGGTCTCACAACTCGATCCGACGGTCGTCGATCAGCGGCACTACAAGGTGGTCTTCGAGAACGATCACGTTCGTGTTCTGCGCGTGCACTACGATCCGCGCGAGTCGGGTCCTCAGCACCAGCACATGCTGAACCGCGTCGTCGTGTACCTGAACGATCAGCCTGGCGCCAACGCGGACGATGTGCGGGTGTCAGGGCCGGCGACCCATATCGAACAAAACGCCAGCGACCAGGCCGCGGACAGAATCGCGATTGAACTCAAATAGACCGATCACATGGCCACCTCTTCCTGCGAAGGGAAGCCGTGCTGCTCTCGCCCGACCGCGCCGTCGTGCTCCGCCGACGTTTTATAGAGCTCGAAGCGCCCGTCGGCCGCATACTCGGCCAGGCGTCGTTCGTACGCCAGCCGCTCTCGAGCCGACATCGGCGTGAAGTGTCGCGCGATTCGAAGATTCTGTCGCAGTACTTTGAGCGAGTCGATCCCCGAGACGGTCGTGCACACCGGCAGGCTCATGGCGTAGCGCAGCGCGTCGGCGACGCGGGCCGTCCTCTTCTTGACGACGCGGCCGTCGCCGCCCAGGCTCTTCATCCCGATCGCCGCGATGTTCTGCCGCTGCAGCTCGGGGAGTACCCGGCTCTGGAAACTCCGGAATTCGGCGTCGAACCCATTCAGCGGCAGCTGGCACGCGTCGTACGGAAAACCGAACGACAGCATCCGCAAGTGGATCTCCGGATTCTTGTGCCCGGTGAAGCCGACGTATCGGACTTTGCCCTGGGCCTTGGCCCGCTCGAGCGCCTCGACGACGCCGCCCCTCACGTAGTGCCGATCCGGATCGTTGTCGTACACACATTCGTGAATCTGCCAGAGATCCAGGTAGTCGGTGCGTAATCGGCGCAGCGATTCATTGAGCTGCCGCATCGCGACTTTCGCGTCGCGTCCGTGCGTGCACACCTTGGTCATCAGGAAAACCGAACCGCGGCGGTCGGCGATGGCACGTCCCATCCGTCGTTCGCTCTCGCCGTCGTGATACTCCCAGGCGTTGTCGAGGAAGTTGACCCCGGCGTCGATCGCTTCGTGAACGATCCGGACAGCTTCGGCAACGGTCTTCGCCTTGCCGAGGTGATAGCCGCCGAGGCCGATCATCGATACCAGGTCGGGATGGCGTCCAAATTGCCGGCGGTGGATTTGCAATTCGCGCATGTGAAGTCACCTGTCCTTGTGCGCCAGCGCGGCCGGTGGCCACGCGATCATGTCTTGCCGCTTGCAGAAATGCAGCAACGGCGCCTGGCCCGATGGTCGCAGGTCGTTGATCTCGGCCATTCGATTGCACGACAGCATCACGTCCGCCGGCTGCAGCGCCCACGGCGGATGATGAATGTCCAGACGGTATGGCGCGCCGCGATGGTCGATGTGGTAGAGGCAATACCGTTCGGTCAGGAAGTACTCGAGCGATCCGTGGTGCGCAAGGAATGGCGAACCAGTGGGTTGGTAGTCGGCGGCGAATTCCGCCGTGGGATTCGACTCGCGGATAGTACGATACGTGACGCGATCCGCCTGCTTCGAGACGCTCATGGTGGCCGTGTAGTACGGCAGGTTCAGCAGCGTTCGCGCTGCCCGGACGGCGAGCGCGCTCTCGGCGTCGAGGCTGAAGAAATAGACGCCTGGTCGATCGTCGACCCGCACGTACGTCCGCACGTTGAGCTCGGAGAATTCGGAGAGCCACGGCAGGGAGGGCACGGCGCGCAGTGCGACATTGGTCATGTGGAAGGGCACGATGCCAACCCATGCTTCGCCATCGAACAGGTCCACCTCGAATGCTGGTGGCACTCTGAGCCGCAGCTGTTGCCGGTCAATCGGCCAGTGTGCGAACAGGAGGTCGTTCCAGGTTTGGGTCATGACCCACGGCCGGTTCGGCATTGGCCATGGCCGATGTGCGACCCGTTCGAGGATCGTCGCGTCGAAATCGTGATTGATCATCGCCTCCTCGAAGGATTCGACACGATGCGCGCTCCACGCGACCGTCGCAATTCGGGTACCGACCCACCCGATGAACGGTCAAGGCCGAGGTAGCCAACTTGCGCTAAGCGCTGCCGATGAGCCTTGACTCTCCCGGCTTCAGACAGATAATCGCTACTGCCCCCACTCGAAAGGATGAAGCCACGTGCCGAAAAAATCGAAGAAGGCGACTCCGAGCAAGCGTGAGGTGTATGTCGTCAGGGCGGACCTGAAGAGAGCGAAGGCCGCCAAGGCCACAGAGCCATTCACCATCACGGTGGTGTTCCTCGGCGGGCTCTCGACCGCGCAGAAAAACGCGTTCAAGGCGGCCGCGAATCGCTGGTCTAAAGTGATCGTTGGCGATCTGCCCGACGTCGTGGTCAACGGCCAGGTCATCGACGACGTGCTGATCGAAGCGTCAGGCGTTGCCATCGACGGCCCCGGGGGAATTCTTGGACAGGCAGGTCCGACGCACTTGCGACCGGCCAGCGCCGGCGCCGCGGCATTCATCCCGGCCAAGGGACGCATGCAGTTCGACACCGCCGACCTGGCGAGCATGCAGGCCAAAGGTACGTTGAACGACGTCATCACGCACGAGATGGGGCACGTGCTCGGCATCGGCACGATCTGGACGGCCAAGGGACTGCTGGCCGGCGCCAGCGGCAACAATCCGACGTTCACCGGCACCAACGCGAAGAAGGAATACGGCACGTTGAAGGGCAGCGGACCGGCGGCCGTTCCGGTCGAGAACACCGGCGGCCCCGGCACCAAGAATTCGCACTGGCGTGAGACGGTCTTCAGGAACGAGCTGATGACCGGCTTCGTCGCGAGCCCTCCGAACCCGATGAGCCGCCTCACAGTCGCCAGCCTCAAGGATCTCGGGTACAAGGTCGACCTGGCTAAGGCCGAGGCTTACTCGCTGCCGAATCTTCTTCGACTGGCCGAAAGCGCGTCGCTCGGCGCGCCGCACGACCACGGCGGCCTCGTGATACCCACCGTTCCGATGCAGCTGCCGGATGACAGCCTCGTCAAATAGGGAGCGATGGCCAAGCGTTCACCCCGGAAGAAGCCTGCGCTTCCCGGCCGCATGCTGCGGCCGAAAGCGGTCGTGCTCGACGACGACGCGCTCGTGCCATCGAAAAACGTGGTCAAGCCGCCACCGAATCGATTCACCCACAAAGTGAAGCGATCCCAGCCCTACTTCTACGAGGACCCTCGGGACGAACCCAGCGGAGAGTTTGCCGAGGGGACGCCGGTCGTATTGATGGTCTACCACGGCGGCGATTCCTGTCGCGTTGTCGATGGACACGGATTGTATGTGGAGACCGCCTATGGCGGTCTCCACCGGCTGTAGCGTTACCCACCTGGCACGCCTCCGCCGCCCGCGCTACAGTTAGTCTGATCCGGAGGAGTCCGATGAAACAACTGACCGTCGTGGCGTGCGTATTGGCGCTGTTCGCGGTGCCTCGAGTGCTGTCGGCGCAGGAGGACCACTCGCAGCACAAAGGGTCTTCCTCCCAGGTCGGGACGGTGAGCTTCGAGACGTCGTGCAAGCCCGCCGTGAAAGACGACTTCAACCATGCGGTGGCGGAACTGCACTCGTTCTGGTTCCCCGAAGCGCGTGTCTGGTTCGAGGGCGTGCTGAAAACGGACCCGGACTGCGCAATCGCCTACTGGGGTATCGCGCTGACGCACTGGGGCAATCCGTTCGCCGGCCTCCGATCGCCTCAGGCGATCGCCAATGGAAAGGCGGCGATCGATAAGGGTCAGACCACTGGATCGCCAACGCCGCGCGAGAAGGGCTACATCGACGCGGTCGCCGGACTCTTCTCGAGCGCCGACCCGGGCACGCAGCGTGCGCGCGTTCTGGCCTACGAGAAGGCGACCGAAGCGCTGGCCGCCGCCAACCCGACCGATATGGAAGCGCGCATCTTCTGGGCCCTCGCGATCGATCAGACGGCGCTGCCGACTGACAAGACCTTCGCGCAGAACCTGCGCGCCGCGGAGATCCTGGAGCCGCTGTACAAGAAGATGCCGAACCATCCGGGTCTGGCGCACTACATCATCCACACCTACGATGTCCCGGCGCTCGCCGAAAAGGCCCTGCCGGCGGCGCGCGCGTACGCGGACATCGCGCCGTCAGTGCCGCACGCGCTCCACATGCCGTCGCACACGTTCACCCGCGTCGGGCTGTGGAAGGAATCGGTCGCCACCAACATCAAGTCGGCTGCGGAAGCGGAGAAGACCGGCGGCGTGGGCGAAGCGCTGCACGCCATGGACTATCAGATCTACGCATATCTGCAGATGGGGCAGGACGCGCAGGCGAAGGCGGTGCTGGATCACGCGATGACGGCCACCGCCGCCGCGGCGGGCGGGGCGTCGGCGGGCGGCGCGATCGGCGCCAACACCTTTGCGATGGCCGCCATTCCGGCACGCTACGCGATGGAGCGACTGCAGTGGACCGACGCCATGGGTCTGACCGTACGACCGGCGCCGAACACGCCGTACACCGAAGCGATTACGCACTTCGCGCGCGCCATCGGCGCGGCGCGCGCCGGCAAGCCGGCTGACGCGGCGCCCGACGTCGCCAGGCTTGCCGCGATTCGCGATCGCGAGCTGGAGCTGAAGGACGGCTACTGGGCGGAGCAGGTCGACATTCAGCGCAAGGTCGCGGAGGCCTGGGTTGCGTACGCCAGTGGACGCAAGGACGAGGGGATCAGGTTGCTTGCGGCGGCCGCCGACGCCGAGGACCTGACCGACAAGTCCGCCGTGACTCCGGGGCCGCTCGCGCCGGCGCGCGAATTGTACGGGTTCATGCTGCTCGAGGCGGGACGCGCCAAGGACGCGCTCGCCGCGTTCGAAGCGGTGACGAAGAAGGAGCCCAATCGCTTCCTCGCGCTCTATGGCGCTGGAAAGGCCGCCGAAGCCGCGAAGCAGCCGGCCAAGGCGAAGAGCTATTTCGCGCGGCTGGTCCAGATTTGCACGGACGCCGCGGCCGATCGGCCGGAACTCGTCTACGCACGGAAGATGGCGAGATAATGCAGCCTGTTCCGGGAGGACGCATGCGTATTCGGCTGGCCGTGATGCTGGGCGTCGCGCTCACCGGCGCCACCCTGACCGCGCAATCGACCGGCTCGCGAAAGACCTGGACGCCGCGGTTGACCGCCGATGGTCAGCCCGACCTCCAGGGCATCTGGACCAACGCCACGATCACGCCGTTCGAACGTCCTGCGAGCCTGCGCGACAAGCCGTTCCTCACCGAGGCGGAAGTCGCGGCGATCGAGCGCCAGGTGGCGACGAATCGCGCGGCCGACCCGAAGCGGCCCGGCGACGTCGGCAGCTACGACCAGGTCTGGTTCGATTCAGGCGATCACGTCGTCTCGACGCGGCGGACGTCGCTCGTCATCGATCCGCCGGACGGCCGCGTGCCGCTTCGTCCGGAAGCGGAGGCCGCGCGCGACTACAACAGCGCGCACGAACGCGACTCGTACGAGTTCATGAGCGTCTGGGATCGGTGCATCACGCGCGGTGCGCCGGCCGGCATGTTTCCGGCGGGTTATAACAACGCCTACCAGATCATCCAGACGCCCGGATACGTCGTCATTCACTCCGAGATGATTCACGAGGCGCGAATCATCCCGGTCGACGGCCGTCCGCATGCGCCGGCTCACGTCCGGCAGTGGAACGGCGATCCGCGCGGGCGCTGGGATGGCAAGACGCTGGTCGTCGATACGACGAACTACAACGGCAAAGGGTGGATCTCGACGTCGGCCGCGGGCGGACGCATCAAAGGGATCCTGCAGACTGAATCGTTGCATGTCGTCGAGCGATTCACGCCGATCGACAAGGACACCATCGACTACGAGGCGACGATCGACGATCCGAAGATGTTCACGCGGCCGTGGACGGTGTCGATTCCGCTCCACCGCGATCCGTCGTACCAGATCTACGAGTACGCGTGCCACGAGGGCAATCGCTCGGTCGGCAACATCCTGAGCGACGCGCGATCGCTCGAGAAGCGAGATAAGTAGCGCAGCCCTTGAGGGCTGCCCGGCGGCCGTTTGGCAGGCCTGCCGCCTTCGCGCCAGGGCGGCGCTTCGGCGAGCCTCGCCGTAGCTCGCGTACAATTCCATGCGAGCGGAGGCGGGAAGGCCTGCGCTGCGAGAGGCCGCCGTTCACTCTGCCACTGATATGCGCATTGCCTGCCTCGGCGGCGGACCGGCCGGCCTCTACTTTGCGATCGCGATGAAGCGCCGCGACCCCGATCACGAGATCGTGGTCGTCGAGCGCAATCGGCCGGCCGATACGTTCGGGTGGGGGGTGGTGCTGTCGGACGAGACCCTCGCCAACCTCCAGGCGAGCGATCCCGACAGCGCCGCCGCGATTCAGCGTGCGCTCGTGTACTGGGACGACATCGCCGTCTTCTACCGCGGCACCGTCACACGCTCGTCGGGCCACGGCTTCTCCGGCATCGGCCGCAAACGCCTGCTCGCGATCCTTCAGGACCGCGCGCGTGAACTGGGCGTCACCCTGCAGTTCGACACCGAAGTCGAAAGCGCCGATCGCTATCGCGAGTACGATCTGGTGGTCGCCGCCGACGGTGCCAATTCGAAAACCCGCGCCGCCCTGGCGCACGTGTTCAAGCCGGATATCGACGTGCGGGCCTGCAAGTACATCTGGCTTGGCACCCGGCAGCGCTTCCACGACGCGTTCACGTTCATCTTCGAGGAGACCGAGCACGGCTGGATCTGGGCGCACGCCTACCAGTTCGACGCCGAGCACGCGACGTTCATCGTCGAGTGTTCGGAGGCGACGTGGCGCCGGTTTGGCTTCGCTGCCATGAGCCAGGAGGAGACCCTCGCGACCTGCGAGCGGGTGTTTGCAGCGCATCTCGGCGGCCATTGTCTGATGGCCAGTTCCGGACTTGCCACGCCGGCTAGTCCCGCCGAAGCGGATCATTTGAGATTTGCGCGAAGCCGGAACCCCGCCGGAGCGCTCGCAGGCGAAGGCGGACGCGCCGCAGCGTGGCTCAATTTCCGTCGCGTGTTGTGCGAGCGGTGGTCGCACGAGAACCTGGTGCTGCTGGGCGATGCGGCCGCCACCGCGCATTTCTCGGTCGGCTCCGGCACGAAACTCGCGTTCGAGAGCGCCATCGCGCTGGCCGGCTACCTTCACAGCGAGCCGACGCTTGCAGCCGCCTTCCAGCGTTACGAACAGGAGCGTCGAACCGAGGTGCTGCGTCTTCAGAGCGCGGCCCGGAACTCGACCGAGTGGTTCGAGCACATCGACCGCTATCTCCACCTCGATCCCGTGCAGTTCAACTATTCACTGCTCACGCGTTCGCAGCGCATCAGTCACGAGAACCTGCGGGCGCGCGACCGGATCTGGCTCGAGAGCGCCGAGATGTGGTTCGAGGAGCAGGCGACGAGTGAAAAGCCCCGGCACTCGCGGCCGCCGATGTTCACGCCGTTTCGCCTGCGCGACCTGCGGCTCAAGAACCGGGTTGTCGTTTCGCCGATGGCGCAATACCGGGCAGTCAACGGGACACCGACCGACTGGCACCTGGTGCACTACGCCGAGCGGGCCAAGGGCGGCGCGGGCCTGGTCACCACCGAAATGACCTGCGTGTCGCCGGAGGGCCGGATTTCACCCGGCTGCGCGGGGCTCTATGCACCCGAGCACGAGGTGCGGTGGAAACGCATCGTCGACTTCGTCCACGCGGAGACCGACGCCAAGATTGGAATCCAGCTCGGACATTCGGGGCCCAAAGGATCGACACAACTCGGCTGGGAAGAAGCGGATACGCCGCTGACGGCCGACAACTGGCCCGTCATCGGCCCGTCACCGATCGCGTGGGCGCCTGGCAATCAGGTGCCGCGGGAGATGACCCGCGCCGATATGGATCGCGTCCGCGACGAGTTCGTGCGGGCCGCGGCGATGGCGGCGCGCGCCGGTTTCGACCTGCTCGAGCTGCACTGCGCGCACGGCTATCTCCTGTCGGCGTTCATCTCCCGGCTGACGAACCGGCGCGGCGATGCCTACGGAGGCTCGCTCGAGAATCGGATGCGGTTTCCACTCGAGATCTACCAGGCGGTGCGCGAGATCTGGCCGGCCGAGAAGCCGATCTCGATTCGGATTTCAGCCAACGACTGGGTCGGCGACGAGGGGACGACTCCTGAAGAAGCTGTCCGGATTGCGCGTCTGCTGCGCGATGTCGAGGTGGACATCGTCGATGTCTCGGCGGGGCAGACGTCGACGCGCGCACGACCGGTATACGGCCGCATGTTCCAGACGCCGTTCTCGGATCGCATTCGGAATGAGAGCGGCATCGCCACGATGGCGGTCGGCAACATCTACGAGCCCGACCACGTGAACTCGATCCTGATGGCGGGGCGTGCGGATTTGTGCTGCCTGGCGCGGCCGCATCTCGCCGATCCGTACTGGACGCTCCACGCTGCGGCGCAACTCGGGTATCGCGGCGAGACGTGGCCCAAGCCCTATCTCGCGGGACGCGATCAGCTGTACCGGCTTGCCTCGCGTGCTGAAGCCCCGGCGGTGAAAGTGTGATGCCGGTTAAGGACAGCGAAGATTGAGCAACATGCCCACGCATTTCAACTGGCGAGTCGATCGACGCGTCGCGATCATCTCGCTCCGCCGGCCCGAGCGAAAGAACTCGCTGACGTTCGACTCGTACGCCGAGCTGCGCGACACGTTCCGGGCGCTGGCCGCGGACAACCACGTCAGGGCCGTCGTCCTCGCGTCGAACGGAGGGAATTTCTCGTCAGGGGGCGATGTCCACGAGATCATCGGTCCGCTGCTCTCGCTCGACGTCAAAGGGTTGCTGGCGTTCACGCGCCTGACCGGCGAGCTCGTCAAGGCGATGCGCGCGTGCCCGCAACCGATCGTCGCCGCCGTGGACGGCGCGTGCGTTGGCGCCGGCGCCATGATCGCGCTGTTTTCAGATCTACGATTCGCGACGCCAGCGGCGAAGACGGCGTTCCTCTTTACGCGCGTGGGGCTTGCCGGCTGCGATATGGGCGCTTGCGCGATGCTTCCTCGCGTCATCGGCCACGGGCGCGCGGCGGAGCTGCTGCTGACCGGTCGCACGATGTCGGCAGAGGAAGGCGAGCGCTGGGGGTTCTTCAACCGCATCGTCTCGGCGGAGGCGCTCGAAGGCGACGCCGTCGCGCTGGCCCAGAGTCTCGCCAGCGGTCCGACCTTCGCGCACATGATGACCAAGACGATGCTGAATCAGGAATGGTCGATGACGCTCGACCAGGCGATCGAGGCCGAAGCGCAGGC
>Ga0070671_100002698_pt1 | contig 13767 bp, 9 predicted proteins | sample KBSS73metaG_FD_65341 | JGI IMG/M metagenome (GOLD analysis project Ga0070671, IMG submission 65341) | Switchgrass rhizosphere microbial communities from Kellogg Biological Station, Michigan, USA - KBS S7-3 metaG | ecosystem: Host-associated > Plants > Roots > Rhizosphere > Soil ...
TGGCGGTAGCGGCGGCAGTGGCGGCTATCCACGCTCCGGCCGCAGCGGCAGCGGTCGCCGCAGCACCCGCATGGTCCAGGATAACGATCGTCCGCAAAGCGCCGCTGGCTTGGCCGGGCTGCAGTTGGCTCAAGCCAACCCGAATCCGCCACTCCCGGGCGAACCGCCCTTCATGAACGGCGGCCAGCGCGATCCCAACGCCCCGCCGATGCCAAACCCCGGCGCAGCTCCGGCCGCCCCGGCGCAGCCGCAGGCGCTTCCTCCCGCGGCGTTTACGCCCAGCGCAGTCCCTCCCGTGCCATTCACCGGCTGGGCGTACGACGAGACTGCGCAAGAAGGTCACACGTACCGTTATCAGGTCGTCTACTCGCTGCGGAACCCGGTGTTCCAAGCCAACGCCAACATCGTTCCCAACCAGGCCCTCGCTCAGCAATTCGCGATGCCCAGCCCGCTCGATGCCAAGGCCCTCGATGCCAACGCATGGAGCCAGCCGATCACCGTGAAGGCGACGACCGAGTTCTACCTCGCCGGCCCGAATTGGCCGTCGAATAACATCCCGTCGAATATCAGCGTCCTCATTTACAAGTGGGCGAACGGCAAATGGCAATCTCATACGTTCCCTATCTCGCCGGGCGATAAGATCGGCGGCCAGAATGGCGGAATTGATTACCAGACCACCGATTCGCTGGTTGATATCCGCTACGACACCCGCCGCAGCATGCCGTACGTGCTGGTGATGAACGCCGCTGGGCAACTGGTCGAACGCGATCCGAAGACTGACCGCGAAGACCCGCGCCAGAAGCAGCTTAAGGCCAGCGTCGGTGCCCCGGCCGGGGCACCCGGCGCTGCCCCTGGCGCTCCCCCCGTCGGGGCGGCCGCCAACGCGGGCTAGGCGTTCCGCAACGCCTGCAGCGACTAAAACACCGGGATTGCCCGATATCAAACGATATTTCGGGCAGACCGGTGTTGCTTTTCCCATTCTTTCCGACACACTCTCGGCCCAAAGGAGATTCCGCCGTTCTGGCGGGAAGGAAAAGCTGATGGCAGAGAAAACCGTATCGACCGACTCGCTGGCTATGGACGACGGCACCCCGGCGTACACGGGCAAGAAGTTCCGCATCGCCTTTATTGGCTGCGGTGGCATCGCCCAGACGCACCTGGCCGCGCTGAAGGAAATGCCCGATGTTGAAGTCGTCGCCGGCGTCGACATCAACCCGGCCCGCCTGAAAGTGATGCAGGAAAAATGGGGCGTCGAAAAGGTCTACAAAGACTGGAAGACGATGCTCAAGGAAGTGAAGCCCGACGCGGTGGACATCTGTACGCCCAACGGCGTGCACGCTGAGCCCGCGATCGATGCCGCCAAGGCCGGCTGCCACGTGATCGTCGAAAAGCCGATGGCCATGACGCCCGGCGAAGCGCAGAAGATGATCGACGCTTCGAAGAAAGCCGGTAAGAAGCTGACGATCGGCTTCCAGTACCGCTACCACCCCAACACCCAATACATCAAGCGCGCCGCCGACGCCGGCCAGTTCGGCGACATCCTGTTCACCAAGTGCCGCGCTCTGCGTCGCCGTGGCATCCCCAACTGGGGCGTGTTCGGCCAGAAGAAACTGCAAGGCGGCGGCCCGATGATCGACATCGGCGTGCACGTCATCGAAATGTGCCACTTCGTCATGGGCAGCCCCAAGCCCGTCGCCGCCACCGGCATGACCTGGACGCACATCGGCAACAAAGCCAGCGCCGTCGTCAGCCAGTGGCCGAACTGGGATTACAAGACCTACACGGTTGAAGATCTCGCCGTCGGCCACATCCGCTTCGAAAACGGCGCGGTGATGCACATCGAAGCAATGTTCGCCGGCCACATCGAGAAGGATGTCTGGAACTTCGATCTCACCGGCACCAAGGGCGGCTGCAACTGGGATCCGCCCATGATCTTCCGCGACGACGCCGGCACCATGATCAATAGCACGCCGGCGTATGTCGGCAGCGGCGTTGATTTCGGCGCGCTGTTCAAGACCAAGCTCCGCAACTTCATCGACGGCTGCACCAAGGGCACCCCGCTCACCGCCCCCGGCGAAGCCGGCCTGGCCGTGCAGAAGATCCTCGACGGCGTCTACCGCTCGGCCGAAGCCGGCGGTAAGGAAGTGATCATTAAGTAAGTCGTTCGCTTCGGCGAATCACAAAACGCGACGCGGCCCGGGAGAAATTCCCGGGCCGCGTTCTTTGTACTCCCTCTCCCGGTACTCCGGGGGAGGGTTGGGGAGGGGGTTCTTTTCAAACGACAGAAGCCCCCTCCCTAGCCCTCCCCCGGAATACCGGGAGAGGGGACGAGAACCAGCCTTCGGTGCGATGATTTTCGCACAATCCGCAATGGAATCTCATCATGATCCTGCGGCTCACCCCAGAACGCTTTGAGCGTCGGTCCCTCTTTCACGCGCCGATCGCGCAAGAAAAACGTTCGCCACTCATGCAGCCACACCCGCCGGCCCATGCGCGCATACCACCGCATGCCGTGCCGTAATTTCCGATCGGGATGAAAAAACGTCCGCCGCAGCGCCTTCGGCCGAAGCTGCACAAGGATCTCGATCAGCTTCACCCACAAAATCACCCGCCATGGCGCCATGTGCCGCGTGGCCAGCACCTGATGCTTGTAATCCCACCGTCGCTGATCGAGCTGGATCACCTTACGATCGACGGCCTGCCGAAAGTAGCCCGTCCAGCGGTGCGGCGTGACGTACAGCGCCGTGATCTGATCCGGGTCGTATGAAATCAACTGCCGAAACGACCGCCAGAAATCGCGATCGCGCACGTCTTCAAAATCGCCGACCCATGTTGCCAGCGAAAGGATGCCGTTCTCGCGCATCACACGGATCGCCTCGCGATCGGTCTTGGTTGCACCGCCCTTTTTGATCTTCCGGAGCATGGCCTCGTCGGTGTTCTCAATGCCGAGCAGAAACCGCTCGAAGCCGGCCTTGCGATAAAGGTGCAGAATATCGGCATCGCGCACGATGTCGTCGGCCCGTGTCGATCCGATGATCTTGATGCCGTCCAGCTTCTCGGCGATCAGCGCCTCGCACAATTTGATCCACGCCGCCCGGTTCACCGTCGGATTTTCGTCGGCCAGGTTGAACAGCGTCACGCCGTGCGTGCGGTGAAGGTAAGCGATCTCTTTCGCGAACTTCACCGGATCACGATGCCGCCACCGCGCCCAGAACCCGCGCTGGCCGCAGTAATTGCACAGGTGCGGGCAGCCGCGCGAGAACTGCATGACGACGGCCCGCATGCCGCCGTAATAGCTGTAGTTTTTGTGATCGATCAGTTCCCAGCCGACGCGGTACGCATCCAAATCCTCGATCATTGCAGCCGGTGATGTCTCGACGATGCGGCCGCGCTGGCGGAAGGCGATGCCGTCGACGAAGCCAAGGTCATCGCGGTGCTCGATCGCGTCGACGAGGCGCGTGACCGTCGCCTCGGCTTCGCCGCGCACGCAGACATCGATCTGCGGCTCGGCCGCCAGGATTTCGCGATAGTGGTACGTCGGAAAAACGCCGCCGTACACGATGACGACGTTCGGCAGACGCGGCCGAACGTTTCGCGTCAGCTCGGCGATGATCGGATGGGCCGACGTCGAACCGGAATGCCCGAGCATCAGAATTTCCGGGCGATGCGCGACGATTCGATCGGCCAATGCGTCGAGCGGCACGTTGCCGAGTTCTCCGTCGATCAACGCTACCTCATGCCCCGCATCGATGAGCGGGCCGCCGATCGATAGCAAACCCAGCGGCGGCAACTGCTCCCTGGGAATCCGGCTGCCGATGGACGGGTGCGGCGGGTTCACGATCAGGATTCGCATGCGGGACCCTCAAGGTTTTTGGTGATATGCCAATTTAGAATACTCTACATCATAGAGTTATTTGGCAATGGGTCAACTTTGTAATTTTAAAACGACTTGGAAAAACAAAACGGCCGGGACGGAGATCTCCGTCCCGGCCGTTTTGTTATTGTGGTTTGATTGTTAGAGCCTTTTCCGTCTCATCGTGGCACGGGTTTTCAACCCGTGTCTTTCTTTCTTCGGAAAAACACGGGTTGGAAACCCGTGCCACAATTGATACGTCGCGCCGATGTGCTGCAAGTCGCTCTAGTTAGCGGCCGCGTAGTTCGAATCGATGACCGGATCGCCTTCGTTGAACACCTTGCGCGGATTCGTCGCGGTCGCCCACGCGCGACCAGTTGAGGTATTCACGATCCACCCGGCCGGCAGCGGCGCAGTGCGGTTGCCGGAGCCGCTCGCCTGAACATCCGAGCCATCGGCGAAATCGCTCTTGTCGTCGATCAGGCAGATGCTGGTCATGCCGTTAAGCGGGTTGCGCATCGGCGGGCATTCGAGTTCATCCCACACCTGCGCACCATCCACGGTGGTCGCGCCGCAATGAAAGATCGGCGGCAAATCGTTGTCGTGGCTGCGCCGGTAAGCGGCCAACTTCGCCCGCAGCGCGTGAAGCTCGCCCATCATGTCGACCTTATCGTCGGCCGAGGCACGGCTGTATTGCGGCACGAGGATCGCCGACAGGATCGCCAGGATTATGGCGACGATAATCAGCTCGCCACGGGACAGGGGCTTTTCGATCGGCTGGTCGTACATCTATTCGATGCATCGAACCAATCCAGACCCGGCTTAACGTCGCGGCGATCTGTGAGCGCCAAAATCGCTATTCCGCAACCACGTCAAGTCCGATATCCAGCGCAGGGGCCGAGTGAGTGATCGCGCCAATACTGATACGGTCGACGCCGGTCTCGGCGATGCCGCGGATGGTGGAGAGGTTTACGTTGCCCGAGGCTTCCAATAATGGCTTGTTTGGCGCGGCGTTTCGCAATTCGACGCAGCGGCGCATCGTAGCGTTATCCATGTTGTCGAGCAGGATGAAATCCACCCCCGGCACGGCCAACACATCGCGGAATTGGTCAAAGGTGTCGACCTCAATTTCGACCGGTAACTCCCCCGCCTCAGCCACCACGCGCTCAACCGACTGCCGCAGCGTGCCGGCCGCAAAGGCGGCGAGATGGTTGTCTTTGGCCAGCACCATGTCGTACAGGCCAGTGCGATGGTTCCCGCCCCCGCCGCAGACGACGGCGTATTTATCGAGGGCACGATAGCCAGGAAGCGTCTTCCGCGTATCGATTACCACGGCCGCAGTGCCCTGCACTTCGCGAGCGAAGCGATGGGTCATCGTCGCAACGCCGCTGAGGTGCTGGAGGAAGTTCAGCAGCACCCGCTCGGCGGAAAGCAGCCATCGGTAAGGACCGGTAATGCGGGCAAGCGGTTTCAGCCGGGCGTCGCTGTACTCACCGTCGGTAGCGAGAAGCTCGACCTTCAAACTTTGGTCGTACGCCCGGCAGACTTCGGCGATGATCGGCAGCCCAGATACGACGCCGGTTTGTTTTTGAACGACTGTTCCCGTTGCCTGCGCCTTCGCAGGAATGCAGATGCGCGAGGTGGGATCGTCGGATGCTGGTCCGAGGTCTTCAAGCTTGGCGAGGCGGATGAGGTCGGCAAAGGCGGCAGGCGGTGGAAACGTGGGCATGGGGCCCAGTGTAGTCGGAGGACGTATTTCTTACCCCTCTCCCTGGGGAGAGGCTGGGTGAGGGGATATCGAGTCTGTTGAACTTTGAGCGGTCTTACACGCTCAACCGTCGAACGACTCCGTATCCCCTCACCTAACCTCTCCCCAGGGAGAGGGACCAGATTTGCTTCCGAAAGTTGCCCTAGAACTTCGACTTCTTCGCCTTCTTCAACCGATTTTCCGTCTTGCTCTTCGGCTGCCAGATCGCCGGCTTATCCTCGGCCGGCATCAGGTCGCCGCCGCTGCGGACGATGGGGACGCCTTTGAGCTGGTTCACCTTGTCGCGAAGCTGTGCCGCCCGTTCGAACTCAAGATTCTGGGCGGCCTCGATCATTTCCTGTTCGAGCATGGCGATTAGCTCCGTCTGGTCGAGCTCGTTCGTCGTCGAACCGAGCGCCTCGGCCGCGCTCTTACGGGCGCGGACTTCGGTTTCGATGCTCGTGCGGATCGATTTCTTCACCGTGGCCGGCGTGATGTTGTTGGCCTTGTTGTATGCCTCTTGTACGACGCGGCGGCGCTCGGTTTCCTCGATCGCATCCTTCATCGCGGGGGTCATCGTGTCGGCGTAGAGGATGACCTTGCTATCGACATTACGGGCGGCTCGGCCGATCGTCTGGACGAGCGAGGTTTCACTCCGCAGAAAGCCGGTCTTATCAGCGTCGAGGATGCAAACGAGGGCGACTTCAGGCAGATCGAGGCCTTCACGCAGCAGGTTAATTCCGATCAGCACGTCGAACTCGCCCTTGCGCAGATCGCTGAGGATTTCGACGCGTTCGATCGTCTGAATTTCGCTGTGCAGGTAACGACATTTGATCCCAGCCTCCTGCATGTAGGCCGAAAGGTCTTCACTCAGGCGTTTGGTCAGCGCTGTCACCAGGACGCGGTCGCCGCGCTCGACGACCTTCTTCACCTCTTCCAGCAGATGCGGCACCTGGCCCTGTGCCGGATGCACTTCGATGACCGGATCGAGCAGGCCCGTCGGGCGGATGATCTGTTCGACCACTTCGCCGCCGGTTTTTTCCAGTTCCATCTTGCCCGGCGTAGCGCTGACGAAGACGACCTGGTCCCACATCGCCTCAAATTCGTCGGCCTTCAGCGGGCGGTTGTCCAATGCGCTTGGCAGGCGGAAGCCGTGCTCGATCAGCACTTCCTTACGCATCCGGTCGCCGGTGTACATCGCGGCGATCTGCGACATGGTCACGTGCGATTCGTCGACCATGAACAGGAAGTCTTTGGGGAAATAGTCGATCAGCGTCCACGGCTTCGCCCCGGCGGGTCGGCCGTCGAGGTGGCGGCTGTAGTTTTCGATGCCGCTGCAGAAGCCGGTTTCTTCGATCATCTCCAGGTCGTATTTCGTGCGGGCGAGCAGGCGCTGCGCTTCGAGCAGCTTGCCCTGGCTGCGCAGGTGCATCACCTGCATATCCAGCTCTTCTCGAATCGCCTGGCAAGCGGCCGCCACGCGGTCCTCGGGCATCACATAGTGGACGGCCGGGTAGATGAAGATGCTATCCTTGCTTTCCAAGATTTCGCCGGTGAGTGGGTTCACCATGTCGATACTGGTGATCTCGTCGCCGAAAAACTCCATCCGCCAGGCGAATTCCTCATAGCTCGGCCGCAGTTCAAGGACATCGCCGCGGACGCGGATGGTTCCGCGTTTGAAATCGAAATCGTTGCGCTGGTACTGCAGATCGAGCAGCGCGCGCAACAGGTCGTCACGCTCCGTCGGCACGTCTTTGCGGATGCTGACGACGCTTTTCTTATAAATTTCCGGCGAGCCCAAGCCGAAGATGCACGAAACGCTGGCGACGATAATGACGTCTTGGCGACTGACCAAGTTGCTCGTTGCAGCCAATCGCAAACGGTCGAGGTCGTCGTTCCGACTGGCGTCTTTCTCGATGTAGATGTCGCGCTGCGGGATGTACGCTTCGGGCTGGTAGTAATCGTAATAGCTGACAAAGAATCCGACCGCATTGTGCGGAAACAGCTCCTTCATCTCTTCATACAGCTGAGCCGCAAGCGTCTTATTATGACTGATGATCAGTGTCGGCCGGCCGGCGCGGGCGATGGTGTGAGCCATCGTGAACGTCTTTCCGCTGCCGGTGACGCCCATCAGGCATTGAAATTTCTTGCCTTCTTCGAGCCCCTTCACCAGGGATTCGATGGCCTGGGGCTGGTCGCCGGACGGTTTGAACTTGCTGACGACTTCGAACGGCTTCATAGAACGGATTGTACGCCGGATCGAGCCGTTTTGTTCTTTGGCGGGCACTCGGCGGGCAAAGCTACTTCAGCAACTTCTGATACAGGCAAACATCGAGCCAACGCCCAAACTTGATCGCGATTTCCGGCATCGTGCCAATAAGGGTGAACCCGGCCTTCTCGTGCAGCCGTCGACTGGCGGCGTTTTCGGAATCGATGACTCCCACCATCGCGTGCAGGCCATCAGCGGTTGCGCGACAGATCAGGTCATCCAATAGCCGTCGCCCCAAACCCTGCCTGCGGCGGTCGGGGAGGACATAAATCGAGTGCTCGACCGTCAGCCGGTACCCCGGGAGCACCCGAAACGTGCCATAAGTGCCGTAGCCGACGAGGGTGCGATTTTCATCGACCAATCCCACAATCGGGCGGCGATTCTGCAGCTGCGCGCTCATCCATCCCTGAACCACCTCGGCAGAGCGCGGCTGCTCATCGTAGATGGCGTTCGTGTTCAGAATCGCGTCGTTCAGGATCAGTCGAATCGCTTCAACATCCTTCAGCCCGAGTTCCACCAATTGCATATCTGAAGTATGCGAATAGCCGGTGCCGCTTCAACTCGCGGCCCCGCTCAACCTATATAGCGCCGATTCAGGAAAAAAGTTCCAAGACGATGCCCAAAGTGCCCACCTATCGTCTGGGGAGCGGTTTCGTCGTTCGCTCGCAGGAGGCTTACCGATGTTCAAGCTCCCCATCCTCGGTTCATTCCAAACGGACGGCCCCCAGCGTGGCCCGCAGGCGCTGAGCCCCAATACGCTCGACAAGCATGCCCGTATCCGTGGCGCGACTGTCACGCACAGTGTGTGCCCTTATTGCGCCGTCGGCTGCGCCACGAATATCTACACCAAGAACGGTGAAGTGATCGATATCGAGGGCAATCCCGATAGCCCGATCAACGAAGGCTGCCTCTGCCCGAAGGGCGCCAACACCTTCCAACTGCATCACAACCCGCACCGGCAGAAATATGTGCTTTGGCGCGCGCCGTACGCCAAGGATTGGGTCCGCAAGCCGCTCGATTGGGCGATGGATCGCATCGCTACGCTTGTCAAAGAATCGCGCGACAACGGGTACGAGGAACGCAACGAAGAAGGCAAGTACGTCAACCACTGCAAAACCATCGGCAGCCTCGGCGGAGCGACGCTCGATAATGAAGAGAACTACCTGATCAAAAAGCTGTTCAGCAGCGGCCTGGGCATAGTCAGTATTGAGAATCAGGCGAGGATATGACACTCCGCCTCGGTGCCCGGTCTGGGTGCCTCATTCGGCCGCGGTGCGGCCACCAACTACCAGCAGGATATCGCTAACAGCGATTGCATCCTCATCATGGGCTCGAACATGGCCGAGGCCCATCCGGTGGGTTTCCGTTGGACGATGAAGGCGCGCGAAAAGGGCGCGACCGTCATCCACGTCGATCCACGTTTCAGCCGCACGAGTGCCAGCGCGAACCTGTTCGTCGGCATCCGCACCGGCACCGACATCGCCTTCCTCGGCGGGCTGATCAACTACGTGCTGACCCACGACAAGTGGTTCAAAGAATTCGTGATGACCTTCACCAACGCCAGCACGATCATCGCCGAGGGGTTTGAAGATACCGAAGACCTGGAAGGCATTTTCAGCGGCTACGAGAAGGAAGGCCGGGAATATAAATCCGGCAAGGGTCGATGGGCCTATGAAGGATCGGAATCGGATCTGAAGAATCGAGACAAAGACCGCGGCGAGCAGCAGCCGCCGGATCAAGGCCCCGGCGGCATCGCTCACGGCGGCGGCGAGCGCGTGCAGGATGACGCCAACAGCTCACACGGCCAGCACGGCGCGAGTCTGGAAGGCGGATCGAGCTCGCATCACAACAAACGCTCCGAAACCACCCGGCCAGACCCTGTGAAGGATCCGTCGCTCCAGCACCCGCGCTGCGTGATGAATCTGCTGAAAAAACACTTCGCCCGTTACACGCCGCAAATGGTTTCGGATGTGTGCGGCTGCAAGCCGGAAGAGTTGGAACACGTGGCCGAGCTGCTGATCGCCAACAGCGGTCGCGAGCGGACGTCGATGATCATTTACGCCGTCGGCTGGACCCAGCACAGCACCGGCCCGCAGATCATCCGGGCGGCCGGCATTTTGCAGCAACTGCTCGGCAACATCGGCCGGCCCGGCGGCGGGATCATGGCGATGCGCGGGCACGCCAGTATCCAGGGCAGCACCGACATCCCCACGCTTTACGACCTGCTCCCCGGCTATCTCCCGCAACCGACGGCCGAGGAGACGCACGAGACGATCGACGGCTACGTCGAATATGAAAGCCTGCCCACAGGCTATTGGGCGAATACGAAGAAGTTCCTTGTGAGCCTTTTGAAAGCTAAGTACGGCGCGGCGGCGACAAAGGAGAACGATTTCTGCTTCAAATGGCTGCCGCGCATCGACACCGATTACAGCCTGCAACCCTTCATGCGCCGCATGGCCGACGGAAAAGTCGACGGCTACTTCGTCTTCGGCCAGAACCCCGCGGCCGGGGCGCCGAATGCCGGGTTCCATCGTTTGGCGATGCGCAAACTCAAATGGCTGGTCGTTGCCGATTGGTTCCTCACCGAGACGGCCACGTTCTGGAAATACGATCCGAAAGGCCCGCCGCCGGCCGAGATCGGCACCGAAGTCTTCTTCATGCCAGCCGCCAGCATCGCGGCCAAAGAAGGCACGTTCACCAATACCCAACGCCTCATTCAATGGCACGATAAGGCCGTCGACCCCGACGGCGATTCGCGCAGCGATCTCTGGTTCGTCTGGAACCTTGGCCGACGGTTGAAGCAGATGTACGCCGGCAGCACCAAGCCGCAGGATCAGGCGATTCAGCATCTCACGTGGGATTACGCGTTCGACGAACATCCGCATAACCCCGACGGCACGCCCAGCATCATCCAGGACGAGCCCGATGCCGAAAAAGTGTTGCAGGAAATCAACGGCTACTTCGTCAATGAAGAAGCCCCCGAGCGCCCCGGCAAACCGAAGCTGCTCAGTGGCTTCTCCGATTGCAACGACGACGGTTCGACCGCGTGCGGCGGATGGATCTACAGCGGCGTCTTCCCCAATTACGACACCAACCGCGCCCGCTCCCGCAAAACCGGCACCAACCCGATCCAACCCGGCTGGGCCTTCGCGTGGCCGAAAAATCGGCGGATTATGTACAACCGCGCCAGCGCCGATGCCGACGGCAACCCATGGAGCGAGCGGAAAAAACTCGTCTGGTGGGATGCGGAAAAACGGAAATGGATCGGCTACGACGAGCCCGATTACGAGCCGACCAAATCACCCGACTACCGCCCCCCGCCCGGCGCCAAAGGCATGGACGCCATCGCCGGCGACAAGGCGTTCATCATGAAGCCCGACGGCCAATGCAGCTTGTTCAGCGCCGAGTTGAAAGACGGCCCATTCCCCACGCACTACGAGCCGGCCGAATCGCCGGTGCCGAATTTGATTTATCCGAAGCAGAACGACAGCCCCGGCGTCCGCTATTTCGAGATGCCGGAGAATTTGATCGACCACGTACCCAGCCAGCAATTCCCGATCGTCGCCTGCACGTTCCGCGTCACCGAGCATTACCTCAGCGGACCAATGAGCCGGTTCAACAGTTGGCTGAACGAGCTGATGCCCGAAATGTTCGTCGAAATCAGCCCCGAACTGGCGGCCGAGAAGAAGATCGAGCACGGCAGTTGGCTCACCGTCGTAAGCGCCCGAGGAAGCATTGAAGCTAAAGCGATGGTCACCCGCCGGCTGCGCCCGCTGAAGCACGGCGATCGGACGATCCACCAGATCGGCATTCCGTTCCATTGGAGTTTTGCAGGTGAATCGGTCGGCGATACGGCCAATGATCTTGTTGCGATGAGCGCAGAACCGAACGTCAGCATTCAGGAAGATAAATCGTTTGCCGTGGATGTCTTCCCCGGGCGAACGAACAAGAGCAATCAGCAGGCGACACAGACGTACGCGCGATGGCCGACAGAGATGCGCTCGCCGGGGTCGCCACCAAGTGCGCAGCCGGAAGGACAGATTCAGCGAGAGAAGGATATGGAATGAAGATGCCACTTTTGAGCGTTGAGACGCTTCTTACCCCTCTCCCTGGGGAGAGGCTGGGTGAGGGGATGCCCCGTCTAGCGACGACCGACTTCCACGGGGTCGGAACACGACCAATCCCCTCACCTAACCTCTCCCCAGGGAGAGGGACAAGAGGGCCACTCACATGACCGTCTCCCTCCCCATCCTCGGCGATCTCGCCCACGCCGTCGAAGACGTTGTCGGCAACTTCCCCAACGCCTTCCCGCCCCGCCGCACCGCGGTTCCGTCGCCACAGGATGACGAGGGTCGAAAGCAGGTCTACGGCTTCTTCACCGACACCACTCTCTGCATCGGCTGCAAGGCCTGCGAAGTCGCCTGCAAGCAGTGGAACCAGCTCCCCAGCGACGGCCTGAAACTCACTGGCAACAGCTTCGACAACACCGGCCACGTCAACGCCACCACCTGGCGGCACGTGGCGTTCAAGGAAAAGATCGCCCAGGGCACCCACCCCGACAGCGTCGGCCAGCGCGTGCATTACACCGCCGGCATAAGCGCGGCGAATGGTACGGACGATAGCGAGAAAACCGTCAGCACGTCGCGCTGGCTGATGATGAGCGACGTCTGCAAGCACTGCGAATCGGCCCCCTGCCAGCATAGCTGCCCCACTGGCGCGATCATCTACAACAAATTCGGCGACGTGTACGTGCAGAACGACATCTGCAACGGCTGCGGCTATTGCGTCGTCGCCTGCCCCTTCGGCGTCATCGGCCGAGCCGATAACGAGCAGGACGACGGCCATGCGCACAAGTGCACGCTCTGCGCCGATCGGCAGGAAGAAGGCATGACGCCCGCCTGCGCCAAGGCCTGCCCGACGAGTTCCATTCAGTTCGGCAAGATTGACGAGCTGCGCTACACCGCCCGCCAGCGCGAAGAAGAACTGCACGGCCGCGGCAACAACGACGCGTATCTCTACGGCTGCGACAGTGTCGGCGATTACGGCCCGCTGAACGCGTTCTTCCTGCTGGAAGATCACCCGAATGAATACAACCTGCCCGTCGCCCCGCCGCAGCCGTTCCGCGGGCAGAAGAAACGTTACGCGGCCGGCATCCTGATGGGCCTCGCCCTGACGGCCGCTTCAGCCCTACTGTTTGGCGGAGGCTCGAATGGCCGAAGGCACTGAGAGCGACACCGAGAGCGGCGGCATCAACTTCGACGGAGGCGCGCCTTGGGCGAAAGACCTGCAGAAAAAACAGGATCCGAACCGCGTCGGCAACCTGCAAATTCCGCCCGGCAAGTTTCAGCCAAATCCGCTGCGCCAAATCGCCCCGCCCGATCCGGCCACCCGCACGGAAGCCTACGTTCCTGCCAAAGGCGAGGCCGCGGCTTATGATCCGAACCTGCCTCGCACGGACGAACCCTCTTACTACGACATTTCGATCCTGAAGCGCCCGCTCTGGGGCTGGGAAATCGCCGCCTACTTTTTCCTCGGCGGTCTATCCGCCGGCAGTTATATGATTGGCCGCGCCGCCGACCGTTTCGGTAGCGGGCCGACGCGCGATCTGGCGAAGTTCGGCTCGTTCGCCGCGCTCGCCGCCATCCTGCCGTGCCCGCCATTGCTGATTCACGACCTCGGCGATCCGAAACGCTTCCACCACATGCTGCGCGTCTGGAAACCAACCAGCCCGATGAACCTCGGCACCTGGGTCATCACCGCTTACAGCGGCGTGGTGACGGCCGACGTCGCGCGGCACTTCCTCGACCACTACGCCGACAAGCTCGGCATCGATGAACAGAACAAGATTCGCCGAATGATCAACGTCGGCAAACTGCTGCTCGTCAGCGATGCCGTCGG
>Ga0070671_100002699_pt1 | contig 13766 bp, 8 predicted proteins | sample KBSS73metaG_FD_65341 | JGI IMG/M metagenome (GOLD analysis project Ga0070671, IMG submission 65341) | Switchgrass rhizosphere microbial communities from Kellogg Biological Station, Michigan, USA - KBS S7-3 metaG | ecosystem: Host-associated > Plants > Roots > Rhizosphere > Soil ...
GAAAAGATGAATATTGTCCCCAGCGACTGCGAGCAGGTGCGTATCGTTCTCGTACGCAAGCGCCGCGCCGAAATTGGTCGAGACGGCTTTATTGCCGAGGAGCTTCAATCCCGTTTCTTCTACCAATCCGACCCACGCTATGCCTTCCTGAGTGGCCGCGAAGAAATATTGTTTCTTGTCGACGACTGCCTGATCAACGCAAAAATTGAAAACCTGTTCGCGCGTTTCGCTCATCTTGAAGTTGACGGCGTCAACGAGTTCAAACCCTTGTTCACTGATTCGATAGAGCCAGGTATTCTTATCATCTTTGCCAACCGAACAGTTCGCCAAAAGAAGGTAGTCACCACAAGTATCTAAGTCGTTAATGCCGCGATGAGCCGTCGCGTTATAGCGCATGCGTACGGCGGTCTTGCCTTCACGGACGTCCACCAGGCAAATGTCGCCGTCCTCCGAGCCGGTGACGACGAAGCCCGGCTGCCACCGCTCGACTCCGCGAATGTTCATCAATTGCGGGTAACCTGGAAAGGGGTTGGGAATAGGATCGGGCGACCGCATATCAAGTTTATGCACTAATTTGATCGACTCGCCGTCCTCGCCTTCCACAAGCCATACCAGTAAAAAGCCATTCGCATGGCCCGACACAAAATAAAGTGCGCCGTCGACTTCTGTTGTAGTTCCGTCGTTCGCCACGCCGCAGGTTTCGTCGTATGATAGTTGACCGAGCAATTTTATCTCATCGAAATCACTGTCTTCCGCTTGCCAGACGATGATTGATTTGCTGTCGTTTGACGAAGCGAAGATTCGCGGCTTAACTCGGGCGATCATTTCTACTCCGGCGAATGAAGGGGCGACCAACGCGGCGCAGATTGTAGGCGGAATACCTGCCTTGTTAGCGCACCGAAAGATCGTCAGCGAGCCGTCCCATCTGCCGATGGCAAATCTATTTGCGTCGAGCCAGCGCACGGCCTGGGCCATCGAGTAAACGGCGCCGACTTGCTTTAGATGCTGGGATTCCGCTGACGGGGCAGCGTTTTCCGCCAGCAAGACCGGAATGGGTTGTATTGGTTTCATAAGCTTCGGGTTTCTTCCCACGGAAACCTTTTCTTGCGTGCCGGGAAACGATCCCTCGGTCGCGAGTCATCTCACAGCGTCGCGAAACGATACCGCGAGATCGCGCGATCATGCAAGAATCATTGATTATTATTTTTGATTTTCTTAGCAACCCACCTTTGCGTTTGTGAATCTCTCACTCTCTAATTCGACGCTTTATAGTCATCGACTTTAATGCGTCCAAGCAAATCGCAGGTCGACGCTTAACAAGCTTTGACCGGGTTTTTTATAGATTTCTTGTTTTTTTGAATGAAGTGAGATCGTGCTCCCAGCGAGAAACTCCCATGTAGTTTCCTGCCGAAACATCAAGCTTCCCACGTCAATAAGTACAATTCAGTCGATAAACACCCGCGGAGATAGAAGTATGTCCAAAAGAAAGAGAAATAAACGTGTATCCGAAGGTCTGGGTCGTGAGACAAGTCCGATCGCGGTTTCAGGTCGAGGCTCCATGCTCAAAGTCAGCGCTCCGATATTGATCCTGTTGTTAGCAGCGATCTGCTTCGGTGCATTTTTGAACTTCAACTCGCCGTTGATGAGCAAGAGCGTTTCCGGTACCTCGGCTCCGGTACAGCCGCTACCGACACCGGGCGTTTTGGCCGCATGATGCTACAGGCGTCTCTTTTCTTCCGGTTACAAGAAACTCACTATCCGAATTCGAAGTGCGAGAGCCATGTTGGAGAACCTGGCCGCGCAGAGGAAGGTAGATACTTTCGAAAGAAGCCCTAAGGTCGGCGATGTTGTGTGTCGGCGACCGTTTACTTCCACCCGAATTTCCGACGCAAAAAAATACTTTGCATTCTTACTGAAATGTAATATGATGCCGCCCTCGTATCAACGTAAAGGTGAACAATTCCTGAGCTTTAGCTGCGCTTGCGCAGTATTCAGGGAGCGAATGCCAAAGAGTAAAAAGAACGTTGCGGTCTTAGAAATTGAGTAAATAATAATGGAGGAGACTTACTATGGCTTCTAAAGGAGAAGGCGATAATCCCATTTCGTTCGACTTGAGTGAAGAACACCTGCGAGCAATAAAATCTTTGGCAGGGAAGCGAAAGGTACGTTTGTCAGGTCATGTGGAGAAAGGAAAGTTAGTCGTTGATTTCGTGGCGTGCAACGCCGCATTCGTCGCGTGCAATTTGGCCTTTAATGCCTGCAACACTGCGTTTGACGCGTGTAACCGGGCTTTCGACGCTTGTAACGCTCCATTTTCAAAAGATTGAGGAAAAAACTTATTTCGTACTTGTTCACGCGGCATGGCGCGTGCGAGAGGTTGTATGAACGCTGTTGCGCAACTTACCTTCGCAGGATTGGGTGAAGCCGCCTTGCGTGAACTGCCTAAATATTCCAACGAACTTCAGGAAGCGTGTGCTGAGCACCCTCCTCACTATGGAAAGGCATGGTATGGCGAAAAGTATCGAAGTGTCGCGGTTGACCCTTTTTGGATGGCGAACTCGCTCATAGCTAATGCCGAAAAGGAAGGAACCGGGGCGGAGGGGCTTTGGACTTTGGCAGCAAGGACCGCGGACGCTGACATAGCAGAACAGGTTCGACAACACGCGATAGATGAAGCTCGACACTCGAAGTTGTATATAAAAATGCTCAGTATTGCCCTACCGGACGCGGTTAGTGTTGACCTTCTTGCCGAACTCGACAAACTTTCGCCCGGGTACAAACAGAATGACTTTCCGCCTAAACTTCCGAAGAAAAAGCCTGAAGCGGTACTCGACGAGCTAATTCAGATGAACATCGGGGAAATCAGAACCCGCATTAATCAATTACTGCTACGTCCTGTTTTGACTCAGCATTGCCCTGCGGAGAAACTCCGTCAGCTCGAACGAATTTTGGATTCTTTAATTCTAGACGAAACGATGCACATTACGTATACCGCAAAGCTCATTGAGAAAGCGATAAATGCAGGACACGGTGAATTTGTTAAGTTGACGATGCGCCGTCGTCTTGCGGAATTTAATGATATTACTCTCGAGGAAGTCGGTGAAGCCAAGTTCGAGGGCGCATGATTTCTGAGTTCTTGGGCATTTCAATATATAAATCGGCAGAAAGCTCGTCCGGGTTTTCACAATCGCAATGGCTTATTCTTGCAAAGAGCTTTCACAAGTATATGACTCGATATACTCCCGCAAGCTTCAGAAAACAGTTCTTAATGAAATCGATGGCGAAATAGTCGGGCGGGCGGTCGCATCGCTCAGAGCTTCCGGGATCATCTCAAATCGCGAGTTGAAACTTTTTGAATCTGCGATTCGGAAGTACTTACCTATTGGAATCATTCAGGCAGACCGCGGTTTGTTCGTTGATTTCGGGTGTGGGTTTGGGATTCTAGGTCGACGACTTTCGAAAAGCGCGGGCTTGCGGTACGCCGGATTTGACTGCTCCAAAGTTGCCATCAGGTACGCTGCCACCGCAGCCAGGAACGACAAAGATTCGCAGTCTTTATTCTGGGTGTCGGATTTCATATCAACCGGACTATCAGAAAAATCGGTCGGAGTAGCCTTTTCTTTGGATGCACTTTACCTGGCGTCCAATCCCTCGCTGGTGGTCAACGAACTGGCCCGGGTCCTGAAAGATCGCTCAATTCTGTTTTTTACGCTTTATGAGAATTGCTCCAACCGGGGCGCGCAATACACCAGCCTAGGAACTTGGCAAACGCTCTTAATTGGGAATGGCTTTCAGATTATCGAGTGCGAAGACATAACTGACGAATGGCGCAAACACATGGCGAAAAAACATCAGACACGACTAAAAGTGCGCAAGAAAATCGAGGCGAGCATGAATCAGGCAGGCACGTTGGAGTTAGCTGTATCTAGAGCAATGCTGGGCGCGCACGGGCACGATGGATTCATTAACTTAACGAAGCGGTATTACATAGTTGCACTACGTAGCCGGTAAGGCAATCGATGTGCAATCTGCTCAATGTCCTTTGGTTGACATACGCGAACTCTTCCCCGGCAAACAAAATGGGTTCCTGCATTTTCATGGACGAAATAATAGAACTTACCGTTCAAATAAGGTTTCAAGGACGTCACCCGTGACCCGACAACATCTCTTACCCCAGGATATCGCGATCGAAACGTCATTTGGAATAAGTTTCAACAATGTCGCTCCTACGTAGACAAGTGATCGAAAGGAAAAACCGCGCGGGAAATTTACACAAATCTAATCGGGTCGTCTGGGTAAGATACTAGAAGCCGATTAATGGTTTTCATAAAGCGCGGCCAGCCCCAAATCGCGAAGGGTCACCTAGCTGTACTTCATTGCCGAGAACCCTCGTGTTACGCGGAGGACGAAAGATTAACGGAACAGAGAATGCCGGCAAGTCTCCACAGTCTGGAGGAATACGACGCACCGTCCGAATACAAACAGTAGAAAAAAGTACTTGCTATATTGCCAATATTCGTCGGTGTCGATTCCCGGTAGACTGGCTCGGCGTAATAGATCTCTCCTTTTACTCGTCAAGGACAATCCGATCCACCGTGCCTGCAGTCACGGCAATAGTAACCTCGATCACCGAAGTCGGGCCTTAGGTTGTCGAAGTCAGCGGGACACGATGCGCAGATTACTCCTAACAAAAAAACCTTGCGTGCGACAGCAGACATACTCTATATTTGCAAACGTAAAAAAACCAAGTTCTTTCGATAATCGGTATTCAGTAAAATAGGAACAAGATTCCTTTTGTGTTTTCGTTTATCGTTTTCGGCGTGAAGCTGCGCAGATCCAGCATTTCTTATTTCTCCCAGCTTCCATGTAACTCGACCGAGCAAGGGCGATCTCAGATACGCGACAAAGTACGGAACGATTTGCTTTTTTGTCGCGCTGAACTAGATTGCCTTGCTCGCTTTCCCATGGAGGATAATATGGATTACCTAAGCCTGCCTCAGTTCAGCAGCCTATCTTTGTCCGATCTGCTCAGAGCACGGGACCAATTCCACGCTCATTTAATGCACAAACGAAATGTAATTGGGACAGCGGTCGGAAGGTACTTGATCCGTAAAGACGACCCATATCCAAATCCCGACAAAAGAGACGACGCTGCTGAAAAAAATCCTAAAGCCGGGAAAAAGAAGGAGCCTCGCACTCTTGGAAACTCCGAAGTACGTGACTATTCGTGGCCATGTATTCTGGTCTTGGTTTCTCAATGGGAAGACGATTCAGTTTTTGACAATCAGAAGCTGCCGATTTCGGATTTTGTTCCAAAAACGATTTACCTCGAGGACGGCCGCAGCGTGCCTATTTGTACAGTTCACGCGCCCCTGTCAGAAAAAGCCCCATCGCCGATAGACCCAAGATCACTGTCGTTTCCAAAGGACCATCTTTCGGGCGGCTATCCGGTTGCCGTCGAGGTGCAAGGGGTGGAACGTTTCGCCTCGCTCGGGTGCCTAGTTTCGGACGGGCACAACATATACGCCCTGACAAATCGCCATGTAACAGGCGAAGTAGGCGAGGAGCTATACACCTATCTCGATGGAAAGAAGACTCCGATTGGGAAGACCTCGGCGAAGCAGATTGAGCAATTGGCTTTCACATACTTATACGAATCATGGTCGGGCAAGAATGTCTTTGTGAACATCGATGCAGGACTGGTGAAGATCGATCAGTTAAACGCTTGGGAACCGACCATTTTCGGTTTAGGAGAGATTGGTCCGATGGTCGATCTTAGTACCTATAATCTGACCTTAAATCTGATCGGGTGTCCGTTGCAGGCTTTCGGCGCCGCAAGTGGCAAGATGTATGGCAAAATCGCGGCGCTCTTTTACCGTTATAAGTCGGTTGGAGGATTCGAGTATGTCTCCGATTTTCTGATAGGCAGTCGAACCTCCCGACCATTGCAAACGCGGCCCGGCGATTCTGGCACGATATGGACCATGGAATCGGACGATGTCAAACTAGGGCTCCAGCCGATCGCCATTCAGTGGGGAGGTAGTGTTTTTGCCGATGAGATGGGCCAGTTCCCGTTCGCGATGGCGACCAGCCTAAGCAACGTCTGCCGGGAATTAAGGGTTGACCTGTTTCGTTCAAGAAAACTTGCGGCTTTCGACTACTGGGGAGCGGTCGGACACTATACCGTGGGCTCATTTGCCTGCGAGATGCTCAGCGAGGGCACAAAGATTTCAAAGTTAATGAAACGCAACCAGGGATTGATCAGCTTCGCAACCTCCGACATCGATAAGACTGTAAACGACGTGAAGGTTCCTGGATTTGTTCAGCTCGCTGATGTGTCGGATAAGGTGTGGAAGATCCAATACAGTAAGACGAAAGCGCCATATGGCCGTAAGGGACGCGAGAATCCTAATCATTATGCGGATATTGACTACGGAAAGGACACGCTGCCCGGACATAGCTTGGTCGTTGACTCTCTGGACAAACGCACGTCAAGTGTTGCGGACCTCACGACGGATAACTGGCGTGAATACTACGATGCTCTAGGATGGACCAAAAGTAGCCAGCGAGGATGCGTGCCATTCAGGGTATGGCAGATTTATAAGGAGATGAAGCGGTTTGTCGAAAATCGGGAAATTGATAAGTTCGTAGCTGCGGCGGGTATCATGGCCCATTATGTCGGCGACGCCTGCCAGACCTTGCACGGATCCTATCTTGACGATGGAGATCCCTGGCGTAACCCAGACGGTTCACCCGCGGATGAGATGCTTGGTCACAGTGAAGGTTATGGAGCCGATGTACATCACGCGTACGAAGCCGCCATGATCGATCAGAACGTCGCGGAGATTGTAGCTGCACTGAGCAATGAGATCGGAACCGAGCATGGAATGACTCGTGTGAATTCGGGGCAAGAGGCCGGATTCGCAACAATCGACTTAATGCGCCGAACGCGGGCCCGTATCCCGCCAATCGACATCGTCGAAAGATTTGTCGCGATAAGATCGAGCGACCAGAATCATAAAATCTCGAAACTGCTCTGGGCAGATTTCGGGGCCGACACTATCAAAACGTTGAAAGACGGCTGTAGGACGTTAGCGATGATATGGGAAAGTGCGTGGGTTGATGGCGGTGGCGAGGACGTGGACAATTCTCTTATACGCGAATTCGACCAAGACTCCATCCGCGAAATATACGAAGATCAGGATTTCTTACCGTCCGTCGTGCTGGACGACATTGATCAGTATCTCTAGGACCCGCTGTTCGAAGACTTCAAAGCTCTAGTTCGGAATAAGAAAAACGATTATTTCTTTTACTTGATAGTGTCGAATGAGCTTGAAGGCCCGAATCGGGAAAATAACGAGGGTTTGAGCAGAATCGGGAGTAACGCGAGACCAAATCGGCAATCTCGTTTAGCATTCTCGGTAGACTAGAAGATCAGGCTGGAGAACGCGAAAGTTATATGGTGTGTCGGATATAGATCCAACCTTACCCTGCCGGATTCACCAGAAGGTGGGTTGTCATTTCTTCTGCGCCTTCTGAGTTCCAAAGCATACGGAGACCTAACAGTTTCTAGATAGCTCCTATCTAAACATTTGTGGAACTTTTTGGCCCCCCTACGCGAGGTTTTTTTGCATAACGGCTATCGAAAGAAATCCTTATACACATTCTATGATTGTTCAATGACAAGGTCTTTCGTAAGAAATTATCGGTGTCCCTCCCGCGCAAGTCTTCACTGGATTCTGGCATATAGCCGATTCGATTCGTAGATCCGCAAACTGCGGCCCGGGCCGCGTTTCTCGCCGAAGACAACATCGAAGGTTATCTTCGCGGCTCAACGAGAATTGTGCCGCGTCGCAAAGGCTCGTTTGCACTAGGAGCAGTCGGTGACTCAATGAACTTGTGGATTGAGCAGTGATGATAGTCGAAAGTTTCGAATTCAGGATGTGGTCGTTGAAATGGTCGAAGTGATCGTACCCAACTTGGCGGTAGAATTGTCTAACAGCATCGTCCTCTGGAATTGCCAATCTTGAAGAATAAGTTTCCCAAGTCTCCTTCTCCCAAGTGTCATAGCCAATCGGTTTCAATTTAGGCGGTAGCATCAGGTACCGGTACTTCCGAATCCTCCCGCGTTACGTTTGTGGTTGCTTCAAGCTGATCTGACCATACAGGTTCAAGCCGAGCGTATTTTTCTATAATCAGCTGGGCGATGCGATCTCCGGGCCGATATTTCGAATGCTGTATCGCCGAGATTTATCAGGATGCACACAATTTCGCCGCGATAGTCGGAGTCGACGACGCCTGCGAGTGTGTCGATACCATGTTTCATCGCGAGTCCAGAACGCGGGGCAATTCGACCGGAGCACCCGTCTGGGATCGCAACTGATAAACATATCGATAAAGAAAGATTTGGACCTATGGCTAATCGGCGAGAACAGCCGAGGGTTTGAAGAAAGACATCGGGCGCTTTTACGGAAGCACGTCGAACTATGTTTCATCTCAAAACTAGCCGGATAGCTGAACGGATCGCGGTAGATGCGGGGCGGACTTCTGGTTACGAGTCCGAATCGGGTGGTGCAGATATGATGATTCTCAACGGTTTGACCTATTCGCTTATTCTGCTACTCCACTCCGTGTACGACTATGTGGCGGGGGATCTTCGTGTCGACAGCGACGGGGCGAGCAATCCGTGGCTATTTGCGGGTTCGAGATACATCGCTGAGATTGATGCCCATTTCGACTACAAGCAAGAGCGAAAGGAAGATCTCGAGCGAATAATCGAAATAAGAGAATCGAGAATCTTCTACTGAAGCCAGTTCAGCGCATGACGTCCGGGCTTCTAATTTTTACGATTCGCCGTTTGACACTATCAGTTTGGTTTCTTACCATCCTCTTTCATCGCCCGTTTCGTTTCTGAAATTTCGGTTGATGAAATCGTTGTTTGATTTCGTCTGAAGTAAGAAGTACTCCGCTTGAGACTCCAAAAGCAATTCCCCTGAGAGTAGTTTTAGCACTTCCTAAGCAAGTCAAATCAATTAGACAGTAAATTTCCCTGAGGATTGAGAAGTATGTCCAAACGAAAGAATGAGCAGCGCGGTACGTCTGCGCTCGTTGAAGGATTGCAAAACTACAGTGTTCCGGCGCGGCCGCGAAAGAGCCGATGGCTAGTTGGTGGTGTCGGAGTGATTATGCTGCTGACAATCGGCGTTTTCGCAAAGAACGGTTGGTTTCCATCGACGGATTCAATGTCCGGAACGAAGACCGGATGGTTCGGAAAACAGCTGCCGAATAATGCGTCGAGCCGTTGGAATCCGACGCCGACATCTCCGACGCCTCTTCCCCTTTCGAAAGAATATATTTATGCCGGCTCAAAGCTCATAGCGGTTGATGATGCCAAGGCAACCCCCGCGCTCCCTGCAGATCTCGCGATTTGGCGAAAAACGACTGGCGCGTGGTGGGTGCTGAGTGGTGCAGCTGACGGGAACTATGGGAATTACTATGGCGACTCATGGGGGATTGACGGAGATGATCCTGTCGAGGGTGACTATGACGGCGATGGGAAGACCGACTTTGCCGTCTTTCGCCCCTCGAACGTCAGTTGGTACATCATCAACAGTTCCACAGGGAGTGGGCTCCAGTTCCCATTCGGACTGGCGGGAGATGTACCGGTCCAGGCCGACTACGATGGTGACGGCCGAACCGATCCTGCTCTATTCCGCCCGTCGACCTTTACCTGGTACCTCGGCCAAAGTACAAATGGAGTCATCCAATATTCACTCGGAACGGCCGGTGACAAACTTGCTCCCGCCGATTACGACGGAGACGGCAGAGCGGATCCCGGAGTGTACCGCGGCGGCACCGCCACCGACCCCGACCCGAAATTCCATTACCTGAGCTCAGCAAATAACTTTTTAGAGAAGACAATCACATTCGGACAAGACGGCGATTTCCCAGTTCCGGCGGACTACGACGGCGATGGTCGTGCCGACGCAGCGGTTTGGCGCCCCGGCGTTTACCAGTGGCACATCCTCAACAGCTCGAATCAAACTTGGGAAGCTTTTACATTCGGCGATCCGAACTCAGACATCAACGTCTCAAACGACTATGACGCCGACGGCAAAGTTGATCGGGCGTTCTGGCGCCCCTCAGAAGGCAAATGGTACATCGCCCAAAGCTCGAAGAAGGGTCAACCGGACGAACTGCGAACAGTTGTTTGGGGTATGAATGGCGACATCCCAGTTCCCGCGTTCTATAACAGGTAGCTGTCCAAGGCGACTACGATTCTTACCTAAGACGGACATCGCCTATTGGAGATCCGTCAAACGGAACTTGGTACATCATCAAGTCGTCGGGCGGACAACGTATTAAGCCATTTGGATCGGATGGAGACTACCCAGTGCCGGCGCCGTATCGTCGTCGTCCAAACTCGTAACCGTTCTACAACAGAAACAGAAAACAAACACAGAAACAGAAAACAAACACCGATTTTAAGAAAATGAAAGTTGATTCACTCGCACGTCTCTTACGTAAGTTCGCCACAACAGGAATATCCCTTCGGCAGATCAATGCAGCGCTTCTTCTCATGACGCTCATGATCCCAATTGCATCACCGATCCCGGCGTGGGCTTATTCTCTTGACGTCCCGCAGGCACCGGAGACTTCCAGATCGATTGCCGGACCTGGCAACGAATTAGCGCTTACCACTGTTGCTACTCGATTTTCGAACAGTGCGACGGAACTGTTTTCGGCTACTGAAAACCAGATTCGCAGCCTTGGAACCAGTTTTGAAAGTTCGGAACCTGGTAAACCGTTTCTAAGTATTGTTGCCGATTCATTTTCTAATATTTCGGCAGTAAGTTCGTTTATCCGAACGAATCTTGACGAGACCCCGCCCGCGAAGAGTTCAGCTGGTCACGAAAGAACAAAAGCTCCTACCGTCGAACCCGAAGCGTCTGAAGATAAGAAAGTGGCTGATCCTGTGAGCAACTCCACGGCACGTGAATTCGTAGGAGGTCTACCTGGTATTGAAACGGCGAAGGGGCCACTGCCCGTTGCACCTGTTGCATCGACAAGCTTATTGATCGACGACGATGAAAATCAGGTCATCCGTGAGTCTTCTTATTCGCCTGAAAACAACGTTGGGAATCCGGCTGGAAGATTTGAAGCGGATGCACCGGCCGAAGCTCGGACAACCAAAATAAAAAACCGCGCGGGTATAGGTAATTTTAGTTTTGGTGTCCCGATCGCCGCCCTTTCAGGAAGAGGCCTCGATGCCTCGATCGGAATGACGTACAACAGCCGAGTTTGGAACAGGACCCAAACCGCATCCGGTTTCTTGTATACGTACAACGTTGATAAGAATTGGATCGCACCCGGTTTCTCGCTCGGTTACGGATCGCTGAGCAGCCACTTCGTGGCTCGACCGATTCGGATGACCAATACCAGTGGTCCCTTGAAGTGGTATAACGAGGTAGTTCCTGACGGGTACACGGACACCGACGGAACTCGCCACCAATTCGAATGCAGGACAAGAGTTCAAATTCCCGGTACCAACACGGCGAACGACGTCGTCAATAACAAGTACTGCTCGGAATATGCAACCAAAGACGGAACGTTTGTGAGAGTTCAGTCGAACGGATACAGCCCGATCACGCCATACCAACAAGCTGATAAGACCTACTATGCATACACGGCCTTCACCCTGATCCACTCGGATGGTACGAAGGTCAGCTATAGCGGGCCGGGCAGTCAATTTGGAGGGAGCGATAGCAGCCGCGACCACTATCCGACAATAATCCAGGATTCGAATGGTAATCAGATCACTATCGGTTATTTGAACAACACGGACAAAATTTCAGCAGTCCAGGACACGGTGGGTCGGCAAATCAAATTCTATTACGAGAACCCCAACTCCCCTGACCCAAAACTTACCGCTGTGACCGTACCCGGATTTAACGGTGGAGTGGAGCGCCAAACCGTTCGCTTCTACTACGAAGATGACGCCCCTCTTACTTCACAAGGAAGATTTAGCGGAACTGTAGTGGCTCCAGCAACGGGCACCTACCGGGCTCTCAAGTACGTATATTTTCCCGCTACGCAAAGTGGTTTCCGATACGACTACCACGGTTTGGGTATGATCTCAAAGATCACCAAGCTGATGGGTATGACTGTTTCCACTGATTCGACGGCAACGACGGGGACAGTGACGTCAGCTGACTCGACAACTACGGCAGCGACGAGTGAATACAATTATGTCAGCGATGGAGGCTCTTCTCCGCTCACAGATGTCCCAAAGTTCAATCTGCGTACGGACAGTTGGAAGGCATACCCGTCAGACGTCTCTTCTGTTACTCAATACGATAGCGAGGAATCAGCAGGTTCAACGAATACGACAACTGTAACGGTTGACCAGGGTAATTTCGTCGTGGAGTACAAAACTGAAGCGGACTCGGCCACAGGATACACAAGTAAAACATCGATCACGCAGGTTTCTCCAGGTCTGCTGCCAAAGGCTATGTCGACAACGACCTACGGGTGGGACATAAGACCTACGGGGAATATCGATGGCGGGTATTTCACGTGGCTAAAAAGGATGGAGGTCACAAATGATGCAAATCAGACTCAGACTACCGAGTTCGACGTTGATGAGTACAACAATACAAAATTGGTCCGCGAATGTGCTATAGCTGCGCCAGGGGACACATGCACTGAACTCCGAAGAACCGAGAGCAGCTATATCAAAGGAGACGGATGGATAAATAATCAGCTACTCAGACTGCCTGAAAGTATCGTAAAAAAGGTTAATGGCACCGCTGTTGCCAAAACGGTGTTCGCCTACGATGGGATCTCCCAATTACAAGCTACACCCGGAGTAGTTCAACACGATCCGGCTTACAACCCGAATCAGGGGACGCATATGGAAGGGCACTGGGAGTGTGATGGCCAACCTGGGCCTCCCCGCTGCGATGATGGAACGGGAACGGGACACACAATCCCGGCGCAGTGGGTGCCAGTAGAGGTTCCAAACGCCGACCCGCGTTATTACTTCCGCGGAAATCTCACAAAGGTTACTTCCTTTGCAAATGCGATGATCCCGTCCGCGGCCGACGATTCAGTTCGAGTGATGGAGTACGACATGACGGGAAATGTCATCAAGGCTTCGATGAGCTGCTGCAATGTCAAAACGATTGAGTACGACCCGGCGAATCAGTATGCTTATCCGACAAAAGAAACGAAGGGCCCTGTTGGAACGCAGCTCGTAACAATGACAAGTTACGATAAGTACACTGGAATGGTTGTTAGCGCAATCGACGAAAACAATCTACAGACTAACTTTGAATATGATTCCGCAACCCTGAGACAAACTCGTACGGAGTTTCCCAACGGGGCGTGGACACAGTTCGATATTAACAACACTCAGTTTCCGTATTACGCAAAGACTACCTCTAGCCTCGACGCTGCTCGCAGCGTTTCAAGTTGGACCTTTTTTGATGGTGCGGGTCGGGCTTTTCGAAATCGACGTCTTACGGCTAACGGTTATCTCACGACCGACGTCGAATTTGATTCGATAGGGCACGTAAAACGGACGTATAATCCTTATACTGTGGCCGCTCTGAATGTTCACGATCGGCCAGAGGATATCAAATTTACCGAAGTCACCAGGCGCGACGCATTGAGCCGAGTACTTGAAACGACTTTGGCGGATGGTTCGAAAGCGTCAGCCCTTTACAGCGGTAACATAGCAACGATGACCGATCCGGCTGGCAAAA
>Ga0070671_100002700_pt1 | contig 13763 bp, 7 predicted proteins | sample KBSS73metaG_FD_65341 | JGI IMG/M metagenome (GOLD analysis project Ga0070671, IMG submission 65341) | Switchgrass rhizosphere microbial communities from Kellogg Biological Station, Michigan, USA - KBS S7-3 metaG | ecosystem: Host-associated > Plants > Roots > Rhizosphere > Soil ...
GCAATCGTGCTGGCGGCGGGCCTGGGCACGCGGATGCGGCCGTACAACGGTCACATCCCCAAACCGCTGGTTCCACTCGGCGGCAAATCGCTGATCGACTACGGGCTTGACCGGCTGGCCGCCGTCGGGGTCGAGCGGGCGGTGGTGAACGTGCACCACCTCGCCGATGCGCTGGAGCACCATCTCGCGCCGCGCACGCGCCCGCAGATTGTCATCTCCGACGAACGCGGGGCTTTGCTCGGCACCGGCGGCGGCGTCGCCAAGGCGCTGCCGCAGCTTGGCGACGCGCCGTTCTTCCTCGTGAATTCCGACACTGTATGGCTCGACGGCGGCGAGCCGAACTTCGCGCGGCTTGCCGGCGCCTTTGATCCGGCGACCATGGATGCCTTGCTGCTTCTCGCTCCGGCGGTCGACAGCGTCGGCTATGCCGGCCGCGGCGATTTCGCCATGCTGCCCGATGGCCGCTTGCGGCGACGCGCTGAGGACGAGGTGGTGCCCTTTGTTTATGCCGGTGCCGCCATGCTCTCTCCCGCGCTGTTTGCCGAAGCGCCAAGCGGCGCCTTCTCGCTGACACTTCTGTTCGATCGGGCGGGGAAGAACGGACGCCTGTTCGGGCTGCGCCTCGATGGCGTCTGGATGCATGTGGGCACGCCCGAAGCGGTCGCGGCCGCGGAAGCGACGCTCGCCGCCGCGCGATAGAATCTGCTACGCAAACTTGTCGCTCCCACGCACGCCGGTGGCCTCGTGACCGCTTCGTCATGGAGTTCCCGCGCCGGTAGGAACGACGAGAGGTTGCGAGACAACTCGTCCACATGTCGCCACGCGTCTTCACCATTCCGCCATCGGCGCCGTTCCTGCCGACCCTGATCGACGCTCTTACAAGCGGCAGGCTTGGCTTTGCCGCGCGCGATCCGCTCGCGCTCGCCGCCGTGACGCTTTATCTGCCGACGCGGCGCGCGTGCCGGCTGGCGCGCGACGCCTTTCTTGATGTTCTCAACATCGATGCGGCGATCCTGCCGCGTATTGTCGCCATCGGCGACATCGACGAGGACGAGATCGCTTTCGCCGAGGCTGCCGCCGGCGGACTTGCGGCCGACGCGCTCGATCTGCCGCCGGCCATCGGTGGCCTTGAACGGCGGCTGTTGTTGACGCGGCTGATCAGCGAATGGGCCAAAGCACCGGCGGTCCGCGGCAGCGAAGGGACGCCGCTCGTGGCGCCGACGCCGACGGCGGCCTGCGCGCTCGCAGACGATCTCGCACGGCTGATCGACGACATGACCATGCGCGAGGTGTCGTGGCACGAACTCGACGGCCTCGTTCCTGATTTGCTCGACCCATATTGGCAGCTCACGCTGAAATTTCTGCAGATCGCTCGCGAAGCGTGGCCGGCAGTGCTGCGCGAGCGAGGGGCGATCGAGCCCGCTGCGCGGCGCGATGCGCTGATCAAGGCAGAGGCGGCGCGGCTGGCGAAGAGCGAAGCGCCGGTCATCGCCGCCGGCTCGACCGGCTCGATCCCGGCGACCGCCGAACTGATCGCTACCATCGCGCATCTGCCGCACGGCGCCGTGGTGCTGCCCGGTCTCGATACCGAGCTCGATGCTGATGCTTGGCGCATGATTGCGGGCGATGGGCGCTCCTCCCGCCCGCGCCGAGGCGGAGCGGAGATGCACGAAGGTGCGCCCGGCCATCCGCAATTCGCCCTCAACGCACTGCTCGCGCGCATCGGCATCGAGCGCCATGCGGTGGTGCCGTTGGCAAAACCTTGCGGCCGCGAACGGCTCGTTTCGGAGGCGCTTCGTCCGGCAGCCGCGACGGAGCTGTGGCAGCAGCACGCCGGCGATCTTGTGTTTGCAGCCGACGCGGAGGCCGCGCTCGCCAGCATGGCGATGATCGAAGCAGCCAATGCCGAGGACGAGGCGCTCGCCATCGCGGTCGCGCTGCGCCAAGCGGTGGAGGAGGAAAAAACGGCGGCGTTGGTGACGCCGGATCGGTCGCTCGCCCGGCGAGTCAACGCCGCGCTGCGGCGCTGGAAGATCGAGGCGGAGGATTCCGGCGGCGATGCGCTCGCCGAGACGCCGGCTGGGATTTTTGCACGGCTGGCGGCTGAGACCGCGTTCGGCGGTCTCGCGCCGGTTACCGTGCTTGCGCTGCTCAAGCACCCGCTACTGCGGCTCGGCCTGCGCGACACCGGGAGGGCCGTCGCCGCGCTCGAACGGGCGGTGCTGCGCGGCCCGCGTCCCCGCCGTGGCAGCGCCGGCCTGTCCGCGGCGCTCACAGCTTTCACCGCGCAGCTCAGAAAATTCCGCAACAAGGAAGCGGTCGATCTGCACGGCTCCGATCCACGCATCGCGTTGACCGATGGCGAGCTGGCGGCTGCCGCGGATCTCGTTTCCCGCCTGGCTGCGGCGCTCGAGCCGCTCGAAAGCCTCGACCACGCTCGCCGCCCGCTGGGCGACATGGCGGCACGCCATCGCGAGGTGCTGGCGGCGTTGTCGTTCGATGGCCGTAGCGAGCGCGCCTTCGCTGGTCCGGACGGCAGCAGGCTCGGGGAAGCGCTCGATGAGCTTGCGATCAGCGAAGCTGCCGCCATTCTCGACGTCGCCCCATCCGACTACGTCGAGCTGTTCTCCGCCGCACTCGCCGACCGCGTCGTGCGGCGGCCGCCACAGCCTGGAATGCGCGTTCGCATTCTCGGGCCGCTCGAAGCGCGACTGACGGAGAGCGATCGCGTGATTCTCGGCGGGCTCGTCGAAGGAACGTGGCCGCCGGAAAGCCGGACCGACGCCTGGCTCAGCCGCCCGATGCGCAAGAAACTCGGCCTCGACCTGCCGGAGCGGCGCATCGGACTTTCGGCGCATGATTTTGCCCAGTTGCTCGGCGCGCGTGATGTGATCCTCACCCGCGCCGCGAAGGTTGCCGGCGCGCCCACGGTGCCCTCGCGCTATATCCAGCGCCTTGCCGCCGTCGCCGGATCGCGCTGGCAGGTGGTAGTCGAGCGCGGCAACTTCTATCTCGCCTGCGCACGCGCACTTGATCGCCCCGAGAAGGTTTCGCCCGCGCCACGCCCAGCGCCGACACCGCCGCGCGCCGCGCGGCCGGCGGGTCTTCCTGTCACCGACATCGAACATTGGCTGCGCGATCCTTATACGATCTACGCCAAGCGCATTCTGCGCCTGACGCCGCTCGATGAGGTCGACGCGTCGCCGGGCGCCGCCGAGCGCGGCAATGTCATTCACGCCGCCATTGGCGAATTCACGCAGCGTTTCGCATCGGCGCTGCCCACCGATGCGGTGCGCGAGCTCGTCGCGCTCGGTCGCGCGCACTTCGCGGAAATTGCCGAATTTCCGGAGGCGCGTGCGCTGTGGTGGCCGCGTTTCCAGCGCATCGCGCGCTGGTTCGCGGACTGGGAGCTGGCGCGGCGCGCGGGACTTGCGGAGATTGCCGCGGAGATCGACGGCACAATCTCGATTCCGCTCGGCGAGCGGGTTTTCACGCTGCGGTGCAGGGCGGACCGCATCGAGTGCCGCACGGACGGCCGTTACGCTATCCTCGACTACAAGACCGGTTCGGCGCGCACGGAAAAGCAGGTGCGCACCGGCCTTGCGCCGCAGCTCACGCTTGAAGCTGCGATCCTGCGCAACGGCGGATTCGCCGCAATGCCGGCCGGCGCGTCGGTCGCCGAGCTGGCCTACGTCCTGCTCAAAGGCGCCGTCCCGCCCGGCAAGCACGCCGCCATCAATTTCGAACAGGGCACGCCGGACACGCAGGCCGATGAGGCGCTCGCGAAGCTTACCGCGCTGCTGACGCGCTTCGAGGACGAAAGCGAACCTTACCGCTCGCTCGTCCATCCGATGTGGAAGGCGCGTTACGGCGACTACGACCACCTCGCGCGCGTCAAGGAATGGTCGGCGACCGGCGGTCCCGACGAAGAAATCGTGATCCCATGAGATCGCCGGGCGTTATTCCCTTGGATGTGCGGCGCGTGCAGACCGCCGTGTCTGATCCCACCGTCTCCGCATGGGTCGCGGCCAATGCCGGATCGGGCAAGACCCATGTGCTGGCGCAGCGGGTGATCAATTTGCTGCTCGCCGGCATCGAGCCGGAGAAAATCCTCTGCATCACCTTCACCAAGGCGGCGGCCGCGAACATGGCGAAGCGTGTGTTCGACACGCTCGCGCATTGGACCACGCTCGACGATGACGCCCTCGATGCCGCCATCGGCGACCGCACCGGCCTGCCGCGCGGTTTTTCGCCACCCGGCGTGAGGCGAGCCTGGGCACGGCGGCTTTTTGCCCGCGCGTTGGAGACGCCGGGCGGCCTCAAGGTGCAGACGATCCACGCCTTCTGCGCGCAGCTCCTGCACCAGTTTCCCTTCGAAGCCAACGTCACCGCCCGCTTCAACGTGCTCGACGAGACGGCGCAGGTGCAACTTCTGGAGCAGTTGACGCTTGGAGTGCTGCTCGAAGGCGCCGCCGCGCCCGATGGCGCGCTCGGCCGGGCGCTCGGCACGGCCATGACCGCCGGCGCCGATCAGACATTCCGCGATCTCGTGCGCGAAGCCATCGGCCGGCGCGACGCCATCGGCCGGTGGCTCACCAATACCGGTGGCGTCGAGGAAGCGATTGCCGCGCTTTCCGGCGCGCTCGGCATCTTGCCGGACGACACCATCGACAGCGTCGAGGCGGAGTTCTTCGCCAATTCGTTGATCGCGGAGTCGGAACGGAGCGCGATTGCGGCGGCGTTGGCGCAGGGAAGCAAGAACGACTGCGAGCGGGGCCGACAGTTCGCTGCGCTTGCGGCGCTGTCCGGCTCCGAACGCGTCGAAACTTATCTGGACATCTTCTGCACCGATCAGGGCACGCCACGCAAATCGATCGCAACGCGGGCGATCAAGGACGCCGCGCTGATCGAACGGCTGTGCGCTGCGGTCGTCGCCTCTGCGGTGCTGCTGCGCTATCGCGGCGAAAAGGAGCGCCGCGGCCTCGTCGACTACGACGACCTGATCGACAAGACGCTGGCGCTGCTCAGCAGCGTCGATGCAGCGTGGGTCCACTACAAGCTCGACCTCGGCATCGACCATGTGCTGATCGACGAGGCGCAGGACACCAGCGCCAAGCAGTGGGAGATCATCCGCCGCCTGGCTGCCGAATTCACCACCGGCAAAGGTGCGCGCGAGGTCAGGCGCACGATCTTTGCCGTCGGCGACGAGAAGCAGTCGATCTTCTCCTTCCAGGACGCCGCGCCGCAAGAGTTTGCGCTGATGCGGCGGCATTTCGAAAGCGCGCACCAGGGGGCCGGTCTGGATTTCCTGATCCGCAAATTCGAGCACTCGTTCCGTTCCGGCGAGAGCGTGCTCGGCGCCGTCGATGAGGTGTTCAAGGCGAAGCAAATCGCCGCGAGCGTCACGGCCGACAGCGATGGCTTCCCACCCCACATCGCGCTCCCGGACGCACCGCCGAGCTCGGTCGAAATCTGGGAGCCGATGAAGCCGGACCAGCGCAGCGACATCGAGGGTTGGGACGCGCCGTTCGATACCGTGAGCGAGACGAGCCCGCGGGTGAAGCTTGCGCAACGGATCGCGCGCGCGGTGCGCAGGCTCGTCGACGAGCGCACGCCGGTCGGCATCGACGGGCGCGCCGCGCGCTTTGGCGACGTGCTCGTCCTGGTGCGCCAGCGCGGGCCGCTGTTCGAGGCGATCATCCGCGCGCTGAAGAACGAGAAGCTCGAAGTCGCGGGCGCCGACCGTCTCCTCCTTACCGAGCACATCGCCGTCATGGACCTCATGGCGCTAGGCGACGCGCTGCTGCTGCCGCAAGACGATCTCGCACTCGCCGCCGTGCTGCGCAGCCCGCTGTTCGGCTTCACCGACGAGGATCTGTTCGCGATCGCCTGGGACCGCGGCCGCACCCCGCTGCGCGCGGTATTGGAGCGCAAGGCCGCGGAGCGCGAGCCATTCGCGCAAGCGGCCGCGCGCCTCGACGCGCTTGCGCTCGCCGCGCGGCAGGAGACGCCATTTGCATTCTACGCGTCGCTCCTCGGGCATGGCGGCGGGAGGCGGCGTTTCCTGGCGCGGCTTGGCCTGGAAGCGAATGACGCACTCGACGAATTTCTCAATCTCGCACTCGACTATGAGCGGCGCGAGACGCCGTCGCTGCAGGGTTTCCTCGCCTGGCTGCGCGCCGCCCGCGCCGAGGTCAAACGCGACATGGAGATTGCGCGCGACGAGGTGCGCGTCATGACCGTGCACGGCGCCAAGGGTCTCGAAGCACCGATCGTGATCCTCGCCGATACGATGACGCCGCCGGCCGGCCCGCGGCCGCCGCGGCTCCTCGAACTCGCCGATGGCGCCATGGTGTGGGCGGGACGTAAGGACGACGATGCGCCGGCAGTCGCTATCGCGCGCCAGGCGGCGTTGGCCGAAGCGGAGAACGAATATCGCCGGCTGCTCTATGTCGCGATGACCCGCGCCGCCGACCTGCTGATCATCTGTGGTGCCGATGGCGAACGCCAACGGCCGCCCGGCTGCTGGTACAATCTGGTGCGCGAGCCCCTGCAGCCGTTTCTCGTTGCCGAGGGCGATGGAGAGGACAAGGTCTTCCGCTATCGCAAGCCGGGCGGCGCCGCGACCGCGGTCCGAGCGGCGACCATGCTGGGCGTGGCCAAGACTGAGCACAGCGAAATCCCGCAATGGCTGCGCCAGCCGGCGCCGCCCCGGGTCCCGCGCCTGCAGTCGCTGTCGCCCTCTTCGGCGTTCGACCAGGAGATCGGCCGGGCGTTCGCGCACGTTGCCGGCTCCGCGATCGAGCGGCGCAAGGCGCTCGCGCGCGGACGGATCGTCCACCGGCTGATGCAGTCGCTGCCCGACATCCCGCCGCCCGCCCGCAAGGACGCGATCACGCGATACCTCCAGCGCGCCGCAACGGATTTCTCCGCTGCCGAGCAGATGGAGATCGCGCGCCAAGTCCTTGCCATCCTCGAAGACCAAAGCTTCGCCGAAGCATTTGCGGCCGGAAGCCGTGCCGAGGTGCCGATCGTCGGCCGCATCGCCAGCGCCGGCTGCGCCACGGTTGCCGTCTCCGGCCAAGTCGACCGGCTGGCAGTGACGCGCAACGCGGTCCTCATCGCCGACTACAAGACCGATGCGGCCGCTCCTCGTGCACTGGCCGAGGTACCGACAGCCTACGTCGCGCAGCTCGCGCTCTACCGTGCGGTCCTCGCGCGCATTTACCCGGAACAAACGATTCGCGCGGCACTCGTCTTCACAGCCGGCCCGACCGTCGTCGAGATTTACGGTCCGACAATGGACAAGGCCCTCGCCGAAACGGTCGGCCAGGTCACGCCCCGGTGAGGTTCCCTTGACGGTCGGGAAAGCGGTTCATACGTTCGGCGCCCAGCAGATGTTCTCCGGACAAGAGGTCTTCCATGGTCGACAAAGTCACTGACGCAACGTTCGATCAGGCCGTGCTCAAGGCGAGCGGGCCAGTCGTGGTGGACTTCTGGGCCGAGTGGTGCGGTCCCTGCCGGATGATCAGTCCGGCGCTTGAGGAGATTTCCAACTCGCTCAACGGCAAGGTGACCATCCTCAAGCTCAACGTGGACGAGAATCCGGCGACCGCCGCGAAATACGGCGTCATGTCGATCCCGACGCTGATGCTGTTCAAGGGCGGCCAGCTCGCGTCCCGCCAGGTCGGCGCCGCGCCGAAGCAGAAGCTGGAGCAGTGGATCACTGCTTCGGTGTGATTCCTCGTCATTCCGGGGCCGAGCGTAGCGAGGAGCCCGGAATCCATAACCATAATCGGCGCAAACTTCGTGCGATTCGTGGTTATGGATTCCGGGCTCGCCGCTTTGCGGCGCCCCGGGATGACATCAATGCCGGAAATGCCGCGTGCCGGTGAACACCATGGCGACGCCATGATCGTCGGCGGCCTTGATCACCTCGTCGTCGCGCATTGAGCCGCCCGGCTGGATCACGGCGGTGGCGCCGGCCTCGATCGCCACCAGCAAGCCGTCAGCGAACGGAAAGAAGGCGTCGGACGCGACCACCGATCCCTTGGTCGCCGGCTCCTTGAGGCCAGCGGCCGCAGCGGCATCGGCAGCCTTGCGTGCCGCGATGCGCGCGGAGTCGACCCGGCTCATCTGTCCGGCGCCGATGCCGACCGTCGCCAAATCCTTGGCGTAGACGATCGTGTTCGACTTCACGTGCTTGGCGACACGGAAGGCGAAGCGCAGGTCGCGCAGCTCGGCATTGCTCGGCGCACGTTTGGTCACCGGCTTTAGCTCCATATCGTCGACCAGGGCATTGTCGCGCGACTGAACCAAGAGGCCGCCGGCGACGGTCTTTGCCGTCAATCCGGCCGCGCGCGGGTCGGGCAATCCGCCGGCGATCAGCAATCGCAGGTTTCTCCTAGCGCCGACGATAGAGATAGCTTCCTCGGTCGCGTCGGGCGCGATGATCACCTCGGTGAAAATCTCGGTGATGGCGTGCGCCGCGTGCGCGTCGAGCGTGCGGTTGAGGGCAACGATGCCGCCATAGGCCGAGACCGGGTCGCACGCGAGCGCCTTGCGGTAGGCGTCGATGAGGTTTGCGCCTTCGGCTACGCCGCACGGATTGGCGTGCTTGATGATGGCGCAGGCGGCGGTGCGGGCCGCATCGAATTCGGCGACGCATTCATAGGCGGCATCGGTGTCGTTGATGTTGTTGTAGGAGAGCTGCTTGCCCTGCGCCTGGCGCGCAGTGGCAACGCCGAAGCGCTTTTCGGGCGTGCGATAGAACGCCGCCGACTGGTGCGGGTTCTCGCCGTAGCGCAGCGTCTCGATCAGACAGCCGCCGAAGGTGCGATAGTCCGGCGCAATGTCGCCGAGCGTATTGGCGAACCAGTTGGCGATCGCCGCGTCATAGGCGGCGGTGCGGGCGAACGCCTTGGCGGCGAGCCGTCGGCGCAAAGCAAGCGTCGTCATGCCGCCATGCCGGGCAAGCTCTTCCAGCACAGCGGCGTAGTCGCCCGCGTCGACAAGCACGGCGACATCGGCGTGATTCTTGGCGGCCGAGCGGATCATCGCCGGCCCGCCGATGTCGATGTTCTCGATGCAGGCGGCGAAATCCGCGCCGCGCGCGACCGTGTCCTCGAACGGATAGAGGTTGACCACGACGACGTCGATCGGGCGGATGCCGTGCGCTCTCATCGCTTCCAAATGCGCCGGATTGTTGCGAATGGCGAGCACGCCGCCATGTACCGCCGGATGCAGGGTTTTGACGCGGCCGTCCATCATCTCCGGAAAGCCGGTCAGCTCGGCAATGTCGCTGACTACAAGGCCGGCCTTGCTCAGCGCCTCGCGCGTGCCGCCCGTGGAGATGAGTTCGATGCCGTAGCCAGCGAGCGCGCGGGCGAACTCTACGATGCCGGCTTTGTCGGAAACGGAGATGAGGGCGCGCGCGGCGCGGCGCAGATCTTCGGTCATGATCGTCCTTGTTCGTGCGCTGTCACCAAGTCATTCCGGAGCGCGCCAACGACTCGCCAATCGCAAAACTCACGACGTGAGCTTGGGCTGCTCGCCGCGCACGCGGCGTGCCGCTGCCTCGACCGCGGAGGGGTCGGTCTGCTGGAAGCTCCAGACCACGCGCGGCATGCGGCGGGCGTGGCCGTAAATTACCATCTGCACGGTGCGGCGCGGGCCGTCGGTTCCGGAGAGATAGACGCTGTCCTCAAGCTCCACGCGCTCCTCGGGGGCGTTGAAGGTCCACACTTCGTTGTTCGGCGCAACGAGCACCACGCCGTGTCCTTCGGTGAGCAGGGTGGGCTTGATGAAGGGGTGCAGATGAAAGCGCACCGCATACTGATCGCGGGTGGTGCGCACCTGCTCGCCGCCGTCGGCCGACAGGAACACGTCCTCCCCTTCGAGCCGCGTGCCGTCGACCGCGAGCGTGATCGTGCGCTCGTGCACGATGCCGCAGGCGTCGGCGTAGCCGTCGTGAGCCGCACGCAGCACGACCGACTCGATGCGGTTCTCGCGCGTCACCGAGACGTGGCGCGGACCGCCCAGCATCGGCGCGCCGCCCAGCGCGCGCCGGAACGCCCCCGATTCGACGAAGTTCGCCGACGATGTTTGATTGAGGGTGACCGTCGAATGTGCGGCGGTCTCGCGCGCGTGCCGACGCCAGTCCTCTCGCGAGGTCGGCGGCATGCCGCAATTCACCACGATGAGGCTCTGCTTCGGCGTCGAGAATTCGAAAGAGAGGCAGCCCGCATGCGCTTCGAGGCTCATCTCGATCGGCGGCGCGCGGCCGGTATCCATGATGATGACGGCGCCGCCGCCTTCGAGCCGCTGATAGGCCGAATGCGGCGCATTCGACAGCGGCGTGCCGCGGGTGTCGTCGTAGGCGAGCAGTGTCATCAGCACGTCGACCGGCGTCAGTCCCATGCCGTTGAAATGCGCAAAGCTTCCCTCCGAATGGCGGAAGAAGCGCAGCATCGGGATCATGCGGTCGATGGCGTTGAGCAGCGGCTGCGGCGGCGCGATGTTGCGCGATTTGAAGGCGTGGCGCAGCGGCAGGAACTCGAGCAGCAACTCGATGATCGCTTCGGGATTGCGGCCGATATGGCCGCCGTCTGGCAGAATCTGCCGTTCGATCTCCTGGTTGAGGCGCTCGGTCGCGGATTTGATGCGGCTTCCTTGGCTGGCGATGCAGAGCGCCGCATAGGTGAGCGCGACCATCGCCTGCAGGCGCGCTACGCCGCGGCTGGCGTCGCCCGCGGTGTGGCGCAGGTAGCGGACTTGGCGCAGCAGGCTGCGCAGGAAGCGCCGATAGAAACGCACGTCGGCGTCCTGCAACAGCAGCGTCGACTGACTGAGCCACGAGATGACGCGCCGGGACAGCACGTCGGGCCGCCAGGCGAGCGGATGCCATGAGCCTTGCAGGGTGATCCATTCGTCCACAAGCGCGCGCGCATTAGCGCGCGTGATGGCGGATTCGGCGGCGCGCAGGTGACGCAGCCATCCGAAGCCGAGCAGCGCCACCGCCCATTCTTCCGAGGGCGGTTGTGTCTCGAACACCGAGCGGCCGTCACAGACCACAACCTTGCCGGCGAAGGCAAAGCGGCCGGAATAGATTTCGCTCGCGCGGGTGCCGTCGGCCGTGCGCAGCTCCTGCGGTGCGATCAGGAGCCGCTCGGTCTTGAGCGGGATGAGCGACAGGCGCAGCAACGGATGCCCGCTCAGCCATCCAGCAAAGCGCCGCAGCCCGCCGCGCAGGACGAGCCATGACAGCTTGGCATGATCGGCGACCGAAACGCGCGACATCGACGCGCTCGCCCCTCAGTTAGGCGCGGGCGTCCCAGCGTCCCGCGGGGTCACGTATAACGGAATGGTTCGCCGACGGCCAACACCCCCAAAAGAGGCGGAAATCAGCCCTTTTCGAGCCGAGCCGCATAGAAGCCGTCGATCCCGGCGAACCGCGGATCAGAATCTGGAAAATGGGAAGGCAGCGTACGCAGATCGCCGTCCTTGGTAATGAACTCGGCGCGGCCCGACAGTTCCGGAGCCATGATCGGCACGCGTCGCACACTGGCGTCGCGCGCAAGAAGTTCCGCGATCACGCGCTCGCCTTCCTCGGGCTCGAGCGAGCAGGTGCAACAGACCAGGATACCGCCCGGCCGGATCAAGGCGGCGGCGCGCGTGACAAGACGGCGCTGCAGCGCGGCGAGCCCGGCGATATCGGACGGCTGCTTCAGCCACGGCACGTCGGGATGCCGGCGGATCGTGCCGGTCGACGAGCACGGCGCGTCGAGCAGGACGGCGTCGAATGGCTCGGCGGCCCACCCCTCGACATCGGCGCAGACCAATTCGGCTTCGAGCGACAACCGGGCGAGATTTCCACGCAAGCGTTCGAGCCGGGCAGGGGAGCGGTCGACCGCAGTAAGACGGGCGCCGGCGGCGGCAAGCTGCGCCGCCTTGCCGCCAGGGGCGGCGCAGACATCGGCAACGCGCAGCCCGCTGACATTGCCTAGGAGCCGCGCCGGCAGGGCTGCTGCCGCGTCCTGCACCCACCATGAACCTTCGGCAAAGCCCGGAAGCGTTGCTACGGCCCCATGGCGAATGGTGCGCACCGAACCCGTCGACAAGACCCGGCCATCGAGCCTGGCAGCCCAGGTCTCGGGGTCGCACTTGACCGTGAGATCGAGGGCGGGCTCATGGCCGTGCGCGGCGGCGATGGCACGGGCGGTGGCCGCGCCGTAGTTCTCGCTCCAGCGCGCCATCAGCCAAGGCGGGGTGTCGAGAACCGGCTGGTCGAGGCCCGCAAGCCGCTCGGCCCCTTCGCGGGCCATTCGCCGCAACACCGCATTGACGAGGCCCGCGTACCGCGCCGCGTGCCGGTCGGCTTGCGCGAGCCGCACCGAGAGATCGACGGCAGCGTGATCCGGAACATCGAGAAAGAGAATCTGCGCCGCACCGAGGAGCAGCGCGGTCTCGACGCGCGGCGCCTGCGCCGGCGCTCCGGCATCGAGGAAGAGGCCGATGAGATGGCGCAGCGTGCCCAGCCGGCGCAGTACGCTTGCGGTCAGCGCCCGGACCAGCGCGCGGTCGCGCTCGGCGAGCCCCGAAAACGTCGGACGCGCGGCCGCGGCTTCAAGCTCGTCGTCGAACGCGCGGCGGCGGCGAAGCACGCCGTCGAGAACGTCGGCGGCAACGCGGCGCGTGGCGAAGCCTGGCGCACCGTCGGGGCGGCGGCCCGGCCGAGCTGTCTGATTGCGAGCTTTCATTGAGGGCTTCTTCGCATGGTTCGCGAGCCGCGAGCGATAGGCCGAAACGGAAGGCTTGCGGCAATCGACAGACCGCGCCAAGTGATTGGGTATGTCGTCCGATCACGAAGCTCCGAAAGCCGGCAGCGAGAGTGCGGCCTCCGACGCTTCGCTTGGCCGACGCCCGTTGACGGCTGCGGCGGAGCGTGCGCTTGCCGAAGCGGCTGCTCGCCGGGCGCGGCGCGAGCAGGCCGACCAGCCGGCGGAACTCCACGGGCGCGGCGGTCTCGATCCAATTCGCTACGGTGACTGGGAAATTAACGGCCTAGCCGCGGATTTCTAGAAGTCCGCCTTGACAAATTTCGTGATGCTCCTAGTTTATCGGAAAATAATCCTAGTGTAAGTCGAGCACGTATCCGCTGCTATCAACGCTGCGCCCTCATGCGCTTCCTTTCCAGCCGTGCGCATCTGTCGATCATCGTCGGGTCGATGTTTGCCGTCGGCCTCCTGGCGAACGCGGCCGTAAGGTCGCCGCCCACCGGCCGCTCGACGGCATGGGGCGTGCCGGCATTCCGCACGGTGAGCGGTACGCGGCCGGCAGCGCTCGGGAGCGCGACGCCCACAAGAGTCGATCAGCGGTTCGCCTATGCCGCCGAAGTGGTACGCGTCATCGACGGTGACACCTTCGAAGCGCTGGTCTCAGTCTGGCCTGGGGTCGAGATCAAAACCAGGGTGCGGCTGCGCGGCATTGACGCGCCTGAGCTTCATGCCCGCTGCGACGATGAATGGGCGCGGGCACAGAGGGCACGGGCGGCGTTGGAAAAGATTCTGGCGCAGGGCGGGGTAACGATCGCGCAGGTCGGGCCTGACAAATATGCCGGGCGTGTCGACGCCACGGTGTCGACCCGCAACACCGCGGATGTCTCGGCGGTACTGCTGAGCGGTGGCTGGGCGCGCAGCTATGACGGCGGGCGGCGGCAAAGCTGGTGCTGATGTGCGTTGCCGGGCGCGAGAAACAAAATGCCG
>Ga0070671_100002702_pt1 | contig 13760 bp, 8 predicted proteins | sample KBSS73metaG_FD_65341 | JGI IMG/M metagenome (GOLD analysis project Ga0070671, IMG submission 65341) | Switchgrass rhizosphere microbial communities from Kellogg Biological Station, Michigan, USA - KBS S7-3 metaG | ecosystem: Host-associated > Plants > Roots > Rhizosphere > Soil ...
CTCAAATTCTTCCTGACGCCGATGGCGCAGGCCGGCGACGACCCGCTCGGGTCGATGGGCACCGACACGCCGATCGCGGTGCTGTCGAAGCGGCCCAAGCTGCTGTACGAATATTTCAAGCAGAATTTCGCACAGGTCACCAACCCGCCGATCGACCCGATCCGCGAGGAACTGGTGATGTCGCTGGTGTCGATGATCGGCCCGCGTCCCAATCTGCTCGGCCATCATGCCGGCACCCACAAGAGGCTCGAAGTCTCGCAGCCGATCCTGTCCAACGAGGATCTCGAGAAGATCCGTTCGATCCAGGATACGCTCGACGGCGCGTTCCGGACCGCGACGCTCGACGCGACCTGGCCGGCGGGGGCGGGCGCGCAGGCGATGGAAGCGGCGCTGCAGCGGCTGTGCTGGGAAGCGACCGAGGCGGTGCTTGCCGATTCGAACGTGCTGATCTTGTCGGATCGTGCGGTATCGGCGGAACGGATTCCGATCCCGGCAGCGCTGGCGACCGGGGCGGTGCACCATCATTTGATCCGCCAGGGTTTGCGGATGCAGACCGGTCTGGTCGTCGAGACCGGCGAAGCGCGCGAAGTGCATCATTTCTGCGTGCTCGCCGGCTACGGCGCCGAGGCGATCAATCCCTATCTCGCGTTCGAGACGATCGAGAAGCTGCGCACCGATGGCGAGCTGACGGTCGATGCCGAAAAGGCGCGCTACAATTACATCAAGGCGATCGGCAAGGGCATGCTCAAGGTGATGTCCAAAATGGGCATCTCGACCTACCAGAGCTATTGCGGTGCGCAGATTTTCGATGCGGTCGGGCTGTCGTCCGCCTTCGTCGACAAATATTTCACCGGTACGGCGACGATGATCGAGGGTGTCGGCGTCGACGAGGTCGCCGAGGAAGCGGCGCGGCGCCATGGCGATGCCTATTCGCCGCATCCGCTCGACCATGAAGCGCTCAATATCGGCGGCGCTTATGCCTATCGGATCGGCGGCGAGGAGCATGCCTGGACGCCGACGTCGGTTGCCAATTTGCAGCATGCGGTGCGCGGCAATATCCCCGAGGAATATGCCGCCTTCGCGCGCAGCATCAATGAGCAGAACCGGCGTTTGCTGACGATCCGCGGGCTGATGAAATTCCGCTTCACCAGGACGCCGGTACCGGTCGAGGAAGTTGAACCGGCGAGCGCGATCGTCAAGCGGTTCGCGACCGGGGCGATGAGCTTCGGGTCAATCAGCCGCGAGGCGCATACCACGCTGGCGATCGCAATGAACCGGATCGGCGGCAAGTCGAACACCGGCGAGGGCGGCGAGGAGAGCGATCGCTACAAGGTCATGGCCAATGGCGATTCGATGCGCTCGGCGATCAAGCAGGTTGCGTCGGGCCGCTTCGGCGTGACCGCCGAATATCTGGTCAATGCCGACGACCTCCAGATCAAGATCGCGCAGGGCGCCAAGCCGGGCGAGGGCGGCCAGCTGCCCGGGCACAAGGTCGACAAGCATATCGCTGCGGTGCGTCATTCGACGCCCGGTGTCGGGCTGATTTCGCCGCCGCCGCACCATGACATATATTCGATCGAGGATCTGGCGCAGCTGATCCACGACCTGAAGAATGCCAATCCGCGTGCGCGTATCTCGGTCAAGCTGGTGTCGGAAGTCGGGGTCGGCACGGTTGCGGCCGGCGTGTCCAAGTCGAAGGCCGATCATGTCACCATATCGGGTTTCGAAGGCGGCACCGGTGCATCGCCGCTGACCTCGCTGACGCACGCTGGCCTGCCGTGGGAGATCGGTCTGGCCGAGACCCAGCAGACATTGATCCTCAATGGGCTTCGCGGCCGTATCGCGGTGCAGACCGACGGCGGCCTGCGGACTGGGCGCGACGTCGCGATCGGTGCGATCCTCGGCGCTGACGAATTCGGCTTCGCAACCGCGCCGCTGATTGCGGCGGGCTGTATCATGATGCGCAAGTGCCACCTCAACACCTGTCCGGTCGGTGTCGCCACGCAAGACCCGGTGCTGCGCGCGCGATTCACCGGCCAGCCCGAGCATGTGATCAACTATTTCTTCTTCGTCGCCGAGGAATTGCGAGAAATCATGGCCTCGCTCGGCGTGCGCAAGGTCGAAGAGCTTATCGGCCGGCCTGAATTTCTCGACGCGAGCACGGCGATCGATCACTGGAAGGCGCAGGGCATCGACCTGTCGAAAATCCTGTTCCAGCCGGTGGTCGACGAGGCGATCGCGCGCTGGAATTGCGAGACCCAGCAGCATGGCCTCGACGCAGCGCTCGATCACAAGCTCATCGCCGCGTCGGAGGCGGCGCTCGAACGGCGCGAGCCGGTACGCATCGAAGGCGAAGTCCGCAACGTCAACCGTGCAGTCGGGACGATGCTGTCGGGCGAAGTGGCGCTTCGTTACGGCCATGAAGGCCTGCCGGCCGACACGATCGCCATCCAGTTGCGCGGCATCGCCGGGCAAAGCTTCGGCGCGTTCCTTGCGCATGGCGTGACGCTCGACCTGGTCGGCGATGCCAATGACTATGTCGGCAAGGGTTTGTCGGGGGGCCGCGTGATCGTTCGCCAGCCCGACGTCGACCGCGATGCCACCGCCAACATCATCGTCGGCAATACCGTGCTGTACGGCGCGATCGCGGGCGAGGCCTATTTCAACGGCGTTGCCGGCGAGCGCTTCGCGGTCCGCAATTCGGGTGCGGTCGCGGTCGTCGAGGGCGCGGGTGACCATTGCTGCGAATATATGACCGGCGGGGTCGTGCTGGTGCTCGGCGCGGTCGGCCGCAATTTCGCGGCCGGGATGTCCGGCGGACTCGCTTATGTCTACGATCCCGACGGCACCCTCGAGGCGCAGTGCAACAAGGCGAGCGTCGAGGTCGATCGCGTCGATGCGACGCCGGGCGACCGCGACGATCCGCGCGCGCCGCGGCAGCGCCCGATCAATGTCCATGATGCCGGCATGGGCGACATGCTTCGCTTCGACGTGGAGCGTATACGCATCCTGATCGAGCGGCATCTGCTCGCGACGGGAAGCGCCCGGGCACGTGCGTTGCTCGACGATTGGGACACTTCGATCCGGCATTTCGTCAAGGTCACGCCGCCCGAATATCGGCGCGCGCTGATCGACATCGAAGCCGAGGCGATGGCCCCCGTCACCGTGGCGGCAGAATGACGGCTTCCTTCCTTTCCGGAGCAATCCACGAATGAGCAACCCGACCGGATTCCTGAACATCGATCGTCACGATCGCAGCTATCTGCCGCCCGAGGAAAGGCTGCGCAGCTGGAAGGAATTCATGCGACCGCTCGGCGACCGCGAGGTGGAACGCCAGGCGGAACGCTGCATGGATTGCGGCATACCCTTTTGCCACTCGGGCTGTCCGGTCAACAATCTGATCCCCGACTGGAACGACCTCGTCCAGCGCGACGATTGGCATGCGGCGATCGAGCGGCTTCACCGCACCAACAACTTCCCGGAATTCACCGGCCGTGTCTGCCCCGCGCCGTGCGAGGCGGCCTGCACGCTCAACATTACGGACGCGCCGGTGACGATCAAGACGATCGAATGCGAAATCGTCGACCGCGCCTGGCGGGAAGGCTGGATCAAGGCGCAGATGGCGTCACGCGGGACCGGCCGCCGGGTCGCAGTGATCGGCTCCGGTCCTGCCGGGCTCGCCTGCGCGCAACAGCTTGCCCGCGCCGGGCATGCGCCGACCGTGTTCGAGAAGAACGACCGGATCGGCGGCCTACTTCGCTACGGCATTCCCGACTTCAAGATGGAGAAGCATCTGATCGACCGCCGCGTCGCGCAGATGGAGGCGGAAGGCGTTATTTTCCGCGCCAACATGGATATCGGCAAGGACGTCAGCGTGCAGCGCCTGCTCGACGATTACGACATCATCGTGCTGGCGGGTGGCGCCGAAAATCCGCGCGACCTCGAAGTCGAGGGCCGGGAGCTCGACGGCACCTATTTCGCGATGGATTTCCTGACCCAGCAAAACAAGCGCAATGCCGGCGACGACGAGGATCGCGCTGCTCCCGACGGGACGTTGTCGGCCAAGGGCAAGCATGTCGTCGTGATCGGCGGCGGCGATACCGGGTCGGACTGCATCGGCACGTCGAACCGGCAGGGTGCAGCATCGATCATGCAGCTCGAAATCCTTCCCGAACCGCCGGTGCGCGAGAACAAGGCGCTGACCTGGCCCAACTGGCCGCTCAAGCTGCGGACCTCCTCGTCGCACGAGGAAGGCTGCGACCGCGATTTCTCGGTGCTCACACGGCGTGTGGTGGGCGAGGACGGCAAGGTGACCGCGATCGAATGCGTGCGCGCCGAGATGGTGCGCGGCGCGGACGGCCGGACCACGATCGAACCGGTTGCCGGCAGCGAATTTCAGATCAAGGCGGACATGGTGCTGCTCGCGATGGGCTTTGTCGGTCCGAAGACCGACGGACTGGTGGAGCAATCGGGCGTCGACCTCGACCCGCGCGGCAACGTCAAAGCGGCGATGGGCGATTACCAGACATCGGTGCCGCGCGTCTTTTCGTGCGGCGACATGCGTCGCGGACAATCGCTGGTCGTATGGGCGATTCGCGAAGGGCGCGAATGCGCCGAGGCGGTCGATCGCTATCTGGCCGGGCATCCAAGGGGGGCGCAGCCGGCCGGGATGGTTGCGGCTTAGCCGGGGCCCTCATAGCGCATAATTCACGTTACGCCCGCGCACGCGAGCGTCCAGCTTCTTTTCAAATCAGGCTATCGAAGAAGCTGGATTCCCGTGTTCGCGTGATCACGCGCGCGAACGGGTGTCGCTGATAGGGTGCGAGCTCACGACCTCTCATGGCGCTGTCTTGCACCCGCTATGGTTAATTTGGAGTTTGGCCGGGTCTAGAAGTGCAGGCCGGTCCGAAGGCCGTAGCGGCGCGGATCGTTGAACGTCGCGGTCCCCCCGAAGTCCGCGGTGGCAGTCGACAGGACGATCTCGTTTTCTAGATTGTCCACGAACGCCTGGACATAGAAACGGTCCCTCGGCGCGTTGTAGGTGAGCGACAGGTCGCTGCTATGATAATGCGGCTGCCGGAACTGCACGCGCGGTGTGAGGTCGGTCAGCACAAAATGGTCGCTGAACCTAATCCGGCCGCTTGCTACGATAGTGCCGCCGTTGGGCAGTGGCTGGGTGAATCTGTAGGCCACGCTGGCCGTAAAATCGGGTGCACGATCAAGCGGTTTACCGCTGAAGCTGATATTTTCTGCCGGCAAGAACCTGTGGTAGCGGGCGTCCAGATAGGTGACGCCCAGATCGAACCGATGCTGCGCCGACGGCACGATCGTCGTTTCCACTTCGATCCCGTCGATCCTTGCCTTGGCGGCGTTGGTCGTCACTTGGCAGGGTCCGCCACAGACGCTGCTGATCTGGCTGAGCTGCAGATTTGAATAATCGTAATGGAAGGCCGCTGCATTGACGCGCAGCCGGTCACCGGCGAGTTGCAACTTCAACCCGGCTTCAAAAGCGGTCAAAGTCTCAGGGTTGTAGTAGAGGGCGTTGGCGGGAAGCGCGCACCTCGCACTGGTGCCGATCTCGCAGCCGTCGTTGAAGCCGCCGGCCTTGTAACCGGTCGACGCCGTGGCGTAGACGATACCCGCCTCGGGCAGGTCGTAATGCAGGCCGAGGCGCCAGGTGGTCTTCCCGAACGAGATGCGAGCGTCATTGGGCACCAGGATGATGCGTGTTCCATCGTCCAGATCGAACGCCGAGGCACCGCGCCGTGACTTGCGATCATGAGAATAGCGAATGCCTGCAGTGGCATGGAGCAGTGATGTGAGATCGAATATCGCTTCGCCGAACGCGGCATAGGATGTTGCGATCGTCGGATTCTGGGTGAAGCCAGCTTGCGTAGCGCTTGGGGGGAGGCCGAGGAAATCCGGATTTTGAATGAAGAAGTCGATCCGCGACCTTTCCTTGAAATAATAAGCGCCGACCTGGCCGTGCAGCCGGCCCTGCTGGTTGAGTGCCAGCCGCAGCTCCTGCGAATTCTGCCAATATCGTCCATCATAGGTCGAGCCGTGCGTGCCGAACAGGAAGCTGCCGCGTTCGTCGCGCTTGAACCGCCGGTACGATCCCAGATAGGTCAAATCGACCAGCCCAAGATCCCATTTGAATTCGGCGGTCACACCCCAGCTGTTCGAATCGCGCGCTGTCGCGCGTTCCCGCCACAGCATTGTTCTTTCTTCTTTATGGCTTAACGTTACTATCTCAGGATCGATATCAGCAGCGATCGGCAGTATGAAGAAATTGCCGAGCCCGACCGCGCCCGCAGTCGTGCCCTTGATCGACGCATAATCAGCACGAAAGAGGAGGCTGGCCCGCGGCGAAAGCGTGAAGGCGGCTGAAACGCGCCCTGAGATATTGTCGCGCGCCGGGTCGAGCGAGGCACCGCCGGCGCCCCGGCGAACGAAGCTGTCGCGGCGGTCATAGTTGACGGCTGCGCGCAGGCCTACCGCGTCGCTCACTGGGAGGTTCAAGACGGCGGTCGCATTTCGCGAATGGTAATTGCCGTAGGACGCATCCAGGCTAGCGCCGAAGTCGGGACCGGGACGGGCCGAGATCAGGTTGATGACGCCGGCAGTGGCATTGCGTCCGTAGAGCGTGCCCTGCGGCCCGCGCAGGATCTCGATTCGCTCGAGGTCGAACAGCGAAACATCCTGCGCCTGCGGCCGCGCGATATAGATGCCGTCGAGCAGGAAGGCTGCGGAAGGATCCCCCTTCTCGGTACCGTCGCTGCTTGTTACGCCGCGGATGGTGATCTGGATTCCATTGCTGCGGTCGATCGAGAGGCTTGGCACCAGAGTGTCGAGCGTCGAGATATCGGTGACGTCATGGTTGCGCAATTGTGCCGCGTCGATGATACTGAGCGCGACGGGAGTCTGCGAAGCGCGCGTTTCTGTGCGGAGCGCGGTAACGATGATGTCGTCATCGGCGGCCGATCCTGCCGACCCCTGGGCCAACGCTGGTGCGCCAGCTCCGAGGCCGATCGCGGCGAGCATGAGCATTATGCCCGCGGGCGGAGCGCGCAACCGCAACGCGCGGCTAGAAAGGTTCATTTACAGCCCTGTCTTGACGGCCGATCGGGGTCGACCGGAGAGCCGAATGCCTCTCGTTGCGCGGCTGTAATGTCAACGACAGATACTACGGGGTATGGGACAGGTGCGCGCCCGTGGGTAATTCGGGAGGACCCTGCGGAGCCTGCCAGCTGTTTGCCCAATAGGTTACGGCATTGCTGGTCGGGAAATATCGGCGCGCTTCCTCGACCGAGAGCCAGCTTTCGTCGCGATTCATCCTGGTGAGAAACTGGCGGTGGAGCTTGTCCTTCCAGTTGATCGGGTACAATATGTGCCCGGGAAGCAGTGCAAGCTCGCCGAAGGCGATCGTGTCCGGATCGATATCGAACGCGTGCTTGCGAACGAAAGCGAGCGTTTCCGCCCTGAAAGCGTCGCGATTGCGCTGATAGGCCCTGGCGACCCGCCGCAGCACGACGGGGCCGGCCACATATTCGGGGCGCTTGTCGATATGGGCGTGACCGCGTGTCAGCTCACGGACGTTCTCGATCGCGCAAATATATCCGAGCCAGAAGCCTTGTCTCGCGGCCGAGGCCATGAACGCATTGGGAATCGAATGCAGGAAGGCGGGATCGGTGCCCATCCTGCCCAATATCACCTGACTCGAGTTGGCAGGCAGCTCGCTCAGCGGTTTCAGGCACTGGAAATCGAGATCCGCATAGATCCCGCCCTCGGTGAAGAGATAGACCGCCCGAATGAAATCGACGCGAAATATCTCCTGCGGGAAGCCGTCGTAGAGTGGCAGCAGCTGCGGAAAGGTGCGCGCCAGCAACGCGCGGTTGTCGGCATCGTCATAGAGCCTGATATCAAAGTCCGGGTTCAGCGCCGGGAAAGACTCGCGCCAATGCCGGAACTTCGCAGGAAGCGTGTTCTTAGCCTTCCAGGTCTGATGGAGGATTTGCGGGAACATCGGCCTGGCGGCTGATTAGGAGAGGATGGGCGGCGCAGTCCAGTACAACGTGGCATGCTTCGAACATTGTCGCGGCCCGGCCGATCGAGAGGGGTAAGGGCACCTTTTCCATTTGACGCGGGGCGGGCCAGCAGGGATCATGGTTGCCAGCTTGGAGAGGGTCTATTCGTCAGGTCGCGGCACTTCCTTATCGCGCGGGAACCGACGGCATCGTTCGCCTGCTGATGATCACGTCGCGCGATACGCGGCGCTGGATCATTCCCAAGGGAAATCAGATCCGGGGCCTGCCGCCGCACCTCGCGGCTGCGCAGGAGGCATTTGAAGAGGCGGGCGTATCTGGCATTCCCTGTCCAAGTCCGCTCGGTTCCTATCAATATTGGAAACGCCGCAAGGACGGTCGCTTCAAGGAGGCTTTGGTCGAGGTCTTCCCGCTGGCCGTGCTTTTGGAAGCGGACGAATGGCCGGAGAGACCGGAACGCGACCGACGCTGGTTCTCGTTCGCCGAAGCGGCGACGGTCGTCGAAGAAGCCGAACTGGCCTCCCTCATCACCGCTTTCAAAGCCGAGGCGCCAGTCGCTGGTCCGGCGACGCGGGCGCTGTTATGGACACGCCACAATGTGAGTGAAAGGGTTCCCGGCTTGCGATGGTTCCATGCGCTGATGCCCAAGCAGGGTCGCTTTTTCGAGCTGTTCGAGGCGCACGCCGCGACGCTGGTGGCAGGGGCGGACGCGCTCGCCCAACTGCTCCAGGGCGGGGATATGATCGAGGCGCATTGCCGCGAGATCGTCGCGCGCGAGCAGGATGCCGACGAGATCACGCGGCAGGTGCTGCAGGACGTGCGCAGGACGTTCGTGACTCCGTTCGACCGAAGCGCGATCACCGATCTGATCGGATCGATGGACGACGCGATCGATCAGATGCACCAAACCGCAAAGGCGATCACGCTGTTCGAAGTCACCGACTTCGACTCGCAGATGCGCGACATGAGCGCGATCATCGTCGAGGCCGCCCGGATCACCGCCGATGCGATGCCGCTGCTTCGCTCTGTCGGCCGCAACGGACCGCAGCTGCACGCGCTGACCGAACGGATCGTCCAGATCGAGGGTCACGCCGACGAGATCCACGATTCCGGGCGCAAGGCATTGTTCAAGGCCGCCAAGGCCGACACCATGAACTTCTTCGTCGGCAATGAAATCTACAGCCACCTCGAGAAGATCGTCGACCGGTTCGAGGACGTGGCGAACGAGATCCAGGGTCTCGTGATCGACCACGCCTGATCGCCGGCATCGATGGCAGGCCATATTTCCTTCGCCGTGCTGGTGGCGCTGATCGCGCTGGCGCTGCTGTTCGATCTGCTCAATGGACTTCACGACGCGGCCAATTCGATCGCGACGGTCGTCTCGACGCGCGTCCTGCCGCCGCAGGTCGCGGTTGCCTGGGCCGCATTCTTCAACTTCATCGCCTTCCTGTTCTTCGGCCTGCATGTCGCGCAGACGGTGGGAACGGGAATCATTGATGCGCATGTCGTCGATTCGCAGGTCATCTTCGGTGCGCTGATGGGCGCGATCGTCTGGAACCTGTTGACCTGGTGGCTGGGCATCCCATCGAGCAGCAGCCATGCGCTGATCGGCGGGCTGATCGGGGCCGGAACGCTGAAGGCCGGATTTTCTGCGATCATCTGGGGCGGCGTGCTGAAGACGGCGAGCGCAATCATCCTCTCTCCGGCCTTCGGCCTGTTGCTGGCGATGCTGCTGGTCCTGCTTATCTCCTGGTTGCTGATCCGCACCTCGCCGAGCATCGCCGACCGGCGCTTTCGAAAGCTCCAGCTCGTCTCCGCGTCGCTCTATTCGCTTGGGCATGGCGGCAACGATGCGCAGAAGACGATGGGGATAATCGCGGTGCTGCTCTATTCGCAGGGCAGGCTCGGCGCCGAATTCAGCGTGCCGTTTTGGGTGGTGCTGGCCTGCCAGGCGGCAATGGGTCTGGGGACCTTGTTCGGCGGCTGGCGGATCGTCCACACGATGGGCTCGCGGATCACCCGCCTGACACCCGCGCAGGGCTTTTGCGCCGAGACGGGCGGAGCCATCACTCTGTTCGCTGCCACCTGGCTCGGGGTGCCGGTGTCGACCACGCATACGATCACCGGCGCGATCGTCGGCGTCGGCGCGTCGCGGCGTCTGTCGGCCGTGCGCTGGAACATCGCCAGCAGCATCGTCGTAGCGTGGGGGGTTACGCTGCCCGCATCGGCCCTGATCGCCGCCGCGGCCTATTGGGTGGCGGGCCTGTTCTAGCGCAGGATCGCGATGCCGGCGTCGCGGCGCCTGGTCCAGCCATTTGGGGAACGCGACCGGACCGCGGTGGCGCCACGCTATCAGCATGCGACGCCCCGTGATTCGGAATGAAATGGGGCGTCGAAGGCCGACCAAAATGGCGTGCGAAGTTGATGAAATTGATGGTTGCCATGGGCTCGGCTCGGAGCCGGCAGAAATGCGGGAAAACGGGCTTCAAATCGGGCAATGTTCCTGCTATGTTCCATTGCTTTCGAATAGCGGTTGATTTCCTACATTGCAACCTTCCCTTCCTGCAGCGGGCCGATGTCGAGCTTTATCCGATGCGGGCGCTGCTTGAGCCGGCAGCACGACTTGACTGCGGGTGCTACTCCCTGACAAGGCAGTGCGGAATCGGCAGCTATTGGTGGGCCGTGCTGGACGAACATGAGCACGGTGTCTACGCTGTCGTCCTGTGACGCTGGACGGCTTCTCCAATCAGATCATCGACGTGGGCGAAACTACGGTCTTCGTGCGCGCGGCAGGATCGGGACCTCCCGTCCTCATGCTGCATGGCTTCCCCGAGACACATCTGATGTGGCGCGACATCGCGCCTCGCCTTGCACGTGAGTTCACCGTCGTATGCGCAGACTTGCGCGGCTACGGCTGGAGCGGCTGTCCCGCTTCTGATGCCGATCACGCTCCCTACTCCAAACGGGCAATGGGGAGCGACATGATCGTGGCCATGGACAGGCTCGGGCACCAGCGCTTTCGCCTGGCCGGACATGACCGAGGCGGTCGGGTCGCCTATCGAATGGCGCTCGATCATCCCCGCGCAATAGAAAAGATCGCGGTACTCGATGTCTTGCCAACCTCGACATCGTGGGACCGTGCCGATGCGCGGCTTGCGCTGGCGTTCTGGCCTTGGTCACTCCTCGCGCAGCCGGAGCCACTCCCCGAACGTATGCTGGCCGCTGATCCAGAGGCCGTCGTAGACAACGCGCTCAAGGAGTGGGGCTCGCCAGCGAAAGCGTTTCCTCCAGAGGTGCGCGCCGCCTACATTGATGCGCTACGAGATCCGGAGCATATTCACGCGATCTGCGAAGAGTATCGAGCCGCAGCGACAATCGACCGCCAGCATGACGCAGCCGATCAAGAAGCTGGAGGGCGGATAAACTGCCCTCTGCTTGCGCTCTGGAGCGCGAAGGGCGGGCTCGAAAACTGGTACACGGACGAGGAGGGTCCCTTGGGGCTCTGGCGAATGTGGAGCACGGATGCCAGTGGTCGCCCAATGGATGGCGGGCACTTTTTCCCGGAGGAAAAGCCAGAGGAAACGACCCAGGAATTGAGACGCTTCTTCTCCTGAATTCGAAGCCACAGATGCCGTTCTGCACGAGCACCGTGAGTTAGGCGGCAGACGGCGGTATTTGGCGCCCCGCGCCGGACAAACGTAACGAATATGTGTCGCCGTTGGATTGTCCTTAACGGCGTTGCTGCCACCGGCCATGGCGGACGTGGGTCTGAGCGCTTCAGGAGGAGCCGGCATCGCCCCTCCTCGACGTCCAGTGCGTGCGCTCGACGGAAGCGCTGACTTGCAGAATCATCGCAGCCCGCGCTGCGGGAGCACTTCCATCAGTGAAAGTCGATCGCCGCAGCCACCTCTCTCAGCAGGCGGAACAGCCAGGCGCTCCCCTCGTCCATGAGAGCGACGCGCGGGATGATCGCATGGAGCGGCGCGCGCCCCCAGGGTTCGGGCGGCGCGATGGTAACGATCCCGTGCCGCTCGGCGTGCGCGGCAAGGAGGCGGGTCGGGACGGCCGCCACCAGATCAGTCTCGGCGACTATGGCCAGCGCCAGCAGGAAATTGGGCACTGACACCGCGACACGCCGCCGCAGGCCCATTTCGGCCAAGAGAGTGTCGACGAGGCCGTGGAAGCCGCCGCCGGTGGAAACGAGGATATGGTTGCACTCGCAGTAGCGCGCTAGCGAAAAGTCGGCTTCGAGAGGATGCCCGCTTCGCACCGCGATCGCGAACTCTTCGGCGTAGATGGGCTCTGACAGGAAGCGCGCGGGCGTGTCGCTAAGCGGCTGGATCGCGATGTCCGCGCGACGCCCGTCGAGATCGCCAAGGGCTCCTTCCAGCAATGTGCCGATCACGCCCACATCGATACCCGGCGCCTCCTGCACAAGACGGCCGAGCATCGGTGGCAGCAGCACGGCTGTGACCGCATCGGGCATGGCGAGCATGAAGCGACGGCGCGAGCGGGCGGGGTCGAACGGCTCGGCGCTGGCCACGACCTGGCGCATCCGGGCGAGGACGTCCGTGATCGGCTCCACCAGCGCAAGCGCGCGTTCGGTAGGAACGACGCCCTTAGGAGTCTTCAGGAAAACCGGATCATTGAGCAGGCGGCGGAGCCGGCCCAATGCGTGGCTGACCGCCGAGGGCGAGAGGTTCAACCGCTGGGCCGCGCGCGATACGCCGCGCTCGGCCATCACTGCCTCGAACACAACCAGCAGGTTTAGATCGATACGGGAGAGATCGATTTCATTCAGCATATTGCTGAAATTTTGCCACTGGATGCACCATCTGTCGAGGTGCGAGGGAAGGGGAGAAAGGATTTCAAATGACGCCCCATGTTTCCAAACTCCTGCCCCTTCGCCGCCGGACCGCCGCGCATTCGCTTCGAACAGTTCGCAGCTTGCTCAGGGTGCTTCTGTCTGTCGCTTTGCTCTCGGCATCTGCCGCTCACGCCGATGTCGCATCCGACTGGGTCGGCCTCGCCGACCGCGCGATCGACGGGCAACCCGTTGCGCCGCCGTTGCGGGCGCAGCGCGAGCGGATAGCCCCAGCGTTAACCGCACTGGCGATTTTCGAAGCGGTGAACAGTATCGATCGCCGCTACCACAGCTATCTCGATCTCCCGAAACTGGAGGGGTCCGCTTCGGAGCATGCCGCGGCCGTCGCAGCCGGCCATGGCGTGCTGGCGACGCTCTATCCTGAGCGGCAGTCGACTCTCGACGACGCTTTCGCGCTGGCCTTGGCGCATATACCAGACGGTCCCTCGAAAGAGGCGGGTCTGGCGCTGGGCCGACGCGCGGCGCAAGCTGCGCTGTCGAGACCTATGTTCGAGGGGCCGGCCCCCGAACCGGATCGGCCAGCGGGCGAGGAGCCCTATCATCCGGGGCCGGTCGAGGTGGCGAGCGAAACCCCGGGCCCAGCCGTCACGATGGTCTTCCCGGACTGGACGGCTTTCCGCGACGCCGCCAGCCTTGCCCGCATCCAGGGCGGCATGCATTTCCGCTTCTCGAACGAGGCGGGACAGGCGATGGGCCGCCGGATAGCGGAGATCGCGCAAGAACGCTTCGCTCCGCTCATCACGGCCGATCCATGAGCGGTCGCCCGCCCTGCGGAGTTGGACGCTGTCTGGCGGTTCGCGGTAGACTGCGTCCCGAATGCGTGCATTCGC
>Ga0070671_100002707_pt1 | contig 13753 bp, 12 predicted proteins | sample KBSS73metaG_FD_65341 | JGI IMG/M metagenome (GOLD analysis project Ga0070671, IMG submission 65341) | Switchgrass rhizosphere microbial communities from Kellogg Biological Station, Michigan, USA - KBS S7-3 metaG | ecosystem: Host-associated > Plants > Roots > Rhizosphere > Soil ...
CGCTCACCGAGACGCTGCTGCTCGGGAGCCGCGCCGCGCTGCTGATCGAGCCGTCGGCGCCGATCGCCGCCTTCGAACGCAGCGCCGGCATCCGCCGCCTGGCGCGCGACCTGCCGTCGTGGGGCGTCTGGCCGGCGACCGCCGTCGCCGTCGCCCTGCGCGGCGGCGCGACGCGTCTGCTCACGCTCGGCCTCGACGGCGCCATCGACGCGGACGAGCGGGCCCGCACGGACGCCCTGCTGTCGGCGCTCGCCGTCCACTCGGCGATGGACTGCCTCGAGCTCGGCCAGCAGCCGGGCCGCGCCGGCTGGTGGCCGGTGTCGTGGCCGAACGTCGTGCCGATCGACGCGCCGGGCAGCGCGGTGCTGTCGTGGCACGACCTGGGCGGTGCGTCGGTGCTGCGGACCGAGGCCGAGCGCGATCTCCTGTTCCTCGCGCCGTTGCTGCCGCACGCGCGTGACGCCCTGACCCTCGCCCGCCGGGCCCGCGCCGGCGAAGCGGTGAGCAGCCGCGATCTGTGCCGCGCCATCGAGATGCTGCTCGTGTGGGGCGCCGACCCGAGCATCCGCTGGGCGCTGCAGCGCGCGCTCGGGCTGACCTTCCTGCCCCGCCTGTGGCGCACCGGCGTGTCGATGGCGTCCCCGCACCGGCTGTGGCGTCCGCTCGTCCTCGCGCTGCACGAGCTGGTCGAACAAGCGGACCGCTTCGAGTCGCGGTTGACGACGCTGGCGCACGCGGCGCCGCGCGAGGCCGCCGCACCGGATCCGGCGCTGTGCAACGCGCACGCGATCGCGGGCCGCACGCCGCTCCGGGTCGAGACCGACCGCGTCACCGTCATCATCCCCGTGCTTGGGGAGGCTCCGCATCTCGAGGACGCCATTGCCAGCCTCGCCGAGCAGACCTACCCCGAAGTCGAGATCCTGATCGTGCACGATCCCGCACGGGCGCTCCGCTGCGAGTCGCTGCGCGCGCTGCCGCTCTCGAACGTGCGCGTGCTGGCCCATCCCGGGCCCTACGTCGAGGCGTTGAACGCCGGCCTCGAGGCGGCCACCGGCGCCTTCGTCGTGATCCACGGCGCCGACGACCGGTCGCATCCGCAGCGGCTGGCCCGCCAGGTGGCCTATCTCAAGGCGCACCCGGAGATTGGCGTGCTGGCGAGCGCGACCGGGGCGCTCGACGCGAAACTTGCCGCCAGCCGGCACGAGGACGGACCGGCCGACGACGTGCCGTCGTGGACGCCGCACGCGATCGAGGTGCGGCTGCGCAGCGGCCCGTGCTTCGATCACGGATCGGCGATCGCGCGCCGCGCCGACCTCCGCCAGGCCGGCGGCTTCCAGCTCCGCGCCGGCTCGCCGCCCGATCACGATCTGTGGCTCCGCCTGATGCCGCAGGTGCGCTTCGCGAAGCTGCCGACGCGCCTCTACCTGCGCCGCTGACTTTGTTTGTCGACGGCGCATGGCCGCGCCGTCGACCTCACGATGCCTCCAGCCTATCGGCTTCGGCATTCGTGCGGCGGCCGGCCTCTCACGGCCGGCCGCGGGCCGCGCTTGGGCGTGCGGTCTGCTATGCGCGACGCTGGGCGCGTCGCGGCGCCCGCACGCGCGCGGCAATCAACGCTGCCAATCGGCGCGCGCGACCGGCATCCGCCAGCCCGTGCCGAAGGCGCGCTCCGTGATGCGCAGGCCGGGCGCGGCCTGACGCCGCTTGAACTCCGCCGTCCGCACCAGCCGCAGGACGCGGGTGACGGTCGCCGCATCGAAGCCGGCGGCGACGATCTCGGACTGCGACTGGTAGCGCTCGACGTGCCGCTCGAGGATGGCGTCGAGGACGTCGTAGGGCGGCAGCGAGTCCTGATCGGTCTGGTTCGGCCGCAGCTCCGCCGACGGCGCCTTGGTCAGGATGTTCGCGGGGATCACCTCGCCGGCGCGGTTGACCCACGCCGACACGTCGTAGACGCGCGTCTTGGGCAGGTCGGCGATCACGGCGAGCCCGCCCGACATGTCGCCGTAGAGCGTGCAGTAGCCGACCGCCAGCTCCGACTTGTTGCCGGTCGTCAGCAGCAGGGCGCCGAACTTGTTCGACAGCGCCATCAGCAGGTTGCCCCGCGCGCGCGCCTGGATGTTCTCCTCGGTGACGTCGGGGGCGCGGCCGGCGAACGCGCCGGCCAGCGTCGACTCGAACGCCCGCATGACGTCCGCGATCGGCAGCGTCAGCGTGCGGATGCCGAGACGCTCCGCCAGCGCCAGCGAATCGTCGACGCTGCCCCGGCTCGAGAACGGCGACGGCATCAGGACACCGAGGACGTGATCGGCGCCGAGCGCCTCCGCGGCGATGACCGCGGTCAGCGCCGAATCGACGCCGCCGGACAGCCCGAGCAGCACGTCGCGGAACCCGCACTTGCGCGCGTAGTCGGCGGTGCCGAGCACGAGCGCGCGGAAGATCTCTTCTTCGCCGGCGACGTCGGCCGTCACCGCGCCGGCGGCCGGCGCCTCGAGGTCGACGACGACGACCGCCTCGGTGAACGCCGGCGCCCGTGCCACGACGCGGCCGTCCGGATCGAGGACGACGCTGCGCCCGTCGAAGATCAGGTCGTCGTTGCCGCCGACCTGGTTCACGTAGACGACGTGGACGCCGTGGCTGCGGGCGAGCACGCCGAGCATCTCCTCGCGCACCGCCTGCTTGCCGGCCGAGAACGGCGACGCCGACAGGTTGACGAGGATGCCGGCGCCGAGACCCTCGACCGCGTCGATCGGATCGGCCAGGTAGCGCGGCCGCTGCCAGAAGTCGCGATCGTTCCAGACGTCCTCGCAGACGCTGACCGCCGCGCGCCGCCCGGCGACGTCGAGCGCCTCGAGGCCGGCGCCCGGCTCGAAGTAGCGATCCTCGTCGAAGACGTCGTAAGTCGGCAGCAGGCTCTTGAGGAACACGCGATCGACGACGCCGTCCCGCAGCAGGGCGGCGGCGTTCGACAGCGGCCGTCCGGCGTGCGACGGGTTCTCGATCGGCAGGCCGACGAGGATCGGCGCGGTGCCGGCCAGGTCGCGGGCCAGCTGTCCGGCGCGCTCGCGGGTGCGGGCGATGAAGGCGGGCTCGAGCAGCAGGTCGCGGGCCGGGTAGCCGGTCAGGGCCATCTCCGACGTGACGAACAGGTCGGCAGGCGGCGCGCCGGCGACCGCCGCGCGAATCCGCTCGGCGTTGCCGGCCAGGTCGCCGACGGTCGGATTGATCTGCACGAGCCCGATTCGCATACCGAGATGCTATCAGGCGGGCCCGGACCGCTCAGCGGGCGGCGCCGGCCGGTTCTTCGGCGGTGCTCGTCGCGGTGTTGAGGATGACGAGATCGACGCGGCGGTTCTCGGCGCGCGCTACCGCGGACGCGTTGGGCACGCGCGGATGGAACTCGCCATAGCCGGCGGCAGAGAGGCGCGCCGCCGGCAGCCCGAGCTCGTTCTGCAGGCAGGCGATCACCTGCGTCGCGCGCGCCGTCGACAGCTCCCAGTTGGAGCGGAAGCGCGAGGTGCGAATCGGCGTGTCGTCGGTATGGCCTTCGATGCGGATCTGGTGCGGCAGCTCACTCAAGGGCGCCGCGACCTCGGCCAGCAGGGCCCGCATGCCGTCCGACAACTCGGCGCTGCCGCTCGCGAAGCTGCCCGCCTCGCGGATGCTGACGACCAGGCCGCGCGAGTCGACGCCGATCTCGACGTGGCCCTGGCTGATCTGGTGCTCCAGCCGCGCCGCCAGCTGCCGGCGCAGCTCGACGAGGTTGTCGATCCGCGGCACCACCGGCTGCGGCACGCCGGCCTGCGGCAGCGGCACCGGCGCCGGCGCCGCCGGGTCGCCCTGCAGCGCCAGCTGCATCGACGCCACCATCTTGCTCATCTTCTGCGCGTCGACCGTCGAGATCGCGTACATCGTCGTGAAGAACGCGAACAGCAGGGTGATGAAGTCGGCGTAGGACACGAGCCAGCGCTCGTGGCTGACGTGCGGCTGCGATCGATGGCGGCGTCGGCGGGCCATCGGACGGCTACGCGGCGCGGCCGGACAGGCCGGAGCGCGGCTGCGGCCCATCGAGGCCGAGCAGCCCGCGCAGCTTCTGATCGATCAGCCGCGGGTTGAGCCCTTCCTGGATGGCCATGACGCCTTCGAGCACGGCCTCGCGGCGGCGCGCGTTGCGCTGGGCGCGGGCGCGGAACCGGCTGCCGATGGGCAGGAAGATCAGGTTGGCGGAGCCGACGCCGTAGATGGTGGCGACGAACGCGACGGCGATGCCCGAGCCGAGGTTGCTCGGATCGGCGAGGTTCTCCATCACGTGGATCAGTCCGAGGACGGCGCCCAGGATGCCGACCGTCGGCGCGTAGCCGCCGGCCGCCTCGAACACGCGCGCCGGAATTTCCTCCATCTCCTCGCGGGTGTCGATCTCGTCCTCGAGCATCGCGCGCAGCGTCGTCGAGGCGGTGCCGTCGATGGCCAGCGCCAGCGCGCGCTTCAGGAACGGGTCGGACATGCGGTCGGCGTCGTCCTCGAGGGCCAGCAGGCCTTCCTTCCGCGCCCGCACCGCGAACCGCCCGATGATCGCGACGGTGCCGTCGGCCGGCGGCGCGTCGTCGACGACCAGGTGCCGCAGGCTGCTGACCGCCGTCCGCAGGTCGCGCAGCGGAAAGCTGAGGAGCACGGCGCCGAGCGTGCCGCCGAAGACGATGACCGCGGCCGCGCCCTGCAGCAGCGATCGCATCCGGCCGCCCTCGAGGCCGTGTCCGCCGAGGACCAGCCCGACGCCGACCACCGCGCCGATCAGGATCGCGACGTCGACGCGACGGCGTCCATCCGCGCCTCGATTCACGCGCCCATCTCCCGGCTGTTGGCGAGACGCAGCGGCCCCTGCGCGGCGAGCGTCCGCCGGAACTGGCGGCTGCGCTCGACGAGCTCGTCGGGCGTCTCACGCACCAGCAGCTTCTCGCCGTTCATCATCGAGATCATCGTGTCGGGATGGGTGTCGATCCAGGCGATCTGATCGTCGTTGACGATCAGCGTCGACCCGTCCAGACGGGTCACCGGGATCATGCGACGCCGGCCCACCCCGCGGAGCGATCGGCCAGCGCGATGACCTGGCCGAGCGGCAGGAGCGCGTCGCCGGCCTGGTCGACCAGGCTGCGCACGAACTGGAGATCCTGGCGGGTGTCGACGGTGAGCCGCAGCGACGGACGGCGCAGCTCGAACGGCGCCGGCGTGCCGCACACCGCGAAGCGATCGGCCGACTGGCGGATGAACGGCGTGACGTGCTCGCGCTCGTAGGGCGTCGAGGCCAGCGCGCCGGCCTCGCGCAGCACCTCGACGCGCATCGCCTCGACGGCCGCGCCGATCGGCAGGCCTTCCTCGACGGCGTAGTCGGCCCCCGCGTCGAGCAGCCGCAGCAGCCGCGCCGGGCCGTCGAAGTCGACGAACGGGTTGTCGGCGGTGGCGCGGATCACATAGGGGCCGGTCCAGCCGTCCAGCGCGCCGACGAAGCGGCCGAGCACGTCGTCGATCGGGCCGCGGACCACGGCGACGCCGGCGGCGTCCGCTTCGGCGACGACGGCTTCGTCCTCGGGCCGCGTCGTGGTGGCCACCAGGACTTCACCGACGCGCGCGGCGACGAGACGCTCGATGCACTGCGCCAGCAGCGATCGATCGCCGAGCGGCGCCAGCACCTTGCCGGGCAGGCGGCTCGATCCCATGCGGGCCTGGAGGATGATCAGGGCGTCGTGGCGGGTAACGGCGGACGGACGGGCACCTCTGGACGGGCTGATCATGGCTTCCCCTTTCCCGCCTCAGTATGCACACAGCGTTCCAGTACCAGTTGGGCCGGCTCGAGGAACAGCGAGGCCTCGAAACTCGACATCCACAGATCGCCCCGGAAGCTGCCGATGGCGGGCGTCACGGGCCGTCCGAGGGCCAGATCCACGAGCTTTGCCGGGAAGTCGGCACCGGCCGCGATGGTCAGCGGGATGCCGCCCGAGAAGCGCGGGTTGATCTCGAAGACCTTGGGCGAACCGTCGACCATCCGACACTGGATGTTCACCGGGCCGGCAAACCTGAAGACATCCGCGCACGCCAGCGCCAGGTCGATCAACCGCGCGTCCTGGACCGTCCGGCCGCGGTCGATGACGCCGGCCCTGATCACCACCCGCTCGCGCGGCACCACGGACAGCGGCCGGCCGTCGAAGTCGCAGAGCAGGTCCAGCGTGAATTCCGGCCCGTCGAGGAACTCCTGGACCACCGGCGCCGAGACATAGCGGAGGAAGAACGCCAGTTCGACCGCGTCGCGGGCCGGGAACGCCTGCACGCTGCCGCGCCCCGAGCGTGGCTTGACGAACAGCGGGAAGGCCGGCGCCACCGGCAATTCCTGCGGCAGCCACGTCGCCGCCGCCGCGACGCCCGCGGCCGCGAGCCGGCGGCACGTCTCCCACTTGTCGGTGCAGGCCAGCGCGGTGTCCAGCGGCGAGGCGGCGACGCGCGTGCCGATCGCGTCGAACTGATCGCGCACCGCGGCGAAGCGCGGGATCTCGTCGTCGATGGTCGGCACCACGAGCCCGATCTGGTGGCGCACGCAGATGGCGCGGACCGCGTCGAAATAGCCGGGATCGTCGGAATACGGGACCTCGAAGGCGCGATCGGCGATGTGCACCGCGGGCGAGGCCGGGTTCACGTCGCAGACCGTGACCTCGCCGGTCAGGCCCGGCCGGTGCAGCGCCTGCTGGAAGCCGCGGACCAGGCCGACGCGGCGCGACGCCGCCGTGATCAGGACGTTGAGCCGCATCAGGCGGGCCTCTCGACCGGGCCGCCGGCATCGTCGACGGCGTCACCGAGATCCTCGGCCTGGAACGGATCGAATGCGGCGATCGGACGGGTCGTCCGCAGCCCGATCAGCTCGCGCCAGCGGCTCGCCGGCAAGCCGCGTTCGGGCCGGAGCGCGATGACGTCGGCCTCCGTGATCACCGCGCCGGGCGCGAGATCGCGGGCCGCGTACAACGCGCGGCGACTGCCCCGCCGGTTCGGCTGCTCCGCCGGCTGCGGGCTGCGCAGGCCTGAGCCCAGCCGCGCCCGCGTGTCGGCCGCGATCGCGACCAGGCGCGCCAGCGCCGCCGGGGACGACGACACCGCCGCGTCGATCACGGGATCGGACTCCGACGCCTTGACGTGCCGTTCGTAGAGGCTGGCGCCGAGCGCCACCGCCGCGGCGACGCCGGCGGCGTCCGCAGTGTGATCGGACAAGCCGACCGGCAGGCCGAAGACGTTCGCCAGCGTCGCGATCGCGGCGAGGTTCTGCTGATCGTCCGGCGTCGGATACGCCGACACGCAGTGCAGCAGGGCGAGGCTTCGGGCGCCGCCTTCGCGGGCGCACGTCACCGCCGCGGCGACCTCGTCGAGGCTCGACAACCCGGTCGAGATCACGAGCGGCTTGCCGGTGGCCGCGGCACGTGTGATCAGCCGGTGATGGGTGATGTCGCCGCTGGCGATCTTCAAGGCGTCGCAGTCGAGCGCGACGAGCATGTCGACGGCGGCCTCGTCGAACGGGCTCGACAACCAGGCCAGGCCGTGCTCGCGGGCGCGCGCGGCGACGGCGCGGTGCGCCGCCTCGTCCAGCTCGTAGCGCGCGAAGACATCGCGCAGCGACGGCGCGTCGACGTGCGCCAGCGTGGCGCCGTGGCTCGCGCGGTCAGGCGCCACCAGCGTGTCCGCCCGCAGCGACTGCAGCTTCACCGCGGACGCACCGGCGGCGGCCGCGGCATCGACGAGCGCCAGCGCGCGCGCCGGATCGCCGTCGTGGTTGAGGCCGATCTCCGCGACGACGAACAGCGGCGCCGCACCGCCGACGGCATGAGTCCCGATCCGCATCGTGGTGCCCGTCGTCCCTCTCACAGTCTCCTCATCGCGTCTTCACGAGGTCCGTGCCCGCTGCCGTGTGCTCGCGGCCGACCGCAGCGCCGCGATGGCCCGCGCCACCCGCGCCGCGCCCTGCCCGTCGATCGCCAGCCGTCCGCGGCGTGACAATTCGCCGCGCCGGACCGGATCGGCCAGCAGGTCGAGCGCCGCGACCGCCGCGGCCCGGCCCCACGCCGCCCTGCCGACCCCGGACGCGCCCCGGACACCGGCGGCGAGACCGGCCCGCACGAAGCGCCGGACCGTCGTCGTCTGGCCCGGCACGACGGGGACCGCGACCACCGGCGTGCCGAGCGCACACGCCTCGTAGAGCGTCGTTCCGCCCGCCACCACGGCGACCGTCGCCTGCGCCAGCGCGGCGCGAAACCGCTGCGGCGCCACCACCTCGACGCCCGCGGGCACTCCGGCCGATGCGGCACCGCCCGACGAATCCAGCCCAAGGCTGAGCAAGACGCGTGCCCGACTCAGCCCCGGAACCCGATCCAGTGCCGCGCGCAGATTTCCCGCGATACTCCGCCCGGCGCGGGCCTGCTGCCCGCCGCCCAGACCGACCAGGATCGTGCATGGCTCCGACGGGACGCGCGCCCGCGACCGCGGCCGCACCGACGCGGGAAGCCCCAGCACCGCGTAGCCCGCTCCGAGCAGGCACGCGGCCGCGTCGACGCCGAGCCCCGCGACGCGACGCGCGTCCAGGCTGCCGTCGATGGCCAGATCGGACGCGAGCGGCGCGATGCCGACGTCGTGGAACGAGGCGACGGGCACGCCCGCGCGCCGTGCCGCACGCAGCCACGGCGCGGCGGCGGCGCGCGACGGATCGTCGATGATCAAGAGCGCGAGATCGCGATGCACGACCGCGCCGCGCGATGCCGGCAGCACCTCGGCGCCGAGGCGGCGCGCCGTCTCCCTCGCGGCGTCGGTGCCTCGGATCGACACCCGCGGCGGGACGCCAAGCGCGCCGGCGAGATGGATGGCGCGGACCAGGTGTCCGAAGCCGATGCGCGGGCTGGCGGCGACTCGGAACGCGACCGCGGTGGCGGCCCGGGCGTGCCGCTCGCGCCGATGCGCCGCCGCAGCCCCAGGCCGTGCCGCCGCGCTCACTTCACCAGTTCGCGCAGCACGGTGATGACGCGGTCGACGTCGGCTTCGTCGGTGCCGGCCGAGAGCGGCAGCGACAGCGTGCGATCGGACACGAACTCGGCGTTGGGGAACATGCCGCGGCGATAGCCGAACCGCTCGGCGTAGTAGCGGTGCAGGTGCACCGCCTTGAAGTGCACGCTGGTCGCGATGCCGCGCTCGCGCAGCGCCACCGCCAGATCGTCGCGGGTCCAGCCGCACAGGCCCTGATCGACGAGCACGGTATAGAGGTGGTGCGCGTGGGTCGGCTCCGGCTCGCCCACGTCGCGGCGCGAGACCGGCGCCGGGCGCGTCAACGGCAGGTCGGCGAGAGCCTCGTCGTATCGCCGCCACAGGACGCGGCGATGGGCCTGCATCGCCTCGATGCGGGCCAGCTGCTGCAGGCCGATCGCCGCCTGCAGGTCCATCATGTTGTACTTGAAGCCCGCCGCCACGACCTCGTACTGCGCGGCGCCGCGCCCGGCGTAGCGCGCCCACGCGTCGCGGCTCATGCCGTGCAGCGCCAGGACCCGGATCCGCTCGGCCCAGTCGGCGCGATCGGTCGTGATCATGCCGCCTTCGCCGGTGGTGATGTTCTTGACGGCGTGGAAGCTGAACGCGGTGAGATCGGCGGCCGCGCCGATGCGCCGCGATCCGGCGGCGGCGCCGAACGCGTGCGCCGCATCGTCGATCATCGTCAGGCCGTGCCGCGCGGCGATGCCGCCGAGGCGGACCAGCGGCGCCGGGCGTCCCGCGAAGTGCACCGGCAGCAGCGCCGCCGTGCGCGGCGTCACCGCGGCCTCCGCTGCGGCGGGATCGAGATTCAGCGTGGTGAGGTCGATGTCGGCCAGCACCGGTGTGCCGCCGGCGTGGATGATGGCGTTGATGGTCGCGCAGAACGTGTAGGGCGTGGTGACGACTTCGCGGCCGGCTTCGACGCCGGCGGCGAGCAGCGAGAGGTGCAGGGCGGCGGTCCCGGAGTTGACGGCGACCGCATGCTGCGCGCCGGTGTAGGCGGCCACCGCGGCCTCGAACGCCTTGACCTTGGGGCCGGTCGTCAACCAGCCGGATTGCAGGACCTCGACCACGGCTCGCATCTCGTCATCGCCGATGTCCGGCGGCGCGAACGAGACGACGAGATCCGTGGCTGGTCTCAACACGCCTCCCCAAAAAGACGACGCGGGACCGGACCGCCGCGATCGCCGTCGCTGAGCACTGGCAGCGCGAACGCGCCGAGACTCTGACGGATCGCGGCGCGCACCGCGCCCACTCGTGCGGCCCCGCCAAGCCGGAACGCCGCCGCCATCGCGGCGCGATCGCGGGCGCCGGCGTGGGCTTCCCGCGCCGGACGCCCGAGCCCCGCCGGCCAGCTCAGGCTCCACAAACGGGCCGCCGCATCGGCGTCACCGGCCTCGAGGCCGGCGATACCGAGCGCCGTCTCGATCGCCGCGAGCGGTGCGGCAAGCATATCGCTCCGGACCTTGTGGCGGAAGTGGTGATGCGCGGCGGCCAGCATCGGACGCGACGCGGTGGCGAGCCAGGCCTCGAACGACGGGAGCAGCGCCGCCGCCAGATCGATCGGCGTGCGGCTGCCGTCGGCGCCGACCACGACGAGCAGCGGATCGGCCCATTCGAGGCGCACCGGCGCGTCGAGCCGCGGATCGCCGCCGACGCGGAAGAACGGCCAGCCCGCCCGCGCGTCGCGCCACTCGGTGGCGATCGCCGTCGAATCGGCCGGGGCGCCGATGATGGCGAGCAGCTGTCCTTCCGGCTCGAAGACCTGTACGCGATTGTTGCCGCGATCGGCGACGGCCACCAGCGCGATCCCTTCGACGCGGACGTCCTCGCCTTCGAAGCGCGGTGAGACGACGATCACGTGCGACGGCTGATCGAACTGGCCGGGGCCCTGGCCCGCTTCGCCGAACACTTCACACAGCTGGCCGCACGCGTCGATGACCGCGATCTGATCGGTCGCCGGACAGCACGCGAAGCTCCGGCCGTTGGGAACCGCCGGCACCGGCGCCGGACGCTGCGCGCGCCTCGCCGTGGTGGATGCCTCGGAGCCTGTCGTGACGTGAACCCGTGCCTGTGCCATCGCATTCATCCCCGTGTCGCGTTCGCTGGCGGCCTGCCGTCCGGCCGGTCGACAGCGTGTCGTCGCGGCGTCCTCGACCTGGCGGGTTTTGACGCGAAACTGCGCCGACCCGCCCAAAAACGCCCGGCCTGCACACGACTACAGCAAGACCGATGCCCGCACCCGCCGGGTCGGCCCGGGTCGATGGATTACAGAGATTGGGGATCGGGCGCGACCAAGGTCGGTCGCACGCACCACAGCTTTACCCGCGACGTAAGCGGGCTTTACCGCGAACGTAAACTCCCAACTTCCAACTCCCAACTCCCAAGAAGACCGTGCCGCTGGGCAGCGGGTCCGTTTGGGCGTTGGCGGTTGGAAGTTGGGAGTTGAAAATCGGGAGTCGGGCGCCTGACGCTACCGCAAGCTGTCGATCACCGCGTCGAAACGCGGCATCAGCGGCGCGACGTCGTACTCGAGGATGTCGGCGACGGTGATCCAGTCGCCGGCGCGCTGCGCGTCGAGCAGCGGCGTCAGCTGCGCGTCGAGGCCGCGCAGCAGCGGCATCGCCGGACCGTCGCGCGTCTGCAGCGTGTCGAGCGCCACCCCGCGCGCGGCGGCGGCGGCGGCGATCAGCTGCACCAGGTTGCCGATCGACTCGGCGAGCTGTCCGATGCCGCGCGCCGCGGCGTCCACCTGGGCGCCGCGCAGCACGGCGGCGAGCGCGCACGCCGACGCGGCCACGGCGGGCAGCGATCGGCTGGCCTCGTCGAGGACCTCGCCGAGCAGGTCGTTGGGCGGCAGCGTCTCGATCTCGACGATCAGCTCGCTGCCCAGCACCAGGCCGAGCACCGCATCGTCCCGGAAGCCGGGCTCATCGACCCCGTCGAAGCGCACGGCGGCGACGATCTCGCCCGACGGGGCGACGTGCCGATCGACGGCGTCGAGCAGCGGGCCCCAGCTGGGGGCCGGGGTGGCCGGGACGAAGGCGGTGCCATTCAGCAGGACGGTAGCCACGTATCTGATGCTCCAGGACTCGCGCCGGGCCGCTGCCGGCGCGCTTCGGTGTGCGAGGTGCGAAATCGCTGCCGGGCCATGGACGCGGCGCGGCCGGCGAAACTCCGCGAAATCCCGGCGCGAACGGCACTTGTGACCGGGCACGAGATGTCGATGGGCCGACAGGGCTGACCGGAACCGCGCCGGAACTGCACCCGCGTGCCCATCCCGTCCCAGCCGGGGATCGCACGCTAAAGCTCGCCCCTCCCCCGTCGATTACCTCCCTCGACTGGGGTGCGCGGACAGCCGCCCCGCCTACAGACGAAAAGGCCACCACGCAGGGACGCGCGGGGCACCTGGCAAGGACGCCGGGAACACGCATCACGGAGGATCATCACCATGGCTTCATTCTCAGTCGTCACCAACCTCGCTTCGGTCAACGCGCAGTCGAACCTGTTCTCGACCAACATCGGCCTCCGCCAGGCGCTGACGCGCGTGTCGAGCGGCTTCCGCATCAACTACTCGGGTGACGACGCGGCCGGCCTTGCCGTCGCCAACTCGTTCCGCTCGGAAGTGGCGGTCCTGAACCAGGGCGTCCGCAACGCCAACGACGGTCTGTCGAACCTGCAGATCAAGGACGGCGCGCTGGACAACATCTCGAAGCTGCTCGATCGTCTCTCGACGCTCGCCACCGCGGCGGCCTCGGGCCAGACGTCGGCCGCGTCGCGCACCACGCTGAACGCCGAGTTCACGGACGTCATCTCGGAAATCACGCGTGAGGCGACGGTCGCCGGCCTGACGTCGGCGGCGGGCTTCTCGGTGTTCGTCAGCAACAACGGCACCTCGGGCGTCGTGGCCGGCAACGTCGGCGCGGCGGACGCGACGGCGCTCTCCATCGCCGCGACGACCATCGCGACCCAGGCCAACGCGGCCACGGCGGTCACCACGGTGGCCAACGCGATCACGGCGCTCGGCGCGGTGCAGGGTCAGGTCGGTACGCTCGAGAACCGCCTGTCCTACGCCATCAACCTGGCGCAGTCGCAGATTGTCAACACCCGCGCGGCCGAGAGCCGCATCCGTGATGCCAACATCGCGGAGGAGTCGGCCAACCTGACCCGGTTCAACATCCTGAACCAGTCGGGTCTGGCGGCCCTGGCGCAGGCCAACCAGTCGACGTCGGCGGTCCTGTCGCTCCTGCGGTAATCCGGGTTCGTCTCGCCGGGACGGCCGCCCCCCGGGGGCCGTCCCGGCGCTCGTTTTCGCCCCCTCGCCGGCTCGCCCGCCCCCGCCATTTCCCGGTGGGGCGACGCGCATTCAAGTCTCCCCTCCGGCGTCCGATTACTCGGGCGAGGGATCCAGGCCGACGTTCATCTCGGCCGGTTCAAAGGAGCGCGTCATGAGCTCGCCAATCACGCTGAGCGGCTTCAACAACATCGATTTCAGCCAGGTCCTGAACGCCCTGATGGCCCAGGAGCGCATTCCGGTCACCCAGCTCACGACCCAGCAGACGGCGCTCAGCAACCAGAAGACGTTCTTCGCGACGTTCGCCTCGAAGCTGGCCGGCCTGGAAAGTGCCGTCGCCGGGCTGAACGGCGCGAATGCCTTCGACGGCCGCAGCGCGACCGTCTCCGATCCGACCGCGGCCACCGTCCA
>Ga0070671_100002711_pt1 | contig 13740 bp, 12 predicted proteins | sample KBSS73metaG_FD_65341 | JGI IMG/M metagenome (GOLD analysis project Ga0070671, IMG submission 65341) | Switchgrass rhizosphere microbial communities from Kellogg Biological Station, Michigan, USA - KBS S7-3 metaG | ecosystem: Host-associated > Plants > Roots > Rhizosphere > Soil ...
TCGACGGCGGCGCCGCCGAGGCCGCCGCCAAGGGCATCGGCGACCGGGCGCTCGGGGTGAGGGTCGACGTGGCCGACGAGCCGTCGGTGGCGGCGATGGTGGCGTCGACGCTCGAGCGCTTCGGCGGCGTCGACGTGCTCGTCAACAACGCCGGCCTCCACATGGGCAAGTACAACCTCACCTCGACGTTGCCCCTCGACGACTGGCGACGGTTGCTCGACGTGAACCTGCTCGGTGCCGTGCTGTGCGCCCGGCACTGCCACGAGCCGATGAAGGCGCGCGGCGGTGGCGTCATCCTCAACCAGTCGTCGAACTCGTCGTTCCTCGGCGTCGGTGCCTACAGCATCTCGAAGCTGGCGCTGAACGGGCTCACCCTGAGCCTCGCGCAGGAGCTCGGTCCCGACGGCATCCGCGTGCTCGGCATCGCGCCGGGAATGATCGGCTCGGACGCGGTGCTCGAGCGGCTCGAGGAGCACAACAAGCAGCTCGTGCTGGGCGGCCAGATCGTGAAGCGCTTCGGTGCCATCGACGACCTGCTCGCCATGGTCCTGCTGCTGTGCAGCGACCAGCCCTCGTTCATGACCGGTCAGACCGTCGTCGTCGACGGCGGCTTCGTCAAGCGGGTCTGACCCGGGTCACCACCACTAGATCGCCGAGTCGCCGATCTCACCCGTGCGGATGCGCATGACCGTGTCCAGGGCGTGGGACCAGATCTTGCCGTCGCCGATCTTGCCGGTCTTGGCGGCGGTGGCGATGAGGTCGACCACCTTGTCGACGTCGGTCGCCTCGCACAGGACCTCGATCTTGACCTTGGGGACGAACTCGATCTTGTACTCGGAGCCGCGGAAGGTCTCGGACTTGCCGCCCTGGCGGCCGTAGCCCTGCACCTCGCAGACGGTCAGGCCGAGCAGGCCGGCGCCGCGCAGGGCGTCCTTCACCTCCTCGAGCTTGAACGGCTTGACGATCGCGGTCACCAGGTGGGCCATGGAGCTCCTCGAAGGCGGGTGGTCATCGGGTCGGTGGTCACGAACCGTAAAGACTGGTGATGACGCCGACGTGTGGAGCGTGTGAGTGGTTTGTGTCAAGGATCTCACAGCCAGCTGAAGCCGAAGGGCGCCCCGTCGGGGCCTGACGTGGCAGGCTTCGCCCCGTGAAGAACGCGTTCTCGTTGGCGGGCATCCGAGTGGTCGACCTCACCGTCGACCGGGGCGAGCTGTGCGGTCGGTTGCTGGCCGACCTGGGTGCCGACGTCGTGAAGGTCGAGCCGCCGGACGGCTCACCGGCACGGTCGATCGCGCCGCTCCATGGCGGGGTGAGCCTGTTCTGGGCGTTGCGCAACGCCGGGAAGCGGGGCGTCGTCGCCGAGGGCCCGCGCCTCGAGGAGCTGCTCGCCCACAGCGACGTCGTCATCGTCTCCGACGATCCGACGGCCCCCGATCTCGCCGCCCGCCACCCGCACCTCGTGGTCACGTCGATCACGCCGTACGGGCTGACCGGCGCCTGGGCCGGCCGGGTCGCCACCGATGGGGTGCTGGCGGCCACGGCGACGATCGCGTGGAAGGCGGGCATCCCCGAGAAGGACCCGCTGTTCCCGCCGGCCTCGTTCGTCGACGACGGCACCAGCGTGACGTTCGCCTTCGCGACCTTGTGCGCGCTGTGGCAGGGCGGGGGCCAGCTGCTCGACTGCTCGGTCAACGAGGCGATGGCGAACATGGGCGACTGGGGCCTCCCCGGCGCGTCGGTGCGCAAGCTCGCCGGTGAGGAGTTCAAGGAGGTGCGCGCCGGCGCCGGCGCGATCTGGCCGTCGTTCCGGTGCAAGGACGGCTTCGTGCGCGTGGTGATCCTGGCGCCGCGCCAGTGGCACGCCATGCGAGCGTGGCTGGGCGAGCCCGAGTACCTGCAGGACCCGGCGCTCGACACGTTCCCCGGGCGGCTGGCGATCCAGGCCGCGGTGATCAACCCGTTGATCGAGGAGCTGTTCGCCGACAAGACCATGGACGACCTGTCGGCCGAGGCACAGCAGCGCGGCATCGTGTGCACGCCGCTCGCGCAGGTGCGCGACCTGCTGACGAACGAGCACTTCAAGGCGCGCGGCACCTTCACCGAGGTCGACCTCGGTGCCGGGGTGCAGGGGCCCATCCCGTCGGGCTTCCTCGAGGTCGACGGCGTGCGCGCCGGCCCGGACGCCGGTCCACCGGCGGTCGGGCAGCACACCGAGGAGGTCTTCGCGGACCTCGGCCCACGACGCACGGGCGCTCCCGCGACGGAGGCGCTGCCGCTCGTGGGCTTGCGCGTCGCCGACTTCGGGCACGGCGGCGTCGGCGTCGAGGCCGGACGCATGTTCGCGGAGTACGGCGCCGACGTGATCAAGGTCGAGAGCCGCAGCTACCCCGACTTCATCCGCATCCAGACGGGTGCCGAGATGTCGCCGTCGTTCGCATCGTCGTCGCGGTCGAAGCGGGCGCTCGGCGTCAACGCCAAGAAGCCCGAGGGCCACGATGTGCTGCTGCGGTTCATCGAGCGCTGCGACGTGGTCATCGAGAACAACTCGACGGGAGTGATGGACGAGCTCGGCCTCGGGTGGTCGACGTTGCACGGCGTGAACCCCGGGCTCGTGATGGTGTCGAGCCAGCTCATGGGGTCACGCGGTCCGTGGGCCGGCTTCCGCGGCTACGGGCCGAGCACGCGTGCCGCGGGTGGGATCGAGATGCTGTGGAGCTACGCCGACCAGGAGGAGCCGGCCGGCGGCCTGTCGATCTTCCCCGACCACCTGTGTGGGCGTCTGGGGGCGCTCGGCGCCATGGCCGCCTTGCTGGCGCGCCGACGGACGGGCCGCGGTTCGCACGTCGAGCTGGCGCAGGTGGAGGCGACGGTCGGGATCGTGGCCGAGCTGGTCACGAAGGAGGCGCTCGAGCCGGGCACCGTGCGCGCGGCCGGCAACCGGCGCGACCGGGGTGCCCCGTGGGGCCTGTTCCGCTGCGCCGGTGACGAGCAGTGGGTGGCGATCACCTGCCGCGACGACCACGACTGGAAGGCGTTGGTCGACGTGATGGGCTCGCCGGCGTGGGCGAGCGATTCTGGGTTGGCGACCGCCTCCGGCCGGCACGCGCGGGTCGACGACGTCGAGGCCGGGGTGCGGGCGTGGACGGCGACGTCGTCGCGCGAGCAGGTCGTCGCGCAGTGCCAGGCGGCAGGCGTGCCCGCGGGGGAGATGCTCACGCCGCTCGAGTCGATCACCAACGAGCAGTTCGTCTCGCGCGGCTACCCGGTCGAGGTCGAGCAGCCCGGATTGGTCGTCGATCGCTTCATCCTCGACGGTCCCGGCTTCTACGGCTCGAGCATGCCGCCGCCCGTGATCGCGCGCGCCCCCTTCGTCGGCGAGCACACGCGGGAGATCGCCACCGACCTCGTCGGGCTCTCCGCCGAGGAGACCGACCGCCTGATCGACGCCGTCGTCCTCGAGGTGACGCCGCCCCACCCCTGAACTTCTTTGTCGGATCTGCCCGGCTCAGCCGGGCAGATCCGACAAAGAACGGGGGGCTAGAACCGGATGCGCACCTTGTCGTAGGCGCGGGTGAAGGTGGCCGGGAGGATCTGCGGCTCGTCGGGGTCGACGAGCTCCCAGTCGGGGATGCGGCGCAGCAGCTCCTCGAACATGACGCGCAGCTCGAGGCGCGCCAGCGACGCGCCGAGGCAGAAGTGCGTGCCGAAGCCGAACGCCACGTGCCGGTTGTGCTGGCGGGTGACGTCGAGGCGGTCGGGGTCGGTGAAGACGCGCTCGTCGCGGTTCGCCGACCCGTAGAGCAGCAGCACCTCGTCGCCGGCGTGGAGCAGCTCGCCGTGCCGCTCGTGGTCGACGGTGACCGTGCGCCGCATGTTCACGATCGGCGACACCCAGCGGATCATCTCCTCGACGCCGGTCTCGGCGAGCACCTCCGGCCGCTGCTGCAACAGACGCCGTTGGTCGGGTTGGAGCGCCAGCTCGCGGATGATGGCGCCGATGACCGTGCGCGTGGTCTCGGCACCGCCGTCGAGCAGCAGGATCGTCTCGCTGAGGATCTCGGCGTCGGACCACCCCTGCGCCGCCCACACCGAGATCAGGTCGTCGGTCGGTTTGGCGCGGCGCTCGGCGATGATCGGCATCGTCGTCATCCCGAAGTCGGTGATCGGCTCGCTCATCTGCTCGGCCTGGCGCTCGAGGTACACGCCGTCCTTGGGCGTCTGCCCCGCCTGGAACATGGTCTTCTCGGACCACTCGCGCACCTTGGTCCACAGCTCGCGCGGGTAGCCGAGCAGATCACCGATGATGATCGCCGGGAGTGGTGACGCGAGCGATTCGACGGCGTCGCACTCGCCGAGCGGGAGCACCGCGTCGATGAGCTCGGTGACGACACCGCGCACGTGGTCCTCGTGCTCCTTCACGGCGCGAGGGGTGAAGCGACGGTTGACCAGCATCCGCTGCTCCTGGTGATGCGGGTCGTCCTGGTTGATCATCGACGTGTCGGCCCGTTGATCGGTCTTCGGGCGCGAGCCGTCGAGCGACGAGTAGCGCGTCGCGTCCTTCTCGATGGCGACGACGTCCTCGTAGCGCGAGATCGCCCAGATCCTCTGCACCGGATCCCAGTAGGCGGGTGCGTTGTCGCGGAGCCAGCGATAGTCGGCCCACGGGTCGACGTAGAACTCCGGATCGAGGACGTTCACCGTCTTGGTGGTCATGATCCAGGTGTAGCCGATCCGACCGTTTCGGTGCCGTCGAACGCCAGCGTGTCGGGACGGCAGCAGTAGCGCACCGGTGCGAGCGTCAGGCGGCCCACGGCGATCGACGAGGAGACGGCGTGGCGCGCGTCGAGCAACGGGCTGCCCCACGCGTTGGCGTCGAAGTGCTCGAGCATCGGGCGGGCACGCTCGGCGCGCGTCAGCTCCGGCGAGGCATCGAGCTGCACGAGGCGCACGCCGTTCGGGGTGTGCGCCAGGTTGAGCGTCGACGAGTAGCTGAGGTCGCCGGGATCGAGCGGCTCGGGGTCATGGCACCGCAGGCGGAGCGCACCCTCGACGTCGACGGTCGTCTCGTCGTAATGACGGGCGAGACCGACGTGTCGATCGGTCGCGCACCGGAAGCCCCAACCGGCCGCGAGCCCGGCGGCCGCGTCGGAGTTGTCGCACACGGCGCCGACGACGAAGCCACGCGGGCGCAGGCCGCTGCGGCACTGCACCCGCGCGTGCACCATCGCGAACGCGCCCCACGGGCTGGCGCCGCAGCGCCACGCCTGCAGCACCATCGTCGGGGGGTTCGTGGGATGCAGCGCGGGTGGCAGCACGGCTTGGCGGCTCGAGCCGGCGATCTCGAACATCGCCTGCACGAGCTCGACGTCGGTGAGCTCGACGGGTTCATCGAGCCAGCGGTGGATGGTCGGCGCGCCTCGCGCCAGGTCGTCGACGGACGCGGTGCCGGTCAGCATCAGGCGAACCGGGGCATGACGTCGCGAGCGAACAAGCGCATGCTCTCGAGCACCTGCTCCTGCGGCAGGGTCTCCATGGCGTTGACGAGGAAGTTGATGCCGTCGACGCCGACGGACCGCCACCGCTCGATCGCCGCCGCGACCAGGTCGGGGTCGCCGACCACGATGCCTTCGGGGATGCCGTAGCGAGCGCCGGGGCTGGACGGATCGATGCCGGTGCGCGGTGCCAGGTTCCCGAGCGACTGGTAGCCGCGGCTCGGGTACGCCTCGCGCGTCCAGAGCAGGTGGGAGTTGGCGAGCCCGAACAGACCGACCATCTGCATGCCGCGCGCGGCGGCTACGGCCGCGTCCTCGTGGCAGTAGAGGAAGTTGAGCGTGGTCACCTGGTCGTTCACCACCGAGCTCACCGGGTCGCACAGCTGGATGCGCCGGTGGTACTCCTTCGTGCGCCGCTCCTGCTCGGCGTAGCCGGCGGCGGCGACGCCCAGGCAGCCGATCCCGCGGTCCGCGGCGTCGAGCTCGGTGCCGGGGCTGGTGACGGTGACCCACAGCGGCGGGTGCGGGTCCTGCAGCGGCTTGGGCAGCACGTTGCGCTCGGGCATCGAGAACGAGAAGCCGTCGTGCTCGACGAGCGCGTCCGCCCACAGCTTGGGCAGCACGCGCACGTACTCGTCCCACGTCTTCTTGGTGTGGTCGGGATCGACGTCGAAGCCGCCGAGCTCGGTCCACGTCGACGAGCGGGCCGTGCCGAGCTCGAGCCGGCCGCCCGAGATGATGTCGAGCACGGCGGCGCGCTCGGCCACGCGGATCGGGTGGTTCATCTCCGGCACGCACACGACGGCGCCGTGGCCGACGCGGATGCGCGTCGTCTGCCCGGCGATGGCGGCGAGCACGACCTCGGGCGCCGAGCAGTGCGAGTACTCCTCGAGGAAGTGGTGCTCGACCGCCCACACCCAGTCGAAGCCGAGCTCGTCGGCGAGCCGGGCCTGTTCGAGGGCGTTGTCGTACACCTGCCGCTCGATCGCCCGCGTGAACGGGCGGGGCGTGCTCATCTCGAAGAAGATCCCGAACTTCATGGCCCCCCTTGAAGCCGCGTGGGAGCGTACGGTGCGGGCTGGTGGCGCGCTCGGGGGGAGGACGATGAGCATGCACGACGTCGAGGACCCGTCGTACCCGCAGGTCGTCACCGTGGGCTGCGTGAACTTCGCATCGGTGCTCCACGACAAGCCCGCCACGGTGGCGAAGATGGAGGGCTTCGTGCGTGACGCCGCCCGCCAGGGCTGCGACCTCGTGGTCTTCCCCGAGCTGGCGCTGACGGGTTGGCTCCCCGGCGAGCCCGAGCTCGTGCCCGGCCCTTCGACCGACGCCCTGGCCGCGGTGGCCGCCGAGCTCGGGGTCCACGTGATCTTCGGCCTGGAGGAGCAGGACCCCGACGCGCCCGACCGCGTCTACAACGCCTCGGTCGTGATCGCGCCCGACGGCATCCTCGGCACCTACCGGAAGATCCACCTCGGCATCCCGCTCGAGTCGCGCTTCACGCCGGGCGACGCGCTTCCCGTGTGGCAGACGCGCCTCGGTCCGATCGGCGTGCTCATCTGCTACGACTTCTGGTCGAACCCCGAGCTGGCCCGCATCCTTGCCCTCAAGGGCGCCCGGTTGCTCGTGAACACCACCGGCAGCAAGGTGGCGCCGGCGAAGCGCGACTACATCGTCAACACGACCGTCGTGCGCGCCCAGGAGAACCTCGTCTACGCGGCGAGCGCCAACCGCGTCGACGACCACGACGGTGGCGAGCCGTACGCCGGTCACAGCTGCATCGCGGGGCCGGCGTTCCCGGCGTTCAACAAGGTCTACGCCGAAGCGGGCAGTGGCGAGGAGCTGGTGGTCGCGTCGCTCAACTTCGCGCAGCTGGCGCGGTGGTACGACGTGTTCCCGTGGCGCGAGTGGCGCCTCGGCGCCCAGGGCTACGCGTCGGAGCTGATCGCCCGGGAGTTCAACGCCATCGCCGCCGACGTGAGCGCGAGCACGGTCGCGGTGCCGACGCCGATGCCGCCGACCACGTCGGTGAGGTAGTGGTAGTGGAGGCGCACGAGCGCCAGGCTCACGAAGCCGACAACGACGGTGAGCACCGGTAGGGCGCCGAGCGCGAGCGCGCCTCCGTGGCGGCGATAGAGGAGCACGAGCAGGACGACGACGACCGCGGTGATCCCCGTCGCGTGCCCGGACGGGAACGTGTTGACGCCGTTGGACAGCTGTCGGTGCACGAGTGGCTTCAACACCTGTTCGGTGATGATCTCGGCCACGAGCGGGCCGGCGACCGCGAGCACCATGCCGAAGCGGTCGCGCCACAGGAAGGCGAGCAGCGCCAGGGCGGCCGCCAGCACGGTCACGCCGACGGGCGAGCCCAGCCACACGAGCCGGTGCATGAAGTGCGGACCGTCGAGGCGCCCGAGGTGGTGGCGGTTCAGGCTGGCGGCGAGCCGCCGGGAGTTGACGACGCGGCTGCTCGCCCGGTCGAAGGGGAAGGGATGCGGGTGATCGCGGACCAACCACCCCAGGACGGCGACCGCGACGAAGAGCACGGCGGCGGCGATGCCGGCCGCGGCGGCGTCCGATCGGTGGTCGGCGGCAGTGTGGGGTGCGTCGGTGGCTACCAGGAGAGCATGCCACCGTCGATCCGCAGAACGGTCCCGGTCACGAACGACGACGCGTCGCTCGCCAGGTAGAGGGCCCCGGGCACCAGCTCGGTCGGATCGGCGATGCGGTTCTGCGGCGCGGCCGCGGTGGCGTTCCTGCGGTTGTCGTCCGACATCCAGCCGATCATGTCGGTCTCGAAGGTGCCCGGCGCGATGGCGTTCACCCGGATGCCCCGCGACGCCCACTCCTTGGCCAGGACCATGGTGGTGCCGAGGAGGGCGGACTTCGTCGTGCGGTAGAGGATCATCATCGGCCCGCCGTTCCACGCGCCGACGGAGATCACGTTGATGACCGATCCGCGGCCGCTCGCCTCGAGGTGGGGCAGCGCCTTCTGGGCCAGGAAGAACGGACCCTTCGAGTTGATGGCGTGGACGCGGTCCCACTCGTCGACCGTCACCTGATCGGACATCAGGATCGTGGAGTCGGCGGCGTTGTTCACGAGGATGTCGATGCCGCCGAACGCGTCGACGGCGGTGTTGACCACGCCGTCGAGCTGGTCCATGTCGGACATGTCGACGACCGCGGCGGTGGCCTCACCGCCGGCGGCGCGGATCTCCTCGACGACCGCGTCGTTGGCCTCCTTGGTGCGGCTGGCGACCACGACCTTGGCGCCTCGTTCACCGAAGCCCAGCGCCATGGCGCGTCCCAAGCCTCGGGAGCCGCCGGTGATGATGGCGACGCGTCCGGCGATGTCGAAGGGGTCGTTCGGCATGTGCGCCATCATGGACGGCACAATGGGTTGTATACGAATCCAGGGGGAGCCCAGATGAACGACGTCACGCCGGCCGAGGATCAGCTGCCGCTGATCATCTCCGTCGACGACCACGTGCTCGAACCGCGCGAGCTGTGGCAGCAGGAGCTGCCGGCGAGCGTCCGTGACCGGGGACCCAAGGTCTCGCGCGAGAAGGTGCGGCTCGAGTTCAAGGGCGGCCACTACGGGTTCGAGCGCAACGTCGAGGACGGCACCTGGTGCGATGTCTGGTTGTTCGACGACCTCGCCGTGCCCACCGGGTTCCTGCACGCGCCGGCGGGGGTGCCGCGCAACCAACAGCGCAACGTGCCGGCGACGTACGAGGACTTCCGGGCCGGCACCTACGACCAGGCGGCGCGCCTGGCCGACATGACCGAGAACCACGTCGAAGCGGCCATCAACTTCCCGAACATCTTCCCGCGCTTCGCCGGTCAGGGGTTCGCCGAGCGGTCCGACAAGGACCTGTCCCTCCAGTGCCTGCGCATCTACAACGACTGGATGATCGACTCCTGGTGCGCCGGTGACGGCCGGGGCCGGTTGATCCCGCTCACACTGGTCCCGCTGTGGGACCCTGCGCTGGCGGCCGAGGAGGTGCGGCGCTGCGCGGCCAAGGGCAGCTACGCGATCGCGTTCAGCGAGAATCCCTTCCGGCTCGGGCTGCCGTCGCTGTACACGGGCCAGTGGGACGTGCTGTTCGCGGCGTGCGAGGAGACGAGCACCGTCATCTCGATGCACATCGGGTCGTCGTCGGCGATGCCCACCACGGCCGACGACGCGCCGCTCGCCACGTCGATGTCGCTGTACGCCCAGAACGCCCAGGGCTCGCTGTGCGACTGGGTGTTCTCGGGGACCCTCACCCGCTTCCCCGATCTGAAGATCAGCTACGCCGAGAGCCAGGTCGGCTGGATGCCGTTCCAGCTCGAGCGCATGGACAGCGTGTGGCGCGACGGCGTCGGCGGCGTCGAGTTCCCGGTGGCGCCGAGCGAGCAGGTGAAGGGCCACGTGTTCGGCTGCGTGTTCGACGATCTCATCGGCTTGAAGCTGCGCGACGAGGTCGGGCTCGAGCACATCCTGTTCGAGACCGACTACCCGCACTCCGACGGCACGTACCCACACTCACGCAAGATCGCCCACAGCCTCTTCGCGGCGGCGGGCATGAACGCCGAGGAGTGCCACGCCGTGCTGCGCGGCAACGCCATCGCCGCCTACGGGCTCGAGCGCTTCGGGGTGGCCCGATGATCGGGCTCCCGCCGCCGCCGGCGGTCGGGGACACCGCGCTCAAGCCCGGCACGTTCGGCGGGGTGGCGGTCGTGGTCACCGGTGGCGGCACCGGACTCGGCAAGGCGATCGCCTCGGAGTTCGCGCGGCTCGGTGCGTCGATCGTGATCACGAGCCGCAAGGACGACCACCTCGATGCCGGTCGGGAGGCGATGGAGGCGTTGGGGGCCAAGGTGCTCACGGTCACGTGCGACATCCGTGACGCCGACTCGATCGCCGCCATGTTCGACGCCGCGGAAGCGGCGTTCGGCCTCCCCGGTGTGCTCGTGAACAACGCGGCGGCCAACTTCCCGGTGCCGGCCGAGGACATGTCGCCGAACGCCTGGCGCACGGTGATCGACATCACGCTCAACGGCACGTTCTTCGTGACGCGCGAGTTCGGCCGGCGTCACCTCGCGGCCGAGACGCCCGGCTCGATCATCAACGTCGGCGCGTCGTACGCGTGGACCGGTGGTCCTGGCTTCGCCCACTCGGCGGCGGCCAAGGCGGGGATCAAGAACATGACCGAGACGCTGGCCGTCGAGTGGGGGCCGTACGGCATCCAGGTCAACGGGTTGGTGCCGGGCCTGTTCCCGCACGAGGACATGACCGCCGACATCCAAGGCAGCCTGGCGCGCACCTCCGACAAGGACGTGTGCCAGCCCGCGCTGCGCGTCGGGCAACGTCAGGAGCTCGGGTGGGCGGCCACGTTCCTGGCGTCGCCGTACGCCCGGTTCATCTCCGGCCACACGATGGTCGTCGACGGCGCCAACTGGCAGCGTCGCCTGCTCACGAACCCGCCGGTGGTCACCGTGCGGGACCAGATGGGAAAGGGACCGTTCGAACCGTGACCACCTTCTGGGGTCTGACGTGCGAAGCCGCCGAGCGGTGGCCTGATCGCGTCATCCTCGCCGACGACTACGGCCGCACGCTGACCACCACCGAGCTGCGCGACGCGGCCGAGGTCGTGGCCGCCGCCTTGGACGTGCAACCCGGTGACGTGGTGTCGTGGCAGCTGCCGACGACGCTCGAGGCGCCGGTGCTGATGCTGGCCCTGTCGCGCCTCGGCGTCGTGCAGAACCCGGTCATCACGTTCCTGCGCCATCGCGAGGTGCGCTCGATCACGACGCAGCTCGACACCACGCTGTTCGTCACGCCGGAGACCTGGCGCGGGTTCGCCCACGGCGACATGGCGCGCGAGATGGGCTGTCGCGTCCTTGCCCTCGACTTCGAGGGTGAGCCGGGTCCGGCGTTGCGGCTGCCGATGGGGGATCCGTCGACGTTGCCGCCGGCGCCGACCGAACCCGGCCGATGGGTCTACTTCTCGTCGGGCACGACGGCCGATCCGAAGGGTGCCCGCCACACCGACGAGACGCTGATCTCGTCGTCGGGGGGCATGACCGACCTCATGGGCTTCAACGGCGACGACGTGTACCCGATCGCGTGGCCGTTCCCGCACATCGGTGGGTCGACGATGCTGTCGACCGCGCTGCGCGTCGGCTACGAGCTCGTGCTGTTCGACGCGTTCGATCCCGCGACCACGCCCGAGCGCATGGCCGCGTTCAAGCCGACGATCCTCGGCTCGGCGCAACCGTTCTTCCGCGCCTACCTCGATGCGCAGAAGCGCCACGGCGACGAGCAGCTGTTCCCGCACGTGCGCGCCTGTACGGCGGGCGGCGCGCCGACGCCGGCCGAGATCGTGCACGAGCTGGCCGACGCGTTCGGCATCACCGGCGTCGCCCAGTCGTGGGGGCTCACCGAGTTCCCGATCGCCACGTCGGCCACGCCGGACGACCCGCCCGAGGTGCTCGCCAACACCGTCGGTCGCCCCTCACCCGGAGTCGAGGTGCGCGTCGTCGACGGCGAGCTGCGGCTCAAGGGCCCGCAGTGCTGCCGCGGCTACCTCGACCCGGCGCTCGACGCGGCGGGGTTCGACGAGGAGGGCTGGTTCCGCACGGGCGACCTCGGCGAGGTGCGACCGGACGGCAACGTCGTCATCACCGGGCGGTTGAAGGACGTCATCATCCGCAACGCCGAGAACATCTCGGCGCTCGAGATCGAGGATGTGCTGCTGCGCCACCCCGGGGTGGCCGACGTCGCCGTGATCGGCATCCCTGATCCCCGCACCGGTGAGCGCGTCGTCGCCATCATCGCCCCGCGCGACGGCGCCACGTTCGACGTGCCGACGGTCGCCGAGCACTGCCAGGCGAACGGTCTCGCCAAGCACAAGTGCCCCGAGCAGGTCGAGCTCGTCGCCGCCATCGAGCGCAACGCGATGGGCAAGATCCTGAAGCAGCAGCTCCGGGAGTCGCTCCTGAAGGGTTAGCCGGACACGCCGAGCTGGTCGGCGAACGTCGGGTCGACGTACTCCTCGATCCGCGTGATCTTGCCGTCGGCGATGCGCAGGAACAGGCAGTTGCGGCCGGCGAGCTCGTTGCCGTTCGCCTTCACGGTGCCGCGCAGCACCACGCGCAAGGCCACCCCACCGGGGATCGCGAGCTGCTCCTCGACGTCGAGCTTCAGCCCGTCGACCATGGCGCGCAGGATGGCGAGGCTGGCGAAGCCCTCGGCCGAGTCCATGTCGAGGTTGTCGTGGTTGTGCCACGTGAGGGCACCGGGCGCGAGGTGGGGGAGGATCGGCCCCGCATCCCCGGCCTCGAACGCCTCGACGAGTCCCTGCACGATCGCGTCCGCTGTCATGTCAGCCCCAATGCCCTCGCCGAGTTGTCGTGGATGCGGCCACCTTGCCACACGGCCCGCCGAGCGAGCGTTCTTTGTCGCGTTGTGGTCGCCCAGAGACCACAACGCGACAAAGAACGGCGCGACCGCCCGTTGACCACGTCCGAGTCGGATCGGACGACACGCCCATCGGCTCGGCTCGTGCTCGTAACCACTCGTCGACACGTGCAGGCCGACGGGCACCTTGGCCTCGGCGATGCGCGCCCACACCGGGTCGAACGTCGGATGGCCCGGGGAGCGTCCCGCATGCGGGCCGGTGCGCACGAGCACCATGCGCGCGCCGGCCGAGAGCACGCGGTCGACCTCGGTCACCGCCGCGTCCACGTCGAGCAGGGAGATGCACGGCGGCGCGAACAACCGGCCCTCGTGCGCGTAGCCCCAGTCGTCTTCGATCCAGCGGTTGTAGGCGCGCATCGTCGCCGCCGCGAGCGCGGGGTCGTCCTCCATCTCGGAGTCCCACCCGAGGCCGGAGGTCGGCAGCATCACCGCGGCGTCGCTTTGGGTCGGTCTTGGTTGGCGCCGGGCGTCGTCGAGCGCCTTGGTGGCCTACGCCACGATGTGAAACGGATCGGCGCGCGTTCGGGCACCGATCAGAGCTAGGAAGCAAGGGGTGCACCCGCGGATGGGACGGTTACCGACCCGCAGACACGTCAGAAGCCCTTGATTTCATTGGGTTTTCGGTTGTTCCGTGGATCGAACATGTGTACGATTGGGACATGGCGGTCATGTCGGACGAACTGCGCGAAGCGGTCGCTGACCATGAGCGCCGCGCGGCGCGATTGGCGGCGATGGTCGCCGAGTTCGACGCCGAACAACGGTGGGACGACGACGCGGCGA
>Ga0070671_100002712_pt1 | contig 13740 bp, 11 predicted proteins | sample KBSS73metaG_FD_65341 | JGI IMG/M metagenome (GOLD analysis project Ga0070671, IMG submission 65341) | Switchgrass rhizosphere microbial communities from Kellogg Biological Station, Michigan, USA - KBS S7-3 metaG | ecosystem: Host-associated > Plants > Roots > Rhizosphere > Soil ...
GTCAAGGCCACCGACCCGCTCTACATCCTCTACACCTCCGGCACCACCGGGAAGCCGAAGGGCGTGGTGCGCGACGGCGGCGGCTACGCGGTGGCGCTGCACTGGTCGATGCCCAACGTCTACGCCGTCGGCGCCGGGGAGACGATCTTCACCGGTTCCGACGTCGGCTGGGTCGTCGGCCACTCCTACATCGTCTACGCGCCGCTGCTGGCCGGGGCCACCACGGTGCTCTACGAGGGCAAGCCGGTCGGCACGCCGGACGCGGGCCAGTTCTGGCGGGTGGTCGCCGAGCACGGCGTCAAGAGCCTGTTCACCGCGCCCACGGCGTTCCGGGCGATCAAGAAGGAGGACCCGGACGGCGAGTACGCCGCCAAGTACGACCTCTCCTCGCTCGAGTACCTCTACCTCGCGGGCGAGCGGCTCGACCCGGAGACCTACCACTGGGCGTCCGAGCTGCTGGGCATCCCGGTGATCGACCACTGGTGGCAGACCGAGACCGGGTGGCCCATCGTCGCCAACCCGGCGGGCATCGAGCTGCTGCCGATCAAGCCCGGCTCCCCGACCAAGCCGTTGCCGGGCTGGGACGTCCAGATCCTCGACGCGAACGGCAGGCGACTCCCGGCGGGGGAGGACGGCGCGATCGTGGTCAAGCTGCCGCTGCCACCCGGTGCGTTCCCGACGCTGTGGAACGACGACGAGCGTTTCGTCTCCTCCTACATGTCCGCGTTCGACGGCTACTACCTCACCGGGGACGGCGGCCGGATCGACGAGGACGGCTACGTGTTCGTCATGGGCCGCACCGACGACGTCATCAACGTCGCCGGGCACCGGCTGTCCACCGGCGGGATGGAGGAGGTCCTGGCCTCGCACCCGGCCGTCGCGGAGTGCGCCGTGATCGGGGTGGCGGACCAGATGAAGGGGCAGGTGCCGCGCGGGTTCGTCGTGCTCAAGGCGGGTGCGGACCCCGATCCCGAGCAGCTGCGGGCCGAGCTGGTGGCGATGGTCCGAGACCAGGTGGGGGCGGTGGCGTCGCTCAAGGAGATCGCCGTCGTGCCTGCGCTACCGAAGACCCGCAGCGGGAAGATCCTGCGCAAGACCATGCGCGGGATCGCCGACGGCCACGACGAGCCGGTGCCCTCCACCATCGAGAGCACCGACGTCCTCGACGCACTGCGTCCGGTCCTGCGCAAGGAGTAGCGCCTCGTCAACTTCGATGAAGCCGGGTAATGCGGGGGAACCGCGCCCGATAGGTCAGGCACGGCCGCTCCACGACGGCGTGGCCGCGCCCGACCGATTGGACGTTCATGCCCTCGCGCACCCCGCTGGTCCGTGCCGCCGCACTGGCCGCCACACTCTCCGCCGCACTGCTCGTCGGACTGGCCTCGCCCGCGGTCGCGGCCATCCCGGGCGACAAGAACTGCGCGGACTTCGAGTACCGCGAGGACGCCCAGGAGTTCTTCGAGCAGGCCGGGCCGGGAGACCCCCACGAGCTCGACCGCGACGGTGACGGGCGGGTCTGCGAGGGTCGGCCGTCACGAGGCACCGCAACCCCGCCCACCACGACCACCCCTCCGCCCACCACCGAGCCGACCGAGGAACCCTCCGAGGACCCCGCGCCGCCCGTCGAGCACCACGACGAGGAGTCCGACGACTCCCCCGACGCCCCCTCGACGACCCCCACCCACGAGTCCGCGCCGATCCACCCCGCCTCCACCGGCGGCGACAGCGGCGGCGCCGAGCTCGCGGCCGTTGACCGGGACCGCGACTGCGCCGACTTCCCCACCCAGGCGGAGGCCCAGGCCGCGCTGATGAACGACCTCTCCGACCCCGAGCGCCTCGACGCGGACGACGACGGCATCGCCTGCGAGGACTCCTTCGGCACCGAGGGCAGGCAGGTCGCGGTGTTCCCGCTGGGCGGCGTGGCGACCGGGGGCTCCGGCCTCCGATGACGGCAGCACCACCGACAGCACCGCCCCCGACCGCACCGCCACCGACAGCACCGCGGCCGGCGGGCCCACGACCGACGGTCCAGGCGACCACGTCGACGGCACGACCCGCTCGCATGCTCGCCGCTGCGGTCCTGCTCACCGCCCTGGCGGCCTGCAGCACCCCCGCCGCACCCGCACCGCCCGCCTCCACCGCGGTCCCGGCCGCGGTCCCGGCCACGACCCAGGCGCCGGTCCAGGCGACCGGGCCGCTGGCCGCGTCGGAGCCGGTGGGTCTGGAGGTCCCGGCGATCGGGGTGCGCTCCGGCCCGCTCATGCGTCTCGGGATCGACCGCGCGGGTGCGCTGGAGGTCCCGCCGGACGCCGCGACCGTCGGATGGTTCGGTCTCGGCCCCACCCCCGGCGCGACCGGGCCCGCGGTCCTGGCCGCCCACGTGGACTATGCGGGTGTGCCCGGCGCCTTCACGAACCTGAGGACGATGACCGAGGGCGCCGAGATCCGGGTGCTCCGCGCGGACGGCACCACTGCGCTGTTCACCGCCTACCGGGTCGCGCAGTACGCGAAGGCGGCCTTCCCGACCGCCGAGGTCTACGGCGACACCACCGGGCCCGAGCTGCGGTTGATCACCTGCGGCGGCGCGTTCGACAGGGGCAGCGGGAACTACGAGGACAACGTCGTCGTGTACGCGCGGCTGAGCGGGACCACCTGAGAGCGTCACCCGTTCGTGTAACGCGGGATTCCGCCCGCCGATGAGGGAGCGACGGTTCCGCTCCCCCGGCCGTCGCTCCCCCGTCTCGAAAGGGACCGATGTTCCGCTCCCGTGCCCGGGTGGCCGCGCTGTCCGCGGCGGCCCTCGGCCTCGTCGTGGTCGCCTGCCTGGCGGCGGCCGCGGTCGCCCTCGGATCACCGGCGGCGCCCGTGCTCGCGCGCACGATCCCGCCCGCCCAGCCGCAGTGGCTCGGCCCCGGCCTGCTCCCGGTGACCACCCCGCCCGCTCCCGCACCCTCGGCGTTGGCCGAGGCCGCCCGCGCCGCATTCGACGCAGGCCCCGCACCGGTCTGCGCCACCACGCGAGCCGTCGCCCCCGGCGCGGCCCCACTGCGGGCCACCTCCGTGACCAGCGGCGACTCCGGGCAAGGGTGTCCTCAGTCACGCGGAATCCCCACCGCGGGTCCACCATGGGGGCCATGAAGGTGAACGTGGACTTCGACCTCTGCGAGAGCAACGCCCTCTGCATGGCGGCCGCGCCCGAGGTGTTCGAGGTACGGGACGACGACTTCCTCTACATCCTCGACGAGACCCCGCCCGAGGCGCTGCGGTCGAAGGTCGAGGAAGCGGTCCGGGCCTGCCCGAAGGCCGCGATCACCCTGGAAGGCTAGGCGCTGGTTGCCGGGGTCACTCCCAACGACGAGGATCGACCGATGACGTCGGTCTGGCACACGCCGTTGACCCCTCTGCACCTGCTCCGCCGGTCCGCGGCGGTCTACCCGGACCACACCGCGATCGTCTACGGCGAGCGGCGGACGACCTACGCGGAGTTCGCCGCGGAGGCGACGCGGGTCGCGCACGGGCTGCGCGGGTCCGGGATCGAGCCCGGGGACCGGGTGGCCTACCTGCTGCCGAACGTGCCGGAGATGCTCGTCGCGCACTTCGCCGTCCCGCTGGCGGGGGCGGTGCTGGTCGCGATCAACACGCGCCTGTCCACCGAGGAGATCCGCTACATCCTCGACCACTCCGGGGCGAAGGTGCTGGTCGTCGACGGCGCGCTGCACGCGAGGGTGGCGCCGGTCGCGAGCGAGCTGAAGACCGTCGAGGAGATCATCACCGTCGTGGACCCCGCCGAGCCGGGCGACGGCGTCGGCTCCGGCGTGCGCTACGACGACCTGCTGGCGCGCGGCGCCGACACCCCGATCCCGTGGGAGGTCGAGGACGAGGAGTCCACGATCTCGATCAACTACACCTCCGGGACCACCGGCCGTCCCAAGGGTGTGCAGTACAGCCACCGCGGGGCGTACCTGAACTCCTTCGGCGAGATCGTGCACTCCGGGTTCACCCCGGAGAGCGTCTACCTGTGGACGCTGCCGATGTTCCACTGCAACGGCTGGTGCACCCCGTGGGCGGTCACCGGGATCGGCGCCACCCACGTCTGCCTGCGCGAGGTCCGCGGGGACCGGATCTGGGAGCAGATCGGCGAGCACGGCGTCACGCATCTCAACGGCGCCCCCACCGTCGTCACCACGATCATGCGGGCGGACGAGGCCCGGGAGCTGGAGTACCGGCTCGTCGTGACCACCGCGGGCGCGCCGCCCAGCCCCACCACGATCCTGCAGATGGAGCAGATGGGCTTTCGGATCGTGCACGTCTACGGGCTCACCGAGACCTACGGCCCGTACACGGTGAACCAGTACCAGCAGGCCTGGGCCGCCGAGGAGCCTGCGGAGCGCGCGCGGCTGCAGGCGCGGCAGGGCGTCGGGATGATCCAGACGGACTCGGTGCGAGTCGTCGACAAGGAGATGCACGACGTCCCGGCGGACGGCGAGACCATGGGCGAGGTGGTCATGCGCGGCAACAACGTCATGACCGGCTACTACGACGACCCCGCCGCCACCGAGAAGGCCTTCGAGGGCGGCTGGTTCCACTCCGGCGACCTGGGCGTGGTGCACCCGGACGGGTACGTCGAGCTGCGGGATCGCGCCAAGGACATCGTGATCTCCGGCGGCGAGAACATCTCGACGATCGAGGTCGAGCAGGCCGTCGTCTCCCACCCCGCGGTGCTCGAGGCCGCCGTGGTCGGGGTCCCCGACGACGAGTGGGGCGAGCGCCCCAAGGCCTTCGTCGTGCTGGTCCCCGGCGGTGAGGCCACGCCTGCGGAGCTGATCGACCACGTGAAGTCGACGATCGCCCGGTACAAGGCGCCCCGCGACGTCGAGATCGTCGACGCGCTGCCCAAGACGAGCACCGGCAAGATCCAGAAGTTCGAGCTGCGCAACCGGACCTGAGTGGCGGTCATCGCCGTCCGGGAGGGCGTCCCATCGGTTAGCGTCGCTCAGTGTGAGTGCTGAGCAGAGCGCGTTCCGGGTGGGCGCCGGATCGGTGGCGGTCACCACCGCGACCGTGCTGCCGGTGTTCCTGCTCGGCGCGATGGCGGTGCAGGTCGGCGGCGAGCTCGGGTTCGATCCGGCCGCGCTGGGTCTGGTGGTGGCGCTCTACTTCGGGGTGTCGGCGCTGGTGTCGCTGCCCGTCGGCAGGCTCGTCGAGCGGTGGGGGTCGGCGCGGACCAGTCGGGTCGCTGTGGTCGGCGCGGCGGCGTTCCTGCTGCTCACGGCCGTCGCGGCGCGGAGCTACGGCTCGCTGGTGGCGATCCTGCTGTGCGGCGCGTGGTGCAACGTCATGGGCCAGCTGTCGTCGAACCTCACCCTGGCGCGGTCCATGCCGCCCGGACGGATGGGGCTGTCGTTCGGCGTCAAGCAGGCCTCCGTGCCGCTCGCGACCCTGCTCGCGGGGATCTCGGTGCCCGGCGTCGCGCTGACGGTCGGCTGGCGGTGGGCCTACGTGATCGCCGCGGGGCTGGCGCTGTGCGCGCTGGCCGCCGCGCCACGGGGGTCGGCCCCCACCGCGCGGGACCGCACCTCCGCGCGGGACCGCGCGACGGCCGCGCTCGCCGTGATCGCCGCCGCCGCGGGGCTCGGCGCCGCGAGCGCGACCGGGCTCGGCATCTTCCTGGTCGCCGCCGCGGTGGACCAGGGCGTCGATCCCGGGCTCGCCGGGCTGGTCCTCACCCTCGGCAGCGTGGTGGGTCTGGTCATGCGGATGCTGCACGGCTGGCTGGCGGACCGGCGCGGCGGCGCGCACGTCGCGTTCGTCGCGGCGTCGCTGCTGTCCGGGGCGATCGGGCTGGCCCTGCTCGCGGTGCCCGGCCCGGTCACGCTGGTCGTCGGGGTGGTCCTCGGGTTCGGGCTCGGCTGGTCCTGGCCCGGGTTGCTGCAGTTCGCGGTCGTCCGGCTCAACCCCGCCGCCCCCGCAGCGGCGACGGCGATCGTGCAGGTCGGCGTGTACGCGGGCGGGTTCCTCGGGCCGGTCGGGTTCGGGTTCCTCGCCACGCACGGCTCGTTCACGCTCGCCTGGTTGGTCTCGGCCGCCGCGATGGTGGTCGCGGGGATCGGGGTGCTGGTGGGCAGACGGATGCTCGTCGCCCACCGGAAGGCGCTGGTCAGCGTGTCCTGAGCCGGTCAGCCAGGGCGATCGCGTCCCGCGGGGCGTGCACCTTGACGTCGTTGTCGAAGTAGACGAACACGTCCAGGTCCCGGTCGAGCCAGCCGCGGATCCGCTCCGCCCAGGCGTCGAGCGCGTCGGGGGTGTAGCCGGAGACGTAGAGCTCCTCGGCGCCGTGCAGCCTGCAGTAGACGAAGTCGGCGGTCACGTCGGTCAGGAACGGCCACTTGCCCGCGGTGTCGGCCACGACCAGGCCGACGCCGTGCTCGCGGAGCAGGTCGAGGAACGCGGGATCGCGGAAGCTGTCGTGGCGGACCTCGATCGTGTGCCGCAGCGGCCGGTCCGCGGTGTCCGGCGGGGTCGCCTGCACCGGGTGCTCGATGCGCTCGTCGTGCTCCTTCGCCAGCTCGGCGGCCGCGGAGGTGCTGTGCGGCAGCAGCTCCAGGAACGCCCGCATCCGGTCCGGCCTGAACAGCATCCGCGGCGGGAGCTGCCAGAGGATCGGCCCCAGCTTCTCCCCGAGCGCCAGCGGGCCCGAGGCGAAGAAGTTCGCGACCGGCACGCGGACGTCCTTGAGCTGCTTCATGTGCGTGACGAACCGGGGCCCCTTGACCGAGAACAGGAACCCCTCGGGGGTCTCCGCCCGCCAGCTCGGCCAGGCCGTCTGGAACGAGTAGAACGAGCCGTTGATCTCGATCGACGACACCGCCCGGGACAGGTACTCCAGCTCCCGACGCTGCGCGAGCCCCGTCGGGTAGAACACCCCGCGCCAGGGCGGGTACCGCCATCCCGAGGTCCCCGTCCGCCAGGTCGCCATGCGCGCATTCTGCTCGGGTAACGCCGGGACCGCCGCCTTCGTCATCCGGGTGTGATACCGCGATGGATCGTCCCACTGGTGCTGGTCTCGGACCTCGCCCTGATCGCCGTGCTGTTCCTGGTGCTGGGCTGGCCCGCGGTGTTCTTCGCGGTGCCGGTGCTGGTCGCCTCGGTCATCGCGCTGCTGGTGCTGACCGCGACCACCCGGGCCGCGGGGAACCCGAGGGTCGGCCACGGCCGGGTGGGCGGCACCGCGCCTCCCCCCAGCTGGTCGGGCGGCGGCGACGCCTACCCGGACTGGACCGGCTCGGGTTCCTGGTCGGGGTCCGAGGGCACGTGGTCCGACGGCACGGGGTCCGGAGCGGACCCGACCTGCGGGTCCGGGTCCTGGGGCTCGGACTCCGGGACCTCGAGCTCGGACTCGGGCTCGGGCTGCTCGTCCGACTCGGGCTCGTCCTCGTCCTCGTCTTCGTCCGACTCGGGCTCCTCCTCGTCCTCGGGCTGACGGCGGCCCTACCCTCCGGGGCATGACCGGACCCGCCCAGCCCGACGACGGTTACCTGCGCGCCCTGGTCACCGCGACCGAACGGGCCGTCGCCGCGGCCGAACCCCTGAGCTCCGAGTTCGCGGGCGCCCCGGCGGACCTGCGGGACCCGGTGCGGGCGGCGGTCACCGAGCTGGGGGACGAGCTCGTCGCCCTGAGCCGGGACCTGCACGCCCACCCCGAGACGTCGTTCGAGGAGCACCGGTCCGTGGCCGCCGTGGCGGACCTCCTGCGGCGGCACGGGCACGAGCCCGAGGTGGGTGTCGGGTTGGCGACAGCGCTGCGCTGCACCACCGGGAACGACGGCCCGCACGTCGGGATCCTCGCCGAGTACGACGCCCTGCCCGGGATCGGGCACGGCTGCGGGCACAACGTCATCGCCGCGACGGCCGTCGGCGCGTTCCTCGGCCTCGCGGGCCGCGCTCCCGGCCGCGTCACGCTGTTCGGTACACCCGCCGAGGAGGGCGGCGGCGGCAAGGAGACCCTGGCCCGCCTGGGCGTGTTCGACGACGTCGACGCCGTCGTGATGCTGCATCCCTTCAGCCACGACGTGGCGATGCACCCCTTCCTCGGCCGCCGTCAGGTGGAGATGGTGTTCCACGGGGTCGCCGCCCACGCCTCGGCGCAGCCGTTCATGGGCCGCAACGCCCTCGACGCCGCGGTCTCGGCGTACACCGGCGTCGCGGCCCTGCGTCAGCACCTGCCGCCGAGCGACCGGCTGCACGGCACGTTCACCGACGGCGGCGCCCGGCCCAACGTCGTCCCGGACCGGGCGGCGCTGCTGTTCTACGTCCGCTCCATGGAGCCCGAGACGCTGCGCGACCTCGCCCACCGGGTGTCCGAGATCGCCCACGGCGCAGCACGCATGCACGGCTGCACCGTGGACCTGAGCTGGGACGACATGCCCGCCTACCTGCCGATCCGGCAGAACACGGCGTTGGCCGGGCGGTGGGCGGCGAACCAGGTCGAGCGCGGCCGCACCCCGCTCGCCCCGGGGATCGTCCCGGAGTTCCTCACCGGCTCCACCGATCTGGGCAACCTGTCCTACCGGCTCCCGGCCATCCACCCGATGCTCGCGATCGCCGGGCCGACCGCGGCACTGCACACCGTCGGGTTCGCGGAGGCGGCAGGCGGCGAGACCGGCGACCAGGGGGTCCGCGACGGCGCCGATGGGCTCGCCCTCACCGCCCTGGACTACCTCGCCGACGACGCCCTGCGGGCCGCCGTGGACGAGGAGTTCGCCACCCAGGGAGGGCCGATCGACGTGCCCGCGTTCTTCGCGTGAGGATGGGTCCATGACCGATCTCCCCCGCGCCACCCGCGCCCTGCTGGACTGGCCCGTCGACCACGTGGCGGCCGCGGTGGTCGGGAGGTCCGGGGAGGTCCTCGCGACGGCGGGCGACCTGGACCGGGAGTTCCGGCTGGCGTCGGTGACGAAGCTGCTCTCCGCCTACGCCGTGCTGATCGCGGTCGAGGAGGGCGCGATCGAGTGGGACGACCCGGCCGGGCCCGAGGGCTCCACGATCCGCCACCTCGCCGCGCACACCTCGGGCCTGGCGTTCGACTCCCCCGACATCCAGGCGAAGCCCGGCACCCGGCGGATCTACTCGAACTCCGGGTTCACCGTCCTCGGCGACGCCGTGGCCGAGGCCAGCGGGATCGCGTTCCCGGACTACCTGCGCGAGGCCGTCTGCACGCCGCTGGGACTCGAGGCGACCGAGCTGCGCGGACCGGCGGGGTCCGGCGGCTTCTCCACCGCCGCGGACATGGCCCGCTTCGCCGCCGAGCTGCAGGCCCCCACGCTGGTCGCGGCGGAGACCCTCGCCGAGGCCACCACCGTCGTGTTCCCCGGACTGAACGGGGTGCTGCCGGGCTACGGCTCCCAGCGGCCCAACGACTGGGGCGCCGGGTTCGAGGTCCGGGACGGCAAGTCCCCGCACTGGACCGGGACCACGAACTCGCCGCGGACCTTCGGGCACTTCGGCCAGTCCGGCACGTTCCTCTGGGTCGATCCCGAGCTCGGGGCGGCATGCGTCGTGCTCACGGACCGGAGGTTCGGGGACTGGGCGGTGCAGGCCTGGACCCCGTACAACGACGGGATCGTGGCAGCTCTCTAGAGAGTCTCGGCGAACCGGGAATCATCCGCCCGGGTCGTCCGTTGACCCAGGTGTCCGAGCCGGGCGACGCAGTGTCCCCGGGCCGCAATGGATAACCGCCGCCGCGGAATACCGTCAGGCTGGAGCCGCGGTGTGCAACTCGCCGCGAGGCGACCTGCGCTCGGCTCGGACACCAACTTCTCCTCAGGAGTACTCGCCCGGCGGCGGGATCGGCGTGATCACGTCGACCAGCACGCCGTCCGGCCCCTCGACGATGAAGTGCCGCTGCCCGAAGGCCTCGGAGCGCAGCGGCAGGACGACCCGCAGGCCCGTGAGCCGCTCGTACTCCGCGTCGACGTCCGTGACCTCGAGGTTCAGCAGCATCCCGCTGACCGGGCGACCGAAGCCCACGGGCACCGTCTCGTGCGCCGGGTCGAGGATCGCCAGCTCCCACTCGCCACTCTTGAGGCTGACGTACCAGTCCGCCTCGAACGTCGTCTCGAAGCCGAACCACTCGCGGTAGAAGGCCGCGGCCGCCGGCACGTCCGCGCTCATCAGGACTGGTCGCGCGCGCCACAGCCGGCGTCACGCGCGGGCCGCGGTGGCCTCGCCCGGCGCGGCTACTCGAGGAGGGCCTCGCGGCCGTCGGCCAGGGTCCGGCGGTCGCCGCCCTGCTCAACGGCGCGATGAACGAGGCTGCCCTGTGGATCGCGGCGGCCGACGACCCCGAGGCGGCGCTGGAGGAGGCGTGGGCCGGTCTCCGACGGATGCTCGCCGCGCAGAGCTGAGCGTCAGCGTTCTTCGATCATGTCCTGACCGCGCTGGTGCTCGGTGATGGGCTCGCCGCAGCGCCAGCAGTGGTCGGGCGAGTCCTCGGTGGGCATCGCCCCGCACTCCGGACACAGCCTCCCGAGCCAGCAGACCGGATCGCCCATCCAGCCATGAGACCCCCGGCCGGGGAACAAGTCCAGGGGTCTCACCGTTTCGCACGAGGCCCGCCGGGCGGCGGTCCGGGAACAAGTCCGGGGGTGCCGCCGTTGCATCAGGAGCCCGCCGGGCAAAGCCTTTGCCCCGACTTGGCAGACTTGCACCCACGATGACCTCCTCTCGATCCACCGGGGAAGACGTGCGCGCCGGAGACCCCGGTCCCCGTACGGACTCCCCCTCCCAGTCCGGTGCTCCCACCACAGCGACCGGACCCGCCGCGCACGAGCCCGCAGCCGAACCCACCGGCAGCGCCGCGCGCGGCGACGGGAGCCGCAGCCGTCGACCCCGCCGGCGCGGCTCCCGGGGCCGGAGCGCACCCGCTCAGCGGGGCAACGCGCCCGGCCCCACCAGCGACCTCCAGACCGTCGCGGACCCGGAGGACAGCCCCCGGCCGCGGGGCCGCAGGCCCGCCCGCCCGGCCCGCGACACCCCCGAGGCCCGAGCCGCCGCCGAGCGCAGGCTCGAACGCCGCCGCGCCGCCGTCCCGCGGATCACCTATCCCGAGTCGCTGCCGGTCAGCGCGCGCCGCGAGGACATCGCCGCCGCGATCCGGGACAACCAGGTCGTGATCATCGCCGGTGAGACGGGCTCCGGGAAGACCACGCAGCTGCCCAAGATCTGCCTGGAGCTGGGTCGGGGCATCACCGGGCTCATCGGGCACACCCAGCCGCGGCGGCTCGCCGCGCGCACCGTGGCCACCCGGATCGCGGAGGAGCTGCGCACCGACCTGGGGGACGTCGTCGGCTGGAAGGTGCGGTTCACCGACCAGGTGAGCGACCGCACCCTGGTCAAGCTGATGACGGACGGCATCCTGCTCGCCGAGCTGACCGGCGACCGGGACCTGCGGCAGTACGACACGCTGATCATCGACGAGGCCCACGAGCGCAGCCTCAACATCGACTTCATCCTGGGCTACCTCACCCAGCTGCTCCCGCGCCGTCCGGACCTCAAGGTCATCATCACCTCGGCGACCATCGACCCGGAGCGCTTCTCCAGGCATTTCGGCTCCGCGGGCAACCCAGCCCCCATCGTCGAGGTCTCCGGCCGGTCCTACCCCGTCGAGGTGCGCTACCGGCCCGTCGTCGACCCGGACGATCCGGACGCCGACCCGGACCGCGAGGAGATCGACGCCATCGCGGACGCGGTGACCGAGCTCCAACGGGAGGGCCCCGGGGACATCCTGGTGTTCCTGCCCGGGGAGCGCGAGATCCGGGACACCACGGACGCGTTGCAGCGCAGGAGCTTTCGCAACACCGAGGTGCTGCCGCTGTACGCCCGGCTGACCACCGCCGAGCAGCAGCGGATCTTCTCCCCGCACACCGGGAACCGGATCGTGCTGTCCACCAACGTCGCCGAGACCTCGCTGACGGTCCCGGGCATCAAGTACGTGATCGACGCGGGCACCGCGCGCATCTCCCGGTACTCCCGACGCCTCAAGGTGCAGCGGCTGCCGATCGAGAAGGTCTCCCAGGCCAGCGCGAACCAGCGCGCGGGCCGCTGTGGCCGCACGAGCGACGGCATCTGCATCCGGCTCTACGCCGAGGACGACTTCGACGCCCGCCCCGAGTTCACCGACCCGGAGATCCTGCGCACCAACCTCGCCGCCGTCGTGCTGCAGATGATCGCGCTGGACCTGGGCGAGATCGCGGCCTTCCCGTTCGTCGAGCCGCCGGACTCCCGCGACGTCGCGGACGGCCTGGCGCTGCTCCACGAGCTGGGCGCGGTCGAGCACCGGAGGCTGACGGCGGTCGGCCAGTCGCTGAGCCGGTTGCCCGTCGACCCCAGGCTGGGCCGGATGTTGGTGGAGGCCAACAGGACCGGGTGCCTGCGCGAGGTGCTGGTGATCGCCGCCGCGCTGTCGGTGCAGGACCCGCGCGAGCGCCCCACCGAGCACCGCCAGGCCGCGGACGAGCAGCACAACCGCTTCAGGGCGGAGGGCTCGGACTTCCTCGCCTACACCACCCTGTGGGACTACCTCGCCGAGCAGCGGGAGGCGTTGAGCGGCAACCGGTTCCGCCGGACGCTGCGCGAGGAGTACCTGCACTACCTGCGCATCCGCGAGTGGTGGGACCTGCACGGGCAGCTCAAGCAGGCCGCGCGCTCGGCGAAGATGACCGTGAACGACTCGCCCGCGGACCCGGACCGGATCCACCAGGCGCTGCTCTCCGGGCTGCTGTCGCAGGTCGGACTCCTGGAGGAGACGGACAAGAAGACACGGGATCCGAAGGAGCGCAGAGGATCTCGCGAGTACCTCGGCGCCCGCAACGCCCGCTTCGCGATCTGGCCGGGCTCGGCGTTGGCGAAGAAGCCGCCGCGCTGGGTGATGGCCGCCGAGCTGGTGGAGACCTCGCGGCTGTGGGCGCGGACCGTCGCGTCGATCAAGCCGGAGTGGATCGAACCGCTCGCCGGACATCTCGTCAAACGGACGTACTCGGAACCGCGCTGGTCGCGCAAGCGTGCGTCGGCGGTGGCCACCGAGCGGGTGACGCTGCACGGCATCCCGGTGATCGCCGACCGCACCGTGGACTTCGGGCGGATCGACGCCGAGGTCTCGCGTGAGCTCTTCCTCCGGCACGCCCTGGTCGAGGGCGACTGGGAGACCCGGCACCGTTTCTTCCGCGCCAACCGCGCGCTCCTCGAGGACGCCGAGGATCTGGAGCACCGCGCCCGCCGCCGCGACCTCGTCGTGGACGAGGACACGTTGTTCGCCTTCTACGACGAGCGGATCCCCGCGTCCGTCGTCTCGGGACGGCACTTCGACTCCTGGTGGAGGAAGGAGCCGCGCAGGGACCTCCTCGACTTCACGCAGGAGATGCTGGAGACCGAGGCGGCGCGCGGCATCGACCGCGCGGCCTACCCGGACCACGTCGCCGCGGGCGGGCTGACCCTCCCGCTGTCGTACGCGTTCGAGCCCGGCCAGGTCACGGACGGCCTGACCGTCGACGTCCCCGTCGCCGCGCTGCACCAGGTCGATCCCACCCCGTTCACCTGGCTCGTCCCGGGGCTGCGCGAGGAGCTGGTCACCGGCCTGATCAAGACCCTGCCGAAGGCGTTGCGGCGCAACTTCTCCCCCGCGCCCGACCACGCGAAGGCGGTGCTGGCGCGGCTGCAGGTCGGCGGCGAACCCCTGCTCGACGG
>Ga0070671_100002714_pt1 | contig 13734 bp, 6 predicted proteins | sample KBSS73metaG_FD_65341 | JGI IMG/M metagenome (GOLD analysis project Ga0070671, IMG submission 65341) | Switchgrass rhizosphere microbial communities from Kellogg Biological Station, Michigan, USA - KBS S7-3 metaG | ecosystem: Host-associated > Plants > Roots > Rhizosphere > Soil ...
AGGCTGCGGAGCGGTTCGATGAGGGATGTCCGCCTCGGTGATGGGGAATCCGGCGACGGCAGCTTCGGAGACGGGCCATATGAGCGCATCTTCCTGGTTTGCAGCGGTAAAGCGTTGCGCTACGGTGGCGAGCCGCTCGGCCATTCGGAGAGAGAGGCCGAGATCGAGAGCGAGAGGGAAGCGCGGACGAGCGCAAAAGAGAGCGCGGGTGACGGGATAAAAGATTGCGGAGTTGAGGAGGCCTTCGTGGGGGCGGGGATGGTAGTGCGCGACGGCGAGGTCGGAGTTGGAGAGTGCGGCGGCGCCGAGGTTGCGGATGGACTCGGGCGACATGGTGTGAGATTCGGCGCCGAGAAGAAGGCAGGCGGGGGCGTTGCGCTCCTGCGCGAGCTTGAAGGTGTTGAAATAGTCGGCTGCGGTGAGGATCCACGAAGTGGTAGAGGTGGCCGCAGGAGTGTAGGGAAAGAGCTGAAAGGTGTTGAACGAGTTGGTGGCGGTAAGGTTGGGTGCGATGTCGGGGACGGCGACGGTTAGGGGAAGACCGGGAAAGGCGAGCGCGAGATTGGCGAGGGCGGGCTCAAGCGCCTCGGGCGAGACGGTGGACAGGTGAATGAGCAGATTGGCTTCCGGAGGAGGCGTGACTTCCACGGGGGCGGCTGCGGTGTTGGCGGGCGTTGAGGCCATCTTGGCAATTATTCTTTCTTATTTTTGATGCGCTACAAAACATGAGATGCATGCCGATGACGGAAAGCCAGTTGTGCAGTGAGAGTGAATCATTGCGACGACGGGAGATTCTCGGGGGTGACCTGTAGCTCAAGCCAGAAAAACGAGTATGGGGCGAGGGTGAGCGGGTAGGGCTGGTCGGTGATGCGCGGGAATGGGACGTAGCCGAGCATCTCGACGGGGGTCATGCCGGTGAACTCGGAGAGATCGAGGGAGACGGGCTGGGCGAAGCGCGATAGATTGGCCACGCACAGGATGGTTTCAGTTCCGGGAGAGGTGACGTTGCGCTTTTCACCAATGGGGGTGGCTTCGCGAGAGGGTGAGGTGGGGTCGTAGTGGCGAACGTAGGCAAGGATCTTGCGGTTTTCGGGATTGAGAAATTCGAGGGTGCCCCGGCCGAAGACCTGGAAGAGCTTGCGCAGAGCGATCATATTACGCATCCAGTGGAGGAGGGAGGACTGATCTGCGAGTTCGGATTCGACGTTGACTGCCTGATACCCGTAGACGGGGTCCATGACGACGGGGAAGCTGAGGCGGGCAGGATTGGCGGTGGAGAAGCCGGCGTTGCGATCGGAGTTCCACTGCATTGGGGTGCGGACGGCGTTGCGGTCGCCGAGATAGATGTTGTCGCCCATGCCGATCTCGTCGCCGTAATAGAGGATGGGTGTGCCGGGGAAGCTGAGGAGTAGCGAGTTGAGAAGCTGGATACGCTGGCGGTTGTTGTCGAGCAGAGGAGCAAGGCGTCGGCGGATGCCGGAGTTGACTCGCATGCGCGGGTCGGCCGAGTAGGCGAAGTACATGTAGTCGCGCTCGTCGGAGGTGACCATCTCGAGGGTGAGCTCGTCGTGATTGCGAAGGAAGAGGCCCCACTGACAGGAGTCGGGGATGGCGGGCGTCTGCGCCATGATGTCGGTGATGGGGAGGCGATCTTCCTGCCGAAGCGCCATGTAGATGCGTGGCATCAGCGGGAAGTGGAAGGCCATGTGACACTCGTCGCCGTTGCCGAAGTAGGGGCGGACCTCGGGTGGCCACTGATTAGCTTCGGCGAGAGTGAAACGGTTGGTGTACTCGGCGTCGATAGCGGCGCGGAGACGCCGGATGATGGCGTGTGTCTCGGGTAGGGATTCGCAGGTAGTGCCGTCGCGCTCGACGAGATAAGGGATGGCGTCGAGACGGAGGCCGTCGACGCCGAGGTCGAGCCAAAAGCGCATGGCTTTGAGGACCTCGTCCATGACGGCCGGGTTGTCGAAGTTGAGATCGGGCTGGTGGGAGAAGAAGCGATGCCAGTAGAAAGCCTTGGCGGTGTCGTCCCAGGTCCAGTTGGACTTCTCGGTGTCTGAGAAGATGATGGGCACGCCTTTGTAGAGTTGATCGGTGTTAGACCAGACGTAGAAGTCGCGTTCGGGTGAATCGGGCGGAGCCTGGCGCGCGGCTTTGAACCAGGGGTGCTGGTCGGAGGTGTGATTGATGACGAGTTCGATGAGCACCTGCATGTCGCGCTTGTGAGCCTCGCCTAGAAAGCGCTTAAAGTCGTCGATGGTTCCGTAGGTTGGGTTGACGCTGGTGTAGTCGGCGATGTCGTAGCCGTCGTCCTTGAGGGGAGAGGGGAAGAAGGGGAGGAGCCAGAGGCAGGTAACGCCGAGGTCCTGGAGGTAATCAAGGCGCGAGATGAGGCCCGGAAGGTCGCCGATGCCGTCACCGTTCGAGTCCTGAAAGGTGCGGACGTGGAGCTCATAGAGGATCGCGTCTTTGTACCAGAGTGGATTGGAGGCGCTGCCAGCTTTCTTCACGTTGGTCTCTGTTGGTCTCTTAAGTAGAGATGCGAGGTGCGTGCGGTCGGTTGTAGCGCACACATTCCTAAGGTGATAGGCAGAGAGTACAACCCGAGGGTAAGGGGTGGGTCTCTAAGAGGAGAAGTTCCAAGAATTGTCATGTCATCCTCCACTTTTTAACCTGCACTGCTCGACTGGGTTTGTCCATGCTCCGTGTTCCAATTTCTACGTATCGACTACAACTTCATAAGGAATTTACGTTCGACGACGCCGCAGAGGTAGCAGGATATCTGCGCGAGTTAGGGGTATCTCACATTTATTGTTCGCCTTACCTGCAGGCAGCGCCTGGGAGTATGCATGGGTATGACGTGGTGTCGCACCAGAGCGTAAATGAAGAACTGGGCGGCGCGGAAGGGCACGACAGGTTTTCGGCGAGGCTGGGCGAGCTGGGAATGGGCCAGGTGCTGGACATTGTTCCCAACCATATGTCCTTAGGTAAGGAGAATCGGTACTGGTGGGACGTTCTGGAGAACGGAACCTCGAGCCGATATGCGTCGTTCTTCGATATCGACTGGCAGCCTGCGGAAGAGCGGCTGCGCGACAAGCTTCTTGTTCCGATACTCGATGACCAATATGGGCGTGTTCTGCAGCGTGGCGGCATACGCGTAGCGCGTGTGGGCAACAAATTTCATGTGGAGGCAGGCGGGCAGACGCTACCTGTGGCTCCGCAGACGCTGCCGTCAATTCTGGCGCGCGCGGCCGAGTATGCAAGGTCGAAGACATTGAGCTTCCTGGCGGCGTCGTTTGGAAGGCTGCCTGCACCGGAGTTTGAGGACCGTCGCAGAGTGCTTGCTCGGCATAACGACAAAGTAGTCCTTTACACGCTGCTAGAGCGGCTTTGTGCGGAAGAGCAGGGTGTGTGCGATGGCATCGAGAGGTCAGTCAACGAGTTGAACGGCAACGACGACGCCCTGGATGACTTTCTCAATCAACAGAACTATCGGCTGGCGTACTGGAAGACGTCAGGACAGCAACTCGGATATCGGAGATTTTTCGATGTGAATTCACTGGTGGGCTTGCGCGTTGAACGTGAGCACGTGTTCGAAGAGACGCACGCGCTGGTGCTGGACTGGTTGAAGCGGGGCGTGCTGGACGGAGTTCGTGTCGATCACCCGGATGGACTGCGGGACCCGCTGGAGTATCTGACGCGGCTTCGCGACCAGGCGCCGGAGGCGTGGATTGTGGGAGAGAAGATCCTGGAGCCGGGCGAGTTTCTGCGTGAGAGCTGGCCAATCCAGGGAACGACGGGATACGACTTTATGCATGCTGCAGGCGGGGTGTTGGTATCGCCGCAGGGGCTCCAGGAATTGAATGGGGTTTACCAAGGGTTTCTTGGGAGAGAGATGGCTGCAGGTTTGAGTGATTATGGCGCGCTCGTCCACGACAAGAAGATCAACGTGCTGCAGGAGGCTTTGGGAAGCGATGTTAATCGTCTGACGACGATGTTTGTGGAGATATGCGAATCCAATCGTGATCGGAGAGATTACACACAGACCGAGGTGCGACGGGCGATTCGTGAGATGGCGGCGTGCATGGATATCTACCGCACATATGTTGTGCCTGGGCGGAACGAGATTACTGACGAGGATCGCGCGCATATTGCGGCCGCGACAGAGTGTGCGAAGGCGAAACGGGCGGACATCGATAACGATCTCTTTGATTTTTTGCGCGACGTTTTGACGATGGTGGTAACGGGAAGGCGCGAGAGCGAGTTTGTGCTGCGGTTCCAGCAGTTCACCGGGCCAGTGATGGCCAAAGGTGTGGAGGACACGGCGTACTACTGCTACAACCGGCTATCTTCGATGAATGAGGTCGGAGGCGATCCTGGAGGCAATGGTGTGAGCGTGGCGGAGTTTCATGCCTATTGCGAGAAGATGCAGGCAACGCATCCGCTGACAATGACAGCGCTGGCAACGCACGATACCAAGCGCAGCGATGATGTCCGGGCGCGACTGGCTGTGCTGGCGGAGATCCCAGGACGGTTTAGCTCAGCGATTCAACGATGGGCGCGCATGAATGCGCCGTTTCGAAAAAGGTCGGCGACAGGGTCGATGCCCGATCCAAACACGGAGTATCTCTACTACCAGACGGTGATCGGGGCCTGGCCGCTGACGGTGGAGCGTGCGCAGGGCTACATGATGAAAGCGGCACGCGAGGCAAAGATGCAGACGACGTGGGTCGCGAACAACACAGAGTTTGAGGACGCGCTGATGGAGTTTGTCGCGCGCACGATGACGCATGAGCCGTTCGTGAAGGACCTGGAGCAGTTTGTGGAGCGAGTGAAGGGACCGGGCCGGATCAACTCGCTGGCGCAGACGCTGATGAAGCATACGGCGCCCGGAGTTCCGGATCTTTACCAAGGGACTGAGGTGTGGGATTTGAGCCTTGTCGACCCGGACAATCGCAGGCCGGTAGATTATGAACGCAGGAAACAACTGCTGCGGGAGATGCGCGCGATGATCGGAGAAAATGTCGCGGCTCGCGTGATGCAGCGCATGGATGAGGGGATGCCGAAGATGTGGGTGATCCATCAGGCGCTGCAACTGCGGCGGGAGCGGCCCAATCTTTTTGGGGCCGCTTCCTGCTACAAGGCTCTGATGGTGAATGGAGCGAAGTCGGATAACGTAGTCGCGTATCTGCGGGGCGGAGCGGTTGCGACTATTGTGCCCAGGTTAACGATGAAGGTGATGGATTCATGGCGCGACACGGCGGTAGTGCTTCCGGAGGGGACATGGACAAATCGGTTGACGGGGGCCGCGATGGAGGGAGGCAACGTCTTAATGCGATCCATTCTGCGTGAGTTCCCGGTGGCGCTACTGGTGCGTGAGGGAGAAGCGCATGCATGAGTTTTCAGTGTGGGCACCACGCGTCGACAAAATGGCAGTGAAAATTGGAGAAGCGCGTCACGCGATGAGCCGTATTGGCGATCGTGGATGGTGGAGCGTTCGAGTGGACGATGCGGGACCGGGGACCGACTATGTGTTCCTGGTAGGAGATGATCCGACGCCATATCCTGACCCGCGTGCAATGTGGATGCCGAACGGTGTGCATGGACCGTCGCGAGTGTATGGTACGGCCGCGTTTGCGTGGACAGATGAGCGGTGGAATGCTCCTCCACTGGCGAGCGCGGTGATCTACGAGATGCACGTCGGGACGTTCTCTCCGGAGGGGACGTTCGATGGAGCGATTGCGAACCTCGGCCACCTGGCTGAGGTCGGCGTGACGCATGTGGAACTGATGCCGGTAGCGGAGTTTCCGGGAGACTTCGGCTGGGGCTACGACGGAGTGGCGCTGTTCGCGACGCGGGATTTGTATGGTGGCCCTGATGGCTTAAAGCGGTTCGTGGACGCGTGTCATGCGCATGGACTCGCGGTGCTGCTGGACGTGGTGTACAACCACTTTGGCCCGGTGGGCAATTACAGCGGGAAGTTCGGGCCATACATGACAAGCAGGCACTGCACGCCGTGGGGCGATGCTGTGAACCTGGAGTTTGAAGAGAGCGACGAGGTTCGCCGGTTCTTTTGCGATAACGCGCTGATGTGGATGCGCGAGTTTCACATTGACGGCTTGCGGTTGGATGCTGTGCACGAGTACATGGACCGGTCAGCGATCAACTTTATGGAGCAGCTTTCGACTGAAGTTGAGGAGCTGTCGACGGTGCTGGGGCGCCGGTTGGTATTGGTTGCGGAGAGCGATCTGAACGATCCGCGATTGGTGCGCTCTCGCGAGGCGAACGGCTATGGAATGGATGCCCAGTGGAACGACGACTTTCATCATGCTCTGTTCACAGTGCTGCATGCGGGCGATGAGGGCAAGGGATACTACAGCGACTTCGGCTCGCTTGAGAGACTTGCCAAAGCGCTGACGAAGGTTTTTGTGTACGACGGGATGTATTCGCGGTACAGGCGAAAGTCGCATGGACGCCCGGTGAGCGGATTGTCGACGCACAGGTTTGTCGGGTTCATCCAGAACCACGACCAGGTAGGGAATCGAGCAACTGGCGATCGGTTGGAGCACGTCATTGGGTTGGACCGAGCAAAGCTTGCGCTGGGCCTGGTGATGACTGCGCCGTTCGTTCCGTTGATGTTTCAGGGGGAGGAGTTTGCGGCATCGTCGCCGTTCCAGTACTTCGCGCACCATGACGATCCAGCGATGGCACGGGCGGTGTCTGAGGGACGCGTACGCGAGTTTGCGGCGTTCGGCTGGAAGGCAGATGAGATTCCTGATCCGGAGAGCAGAGAGACGTTCGAACGGTCGAAACTGAATTGGGATGAGGTGAATGACGGAAGCCACGCGGCAATGCTGACGTGGTGCAGGAGACTAATCGCGTTTCGGCGCGGGTCGTCATCACTGAACGACGGCGAGGCGGGGCAGACGAGCGTGCGGTTCGATGAACAAGGGCGCTGGCTGGTGATGGATCGTGGCCGCGTGAGAGTGTTTTGCAATTTTGGCGATGCGCAGGTGGAGCTTGAGAACGACGGCGATTACCGATTGGCGCTCAAGTCACGAGACGATATCGCTGCGGTGGCCAAGAAGGTGATCATGCCACCCGCCGGGTTAGCGATTTTTTCCGCGGAATAGGGCTTCTGTCCTAAGCGAAGCCGGTCGTTCGAAGTGCCTTTGCTTTGAGCTTGATAGAGACATTAAGGTGAACTTAACGTTCGAGCGTGACTGCTAATGTAACTCTTCGGCTGCAATGAGTCTCAAACTCCTTCGAGATTGGAAACTTTTAGAACTGGGAATCGTCTGTAAATGCACAGGCCCCTGGTACAGATGAGCTGTTTCTTTTCAAGCACGCGACCAGTGATTCGCTTTCTGCAAATTGTACGAGGATAGACAGACATGATGGAGATTGGATCGATCGTTCGCGTGGCTTCGTTGGCCGTAGTGCTGCTTCCGTTCAGCGGAGCAGCCAGCCTGGAAGCCACAGCCGTGGCACAGGCTGCGGCAGCAGCTCCGGCGCGACAGATCGGCACAGTGAAGGCGATTTCAGGCAGTTCGTTGACGCTGGCTACTGATGGCGGAGCGCAGGTCACGGCGACAGTCGCTGATGGAGCGCGCGTTCTGCAACTCGCACCAGGCAGCACGGATTTGAAGTCAGCCACGCAGATCACGCTTGGCGATGTTGCGGTGGGTGACCGTGTGCTGATTACCGGCAAGAGCGAGGATGACGGTTCGTTTGCGGCCACGCGCGTCATCCTGATGAAGTCGACGGACATTGCGCAGAAGAACGAGACCGAGAAGCAGGACTGGCAGCACAGGGGAGCGGGCGGCATTGTGAGCGCAGTGAATGGCTCGACGGTGACGATTTCGGCTGGTGCGCGGAAGATCCAGGTAGAGACTGCGGCAACGACGAAGTTTCGCCGCTATGCCGGCGACTCGGTGAAGTTTGAGGATGCGAAGCCCGGAACGCTGTCGCAGATTCAGGCAGGCGACCAGCTTCGCGTACGCGGTAACAAGTCAGATGACGGATCGACGATCCAGGCAGAAGAGATTGTCAGCGGGTCGTTCAAGAATCTTTCCGGAACGATTGCGACGATCAACGCGGCGGGCGGAACTCTTACGCTGAAGGATTTAACGACGAAGAAGATGATGACGGTAAGCGTGACCGCGAACTCCGATGTTCGCAAGCTGCCGCCAGAGATTGCCGCGAGGTTTGCGGCGCGTCAGCGTGGTGAGGGATCTGGTGCCGGCGCTGCTGGCGCGAACGGTGCAGCAGGACGTCCGCAGGGTGCAGGTGCTCCTGCTGGTGGCGCCGCTGCCGCTGGTGAATTTTCACGCGCCGCGGGCATGGGCGGATCGGGAAGGTCTGCGGGCGGGGATCTTTCGTCGATGTTGTCGCGGCTTCCAACCGAGCCGCTTTCTGACCTGAAGGTGGGTGACGCTGTGATGATTGTGGCGTCGGAGACCGCACCGGGTAGCGACAAAGTGACAGCAGTAACGATGCTGTCAGGAGTTGAGCCGATCCTGGCCGCGACGCCAAGCGGCACGCCGGCCATGACGCTTTCGCCATGGAGTGTGGGCGGAGCCGCCCCGGAGGGTGGCGGCCAGTAAGCGCCCCCACCAATCTGAAACGATCAAAGTTTTCCTGAGGAGTGGTATGTCTATTCGTTCTTTTTTGAGGATATTTGTCCTTTTTTCGATCGCCCTGGTTCCTGCGGTTATGAGAGCGCAGCAAGGAGGTGCGACGGTTCACGGTACGGTCACTGATCCAGATCAGGCGGTAATTCCGGACGCGACTGTGACGCTGACGCCGACAAAAGGCGCGGCGCATGTGGTTCAGTCCGGCGGCGATGGCAGCTACGTTCTCCGCAATATTCCTGCGGGCACTTACTCATTGACGATCACGATGGACGGCTTTGCGACGTTCGTCCGTCAGGCAGTGCATGTAACTGCTGGTCAGGCTCTGACGCTCGATGCGAAGATGGCGTTGCAGACAGCCAATCAGGAAGTGCAGGTCAATGCTGACACGACACAGTTGAGTGTCGATCAGGACAGCAACGCGAGTTCAACGACCATTAAGGGCAAGGATCTCGATGCCCTCTCCGATGATCCGGACGAGCTTTCGTCGGAGCTGAGCGCGCTCGCTGGCCCTGCTGCCGGCCCCAATGGCGGGCAGATCTACGTGGACGGCTTCACAGGCGGGCAGCTTCCCCCGAAGTCTTCGATTCGCGAGATTCGAATTAACCAGAATCCGTTTTCCGCGCAATATGACCGACTAGGCTACGGCAGAGTTGAAGTATTCACGAAACCGGGAACGGACAAGTATCACGGCAACTTCAACATTCAGGGCAATACAAAGGCGTTCAATACCTCGAACCCATTTCTCGGCTCGGCGAACGATCAGCCCAACTATCACACCCTGTTCATGCTGGGGAGCATCAGCGGTCCGATCAACCACACGACATCGTTTACTGTGTCCGGTTCTCACCGCGACATCGCCAACAACGCCATCGTCAACCCGAGCGGCTGGTATGCGAAGAACGCAACGGACACAGTACCTTGCAATCCCGGCGATCTGACCTGCACGTACTTCCCGTCTTATCCGGAGGCAGCACGTGCGGTTCCGCATCCTTCGACGCGAAGCGACATCAGCCCTCGCGTCGATTTTGCACTCGGTGAGAAGAATACCTTGACCGTGCGCTACCAGTACGAAGTGAACGGCTCGCAGAACAACGGTGTTCAGAACACGAACCTTCCGACGACCGGATATAACAGCGACTCTACGGAACACACCGTGCAGGTGAGCGATACGCAGATTATCAGCGCCCGTGTCATCAATGAGTCGCGTTTCGAGTACCAGCGTGACTATTCGACGCAGAATCCTTTGAACACCTCGCCGGCCCTGTCGGTCCAGGGAATCTTTACCTATGGCGGATCGAGCCTGGGAACGCAACGCAGCACAACGACGCACATCGAGGTGCAGAACTACACGTCCATCGCACTGAGTAAGAACTTTGTCCGATTTGGTGGCAGGCTCCGGACGAACGGCGAGGATGTGTACTCCACGCAAAATCAGAACGGTACATTCTTCTATTCGTACCTGCTCGATCCCTGCACGGACCCGAGTGTGACAAGTAAGCCCAGCGGGTGCAAGTCGACCAGTGCACCTATATGCGCTGCGATCAACAATGGAGTGTCCTCGTACCAGTGCGGTCTGCCAGGACAGTTCACTTTTGCCACGATTAACACGCCGACGGTTCATGGCCGCGGCACCGATGTTGGGATTTATGCCGAAGATGACTGGAAGGTGAAGCCGAACCTGACGATCAGCGGCGGCATCCGCTACGAGGCGCAAAATAACATCAACAGTAGTCACGACTTTGCACCGCGCGTCTCTTTCGCATGGGGAGTGCCGAGAGCCAAGGGCAACCCGGTTACGGTGATTCGCGGCGGCTACGGCATCTTTTATGACCGTTTCTCGCTGGACAACTACATCACAACGCTCCAGCAGAACGGTTTTGCGCAACAGAAGGCAACGTACATTAATCCGGGAGCAACATGCACGCCGACTAATCCCGCGGGTTGTGGCACATCTGCGTCGAACAGGATCAGCGTGACGCAGATCGGCAACAATACCCGGAGCTCGTACACGATGCAGGCGGCGTTCGGAGTTGATCAACAGCTGGGCCGAGTTGGAACCGTGTCGGTCAATTACCTGAACGCCCGTGGCGTTCATGAGTACATGACTAGAAACTTTTTTGCTCAGAATGTGACCTCCCCCTACGTATTCCAGTACCAGTCAGCTGGTGTGTTCCGTCAGAACCAGTTGCTGGTCAACTCGAACATTCGTCTGCGCCGTACGACTCTGTTCGGGTTCTACTCGATCAACTTCGCAGATGCGAATACGTCAGGTGCAGGATTCATTCCGACGAGCAACACGAATACGAAGCTCGATTATGGCCGTGCGACATTTGCGCAGCGTCAGTTCGGCGTAGTGGGAGGAAGCTTCCAACTGCCCTATGCGTTTACTGCAGCGCCGTTCATGATCGCCCGCGCCGGCGTTCCGTACAACGTCACCAGCGGTCTCGACCCGACCGGCAGTTCGGTGTACAACGCGCGACCCTATTTCGCGAACGGCGCTGGAGCCAACTGCTTCAACTCAGGTGATTTCAGCCAGACGCAGACGGGAAGCTTAACTCCAGTGCCGATCAACTACTGCACTGGGCCTGCGAATGTAACGTTCAACCTTCGTCTCTCGAGGGTGTTCGGATTTGGTGAGAGGACAGGCGGCGCGGCTGCGAGCGGCAGCGGTAGTAATGGCGGTAATCGTGGTGGACAAGGCGGTGGTCGCGGAGCTCCCGGCGGGGGCGGTGGTGGTGGCCGCGGAGGCCCGGGTGGTGGATTCGGGGGTGGACCCTTTGGCGGCGGCGGAAGCTCGGGCCATCGTTACACGATGACACTGGGAGCGCAGGCGTCCAACCTCTTCAATATGGTTCCATATGCCACGCCTACCAGCACGCTTACCTCGCAACGATTCGGCCAGTTCACGACGTTGGCTCCTCAGCCGTTCAGCAACGGAACAGCGGTGCGAGCGATCTCGTTGCAGGCTTCGTTCAACTTCTAATCTCATCGCAACGTAGCAATGGCCGCGACATGTCGTCGCGGCCATTGCTTTTTTAGCGTTACGCGCGGAAGTTCTTCTTGAGCGTCTGCCAGCAGGTGTAGTACTCGTGCTGAAGCGAGGCCGTATCCATGGCGAACTTGGTAGGACGGCAAACGAAGCGGGTCTCGAACATAAAGGCGAGTGTGCCGGAGAGCTTGACCGGTTTCAGCTCTGCGTTTGAGGCGCGCTCGAAGGTCTCGGCATCGGGGCCGTGTCCGGACATGCAGTTGTGCAGGCTGGCGCCTCCAGGCACGAAGCCCTCTGCCTTTGCGTCGTATTCGCCTTCGATGAGGCCCATGAACTCGTTCATAAAGTTGCGGTGGAACCAGGGTGGGCGGAAGGTGTGTTCGGCCACCATCCAGCGCGGGGGGAAGAGCACGAAGTCAACATTTGCCGTGCCGGGAATCTCGCTGGGCGAAGTGAGGACAGTGAAGATCGACGGGTCGGGATGGTCGAAGCTGACGGTGTTGATGCAGTTGAAGCGGTGGAGATCGTATTTGTACGGTGCGTAGTTGCCATGCCATGCGACGACATCAAGCGGAGAGTGATCGAACTCCGTGGCCCAAAGGTTGCCAAGGAACTTTGCGACAACCTGGAAGCGGCCGTTGTCTCGATCGTCGAAGGCGGCATACGGAGTCAGGAAGTCACGCGAGTTTGCGAGACCGTTGGCCCCTATAGGGCCGAGGTCGGGAAGACGCAAAGGTTGACCGTAGTTTTCGAGGAGATAGCCGCGAGCTTCGGCGCCGGTTAGTTCGACGCGGAACTTAATGCCTCGCGGGACGACGGCGATTTCGCCGGGCGCGAGGGCGAGAATTCCGAGCTCCGTTTGGAGAATGATGCTGCCGAGTTGCGGGACGAAGAGCAACTCGCCGTCGGCGGAGTAAAAGAAGCGGTCTGTCATGCTCTTGTTCGTAGCGTAGATGTGGATGGCGACGCCGGAGTGCATCGTCGAGTCGCCGTTGCCCGCGAGCGTCGTAAGACCATCGACAAAGTCGGTGGGCGTAGTAGGCTGCGGCAGAGGATCCCAGCGAAGCTGGTTGGGTGTGGTTTCGATCTCGTTGAAGGGAGTTGAGCGGACGAGGCCATTGGCGATGCGCTCGTAGGGTCTATGCATCACGGAGGGGCGGATGCGATAAGTCCAGGTGCGGCGATTGAGCAGACGTGGCGCGGTGAACGGACTGCCGGAGAGCTGTTCGGTGTAAAGTCCGAGCGGGGATTTCTGGGGGGCGTTCTGGCCAACGGGGAGAGCGTTCGAGACTGCTTCGGTAGCACACTCATTGCCGAAGCCGGTGAAGTATTGGAGATCGGACATCTGGACTCCTTTGAAGCTGGTTTAAAGCCGCTATATAACGGCTTGCGCGCGACACCGTAGCTTAGTGCATTTCGATGCTGCTTGTCCGCAGTGGAAAGATCAATTTTCGCGGGTTGAAGGTGGATGGTGAGGCAGCAGGAGCGTGTTGTATGCTGGCCGAATCTTGACAGGACGGTGTCGATGCGGTTTTTGATGCGGGGTATCGGCGGCTTTGCATTGATGCTGGCGGCAGGGAGTGCGCTGTCGCAAGGGAGGGTCGGAGCCGAAGGCGGTAAGGCGGTGGCGGATGGTGCTGCGGGAAGCATTGTGCTGGGCAATCACAAGATTGCGGCGCGGTGTTTGCAGTCGGAGCTGGGGCTGCGAGTCGAGTTCAAAGACGTTTTAGCGAATAGAGCGCTTAATCTCCAGGCACCTTTCAGTGTCCTCTTTCGCGATGGCACGATTGTGCGGGCCGACAAGATGCGGGTGTTAGAGCAGCCTGTCGTTGAAGACCTGCGAGTGGAGGCGAAAGCGTCGCGTGCGGCGGAGAGGATCGCCGGTAAGGGAATCCGCGCCGTGCTCGAGGATGAACCGAGCGGGTTGCGCGTGACCTGGCGGCTGGAGCTTCGCGATGGGTCGGAGTACGTGCGTCAGATAGTGACGTTCGAAGCTCCGAAGCATGACCTCGCGATGACGCAAGTGCGATTGATGGATGCCATGCTGCCGGGTGCGCGGGTGGAGGGAACGGTCGCGGGTTCGCCTATTGTGGCAGGAGAGTTCTT
>Ga0070671_100002720_pt1 | contig 13726 bp, 18 predicted proteins | sample KBSS73metaG_FD_65341 | JGI IMG/M metagenome (GOLD analysis project Ga0070671, IMG submission 65341) | Switchgrass rhizosphere microbial communities from Kellogg Biological Station, Michigan, USA - KBS S7-3 metaG | ecosystem: Host-associated > Plants > Roots > Rhizosphere > Soil ...
GCCCGACACCCTCCATGCGATCAGTCGCAGCCTCGGCAGCGACATGCAGACGTTGAACGCGGTGAGCCAGAACGTCGCCAACCTCAACACGCCGGGCTATCGCGGCGTGCGCGCCGTGCCCGACTTCGCGAGCGCCAGTGGCCTGCGCACCGGCATCGACGCCGGCGAGGCCGGCCTCGCGCAGACAGCGCGGCCGCTCGACCTCGCCCTGCGCGGCGATGGCTTCTTCGCGATCCAGCGCGACGGCAAGGTGCTGCTGACCCGCAACGGCGCATTCCGCGTCAATGCCGACGGCGTGCTGGTGACGACGAACGGCGACGTGGTGCTCGGCACCAGCGGTGCGCTGTCGGTGCCGGCCGGCGACGTGCGCGTCGACGGCCGCGGCGAACTCTGGGCCGGGTCGCGCAGCGTCGGCCAGTTGCAGGTCGTCGCCGTGGCCGAGCCCGCGCGCCTGCAGCCCGCAGGCGACGGCGCCTACGCCTACGACGGCACGCCGGCCGAATGGCATGGCGGAGTCGTGCAAGGCGCGCTCGAACGCTCGAACGTCGATGCCGCGGGCGAAACGATCCGCCTGATGGAAGCGACGCGCCACGCGGAATCGGTGCAGCACGTGCTGTCGCTGTACGACAAGGTTTTGGATACCGGCATCAACCACATCGGCGAGAACTGACCATGATCGACGCCCTGTACATCTCGGCAAGCGGCCTGCGTGGCGAGCAGAAGCAGATCGACGTGATTTCCAACAACGTCGCCAACCTGCAGACGCCCGGCTTCAAGCGCAGCCGCGTCAATTTCGTCGACGTCGCCACCGCGGCGGTCGCCGGCGGTCCGGCGATTCCGGCGGAACACCGCGGCGACGGCACCCGCATCGCGTCCACCTCCACCTTCTTCGGCGCAGGCGAGCTGCGCCCGACCAACAATCCGCTCGACGTCGCCATCGACGGCGATGGTTTCTTCGAGGTTGAAGGCGCCGACGGTCGCCTACTGTACACGCGTGACGGCCAGTTCCGCGTCGATGCCGAGGGCAACCTAGTGACCGTGCAGGGCATGAAGCTCGCGCGCGGGCTGCAGATACCGGCCGGCGCCACCGACGTGCGCATCGCGCCCAATGGCGCCGTGTCGGCGGTGCTTGCCGGCGACACCGCGCGTACCGATCTGGGCACGCTCGAGCTGGCGACGTTCGCCGCGCCGGATGCGCTGGAATCCGTTGGCGACAACCAGTTCGCGGCCACCGACGCCGCGGGTGCGCCGACCTACGCGCAGCCCGGCGACACGGCCGTCGGCCGACTGCAGCAGAGCTACGTCGAGGGATCGAACGTCGACATGATCGATGAGATGTCCTCGCTCGTGCTGGCGCAGCGCGCCTACCAGCTCAACGCGCGCGTGCTGCAGGCCTCCGACCAGATCCTCGAAACGATCAACAACCTGCGCCGCTGACATGCTCCCCGCCTTCCTCCTTGCGGTGGCCGCGAGCGCCACTCCCACCACGCAGATCGTGCCGGGCGGCGAGATCACCGCGGCGGTCGCGCAGGCCATGCGCGCGCAACTCGCGCGCACTGCAAGCCCGGCGACGCTCGAGGTCGACGGTGGCGTTGCCGACCAGGTCCTGCCTGCAGGTCACGCGGAGGTACGCGTGGGCGCTCCCGCCGGCACCTTTCCGCGCGCACATGCCGGCGTGCCGGTGTGGCTGTGGGTCGATGCCCGGCCCGTGCGGCCGATGACGGTGTGGGTCACGGTGCATGACGAGCGCACGGTGGCGGTGTACGCCGAGCCCTATTCCGCCAGGACGCCGGTCGACCGTATCCGCACCGAAATCCGTCCCGTCGACTGGACCTGCTGCGCTGGCGCGACGGCGGCCGAGCCTGCGCATCTCCAGGACGCACGCCTGCGCCGCGCCGTGCAATCCGGTGCGCCGCTACTGCAGGCGGATTTCGAGCCGCTGCCGGCCGTCGAGGCGCAGCAGCCCGTCCGCATCGACGTGGCCCGTGGCGCCGTGCATCTCTCCGCAGGTGGTGTCGCGTTGGCCGACGCAGGCATCGGCGAGGACGTGCTGGTCCGGCTCGACGGCGCGCACCAGGCAATCAAGGGCCATGTCGTCGCCGCACACGAGGTCACGATCAATGAATGAGTCGCGCTTCCTCCTGTTCGCCACGCTGCTGTTGGCCGGCGGCGCCGGCGCGCAATCGCGCGAGAGCCTGGTCGATCCGGCCAGCTACCACGCCCTCGCGGCCGACCATCGCGCCTATCGCGTCGGCGACGTGCTGACCGTGTACGTCCTCGAGGCGACGCGCGCCCGCTCGCAGGCCGCGACCGACGCATCGAGCGCGGTGAACGCCGGCGCCAGCGTGCATTCGCCCAACACCCGCTACGACGCCACGCTCGGCCTCAACGCCAGCGACAGCGGCGGCGCGCAAACCACCCGCGTCGGCGAGCTGCGCACTCAGGTCTCCGCGCAGGTGATCGCGGTGGATCCGAACGGCGCGCTGCACATCGACGGCGTGCAGACGCTGACGATCAACGGTGAACGGCAGACGATCCGACTCACCGGCATGGTGCGGCCGGAGGATGTCGCCGCCGACAACACCGTGCTGTCGACGCGCATCGCCCACGCCGAACTCGAACTCGTCGGCGCCGGCGTCGTCAGCGCCTCGCAGCGCCAGAGCATCGTCTACCGCGCGCTCAAATGGCTGGGGTTGCTGTGAACGCACTGCGCTGTTTCTTCATCGCGGCGTTGCTGGGATTGTCCTGCGTGGCGCAGGCCAACCCGGTGCGCATCAAGGAACTCGCGCGCGTGGCCGGCGTGCGTGACAACCCACTCACCGGTTACGGGCTGGTGTTCGGCCTGGCCGGTTCCGGTGATTCGCCACGCAACCGCGCGACCGTGCAGTCGGTGGCCAACACGCTGCGCGCGTTCGGCGTGAACGTCGCCGAGGAGGAGATCGCCAGCCGCAACGTCGCTGCGGTGATCGTCACCGCCAAGCTGCCTGCGTTCGCGGAGCCGGGCCAGATGCTCGACGTCCAGGTGGCGTCCTCCGGCGATGCGCGCAGCCTCACCGGCGGCACCCTGGTGCTCACGCCGTTACTCGGACCGGACGGCCGGCTGTACGCGATGGCGCAGGGCGCGATCTCGGTAGGCGGCTACCAGTTCGAGGGCGTGAGCGCATCGCTGCAGAAGAACCATCCGACGGCGGGCTGGATTCCGTCCGGCGCCAGCGTCGAGCAGGCCTCGCCGCTGCCGGTGGCCGGCGACGGGCGCTCGCTCAGCATCCTGCTCAACGATCCCGACTTCACCAACGCCAACCGCATCGCCGAAACGATCAGGGCCGCGGCGCCGGGTGCGCGGGTCGAAGCGGTGCATCCAGGCAAGGTGACGATTACCTATGCGGCACCGCCAGCCAGCCTGATCGCCGAAGTCGCGCGTCTGGAAAACCTCACCATCGATCCCGAACGCAAGGCGCGCGTCGTCGTGAACGAGCGCACCGGTACCGTGGTCGCCGGCGGCGACGTGCGACTGGGGCCGGTGAGCATCTCGCACGGCAACCTCAAGGTCGAGATCCGCACCGACTACGCAGTCTCGCAGCCGGAGGGCGTGTACGAATTTCCGAGCCGCAACGTCGCCACGGCGGTGATCCCGCACACCACGATCGCGGCGGACGAAGACCGCGCGCCGCTCGTCCGCATGCGTGAAGGCGCGACGGTCGGCGACCTCGTCGCCGCGCTCAATGCCATCCACCTCTCCACCCTCGACGTCATCGCGGTGCTCCAGTCGGTCAAGGCGGCCGGCGCACTCGATGGCGAACTCGTCATCCAGTAGGTGCCCATGTCCCACGACACCACCATCGACGCCGTCCGCCTCGCACTCGGGCTGCAGGAACTCCGTGCCCGGGTCGCCAGCGTCAACGTCGCGAACGCCGCCACGCCGTCCGCGCAGGCGCTGCGCGTGGATTTCGCCAGCGTGCAGGGGGCGCTCTCGCCGTCCGCGGACGATGGCCGCATCGCGCAGGCGATCGACTCGCTCGATGCGCTCGCGCCGCAGGCGACCGGCGAGGCCATCCAACTCGACGAACAGGTCACGGAGATGGCCTCGGCGAGCGCCAGCTACCAGACACTCACCGAAGCGCTCAGCCGCCAGTTCGGCCTGATGCGCCTCGCGCTTACGGGAAGAAGCTGACATGCCGGTCGATTCCATCCTGGACGCCGCGCGCGCCGGGCTCGATTACGAGCGCCTTCGCCTCGATGCCGCCAGCCGCAACATCGCAAATGCCAACGTTCCGGTCGCGCCGGGCCAGGCCGCACAGCAGTGGCAGGTGCTCACGGCCGGGATCCAGCCCGGAGGGTTGCAATCCGCAGATGCGCTCACGACTCAGGCGCCGATGGCGACGCGTGACGTCCATGACCCGGCCAATCCGATGGCGGATGCGCACGGCAACGTTCGCTATCCCGCCGTCGACCTGGTGCAGGAAATGACCACGCTGATGAGCGCGAGCCGCGGATACGAGGCCAACGTCCGCTCCTTCAACCTGCTGCGCGGCATGATGCTGCACGCGCTCGAGATCGGAGCGAAGTGATGGCGATCGAACCCATTGCCGCCGTGTCCGCCGACATCGCGCCCGCAACCGCGCTCGCGCCCAGCGCACGTCCGCTCGACTTCGCGTCGGTGGCCGGCGCCGGCCTTGCCCGCGTCGATGCCAGCCTGCAAACCGCCGACGCGCTGCTGCGCCAGGTCGCCGCCGGACAGGCCGTGCCCGTGCACGAACTGATGATCGCGATGGAACGCGCGCGCCTCGACCTGACCCTCGCCGCCGAAGTGCGCAACCGCCTGGTCGATGCGTACCAGGAACTGACCCGGATGCAGCTCTGATCCCATGGACGTCCGTCATTTCTATACATCGCTCGAGCGCCCGGCGCGCATCCGGCTGCTCGCCGGCATCGCGCTGATCCTCCTGCTCACCATCGCGGGCGCGTGGTGGGCGCTCACGCCCCGGCAGCAGCTGCTGTTCGGTAACCTGCGCGAAGCCGACGCCGCGGAGATCGTGCAGGCACTGGACCAATGGAAGGTGCCGCACCGCATCGTCGACAACGGCGCCGGCATCGAGGTGCTTGCCGATCAGGTCTACGAGACCCGCATGAAGCTGGTGTCCGGCGGCATTCCGCGCGGCGGCCACGTTGGTTTCGAGCTGTTCGACGATGCCGACTTCGGCGTGACCGAGTTCGCGCAGCGGGTCAACTACCAGCGTGCGCTACAGGGCGAGATCGAACGCACGATTTCGGCGCTGCCGGAAGTCGAAACCGCGCGCGTGCACCTCACCATCCGCAAACCGGGCCTGTTCGTCGGTGATCAGGAACCGTCGAAGGCGTCCGTTGCGCTGACGCTGCGTCCGGGTGGACAGCTGACGCGTCGACAGGTCGGCGGCATCCGCAGCCTGGTCGCGGCCGCCGTGGAAGGCCTCGCGCCGGCGCAGGTCGCCGTACTCGGTCCGGATGGGAGCTTGCTGGCGGGCGCGGCGCCCGATGCCGCCGGCGATGCCGACCTCGACAGTCGCGGCGAGGCGGAGACGCGCGTCGAGGCGCGCATCCGCCAGCGTCTCGACGAACTGCTGCGGCAGGTGCTGCCCGACCAGGAGTTCCACGTTTCGGTCGACGTCGCGCTCAATTTCGACACCGTGCACCAGGTGAACGATCGCCTGCTGGCGCAGGGTGGCGACGGCAATGGCCTGCTGACCCGCAAGCGCGTCAGCTCCTCCGGCGGCAACGAAGCCAATGCGCGGAACCAGAACGACGAAGAGACCGAATTCGCGCACGGCAGCGTGCACGAGGACATCGCGCGCGCGACGGGCCGCGTCGAGCGGCTGTCGATCGCCGTGGTGCTGCCGCCGCAACTCGACGAGTTCGAGGTCGCGCGCATCCAGTCGCTCGTGGCGGCGGCCGCCGGCGTCGATCCCGAGCGCGGCGACCGCCTGGAAGTGTCGCGGCTCGCAACGCGGGGGCCGGTGGCGGTTGCATCTCCCGTGGGCCGCGTCGCGAGCGTGTCGCCAACGGCGTCCTTCGCGACGACGAAGGTCGCCGATATTGCCCGCGCACCGTGGACGCACTGGCTCCTCGTCGGCGTGTCGGGGCTGCTGCTCGGACTCATCGTCGCGATCGGGTTGCAGCGCCGCCCGCGCGCGCTGCTGCCGCACGAGCGCGAGGCCGTTCTCGGCAAGCTGCGAGGCTGGCTGGCGGATGGGGGCGCGACATCGTGAGCACGGCGGGGGAACGCAAGTGCGCGCTGCTGCTGGTGACGTTGCGCCGGCGTGACCGACGGCGCCTGCTGAGCCGGCTGCCGTCGGTTTCCGCGCGCGCCATCCGTGCGCTGGTCGCCGAGCTGGAAGCCCTGCCATTTCCCGTCGCCGAACTGGCGGAAACCCTGCTTGCCGACGAGGTGATGGGACTGACGGGACAGACGTCCCCCGATCTCGAGGACCTCGTCGCGTTGTCGCGTCGCCTGTCGCCCGCGTGGTTCGCGCGCGTCCTGTCGGTCTGGGGCGGTGTCGACCATGCCTTCTGCCTGGCGATGCTGGATGAGCGGACGGCGACGGACGTGCGCCGTGAAGCCAACGCGCTTGTCACGTTGCCGCCGAAGCTCGCCGACGCGATGCGCGCCGAGGCAATGCGCCTGACGCAGGCGGAGGCAGCCTGATGGAACGCGTGCACGACCACGACAGTGGGGGTCGCATCGTCCCCTTGAGCGCGGCGCTGTCGCCACCCGCGCCCATGCAGGAAGTGTCGACGCCAATCGCGGCCCCGGATCCGGCGGCACGCCTGCGCGAAGAGGCCGAGCGCATGTTCCAGGCCGCGCGCGAGCAAGGCCTCGTGGAAGGACGCGCACGAGCCGAGGCCGAAGTGCGCGAGGCCTGCGAGCAGGCGCAGCGCGCGGTGCGTGCGGAACATGCCGCCGAACAGGCGCGGCTGGAAGCGGCCACGCAGGATGCCAGGCGCCTGCTCGAATCCCTTGCGCACGGCCTCGCCGCCCTCGAGCACGAACTGCAAGACGCGGTGGTCGAGGTTGCGTACGCTTCGGTGCTTCGCATCCTGGGTGCCGTCGCCGCCGACGAAGATATGGTGCGGGCGTTGTGCCGACAGGCCCTGTCGGAGGTGGCGCAACGGCCCGCGGTGTTGCGCCTGCATCCAGGCGATGCAGAGAGTGCGGCGTCGCTCGCGCAGGGGGACGACGTGCGCGTCGAGGCGGACAACCGGTTGGCGCGCGGGCAATGCCGGCTGCAGACGCGTCGCGGCGATTACGACACCAGCCTCGCCGACCGGCTGGAAACACTCCGGCTGGCGCTGCTCGACGGCCTCGACGCGAGTCGCCAAGGCTCATGAAAACCCTGGCCCACCAGCTGGCGACGCGCGTGCGGGCGGCCCCGATGGGACGCCGCCTCGGTCGCATCCTGTCCTTCAATGGATTGGTGATCGAGGCACAGGGACCGGAAGCGCACCTGGGCGAGCGCTGCGAGATCGAACTTGCGGGTGCCCAGACGGTGCCGGCCGAAGTGGTGGGCTTCCGCCACGAACACGTGTTGCTGATGCCTTACGGACACGTTGGCGGCATCTCGACCGACAGCCGCATCCGCGCGACCGGCGAGCCGGTCAGCGTTCCGGTCGGTGATGCGCTGCTCGGTCGGGTCGTCAATGCCTTCAGCCAGCCGCTCGACGATGGCGGCGCCATTTCGTACGCGCGCCGCTACCCGCTCTACCGCGACCCGATCAACCCGATGTTGCGCGCGCCGATCGAGGCTCCGCTCGCGACCGGCGTGCGTGCCATCGACGGCTTGTTGACCCTCGGCGTGGGCCAGCGCGTGGGCATCTTCGCCGGCAGCGGCGTGGGCAAAAGCACGCTGCTCGGGATGTTGGCGCGCCAGGTGAAGGCCGACGTCACCGTGCTGGCGCTGATCGGCGAGCGCGGTCGCGAGGTTGGTGAATTCCTCGAACACGCGCTGGGGCCGGAGGGGCGCAAGCGCGCGGTGGTCGTGGTCGCCACCTCGGACGAGCCGGCGCTGGTTCGCACCCACGCCACGCACGCGGCGCATGCCGTCGCCGAGTACTTCCGCGACCAGGGCAAGTCCGTGCTGCTGGTCGTCGACTCGATGACGCGCTTCGCGATGGCCCAACGCGAGATCGGACTCGCGGTCGGCGAGCCGCCGACGTTCCGCGGCTACACGCCATCGGTGTTCGCACAGCTGCCGCGGCTGCTCGAGCGTTGCGGCCGCCTGCGCTCGGGTGGCGCCATCTCGGGCGTGTACAGCGTGCTCGTCGAAGGCGACGACATGAACGAGCCGGTGACCGACCACATGCGCGCAATCCTCGATGGTCACATCGTGCTGACCCGCCAGCTCGCCAGTCGCGGCCACCATCCGGCGATCGATATCCTGCAGAGCACCAGCCGCCTGATGGCTCGGGTGGCGACCGCCGACGCGCAACGAATCGCCGTCGAAACACGCCAGCACATGGCGGCGTACGAGGCATCGCGCGACCTCATCGAACTGGGCGCGCACCAGCCGGGCGTCAACCTCGGCCTCGACCGGGCGGTGGCGCTCAAGCCGGCGCTCGACGCCTTCCTGCAGCAGCCGCCCACCCACGCGGCGACGCATGCGGACACGCTGCGCCAGCTCGCCACGGCCCTGCATCCGGAGGCACAGCGATGAGTCGCGGATCGGCCAGCGCGCTCGGACGGCTGCGCCGCTGGCGTGACTTCCAGGAGGCGCGCGTCCGCGCCGAGCACCAGCGGCGCGAAGGAGAGCGCATGCGCTGCGAAAGCGAATCCGAACGCGTCGGCGAAGCGGCGCAGAGCATGCAGCGGCAGCGCGCCGGTCTGCTGGAAGCGCCGGAGCTCGACCTGGACCGCATCGCGCAGGCAGCAGCCATCGAAACGCATGCCTGGAAGACCGTCGAACGTGCCGGCGAAGCGCTCGATGCTGCCTGCGAAGCGGTCCACCAGGCACGCGTTGCGCATCTGCGCGCGCGGGAAGCAAGTCGCGTGGTGGCGCAACGTCACGCGCGCCGAGAAGCCGAGGCTGCCTCGCGCGAGGAAAAGGCGCTGTTCGACCAGATGGCCGACGTGCTCGCCGCCCGCAGGACGCCGCGATGATCAGTCCCCTCGTTAGCGTCCCCGCGCCATCGACAGGATCGGGCGGCGGCATCCGCAAGGACACGCCGCAGCCATTCCACGATTGGATCGCCTCGCAAGCTGCGCCGCATGCCCAAGTGCTGGCGCAGCCTGGTGGGGAGATCCAAACGCCTGCGGTTGCTGCGTCGGCGTCGATGCCGGTGCAGCCGTCGATGCTGTCGGGACACGACGAGGCCGCGGTCGCGATCGCCGGATGCGCGGCCGATGCAGCCGCGTCGGCGCTTCCTGCAGTCGGCGCCGCAATGGACCGGCTGCCCACGAGCGTCTCCTTCGTCGTGCAGCTCCACCATCGTTCCGGCAGCGTCGAGTTGATCGCGCTGCCGTGGCGCCTGGTGGCGACCGGCCAACTGGCTCACCTGTTCGCATCGCATGGATCGGCTGGAACGGCTGCAACGGCGCAAGTCCACGCCGCCGGTGCACGGCCTGCCATTCCCGGAATGGCGGCAAGCGCATTCGCCACGCGTTCGTCCATCGAGGCGATCGACGATGCGCGCGTGGCCGGGGACGCCAATAGCAGACTGCCTGCATCCGCAGCCCTCGCCGCACCGGACAGCGTGCAATCCGGCCCCGAAGACGGCGCGGAGCACGCGTCGGTGCATGGTCATGCCGCCCTTCCGTGGACGGCGCGCCTGATGCGCTGGGTCGAGTCGAACGGTGGCGCTGCGACGATATGGCTGCGCGACTACCACCTGGACGAAAACGGCCTCCCGCACCTGGTCGCGTCGCTGCGCGCCGCCGCCGGCGATGCGGGCTTGCGCCTGGATCGCATCGTCATCAACGGCAAGACGCAGTGGCACCTGCATCGGTCTTCACGGGAGACAACCCATGCCGGTTGACGCCATCGGTCCCGTGCCGAACACGGACACCAGTGCGGTGCAGACGTCCAACAACACCATCAGCCAGGACGACTTCATCAAGCTCTTCCTGGCCCAGCTGCGCTTCCAGGACCCGCTCGAACCGGTGGACAACCGCGAGTTCCTCGCGCAGCTGGCGCAGTTCACCGCGCTCGAGCAGTCGCGCCAGACCAGTCAGAACACCAACGACATGCTCGCGATGAACGCGGCGACGCAGGCCGTCGCGCTCCTCAATCGCCAGGTCGAAGTGCAGGGGCTCGGCGCGCCGCTGTCCGGCACGGTGATCGCCGTGCAGTTCACCTCGTCGGGTCCGCAGCTCAGTGTCAAGAATTCCGCCGGTGACGTGCAGACCGGCATACGCCTGTCGCAGGTCACCCTCGTCAAACAGTAAGTCCACCGGAGAAGGTCATGTTCCAAGCCTTGTTCAACAGCCTGTCGGGACTCTTCAGCTTCTCGCGCAGCCTCAATACCGTCAGCAACAACGTCGCGAACATGAACACGCCTGGCTTTCGTGGCAGCGATGCGTTCTTCTCCAACATCAACGGCGGCCGCGGTTCGCGCATCGCCGGCGAGGGACTGCGCACGAAGGCTGGTGACATCCGCCAGACCGGCAATTCCACCGACCTCGCGGTGGATGGCGACGGGTACTTCATCCTCCGCGACACCGACGGCAACTTCTTCTATACCCGCGCCGGCCAGTTCCGCTTCAACGATCAGGGCGTGCTGGTCGACACCGTCAACGGCTTCGAGGTGATGGGCCTGGATGCGAGCGGTGCGCTGACGAACATCGACTTCGACGCCTATCGCACGATCGCGGCAGTGGCGACCACCGGCGTCCACTTCACCGGCAACCTCGCGCCGGGTTCGACGACGAGCACCGTCAATTCGATCGGCATCTTCGACAAGAACGGCACCGCGCACACGCTGACCGCAACCTTCGCCAACAACACCAGCGTCACGACCGGCAGCTTCCTCGTCACGGTGAAGGACGAGACCGGCGCGACGGTCGGCTCGGGCGAGGTTCGTTTCCAGACCGATGGCACGCCGCAGGCCGGGTTCAACACGATGAACCTGTCGCTGACCTATGGCGGCGCTACCCAGACGGTGGCGTTGGATTTCGGCACGGCCGGCGCACTCGACGGCATGACGTCGCTGTCGGGAATGGTCAGCGCTCCCGCCGCCAAGGTCGACGACGGCCACGGCGTGCTGAGCGTCACCGACCTGAGCTTCAACGAGAAGGGCATCCTGCAGCTCACCTATTCGCAGACCGAGAAGCGCGACGGGCCGCAGGTGGCGCTGGCGGCGTTCCCAAACGAGGCCTCCCTGCACCTCGACGGCGGTCGGCTCATCTCGGGCACCACCGTCACTGAACGCGAGATCGGCCGTCCCGGCCAGGGCCGCTTCGGCCGCATCGCCGGCGGCAGCCTGGAGATGTCCAACGTGGACCTGACCCAGGAATTCGCCGACATGATCATCATCCAGCGTGGCTACCAAGCCAGCTCGCGGGTGATGTCCGTGAGCAACGAGATGCTCGAGCAGCTCTACAACAGCACGCGGGGCGGCTGATGGTCGTGCTTCCGCTCCGTTGGCAGGGGCGTCGCCGCAGCGAAGAGCTGCGCACGCTGCTGGCCGATCGTTGCGACGAGTGGCGCCATGCGTGGGCCGTGGCGAGCGCATCGTCGTGCGCACTGGAACTTGCCGGGCAGGAAGCTTCGGCGCTTGCGCGCGCCGGCGAGGCTTGGCTGGAAGCGCGCACCACGCACGGGACGCTGTACCTGCGCATGGCGAATGGCGCGCTGCAGGCCTTGGGCGCGCAGCTGCTCGGGCTCGATGCGTCCGGTTCGGCGGGCCTGGCGGAAGCGATCGGTCGTCGCGCCTTCGCGGATCTCGCCAGGATGGTCGCAACGACGGAAGCGACGCCGCCACGCGTCGAAGTGCTCGATGCGCGGCCGATCGCCGGCCTCGCCGCGCGCAACGGCACGCTGCAGCTGGCCTGGTCCCTGGGCACCGCACGCGCGGACCTCTTTGCCGACGCGGCGCTGTGCGAGGCGCTGCTGCCGTCGGTTCGGCAGCCGACGCCGGCCCTGGCGTCCCGCAACGAGGCCATCGCGTCGGAGTCGATCACGCTGGACGCCGTGCTCGACCTGGGGACGGCGGGCCTGCACGACGTACTTGCCCTGCGTCCGGGCGAAGTGATCAAGACCCGCCTGCGGCTCGACGCACCACTGCACGCGCGTCTACCGGACGGCCGCGCGGCATTTTCCGGCGCATTGCTCGCCGAACAAGGCCAGCGCGCACTGCGCTGCACCGACATTTCGAGGAGGGAGACACGATGAAGAGCAACCTGGCCCGCGATTTGGCGCGGTCTTCGGACGACGCACCTGCCGCGGCGACGGCCGACATCAGCCTGGTGGGGCACGTCGAGGTATCGCTCACCGCGCAGGTGGGCACGATCTCGATGCCGATCGAACGGCTGTTCGGGCTGCAGCATGGCGACGTCGTCAGCATGAACGAGCTGCTGGAGGCGCCGCTGACGCTGCTGCTCAACGGTCGCCCGGTCGCGCGCGGAGAGCTGCTCGCCGTGGACGACCACTTTGGCGTGCGGATCCTGGAACTCGCGTGACAGGTACGCCCGTGATCGCGCAACCGGCATCGGCAGGCATTCCGTTCCGCTCGGAAGACAGTGGCGTGGGCGCGCATGCGATGTCGGCCCTTGGCGTGGCGGTGGTCCTGCTGGCGATTCTCTGGGTGGCCGCTTTGTATGCCCGGCGTCGCGGCTGGCTCGCGCGCTGGGTGCCGGCCACTTCGGACATCCCGTCGCGGCCGCGCCTGCAACTGGCCGGGCGGCTGCGCCTGAGCGCGAAGACGGTGGTCTATGAAGTCGTATCCGGCGACCAGCAGCGTGTCCTGGTGACCGAATCCGCATCGGGCGTGCAGATGCTGCCCTTGGCGCCTTCGCGGGAGCACGCGTCGTGAGTCGTCACTGGTCGTGGCGCGCGCTTTCGGTCCTGCTGCTCTTGATCGCCGGGTTGGGTATCGCGCATGCCGCGGAGCCTGCCGATCTCGTCGGCGGCGTGCTCAAGCAGGATTATTCCCCGGTGCTGCGTAACTTCGTCGCGCTGTCGATGCTGTCGCTGCTGCCGGTGCTGCTGATCGGCATGACGTCCTTCACGCGCATCGTGATCGTGCTCTCGCTCGTCCGGCACGCCATCGGCTTGCCGCAGACGCCTCCCAACAGCGTGCTGGTCACGCTGGCCATATGCCTCACCTATTTCTCGATGGCGCCCGTCGTCGACAAGGTCAACCAGGTCGCGGTCACGCCCTACCTGCAGGAGCATGTCTCGGCGAAGCAGGCGGTCGAGGCGGGCAGCGTTCCGGTACGTGCCTTCATGGTGCGGCAGACGCGCGAGTCGGACCTGCGTGCCGTGCTCGAGATGGCGCGCGTGCCGCCGCCGAAGACGATCGCCGACATCCGTTTCAGCGAGCTGTTGCCGGCCTTCCTCCTCAGCGAACTGAAGACCGCGTTCCAGATCGGTTTCGTGCTGTTCCTGCCATTCCTGCTGATCGACCTCGTGGTGGGAGCCTCCCTCATGGCGCTCGGCATGATCATGGTGCCGCCGGCCACGATCAGCCTGCCACTCAAGCTGCTGCTGTTCGTGCTCATCGACGGATGGGTCCTGCTGTCCAAGGCCTTGCTCAACAGCTA
>Ga0070671_100002726_pt1 | contig 13712 bp, 13 predicted proteins | sample KBSS73metaG_FD_65341 | JGI IMG/M metagenome (GOLD analysis project Ga0070671, IMG submission 65341) | Switchgrass rhizosphere microbial communities from Kellogg Biological Station, Michigan, USA - KBS S7-3 metaG | ecosystem: Host-associated > Plants > Roots > Rhizosphere > Soil ...
CCCGCATCCGCGACGACCGCGGCTCCCCCGCTGGCCAGCGCACTGAGCTCGGTGGTGGTCAGCCGGTTCTCGCCGTCGACGACCGCCACCCGATCCGGGTCGCTCGAGACGGCCATCTCGAGCAGCAGTGCAATGCTCAATTCCTCAACCCTTCAAGAATGCGTTATACAGTTATATCCTTGTAGACCGACCGGAGTCCACTTCACCCAGGGAGCCCCATGAGTACACCCGGCATCGCGATCATCGGCGTCGGCATCCACCCGTTCGGGCGGTACGCGGACCGCTCGGCGCTCGAGATGGGCGCGGTCGCGATCGGCCGTGCGCTCAAGGACGCCGGGGTGGACTGGTCTGACGTGGGCAGCCTGTACGCGGGCAGCCTCGAGGTGGCCAACCCAGAGGCCGTAACCGGCCTCGTCGGGATGACCGGTATCCCCGCGCGGGCGACGTTGAGCGGGTGCGCCACCGGCAACTCGTTGCTGACACTCGCCGCTCGTGACGTCCAGCTCGGTGAAGCCGAGATCGCGGTCGGGGTCGGCCTCGACAAGCATCCGCGCGGCGCGTTCGGCGCGGAACCCGCGGTAGCCGGCCTGCCGCAATGGTACGGCGATCAGGGCATGTTCCTGACCACCCACTACTTCGGCACCAAGATCATGCGCTACATGCACGACCACAACATCAGCGAGGAGACGCTGGCCCGGGTAGCGGCAAAGAACCTCGCGAACGGCGCCCTGGCCGATCATGCATGGCGCCGCAAGCCCATCAGCGTGGAGACCATCCTCGGCTCGCCGGTGGTCAACGCCCCCCTGCGCCAGTTCATGTACTGCAACCCGAACGAGGGTGCCGCGGCGGTCGTGGTGTGTCGGGCCGACGTCGCCAAGAAATACACCGACACCCCGGTCTACCTGCGGGCATCCGCGCTTCGCAGCCGCCGCGAGGGCGCCTACGAGCTGCTACGCACGTCGATCGAACTGCCGATCGTTCCGGGAACCACCGCCGAAGCCGCGAAAGCCGCGTACGAGCAGGCCGGCATCGGACCCGAGGACGTCGACGTCGCCCAGCTTCAGGACACCGACGCCGGGTCCGAGGTCATCCACATGGCCGAAACTGGGCTCTGCAAGGACGGTGAGCAGGAGTCGCTACTGCACGACGGAGCCACCGAGATCGGTGGGCGCCTGCCGATCAACACCGACGGTGGCCTGCTTGCCAACGGGGAGCCGGTCGGTGCATCCGGCCTGCGTCAGGTGTACGAACTGGTCCACCAACTGCGCGGCAGTGCGGGCGACCGTCAGGTGCCCAATAATCCGCGCGTCGCACTGGCTCAGCTCTACGGGTCACCGGGAACCGCAGCCGTGGCGATCCTGACGCGGTGACGACCGCGACCGTCGTCGTCGACGACGCCGAGATCGAGTACACCGATACAGGCGCCGGCAGCCCACTGGTATTCGTGCACGGCGCATACGTCACGGGCGCGGTGTGGGACGACATCATCGCCCGGCTTTCCGGAAAGCACCGCTGCGTCGCACCGACGTGGCCGTTCGGCGCGCAGCGGCGACCCCTCGGGCCCGAGGTCGACGTCGGGGTAGTTGCCGCGGGCCGGCGCATCATCGGCCTGCTCGAACGTTTGGATCTGCGTGACGTGACACTGGTCGCCAACGACTCCGGCGGTGGAATCGTGCTGTCCGCGTTAGGGATTCCTGGCCTCGATTGGTCTCGGGTGTCGCGGCTGGTGTTCACCAACTGCGACAGTTTCGAGCACTTCCCGCCGAAGGCGTTCGCGCCGCTGGTAAAGCTGTGCCGGGTCAACAACGACGCCGCCGGACTCGCTTTGCGAGCACTGGCAACTCCCCCCGGTCTGGCGTTCTTCAAGCGCGCCGTCACCAAGAACGGAATCGCCAAAGAGCGCCACTCCGCGATCTTCGGGGGCTTCCTGCACTCGGGCGACGTCCGCCGCGACGCTGTCCGGTTCAGCGCCGCACTGAATCCACGACACACGGCGGCGGCCGCGCCAGCCATCGGTAAGTGGTTCAAGCCGGTACTAGTGATCTGGGGCACCGAAGACGATCTGTTTCCGACCAGTCACGCGCGACGCCTCGCCGACGCGTTTCCCAATTCGACGCTGCGCCTTGTCGAGGGAAGTTCGACCTACGTGATGCTGGATCGTCCCGGCGAAACCGCGGGCGCCATCGCAACATTCGTTGAAGGATCTTAGCCGTGACGGCCACCATCGCCGGATTGCTTGACGACGCGGCCGCGGCCAGGCCGAATCAGCGACTGCTGCTGGACGTCGATGGCGGGGTGCTTACCGTCGCTGATGTGGCACGGCTGTCGACCGCCGGCAGCCGCTGGCTGGCGGACTCCGGGGTGCGACTCGGCATGACTGTCGCGTGGCAATTGCCGTCGCACAGCCGCACCGCGGTCCTGATGCTGGCGCTCGCGCGAATAGACGTGACGCAGGCGCCGGTGCTGCATCTGTATCGGCAGCGCGAGGTTCGCGCCGCACTCGATGTCGCCGGTGCCGACATTTTGGTCGTCGACGGAACCACCGCGGCCAACGCCCCGCCCGATATTCCAGTCCTCAGGCTGCCCGACGACTTCTTCGATGTGCTGCGCGACATGCCGAAAGGTCTTGACCCCCGGCTCCTCGGCCCGCGCTTGGCCGACGACGCCAGGTGGATCTACTTCACCTCTGGGTCGACCGGCCGCCCCAAGGGCGTCAAGCATACGGACGCCTCACTGTTGGCAGCGACGCGCGGCTTCACAGCACACCTCGGTCTCGGCGACCACGCCGATGAGGTCGGAACTATCGCCTTTCCGATCGCCCATATCGGCGGAATCATCTATGTAGCAAGCGGTTTGATCGGCGCTTTCCCGGCGCTCATGGTGCCCAAGGTCGACGCAGCCCAGCTGCCCGGTCCGCTCGCAGCCCACCGGGTGACGGTGTCGGGCTCGAGCACCGCCTTCTATCAAATGCTGCTTTCGGCGCAGCTGGCATCGGGCAGCGACTCACCGCTGATTCCGTCGCTGCGGATGTTGATCGGTGGCGGGGCGCCCTGTCCTGCCGCACTGCACCGAAAAGTCCGGCGCCACATGGGCGTACCGATCGTGCACGCGTACGGCATGACCGAAGCCCCGATGATTTGTGTCAGCGAGGCCACCGATACCGAAGAGCAGCAGTCCAACACATGTGGTCGCCCGATTCCCGGAACCGACGTCCGGACGAGCGCGGCCGGTGAGATCGAGGTGCGGGGCGCGAACCTGACCCCGGGCTATATGGACGCTGGACAGTGGTCACGCGCCGTGACTCCGGACGGCTGGTTCCGCACCGGCGACCTCGGCCACCTCAGGGCCGACGGACGAATCGTCATCACCGGTCGAAGCAAGGATGTGATCATCCGCAAGGGCGAGAACGTCTCCCCCGACGAGATCGAGAACGAGTTGCTCGCACACCCGCTCATCGACGAGGTCGCGGTGGTGGGCGAGCCGGATGAACTGCGCGGGGAATCGGTCTGCGCGGTCATCCGACGCTCGCCCGGGCAACGCGACCTCACGCTCGACGAGCTGTGCGCCTTTCTGGACCAACGAGGCCTGATGAAACAGAAGTGGCCCGAGCGCCTCGTCATCGTCGACGAGTTTCCACTCACCGGACTGGGCAAGATCGCGAAGTCCGAACTCGCCCAACAAATCGCAGGAGAAAGTCGATGACGGCGTTGGACGTCTTGTGCGCACGAGCCAGGTTACAAGAACGTCGTTCTAGCAGGTAATCCACTTCAATCTGAGCAAGAGAGTAAAGTTCTGCACTTGTGGAACACGATCCGCTCATGGGAGAACGATGAATTCCCGCGTCGCGGCCGCTGTGGAGCGAGCCCTCGACCTGCGGCAGCGCGAGGCCACCGAAGAGGTGGAGCGGATCTTGGAGTCGGCTCTGGTGGTCATGGAGCGCGTCGCCCCGGCGCCACCGCGCGTCAGCGACATTGTGGAGCAGGCCGGCACGTCGAACGCGGCGTTCTACCGGTATTTCTCAGGCAAGGACGACCTCATTCTCGCCGTGATGGAGCGCGGCATTGGTCTGGTTGCGTCCTATCTCGAACATCAGATGGAAAAGGAGCCCACGCCGATGGCTGCGGTGGCCGCGTGGATCGAGGGGACTTTGGCTCAAATCAGCGACCCGCGGCTCACCAGCATGAGCAGGGCGGTGGTCACGCACCTAGCCGCACACAAGGACACCGAGGTGGCCGAGCCGCTTCGCGAATTGCTGTTCGAGCACGTTGTCGCGGCCGACTGCCCAGCCCCCGAGCACGCGGCGGACGCTGTCTTCGCTACTGTGATGGGCACTCTGCGCAGACACGTCGCGGCCGCCACCCAGCCCACCCAGCCCGAGATCGATTACTTGGTGTCGTTCTGCCTCAAAGCGATTGACCCGGACGTACCTACGAGCAAGGTCACGCGCAGCCGGATCGCCGGCGTCAGGCAGCGGCGCCGCAGAGTGAAGGCCAACCCGTAATATCGGCCCACGTTGCCGTCAGCTCAGCCCGGTGTCGAACGACAAGCTGAGCGCACGGCTCAGCACCACCAACATCAAATCCGCACTGTCGTAATCGGTGTCGACTGTCCGCCTGGAAATCGTCAACTCGGTCAACCGGCCAAGTACGGCAAGGAAGATCGCCGCGCCCACGCGAAGGTCTATTCCTTCGGGCAGCCCCGAACGAATGAGCAGCACGGTAGCCGCTTCTTGAAACGGCCCCAGCCCGGTACTGATGGCGTCAGCCAATTGCTTGTTCAGCCCACCGTCGTACCAGGTTTGGGTGACGCTTTCATACCTACGATGAAAGCCGACGTAATGTCTGAGCCACGCGTGCAAGGAGTTTCGGCTGAAACTCTGATACGCCAGTTCGTGCAAGTCGGCGGCTAGGCCGGCACCCTCGACGAGGGCACCCTGTGTGAGTTCGGAAAGGATCGCAACCTTCGTGCGGAAGTGGCGGTACAACGTTGCCCGGCTGATGCCGGCGGCGGCGCCGATCTCATCCATTCCCACCGCGTAGTACCCGTGTTCCGCGAAAAGCGACGCGGCGGCAGCGACGATGTCGGAACGGATTGGCGACGCCGACGGCGCCGACACTGGAACGGATGGCACAGCACGTGGAGCGTCCGTCGCCGCCGGCGGCGGATCAGTTGGCACTCCGATGAAGTCGCGCACCGCGGGCGGCGTGTCGGGAAACAGCAACAACTGCAGCGCCACGGTTAGTGATGCCGTGACGGTGTGTCTGTCGGGTAGACCCCACATACCGCGGTACCGATACAGGTTCACCACATGGGCGATGCGAACCACCGCAGCGGCGGCATCCTCAGGCGTGATCCCTTCCACTCCCGCCTGCCGCGTCCGGTCGGTCACCGATGCCAGATACCGATCCGAGACCGAATCAGGCGCCGCAGCAATGCCAGTGGAGAAACCGAAGCCGGGAAAAGCAAGCAGTACAACCGCGTGCTCGTCGTAAAGCGTCGTCCACTGATCAAGCCAGTCGTACAGGTTCTGGATTCCGGTGGCATCCGGACCAAGCGGTCCGAGGCGGGCTGCATGCTCGAGCATCGCCGGAACGCACTGTGAGGCGAGTTCCCCGTAGATCTCGTCTTTGTCTTTGAAGTACTGGTAAACCGTCGCCCGAGACGCGCCCGCTGCCTTGGCGACGGCATCGATAGACGTGCCGTGAAAGCCACGGTCGAGAAACAGCCGCGCCGCGCCTTGCAGGATGGATTCGCGGGTGTGCAGACCACGGCGTCCCAGCTCGACACTTACGGGGGCATATCCGGCGCGACGGACCTTCTCGGGCTTCACCATGGTGTTCACATCATGAACGAGTTTCACTCGAGGCGGGTTGTCGGGCTTCGGAATTCGAGACGGGCAGGTTGCGCCGAGCTTTTCCCGCGTAACCGAAGAAGCGCTCGAAGTTGGCGTCGTTGATCGGTTGCGCAGTGTTGCGTCGCGCCGCCGCGCGCAGCGCCTCAAGTCGATGCCGAGCTTTGTCCACGTCAGCGGCGGACCCGTGCTCGGCTAGTTCTGCGACCTGGCGTTCAGCAGCGGCGATCTCGATGCGCAGACGCTCGCCAGCCTCCCCGAAGGTCAGCAGATCATGGTCGTCCTCGTCGCTCTTTACCCGTTCCGTTGGCAGTGATGCGGGCTCCGACATCGACGTCTCCCTTCGCCCTTTACGGATGTGGCCTCCGTCATATACTGTGAGACTGAGCGTCAGAAATCAAGACTCAGTGTCAGAAAGGAAGTGTCATGCCACTTCGCGACGAACACCAGATCGTTTCCGTCGACGATCACCTGATCGAGCATCCACGGGTGTGGCAGGACCGCTTGCCGGAGAAGTTCCGCGAGGCCGGCCCACGGATCGTCGAGACGGACGGCATGCACCAGTGGAGCTATGACGGGCAAATCTTCCCCACCATCGGCTTGAACGCAGTGGCGGGCAAACCGCCCGAGGAGTGGGGATTAGATCCGGTGCGCTACGAGGACATGATTCCGGGATGCTATGACCCGGTGGCCCGCGTCGCCGACATGGATCTCGACGGCGTGCAGGCGGCGCTGTGCTTCCCGTCCTTCCCGGGCTTTGCCGGCGGCACGTTCCACCGCGCCCACGACAAGGAATTGGCGTTGTTGTGCGTCAAGGCGTGGAACGACTTCTACATCGACGAATGGTGTGCGACCGCGCCGGATCGCTTCATCCCGCTGGCCATCCTGCCGACGTGGGACATCGATGCCTGCGTGGCCGAAGCGGAACGTGTCGCGGCCAAGGGCGCGCGCACGGTGTCGTTCCCGGACAGCCCAGTGCCATTGGGGCTGCCGTCGTTCCACTCCGACCATTGGGATCCGCTGTGGCAGGTGTGCTCGGAGACCAAGATGCCGGTGTCGCTGCACTTCGGCTCCGGGTCGTTCGTGCCCGGATTCTCGTTCTCGTCGTTGAAGCCCGAAAACAGCATGGTCAACGCGCTGCCCGATGCCCCGTTCGCTGTCGCGACGACGTTGTTCGCGACCAATCTGATGTGGTCGACGGTCGACCTTTTGTTCTCCGGCAAGTTGCAGCAGTTCCCCGAGCTGCAGATTTCGTTGGCCGAGGGCGGCATCGGCTGGTTGCCTTACATCCTGGAACGGTCGGACTACGTCTGGGAGCGCCACCGCTACTACCAGAACATCGATTTCGACGCCCGGCCGTCCGATCTGTTCCGCAAACACTTCTGGGGCTGCTTCATCGACGACATCCATGGGTTGAAGAACCGCCACGAGGTCGGCGTCGACCGGATTACGCTCGAGATCGACTTTCCGCACTCCGATTCCAACTGGCCCAATTCGCGCAAGCGGGCCGCCGAAGTGCTCGCCGAAGTGCCTGACGACGAGTGCGCCATGATCGTTGAGAACAACGCCCGCCGGATGCTCAACTTTCCGCGGGTAACGGCGGATGAACCGGCGCTGGTGAGCTAATACCAGCTGTTGGGGGGTTCGGGCCTTGGCGCAAACTGCGCCGAGGGCTCGTTCGCATTTCGACCGGCCGAGCGCTGCTACCAGTCGCACCCGGTGAGTTCGGCCGAAATCTCCCACAGGCGTCGCGCGTCGCGCGCATCACGCGCCTTGGCCGCCAATTTGGTGGCTTTGGGCCGACCCCATTGATGCAGGAGTCCCCGGGGCGCGATGTAGGTGCCGTTCGGCAAGTCGGTCGAAATGGCCTGAATCGTCGACCGCGCGCCCTGCTCAGGGGTCTGCCCGATCCGGGGGCCGAGAACCCGGCCCGACCACTCAAGCGCTGCGAATCCGTCCCTGGCGATGTCGGTGTTGGTCATTCCCGGATCGGAGATGTACGCGGTGCGGCCGCGCTGCACGAGTTCCCGCACGAACAGCATGTTCGCCAGCTTGGACTCGTTGTAGGCCCCAAAAGGGCTGTAACGGCGATGATGCCAGTTCAGATCGTCGAAGTGCATTCGGGCCAGTGCATAGTTGCTGCTGGCCACCGAGACGACACGATCGCGGATCCTGTCGCCGAGCAGGCAAGTCAGCGCGAAGTGGCCGAGGTGGTTGGTACCCATGTGGGCTTCAAAGCCATCTGCGGTGCGAGTAAGCGGCAAGCCCAGCACGCCCGCGTTGTTGACCAGGACATCCGTGTAGTCAATAGCGTCGGCGAATTTGCGCACGCTGGCCAGATCGGCGAGGTCCAGTTCTACCAACTTGACATCACCGGACATGGCCCGAGCCGCGTCGCGGCCCTTCGACAGGGTCCGGCACGCGATGACAACTTCGTGGCCCGCCGCAGCCATCGCCGCCGCGGTCGCCTTGCCCACCCCACTGCTGCCCCCAGTGACGACAATTCGCATCCGGCCATCCTTCCACGCTGCTACTCCGCCATCAGCTGTAAATAAGATATTTATATAACGGTATACGAGTCAGGCCGACGTTACTACGGATTCACTAGCGAGAGGGACTGCTGTGAAAGGTCGGCCGATTGCTGCCGACACCGGAAGCGCACGACCTCATCGACTTGGTGCGGCAGGCAGCCAAAAAGGCACTCCCCCCGTCGATCTGCACGAGCGAGAATGCGGGGCACGGCACTCGATGACGGCGGTACGGGCTCACCTTTAATGCCAACCTGAGACGGGTTCGATCCGTTCGCTCAGACGCCGGCCTTCGCCGATCAGTCGTCGATAACCGTGATGGCTTGCTCTGGGCAGGCTTCAGCACCCCGGTAAGCCTGATCTATCAGCTCCGGCGCCACCTCCGGTTCGGGTGGGATGCAGTAGCCCGCATCGTCAAGCTGGTAGACGTCAGGTCCTGCGGCCGCACACAGCGCGTGACCGGCGCAATGGGTGGAGTCGAATTCGATGCGCACAGTCACTGCTCGCCGCCGACGTCAACGCGTGGACCGGGTGAGAAAGCAATCGGCAGTTCGCGCATGGCCCACACCTCACCTGCGTCTTCAAAACGTTTCGGTGTGCCATCGAGGCGGTAATCGGGTAGCCGCTCGAGGACTTCGCTGACCATTTCCTGGAACATCACGCGCGCCAGGTGCGAGCCGAGGCATCGGTGCATTCCGACGCCGAAAGCCATTTGCTTCTTGCTGTTCTCGCGATCAAGGCGAATGCTGTCGGGGTCCTCAAAGACGGCTGGGTCACGGTTGGCGGCGGCAAACATCAGGATCGCCCGGTCCCCAGCGTGCAGTTGGCAGCCATGGAACTCGGCATCGCGCGACACCGTGCGTGCCATGCCCAAGGTAGGAGTGCAGTGCCGCAGAAACTCGTCGGTGGCATTCTTGATCAGTTCCGGATCGTCGATCAATTGCTGTCTCAACTCCGGGCGTTGGGCAAGTTCGAACAGCACGTTGCCGGTCAGTCCACTGGTGGTGTCCATGCCGCCCAGCATCATCAACACCGTGTACATCAGGATCTGCGAGTCATCCAGTGGCACCCCGTCGACCTGCCCGCCAAGAATCCGCCCGAAGACGTCGTCGCCGAAGTCCCCGCTCTCCCGACGCTCGGCCATGTTCTTGTAAATCTCACCGAACATCTCCATGACCGCAGCGCCGGCCTTCTCCTGATCGTGCGTGCGGTCGTGCACCATCGAATGGACCCAGTGCACCCATTGCAAGTACTTGGATTCGTCGAAGCCAAGCATCAGCAGAATCAGCTTGGCAGGCAGAGGCGTCGTCAGTTCGCCAACGACGTCGCACTGTCCGTGCTCGATGAACTCGTTGACCATCTGTGTGGCCATCCGGCGAGCGAGCGGCCGCAGGGCCTCCGCCTGTCCTGGCGAGAACGCTTTGATCGTGATCTGCCGTAGCTTCTGCGTCAGCGGCGGATCCGATTCGATCGGAATGATGGGGAACGGCGCACCACTGGCGGGGACTCCCACCGAGGGATAAGAGTTGAACAGATCATCGTCGCGTGAGGCTTCGAACACTGACTGATAGTCCAGCAACGCCCAGAACCCGCCGTGTTGCTCGGAATGAGCCACCGGACAACGTGATCGCATCCCGGCCAGTGTTTCGTGTGCCGATTCCCGAAACTCCGCCGAGTGGTGATCAAAATTCTGGGCGACCGAAGTATCCGTTGGCGTCGACACGCGTGCATCCTCCTTTATCAGTCCCGCCGGTCTTCGCCGCGCTTCCGGCGGATTCGGCGGGAACTGTCCGATACGGCTCTCACTACAGCTTTTCATGTTGTGTAGTTCACACCGCACATTAGCTAGTGATGTAGCCTACGGTCAACAACCACGGTGAGAACATGGCGGGCGATGAACACGGTCGAGGCGACAAGGGGGACGGAGAGGCACCGCGCCCCGGCATGGGGAGCGGACCTTCCGCTCACGCAAGACGATGCGCGTGACCGTCTCATCGAAGCGGCCGAGGCGTGCTTCGCGGAGCGGGGACCAAGTCGAACGAAGGTGACACACGTAGCCGCGAAGGCGGGCGTGCACCGCACGACTGTCTATTCGTACTTCCCTAACATGGACGCAATCCTCGCGGCGTGCTTCGTCAAGGCGAACAACGCGGTCGTATCGGCCGCCGATCCCTACTTCGCTGAAGATCGTCCGTTCATCGACCGACTCATCAACGCAGTGATGGCCGGACTTCGCGCAGCCCGGAGCAATCCCGCAATCCTATCGATGACAGCGCCGCAGGATTTGGCCCGAACACATCGTGCGGCGGAACGGTCCGAGGCATGGCGTACCGAGATCGTCGACGGGCTAGCAGCCCGCTTCGCCACCGCGGCGCCCGGTGAAGTGCGCACCGACGTTTCGCCGCATCAAATGGCAAAGTGGGTGGCTCGGATCGCATTCAGCCTCATCGAAGAACCGGGAGGTCCAGACGTCGGCGGCGACGAGGGTCTGCTACGTGCGTTCCTCCCGGGCGCCATCGCACCACAGGCTCGGCCCGATAGCCGATAGCGCTGCTCATCGGCGTCTCTGGACGCAACCATCCGATCGCGCAGGCGCACACATCCGTCTTGCATCGGTCGATCACGCCACCTTGTGACGGTGACAGCCTTCGACCTTGACGCCAGTGTTCAAGTACACGTAATCTTTACGCCGAGCAAATTATCGAAACATTTACATCTAGATGCTGGTGCTGTTGAGGTAAAGGGCGCCGATGTGCGTGGTCGGCCAACGCAATAGAAGGGCCTCAACGCGCGCATCGAAGACCAGACCCTGTCGGTGCGACCGTCTCCAAGTCGGCGGCGGTGTAGGAGGCAAGCTATGGAAACCACCGTTGAAACCTCAAGCGTCCGTTACGACCCCTACGATGCCGATCTCGATGTCGACCCGTACCCGATGTGGCGTCGGCTGCGTGATGAAGCGCCGCTGTACTACAACGACCAGTACGACTTTTATGCCCTGAGTCGTTTCACCGACGTGAAGGACGCCTCTACCGACTGCGACACCTACCGGTCGGGCAAGGGCACGGTGCTCGAGGTGATCAAGAGCAACTTTCCCGTCCCACCGGGGATAATCTTGTTCGAGGATCCACCCGAGCATGATCAGCATCGCGCTCTGCTCGCGCGGGTATTCACCCCGCGCCGGATCGCCGCAATCGAACCCAAGATTCGCGCCTACTGCGCGGCCGCGCTGGACCCGATGGTCGAGCGGGGCGGCTTTGACTTCATCACCGACCTGGGCGCCGAGGTGCCGATGCGCACCATCGGGATGATGCTGGGCATGGCCGAAGCCGACCAGGTCAAGTACCGCCAACGCGTGGACGACAGTTTTCACGCCACCGGCGATGAGGACATGGAGTGGGTCCTCACCGCGTTAGACCCCGAGACCTTCAGCACCTACATCGATTACCGCGCCGAAAACCCCGCCGATGATTTGATGACCGACCTGCTCAACGCGACCTACACCGACAGCGGCGTGGACAAGCATCTCGACAAGGAAACGATCCTGAACTACGTCGGATTGCTGGCCGCCGCCGGCAATGAGACGACGGTACGTCTGATCGGTTGGGCGGGAAAGGTTTTGGCCGAACATCCCGATCAGCGCCGCGAGCTGGTCGCCGACCCTAGCTTGATACCCGATGCGATCGAGGAACTGCTGCGCTATGAGACGCCCTCGCCGGTGAACGCACGCTACGTGTCCCGTGACGTCGAGCTGTACGGCGTCACGGTGGCGCAGGATAGCGTCATGCTGTTGCTCCATGGATCGGCTAACCGCGACGAGAGGATGTTCGCCGAGCCGGACCGCTTCGACATCCACCGCGCCAACAAGAAGTCCCACCTCGCGTTCGGGCACGGTATCCACTTCTGTTTGGGTGCCCATCTGGCCCGGCTCGAGGCGCGCGTGGCGTTGGAAGAGGTACTCAAACGCTTTCCGGAGTGGGAAGTCGACTGGGACAACGCGGTTCAGGCACATACCTCGACCGTCCGTGGGTGGGAAAAACTACCCGTGGTCGCTTGCTGACACCGCTACATGAAAGTCATTGTGACCGGTGCCAACAGCGGCGTCGGCAAGGCGACGGCAGCCACCCTGGCCGCGGCAGGCCACCAGGTGGTGCTCGCGTGCCGAAATATGTGCAAGGGTCTTGCCGCCGCCCGCGAGATGCACGGTGACGTCACGGTCGCTTCGCTCGACCTGGCAGACCTGAGCAGCGTGCGCGAGTTCGCCGACTCTGTGGACTCCGTCGACGTTCTGATCAACAACGCCGGTGTGCTCGGTCTGCCGCTCACCCACACCGCGGACGGTTTTGAAGCACATATCGGAACCAATCACCTCGGCCACTTCGCCCTTACCTGCCTGCTGGCTGACCGCATCGCCGACCGCGTGGTGACCATTACCAGCAGCACATACGCGATGGCGCGGCTGCACGTGGAAGACCTGAACTGGGAACACCGCGCGTACAACTGGTGGTCGGCCTACACCGAATCCAAACTAGCCAACGCCGTATTCGCCGTGGAGTTGGCGCGCAGAGGTCTGACCGCGCACCTCAGCGACCCCGGCGTCAGCGACAGCGAGATCCTCGCCGGCTTGCCCGGCCTCGCCGCGTTCGTGGTGAGGCGCCTTCAGCCTTACGTGGCCCAGTCCGCCGACCACGCGGCACGCTCCACCGTGTTAGCAGCCACCACGGACCTACCTTCGCCCACATACTGGGCTCCGCGCGGACTGTTACATCTATGGGGTAAGCCAAAGGTCGTCAAGCTCAGCCGCCGGGCACACGATCCCGAGACCGCACGCCGGTTGTGGGAGATCTCCGCCGAACTCACCGGTTGCGACCTACCCCTTCAGCGCAAGCAGGGCTGACAGGATCAGTACCTCAATGCTTTTCCAAGTCGTTGCCACGTTGACCACGGAGCGTCAGTACGGCAATCGTGTCACGATTCGATCGCTGCCGGAGCGCTTGCGCGGTGAGCTCAGGTGGTGACCGACGCCTTCCATTCCAACGGGAGGCTGTGAGCTGTGCGGATGCCTGGAACGAAATCGACTTTCTCGCCCTCGGGCACACGGAAGGGGCCGAGCGTGGCGAAGATCTCTTCGAGTGCGATCGAAAGCTCTTGGCGCGCAAGGTGAGATCCCAGACAACGGTGAACACCGCCGCCGAAAACAAGGTGGCGGGTATTCTCACGATCGACGTCGAGGGTCAGCGGGTCTTCGAATTCACGGTCGTCGTTATTGGCTGCAGCCAGCATGAGCATCACCAGGTCACCTTTGGCGATCTCAACGTCGTGGATGACCATGTCCT
>Ga0070671_100002735_pt1 | contig 13694 bp, 12 predicted proteins | sample KBSS73metaG_FD_65341 | JGI IMG/M metagenome (GOLD analysis project Ga0070671, IMG submission 65341) | Switchgrass rhizosphere microbial communities from Kellogg Biological Station, Michigan, USA - KBS S7-3 metaG | ecosystem: Host-associated > Plants > Roots > Rhizosphere > Soil ...
CCCACCGCATGATCGAGCCGCTCGAGCACGCCGTTGAACGCGCGGGCCACGTCCTCGAGCTCGTCGTCCACGCCGCGCGTCGGCAGCCGGCGCTCGAGCGTCCGGACGTCGATCTCGCGCGCGGCGCCGGCCAGCCGGATGAGCGGCGCCAGCGCGAAGGCCGAGAGCCACCATGACCCCGCACCGGCCAGGATGAGACAGGCCGGGACGCCGAGCAGCAAGAGACCGCGATAGCGTCGCAGCGCCGCGTCGTTCGGCGCCAGCGTGACGCCCACCTGCAGCAGGTATGTGGTGACGCCGCTGCCGGGCGCGAGGCTGTTCGACACGCGGAGCCGGCCATAGTCGGTGGTGACATCGAAGGAGCGGAGCGACGCCATGTAGGCGCGCACCTGGCTGGGACTGAACCGCAGCCCGAGCGGGACCATCGCGCTGGACTGGAACAGCAGCCGGCCGGAGTCCGCCTCGTAGATCTGGTAGTAGCGCGTGGCTTCCTGGACGAACGACACCTGGTCGGCGTCGCTGGCGTCGAACTCCACGCTGGGCGCGTCGCCGTGAAAGCGCAGATAGCCGTGCAGCCCCTCGGTGAGCTCGGCGAGGCGGGCGCTGGCGTCGGCGTCGAGCTGCCGGGCCAGCACGGTGTACGAGGCGGCCGCGAGCGCGCCGATCAGCACGGCGAACACGACGGTCGCGCTCACCGCCAGGCGCGCGCGCAGCGGCAGCGTCATAGCTAGGCTTCGGGCTTCAGGCTTCGGGCTTCAGGAAGGTGTATCGGTGAGCACATAGCCGACGCCGCGAATCGTGTGGATGAGCGGCGGGGTGAACCCGCGGTCCACCTTGTTCCGCAGTGAGTTGATGTGCACCTCGACGACGTTGCTGATGCTGTCGAAGTGGATGTCCCACACGTGCTCGATGATGAGCGACTTGGTGAGCGGCCGGTCGCTGTGCCGCATCAGGAACTCGAGCAGCGCGTACTCCTTGGGCTTGAGATCGATGAGCCGGCCGGCGCGGCGCACCAGCCGCTTGATGGTGTCCATCTCCAGATCGGCCACCTTCAGCACGCTCTCGCGCGGCGCTCCGCGCCGGAGCAGCGCCCGCAGCCGCGCCGTCAGCTCCGCGAGTGCGAACGGCTTGGCGACGTAGTCGTCGGCGCCGGCGTCGAGGCCCGCCACACGGTCCTCCACCGAGTCCTTGGCGGTCAGCATCAGCACCGGGAGCGACGCCTTGCGGGCGCGGATGTCGCGCAGCACTTGAAAGCCCGACCGGCCCGGCAGCATCACGTCGAGCACGACCGCGTCGTAGTCCACCGCCAGCGCCTGATCGCCCGCCTTGCTGCCTTCGTGCAGCACGTCCACGGCATGCCCTTCCTGCTGCAGGCCAGCCTGGACGAAGTTGGCCACCTTGACGTCGTCTTCAATGACGAGAATTCGCATCTCCACCTCGGGCACAACCCGCAGATTCAGACGATACAGGGCGGCTTCCGGGCCTGCAACCGTCAATCGGGGCATTAACGAGACTTAATGCCGCTTTCATGTCGCGCTCAAGGGCGCGCGCGTCCAATGGAGTTGTGAGGCTACGGCAGAGCGCTCTCATGCTTCTGGTTGCCACTGGCGTCTCGTGCGCGCCGCGCCCCGTCCTGCCAGGGGGCGAGCAGGCCGTGCACGAGCGCACAGCGCACGTCACGCTTCACGGGTCGCTGCTGACGCTGCATCTCGCCGACCCGGGCCGCGGGGGCACCGTCGCCCTCCCGCTCGTGGTCTACGCCAGCGGCGACGGCGGCTGGTTCGGCGCCGCGGTAGGGATGTTCCGGACGATCGCCGCCGGCGGCTATCCGGCGGTGGGTTTCAGCGCTCGAGCGCTCCTCAAGATCGAACAGGCCGGGCACTCGCCGCTGTCGGGCGCTCAGATCGCCGACAGCTATCGGGCCATCCTCGAGACCGGCCGGCGTGCGCTCGCACTGCCGCCCGACGCGCCGGCGGTGCTGACCGGCTGGTCGCGAGGGGCGGCGCTGGCCGTCCTGGCCGCGTCAGAACCGGAGACCGATCCCGCCATCACCGGCGTCGTGGCCATCGGCCTGGCGCGTGACGAGCAGCTCGACGTCGAACCGGGCGACGACGGGGATCCTGCGGAGCCCGAGGCCGCGGCGCCGAGCCGCCGGCACGGCGCGGCGCATGGCCTGCTCATGTATCCGCTGCTGGCCCGGATCATCCCGCGGCGCTGCGCCGTGGTGCAGGCCTCTGGTGATCGGTATCTTCCCGCCGCCCAGGCACGCGCGCTCTTCGGCGACGACACGGACCACCGGCACTTCTACATGGTGCAGGCCGACAACCACCGGTTCGGCGGCGGAAAGGACGCGCTGCGCCAGGCGCTTCTCGATGCCGTGGCCTGGACGGGACACGGAACTGGAGAGACACAACGATGACCACCTTCCGTCGGGCGCTGATATGGGGCACATGCTTCGTGGGCGCGATGATGAGTGCGGCGATGGCGTTTGCCGCGGAGACGACTGACGCTGTGAAGATCCGCGACCGCCAGCAGACCGTGCACCTCTACGGCACGCGCGGCGGGACGCCGGTCATCGTCTCGAGCGGCGACGGCGGATGGATCCATCTCGGCCCGCAGGTGGCGTCGCTGCTGGCGTCGCGCGGGTATTTCGTGGTCGGGTTCGACGTCAAGGCGTATCTCGAATCGTTCACCTCGAGCTCCGAGACCCTGCACACGCAGGACGTGCCCACGGACTACCGCGCCCTCATCGACTACGCGGCCCACGGGTCGTCCGGCAAGCCGGTGCTGGTCGGCGTCTCGGAGGGCGCCGGCCTGTCGGTCCTCGCGGCTGGCGACGCCGCCACCAAGACCCGGATCGGCGGCGTCGTGGCGCTCGGACTGCCGGATGTGAACGAGCTCGGCTGGCGTTGGAAGGATTCGCTCATCTACGTCACGCACGGGGTGCCGAAGGAGCCGACGTTCATGACCCGCGACGTGGTGGCAGCGGTGGCGCCGCTGCCGCTCGCCGCCATTCATTCCACGAACGACGAGTTCGTGCCGGTGAGTCAGGTGCGCGAGCTGCTGGCGCGGGCGGGTTCGCCGTCCACCTTATGGATCGTCCCGGCGCGGGATCACCGGTTCAGCGACAACCGGCCGGAATTCGAGCGGCGGCTGATGGAGGCCTTCACGTGGATCGGGCAGAATCAGCCGCGATAACGCCGGTGCCCGAGCGGCTGCGCCGCCTGCTTCCGGCGGTACTCGGGCTGGGCATCTTCCTCCTGGCGCTCGAGGTGCTGCGGCAGGAGCTGCGGGCCATCACCTGGGGCACGCTCTCGAACGACGTCCTCGAGACGCCGCCGTCGCTGCTCGCCGCGGCGCTCGGGTTGACCGCGCTCAACTACGCGGTGCTGACGGGCTACGACTTCATCGCGTTCGCCTACATCGGCAAGCGCCTCGCCCGCGCCCGCGTGGCCATGACCTCGTTCATCGCCTACGCGGTCGCCAACAACGTCGGCTTCGCCATGCTGTCCGGCGCGTCGGTCCGCTATCGCTTCTATTCGCGCTGGGGGCTGACGCCGGGCGATCTGTCGCGAATCGTCTTCTCGTACTCCGTGACCTTCTGGCTCGGGCTGCTGGCGCTCGGCGGACTCAGCCTGGCGCTGAACCCGTTGCCGCTCGGCCCCGCGGGCGCGCTGCCGAACCTGGCGCCTCCGATCGGCTGGGCGCTCGTCGCCGCCAGCGTCGGATACGTCATCGCGGCCGCGGTGCGCCGCACCCCGCTTCGCGTGCGCTCGCTCGAGCTGCCGCTTCCGACGGCGCGGCTGGCGCTGACGCAGCTGGTGGTGTCGGCCGTCGACTGGGCGCTCGCCGGCGCGGTGTTGTACGTGCTCCTGCCGCGCAGCCAGGCGTCGTTTTTCACCGTGCTCGGGGCGTTCCTCGCGGCGCAGATCCTGGGGCTGGCGAGCCACGTACCCGGCGGCGCCGGCGTGTTCGAAGGGCTGATGGTGATCTTTCTGCGGCACGACATCGATTCGTCTCACCTCGTGCCCGCGCTCATCGTGTATCGCCTGGTCTATTACCTGGTGCCGCTGGGCGTCGCGCTGGTCGGGCTGATGGCGGACGCCCTGCACGTCCATCGCGCGCGGACGGCACGTGTGGCCGCGCGCGTGGGCCGCCTCACCGAGCAGGTCACGCCGCGCGTCCTGGCGGCGCTGACCTTCGGCGGCGGCCTCGTGCTGCTCTTCTCCGGCGCGACGCCAGCTGCCGAGGGGCGGCTGGCGCTGCTGGATCGCATCGTCCCTCTCGGCGTCATCGAGACGTCGCACTTCATCGGCAGCGTCGCCGGCGCCGGCCTGCTGCTCCTGTCGCAAGGACTCGCCCGGCGGCTCGACGCCGCGCACGCGCTGGCCGTCGGCGCCGTGTCGGTCGGCATCGCCGCATCGCTGCTCAAGGGCGGCGACTACGAGGAAGCGCTGCTGCTTGGAGCGCTCCTGGCCGCGCTCCTCCGCGCCCGTCCGGCCTTCCAGCGCAAGGCCGCCTTCTTCGCGACGCGGTTTTCGCCGGCGTGGGTCGCCGCCGTCGCGGGCGCGATCGTCGCCTCGGTGTGGCTGGGGTTCTTCGCCTTCCGCCACGTCGAGTTCGGCCACGACCTGTGGTGGCAGTTCGCGCTCGACGCCGAGGCGTCGCGGTTCCTGCGCGGGTCGGTCGGAGCGGCGGGGCTGACGCTGATGTTCGCGGTGACGCGCCTGCTGCGTCAGGCGCCGCCGGCGCTCGAGGCGCCGAGCGACGCGGATCTCGCCGCAGCCGCCGCGATCATCGCCGGGCAGCCGCACACCTACCCCAACCTGGTGTTCCTCCGCGACAAGGCGTTGCTGTTCACCGAGGAGCGCGAGGCGTTCCTGATGTACGCCGTGCAGGGGCGCAGCTGGGTGGCCATGGGCGACCCGGTCGGTCCGCCCGAGCGCGTGCCGGACCTCATTCGCCTGTTCCTGGAGCGCTGCGACGATTTCGGCGGCACGCCGGTGTTCTACGAGATCGATCCCGAGCATCTGCACCATTACGCCGACTTCGGGCTCGCCTTCGTGAAGCTCGGGGAAGAGGCGCGAGTGGACCTGTCGCGATTCACGCTCGACGGCAGCGAGGGCGCCAAGCACCGGCAGTTGATGCGGCGTCTCGAGAAGGACGGCGGCACCTTCCGCATCGTGCCGCCCGCCGACGTGCCCGGCGTGCTCGATCAGCTCGAAACCGTGTCGAGCGACTGGCTCGACGCGAAGTCGAGCGCGGAAAAGGGCTTCTCGCTCGGATCGTTCGACCGGGACTACATCGCCCGCTTCCCGGTGGCCGTCGTCGAGCACGCCGGCCGCATCGTCGCCTTCGGCAACCTGTGGAGCGGCGATGGGCGCCGCGAGCTGTCGATCGATCTGATGCGCTATCACCGCAGCGCGCCGCGCAGCGTCATGGAGGCGCTGCTCGTCCATGTGCTGGCGTGGGGCAAGTCCGAGGGCTATCAGTGGTTCGCGCTTGGCATGGCGCCGATGTCCGGCTTCGAATCGTCGCCGATTGCCCCCCTCTGGGCCCGCGCGGGACGGTTCCTCTACCGGCACGGCGAAGGGATCTACCGGTTCCAAGGGCTGCGTGCCTACAAGGAGAAGTTCCACCCCGTATGGAAGCCCCACTACCTCGCCTACCGCGGCGGCCTCAAGCTGCCGCGCATCCTGGCGGACGTCGCCGTGCTCGTCGCCGGAGGATATCGGCGTATCTTCCGCAAGTGATGCACAAGAAGCTTCCGCCGCGACGCGTCTTCGCGCTCCACCTGCTGCGAAACCTCCTCTACGTGAGTGGCCTCATCGCTGCCTCGCTGGCGCTCGGCGCCGCGGGCTACCACGCGTTCGCCGGGCTGCCCTGGCTGGACGCCACGCTCAACGCCGCCATGATCCTCACCGGCATGGGGCCGGTGAATCCGCTGACGACACCCGCGGGCAAGGTCTTCGGCATCGTCTACGCCCTCTTCAGCGGCGTGGCGTTCCTGACCATGGTGGCGATGCTGCTCGCGCCAGCGGCGCACCGGCTGCTCCACCGGCTCCACATCGAGATGCACGACTCGGACGACGAGTAGAGGCGGAAGGTCCGCCTGCGGGTCAGATCGAGCAGCGGAGGCAGGTGGTGGTGGTGGGCAGCGCCACCAGGCGCCGCGGATCGATCGGCTTGCCGCACTTCGAGCACTCTTCGTAGGTGCCGTTATCGAGGCGGGTCAACGCCGACTGGATCGCCGCGACCTCCAGGCGAAGCGCCTTGGGCGAGCGCTCCGGCGCCTCCGTGATGAGCGATGTGGCGACCTGGCCGCGAGGCTGCACCAGGCGATCGAGTTGTGCTTCGAGCTGCTGACGAATTTGAACGTGCGTCGTGTCCATCCGGGCTCCCGAAATCGTGCCGTGTACCGCAAGGAGGGTTAGCAAACAGACGGCCAGATCTTTTAGCCTCTATTAGCCGCTTTCGGTGCCACGCGACGGGCGAAGCTGCCGCCCATCACCTGTGCCTGCACTCGGGCAGGTGCCGCACCGCGGCCACGCTGTTAGGTGTACCAGACGACAGAACGGAACACGGATGGTGATTTCCGTAGTCGCTGTGACCGCACGCCGCCGTGGCGCTTCGCATCATCAAGACTGATTCTCAGAATCGCTTGCAAGCTCACGTGATGTGACAGACGTGCGATAGCCTCCGGCGGTGCACGATCTCCGGTCAATCGCGGCTTTCGCCGTGGCAATCACGCTTGCGGCGACTTCGGGCTCGTGGGCGCAAGGTCCACCAGGAAGCGCCCTCCCCGCCGACGCCACCGGCGAACAGATCTTCCGCGCCGCGTGCGCGGCCTGCCATGCGGCCGACGGCAAGGGATCGCCGCGCAGCGTCGTCGGCTTCGAGCTGCCGCTGCCAGATGGCCACGACTTCCCCGACTTCACCGACTGCCCGACGAACACGGTCGAGCCGCTTGCCGATTGGGTGGCGGTGGCATCGCGCGGCGGCCCGATTCGCGGCCTCGATCGCCACATGCCAGCGTTTGGCGACGCGCTCTCCCCCGACCAGATCGAGCGCGCCGTCAAGCACCTCTGGAGCTTCTGCACCGACACGGCGTGGCCCCGCGGCGATCTCAACTTTCCGCGCGCCTTCTTCACCGAAAAGGCGTTTCCCGAGAATGAAGCGGTGTGGACCACCGGCATCACCGCCTCTGGCAGCAAGGCCATGACGAATGCGCTGGTCTACGAACACCGCATCGGCGCGCGGGGCCAGTACGAAGTCACGGTCCCGTTCTCGCGGCAGCAGCGCGAGGCCGGGGGCTGGGCCAACGGCCTCGGCGACATCGAGGTCGCGGTGCGGCGCACCCTCGTCGCGAGCCACGAGCGCGGCAGCATCTTCGCCGCGGGCGGCGCGGTCACGTTCGCGACCGGCAGCAAGGACCGCGGACTCGGCAACGGCTACACCATCGTGGAACCGTTCGCGATGTGGGGTCAGATGCTCGGGGCCAACGGCTTTCTGCAGATGCACACGGGTCTCGAAGTGCCGAGCAACCACGTCGCCGGGCGCAACGAAGGGTTCCTGCGCACCGCCGTCGGCTACACGTTGGCGCAGGATCAGGGGTTTGGCCGCGCGTGGTCACCGATGGCCGAACTGCTGATCGCGCGGCCGGCCGGCGGCCCCACCGAGTGGGACGTGGTGCCGCAGATGCAGGTGTCGCTCAGCAAGCTCCAGCACGTCCTGCTCAGCGTCGGCGTCCGCGTGCCGATGAACGAGCGAGAGGAGCGCAAGCCGGAGCTGCTCTCGTACGTCATCTGGGACTGGTTCGACGGCGGCTTCTTCCACTTCTGGAAATGACCCGCATGCCTCGCCTGTCGCTCCGGCTCGCCGTTCCCTTCAGCTGTCTGGCCTGGCTGTTGACGGTGTATCTCGCCACGACCGCCGCGCAGCAGCCCGCGCCCCGCGCCGGCGGCAAGAAGGCGCACGCCGACCTGTCGCTCTTCACCCACTCCGACAACTGCGTGGCGTGCCACAACGGCCTGACGGCACCGTCGGGCGAGGACGTGTCGATCGGCGCCTCGTGGCGCTCCTCGATGATGGCGAACTCGGCGCGCGATCCGTACTGGCAGGCCGGGGTCCGGCGCGAAACGATCGACCATCCGGCGCATGCCGCCGCGATTCAGGACGAGTGCGCGGCCTGCCATATGCCGATGAGCGCGCGGGTCGAGCGCACGGGCGGCGGGCCCGGTCAGGTCTTCGCGCACCTGCCCATTGCCGGCGGCAACTCGCCGCTCCACCGGCTGGCCGCCGACAGCGTCTCGTGCACGGTGTGCCACCAGATCGCGCCGGACCGACTGGGCACGCGCGAAAGCTTCAACTCGAATTTCGTGATGCAGCCGACGCCACGGGACGGCGCCCGTCCGATCTTCGGGCCCTACGCCATCGACCCGGGACGGCGGACGATCATGCGCTCGGTCACTGGCTTCGTGCAGGCCGAAGCGCCGCATATCAAGCAGTCCGAGCTCTGCGCCTCGTGCCATACGCTCATCACTGAAGCCTATGGCCCCAACGGTGAGGTGATCGGCTCGCTGCCCGAGCAGATGAACTATCAGGAGTGGCAGCACAGCGCCTTCAGCGGCGAGCAGCGCAGCTGCCAGTCGTGTCACATGCCGAAGGTGGAGGGGCCGATCCGCGCCTCTTCGGTGCTCGGCGACGCCCGCGACAGCTTGTCGCGCCACCTGTTTGTCGGCGGCAACGCCTTCATGGTGGGGATCCTCGGGCGTTACCGCGACGAGCTGGGCGTCGAGGCCTCGCCCGCGGAGCTCGACGCCACTGCTGGCGCCACCGTGCGGCAGCTCACACACGAGACCGCGAACCTCACCCTGTCGGAGCCGCGCGTCGCTGGGAGCGTGCTGGCGTTCGAGGTCGGCATCACGAACCTCACCGGCCACAAATTCCCCACCGGCTATCCATCGCGACGGACCTGGCTGCACGTGACCGTCCGCGACGCGCGAGGAGGCGTGGTCTTCGAGTCCGGCGCTCTCGACGACACGGGTGCCATTCGCGGCAACGACGCGGACGAACGTGCGTCGGCCTTCGAACCGCATTACGAGGAGATCACGCGGCCCGACCAGGTGCAGATCTACGAGCCGATCCTCGGCGACCGCGACGGCGCGCCCACGACCGGGCTCCTGACCGCCGTGCAGTACCTCAAGGACAACCGGCTGCTGCCGCGCGGTTTCGACAAGCGGACCGCGGCCCCCGAGATCGTCGTCCATGGCACCGCCGCCGATGACGCCGACTTCACCGGCGGCGGCGACCGTGTGCGCTACCGGATCCCCGCCGCCACCACCGGCCCCTACCAGGTGCAGGTGGAGCTGCGCTACCAGCCGATCGCCTACCGGTGGGCGCAGAATCTGGGCCGGTATGACGCACCGGAGCCGGCGCGCTTTCTCCGCTACTACAATGCGAGCGCATCGGGCTCGTCCGTGGTCGTCGCCACGGCATCGGCAACCACCGGGGGCAGCTCGAACTGAGGACTCATGGCCGCATTGCACCCGCAGATCGTCCACTTCACGATCGTCCTCGTCATCGTCGGCGTGACCTTCCGTCTGGTGTCGCTCTTCGGCCGGCCGGCGTTTGCCAGCCCGGCAGCCTCGACGCTGCTGATCGCCGCCGCGCTGGCCGCAGTGGTCTCGGTGCGATCAGGCACCGCCGCACACGGGCCGGTGGAACGCGCGCCCGGGGCGCGGCCGCCGGTGATGGAGCACGAGGAGTGGGGTGAGCGCACGCAGATCGTGCTGCTGGTGCTCGGCGCCATCGAGCTGCTCGGGCTGGCGCTCCGTAAGTCGCCCAAGGTGCGGGCGGTGCACGCGCTGGCCGCCGTCGTCGGGCTCGCCGGCGTCTACGCGGTGTACGAGACCGGGGAGCACGGCGGCGAGCTCGTGTATGCCTATGCCGGTGGCGTCGGGCTACGAAGCGGTGATCCGAAGGATGTCGAGCGCCTGCTCCTGGCCGGCTACTACCACCAGGCGATGGCGGACCGCGCGGCGGGGCGGCACGACCAGGCCGCCACGCTCATCGCTCAGGCGGCCGAGCGCTATCCCGCCGATCCCGAAGTGCAGATGCTGGCGGCGGAGTCGAAGCTGATCGATCGCAAGGATCCGCAAGGCGCCATCGATACGCTGAACGCGACGCAGCTCCCCTCCGACAACCGCTTCATGGCGTTCCGGAAAGGCGGGCTCCTGGCCGACGCCTACGAGGCGGCCGGCCGGAAGGCCGACGCCGCGGCGGCGCTCGATGCGGTGCTGAAGGTGTTTCCTAACGGCCGCTTGCAGCAGCGACTGGACGCACTGCGCGCGGCCCGCTAAGGACGAGAGCTCGTCACCGCACGCCGTGCGACGGCGGGCGCGGCGGCGCGTTTCTGATACCACCACCACAGGCGCACGCCGAGCAGGACCGCGAGCGCCACGGCCCAGCGGCGCGGCAGCGTGATGTCCGCCTTGACCAGCCACCAGAAGTGAATCACGCCGCCGATGGCCGCGACGTACACGAGGCGGTGAAGGGTGCCCCACTTCTTTCCCAGTTTGCGCATCGACCAGCGGTTCGACGTAATCGCCAGCGCGGACAGGATCACGAACACCGTCATGCCCACGGTGATGAACGGCCGCTTGAACACGTCCTCCACCATGAAGCTCACCTCGAAGTAGTGAACGAACACCACCCAGGTGAGCATGTGGAGCACCGCGTAGAAGAACGCGAACAGCCCGAGCATGCGGCGCAGCTTGATCAGTTCGTTCCAGCCGGTGAGCCTCCGCAGCGGTGTGACCGACAGCGACGCGAAGAGACACCCCAGGATCCAGGTGCCGGTCTGATCGGTGATGTAGTCGCCCGGGTTGGCGGTAAGGTCGTTGGTGTAGAAGCCCCGGACGAGGAGAGCGAAGGGAACGAGGGCCGCGATGAAGAGCGCAACCCTCAGGATGGTGATAGGCTTCGGCACCGCCGCGGAGCCGGTGCTCCGGCTCCTTAGAAGTTCCGCCGGAGATCCATCCCGGCGTAAAGGCTCTGCACCTGGTCGGCGTAGCCGTTGAACATCTGGGTGGCGCGGTTGGCGATGAAGCTCGGGAGCCGCTTCTCGCGCGCCTGGCTCCAGCGCGGGTGATCCACCATCGGGTTCACGTTGGCGTAGAACCCGTACTCGTTGCGCGCCATCGCCTGCCAGGTATTGATCGGCTGCTTCTCGACGAACCGCATGCGCACGATCGACTTGACGCCCTTGAAGCCGTACTTCCACGGCACCACGAGGCGAATCGGCGCGCCGTTCTGCGCCGGCAGCACCTCACCGTAGAGCCCAACCGCCAGGATGGTCAGCGGGTGGTTGGCCTCGTCGAGGCGCAGCCCTTCCTTGTAGGGCCACTCGAGAAGGTCGGTGCTCTGCATCGGGAAACGGGCCCGATCGACCAGCGTCGTCATCTCGAGGTACGCCGCCTTGCCCTGCGGCTCCGCGCGCTTGATGAACTCCGACAGCGGAATGCCGACCCACGGGATGACGAACGACCACGCTTCCACGCAGCGGAAGCGGTAGATACGTTCCTCGAGCGTGAACGGCTTGATGAAGTCCTCGAGGTTGTACTTGCCTGGCTTGTTGCACAGGCCGTCCACCTCGATCGTCCACGGGGTCGCCTTGAACTTGCCCGAGTTCTTCTTCGGACCGTCGCCGGCGCCCGGCGCGAACTCGTAGAAGTTGTTGTAGCTGGTGACGTACTGATACTCGCTCGGCGCCTCGCTGGTGCTGAGCGGGCTCTTTTTGATGTTGGGCAGCTTGGGCAGTCCGCCGCCCTGCGCGAGCGCATTGCCACCGCCCCACGCGTTCCATCCGGCCGCCGCCAGCCCGGCGCCCGCGATGGCCGCCGACCCGGCCTGGATGAACTCCCGGCGCCTGAGGTACACGCTCTTCGGGGTGATCTCGGAAGAACGGATGTCCGGTGCCTTTTTGATCAGCATGAGTGGATTATAGGCCCCTCGAAGCCCCGCAACCTTAAATGCCGATCACCTAGCGAATTTCGCGCCAATCGGTGCCGCGTTCCATCGCCTGGGCGAAACAGGCCTCCGCCCGCGACTCGGCCTCGCGCTGGGCCGCCGCTGAGACAGCGGCGGTCAAATCTGCATCGGCCGGGCATCGGACCCTCCCCTCGGCCTTCCGCTCGCCGCCGGTGAAGAACCGCGTGGCGCCCACGCGCACCCAGGCATGGCGATCGCCCAGCTCGGGGGCCACGAGCGCTTCGGCCACCGCCCGCGCCACCGCGCGATCGAGCCCGTCCCGCTGTTCGAGCACGGCTGCCGGCGCCAGGTCGATCTCCCGCCCCCGGACCGTCGCACTCACCCACCAGGGCTGTCCGGTGGCACGCCGAAAGGTATCGATCGAGCCGTGCAGACGGATGGTGAGCGCGGTCGCCGTCACCCCGAGCCGTTGCGCCAGCTTCGCCTGGGCCTCTCCTGCCATGCGCTCGAGGTCCGCCGCGGTCGTGCGCGAACCGGCGGGCACCAGGGCCCTCACGAACGCCGCCTTCGGCGGCGACGCTGGGGCGGGTGGGGCGGGTGAGACAGTTGGGAAAGACGGGCCAGGTGGGAGGGCGGTCTCACGGGGCACGATGCCGGTGCGCACGCGCGAGACGTCTTCGAGCGCCAGTCCGGGGTAATAGCGCGCCAGGATCTGCGCCGCGCTCTCGCCGCGCGCGGCGCGCCGGCCGGCCCCGATGACACACATGCCCACGCCGTGCCCGTAGCCCCGGCCGGTGAACGTCACGCGATCGCCCGAGCGCGTCAGCGTGAACGCCGTGCTGCGCAGCTCGGTCGCGCCCAGGGCGAGGCGGAAGTCGTTGCTGTTCATCGACGCGGGATCGAGCCCCGGCAGCCCGACGCGCCCCACGCGGCCCGACGCGGTCCGCGCTTCCACGACAACGTCCTCGAGGCGGCCGCCCCGCACGCCGGCGCGGACCAGCGCGGCGCGGATCTCGTCGAGCGACTTCTCAAGCGTCCAGAACGGATCGTCGCCGTGGACGTCGTCCTCCACCGCCTCGAGGTACGGCAGTGAGACCTTCGGCCACACGTCGGAGGCGCGCTCGGTGTGTCCGCCGCACGACGCCGAGTAGTACAGATCGGCGGGCGCGCCCTGATACGTGAGCACCAGCCCCAGGGTCGCCTGCGCCGCGCGGCGCGAGGCCGCGGAGCTCGCGCGCAGCACCTGGCAGTGGGTGGTGTCGCAGAGGTCGAAGCCTTCTTTCTGATGACGGCCGGCGTTGAACAGCGCGTAGGTCCGAATAGCGATCGCCAGCGACTGCGCCGAGGCCTCGGGGGCGTTGGGCTCTCCTTCCGCCGACAACACCTGCGCGACGTAGAGCTCGAGCGGGATGTCGAGGGCGTCTCGGCCGCGCCCGGGCGAGCCGATCTTCACCGTCACGCCGCGGCTCGCGCGCGCCAGGTCCACATCGGCCACATCGGCCGGCGTCTGCGCCGTCGGCGCCGCGAGCGCAAGTAGAAAGGCGACGCCTAGAGCTTTCGCGTACAGCCGGGACGGCAATGGCACTGAATCACCTTTTCTCCGTCCGTGTAGTAGTCGTAGGTCAGCTCTTCCCCCGCCTTGATGTTCTTCGCGGCACGAATCCAGATGTCCTTCCCGACGATCTGGCTGTAACAGTTCGGCT
>Ga0070671_100002740_pt1 | contig 13683 bp, 17 predicted proteins | sample KBSS73metaG_FD_65341 | JGI IMG/M metagenome (GOLD analysis project Ga0070671, IMG submission 65341) | Switchgrass rhizosphere microbial communities from Kellogg Biological Station, Michigan, USA - KBS S7-3 metaG | ecosystem: Host-associated > Plants > Roots > Rhizosphere > Soil ...
GACTTCTTCGTCCAGAAGAACGGTTCGAACCCGCTCGAAGTGGCGAGCGAAGTCGACCGCTATTGCAGCTGGCCGGGCCAGGCCTGCGGCTACAAGGTCGGCCATTCGACTATCAACCGCCTGCGCGACAAGGCGAAGGCCGAGCTCGGTGCGAAATACGACCTCAGGGCGTTCGACGACGCGGTCGTGTTGGGCGGCAACGTGCCGATGGACGTGCTGGCAATGAACATCGGCGACTACATTTCTAGGGCGAAGGCGGCTTAGGGCCTACGTAAGCTCAGCGAGGCGGCACCACCGCATGCCTCGCCGGATCATAACCCGCCGGAGCGCCCGGATGATATTGACCCTTGCAGGTGTAGCCGGTGACATAACCCGTGTTGTTCGGGTCAGCCCAGACAGCGCCCGCTAGCCCGGCAATCGGCGCGTCGACAGCGGCGCCCTCAAGTACGTTGCCTTTCGGAGCAGCGGCTCTGCTTACGGCTGGTGCCGCGACTTCGGTGCGTGGACCTTCGCTACAGCCAGCGATCGCTGCTTCGAGCAATGTCAGAGCAATAATCGGCTTCCGCATCGTGTTACTCCGTGGGAACGAGGCAGGTTGCTCGGCCTGCCCATATCACGGGTCGATGGTCATTGCAGCGCGGCCCCGTCCAGCGGGAAAAACCGCCCTGCTATTCAGGCGACTTGCTCGAGCGCTCGTTTCTGGCCGCGCCGCACGGTCAAGCCGATCGCCCCGAAGCCGAGGAGCATCAGCGCCCAGCTCCCCGGCTCCGGCACGGCCGGCGCATTAATGTTGCCGGCAAAGTCGATCGAGACGTGTGTCGGCCGCGTCCGAGCATCGGATACACCAGTCCCATTGAAGGTGCCCGAAGCACCTTCGAAGCGCCCAGTGCCCCCGAGAATCGTGAACAGCCACGCAGTATCGCTGATCCCTGGCGTAGCGGTCGGTGTCGAACCTCCATCGAAGGTTCCGTTGAACCTGTCGGTTCCAAAGCCGATGATGAAGGTCCCGTTGGATAACGCACCGCCGAGAGAGAGACAGGTGCTCGTGCTGTAGGTGAAATCACCTAGGGAAGAGTGTCCTACCGTGCTCGAAGGGTCGATGGCGGATCGGAACTGCAGCGGCGCACAACTGGCGTCTGCCCCGATCAAGGTGCTGAGGCCCGTAACGTTGCCCGTGAACGGCAGGACATCCGCGCGTGCCGGAAATGCTGCCAGAAGCAGCGCCGCGGGGATGGCGGAACATACAAGTTTATGCATATCATTATCCTCCTTTCGCGCCGGCGGTGCCGAACGGCTGCGGAGGAGGCTTGGCGGTCGGCAACAACTGAACCATGATGAACAGCCGATGATCTGCCGATCTAAGGAGAGGAGCAGGTGAACGCAGAGGCGTCATTTCCGCTTCGAGTCGCCGGACTGACCATCGATCCGGTTCGCCGTCGAATTTGTGGACCAAGCGGCGAAGCCACCGTGGAACCGTTGGTCATGCAACTGCTGCTGCATCTGGTTGATCGTCAGGGCGAGGTGCTCAACCGCCGCGACCTGTTCAATCATTTGTGGGGCAATGCCCAGGTTGGAGATGACAGCCTCAACCGGCTGGTCGGCAGCCTTCGCAAAGCGCTCCAAAGCGCGGGCCAGGGCAAGGTTGAGATCGAGACCATCCCCCGAGTGGGATACCGGCTAATCGTAGGTTCGGCGGCGGCGGAAGTCTCATCGCCGATGACGCGCCGAAGCGCCGTTATCGGGGTTGCGGCATCGGCGGTCGCGCTTGGCGGAGCCGGCTCGTGGGTTGCACGGCGGGATACGCGCCTAGCCGAAGCCAAGCACTTGACCGACCGCGGCGATTTTCTGCTGTACGATGCCGTGCCGATCCAGGCGGGCGAGGCCTTGCCGCCCATCAAGACAGCACTCGACATCGATCCCGACAATGGCCGCGCGCTTGGGCTTCTGGCCCTGACTGAAGAGACCCGCGCGAATAATGGCGGGAGCGCCAATCCGGGCGACACGCTGCGCCTGGCCGCGCAGGTTGCTCGAGAAGCGCTGAAGCAGGATCCGAACGAACCTCATGCGCGCCTGGCGATGATTGACATGGCGGCCGGCAGCCTGACCTGGGCCCAGTGGGAGGACCGGCTGGAGGCGTTGCGCGCATCGGCGCCGAGGAACCTTCATGTCCTGGGCGCCCTTGCGACTCTGCTCCAGTCGGCGGGGCGAACATCCAGGTCGTGGATGTACAATGAGCAAGCCGCGGCCGCAGCACCGGCCTCGCCCACGCCCCAATGGCGCCGCGTGCTCCGGCTCTGGACGGCCGGTCACACCGAGCAGGCGCTGGACCTCAGTGAACGGTTACTGCCCCTCTGGCCGCAGCACTCGATGGTGTGGAACGCGCGTTTCATGGTCCTGGCGTTCACCGGGCGGACGGGAGCAGCGCTGGCGATGCTTCGCAACCCCATAGGCCCGCACGCCGGCGCCCATCCAGCCACGCCGGCTCAATGGCTACCGACACTCGACGCCTTCGCTGAACCGAGCCCGGCGCGAATCGCAAAAGCGAGAGCGGCCAATCTCGCAGCAGCGCAGGTCAATCCTGGTCAAGCAATGTATGCAGCAATGATTCTCAGCCAGCTTGGCGAAATCGAGGCCGCGTTCGAGGTGATCAACGCGCTGTTGTTGAACAAAGGCCCGCTCGTCACGGATCGTCCGATTGTCCCAAAGAGCTTCGCTGCGAATTCGCCGAGCTGGTGTCGGACCAACTGGCTGTTCATGCCGCCGCTAGCGGCGGTTCGCAGCGATGCCCGGTACAAGCCGTTGTGTGATGAACTCGGACTGACGCGCTACTGGCAGCAGCGCGGAGTCCAGCCGGATACGCAGATCCCAGTCTAGGCTTATTGCTCATGGCAGCGCGGCGAGATCGGGCGGAATGAAGTTTCGCCGCGCTTCGACCGAGAGCAACCGATCACGCGAGTAGAAGCGCAGCGGCCAGTCGCGGCGGCCCATCGGTGACAACAGCAGCTCATTGACCAGCTCATGCAGCGGCTCGCTACTATCCGCCTCGCTGAGGAACAGCCGGACGCCCGTGAGGAACACGCGGGTGATCGTCTCGTGATAGCCCTCGCTGTCGCTGTTCACGCCGCCAACGTTTTCATTATATCGTCGGATGAGGCCGGGAAGCTCTGTGTCGACATCGATGTCGGGCCGCTTCAGAAGCAGCCAGGTAGTGGTCGCGAGATGCGCCTCGTGCGTCCATTCCTCCTTGGGAAGCGCACAAGCGAGGAAGCGCTCGCCGAGATGCTCGATCTCGGCGTCGCTTTTGAAGGGGCGGGGTCGGTATTCGGTCATCGATCGGGTCCTTGGAAAGGCGGGCCCGATCTGATGACCGGGCGATCTAGGCGGCTTGGCTCGGCGCGGGTTGCGCTTGCTGTTGCTGAGCCTTGGGCGCCGCTTGCCGGACGCCTTCGTCGACCTGATCCGCGAACTGCGCGAAATTCTCGACGAACAGGTCGACGAGTTTCGCCGCGGTTCGGTCATATTCGGCTGAGTTCGACCAGGTGCCTCGCGGGTCGAGGATCGACGTATCGACGCCCGGCGCCGACACCGGCACCTCGAAGCCGAAATTCGGGTCCTTGCGGAACTCGACATTGTTGAGGCTGCCGTCGAGGGCGGCGTTCAACAGAGCGCGCGTCTCCTTGATCGGCATGCGCTTGCCGACGCCGTACTTGCCGCCGGTCCAGCCGGTGTTGACCAGCCAGCAATTGACACCGCCCTTGGCGATCCGCTCCTTGAGGAGGTTGCCGTAGACCGACGGGTGGCGCGGCATGAACGGGGCGCCGAAGCAGGTCGAGAAGGTCGCCTGAGGTTCGGTCACGCCGATCTCCGTGCCGGCGACCTTGGCGGTGTAGCCCGACAGGAAGTGGTACATTGCCTGGTCGGGCGTCAGCCGCGAAATCGGCGGAAGGACACCGAACGCGTCGGCGGTGAGCATCACGACGTTCTTCGGCAGCGGGCCCATGTTCGCTTCCGACGAATTCGGGATGAAGTCGATCGGATAGGCGCCGCGGCTGTTCTCGGCGAGGGTTGCGTCGTCGAGATCGAGCACTCGAGTGTCCGGGTCGATCACGACATTCTCGAGCACCGTGCCGAAGCGCTTGGTCGTCGCGTAGATCTCCGGTTCCGATTCCGGCGAGAGGCGGATCATCTTCGCGTAGCAGCCGCCCTCGAAATTGAAGACCGCCGTGTCCGACCAGCCATGCTCGTCGTCGCCGATGAGAGTGCGGTTGGGATCGGCCGACAGGGTCGTCTTGCCGGTGCCGCTGAGGCCGAAGAAGATCGCCGTGTCGCCGTCGGGACCGATATTGGCCGAGCAATGCATCGGCATGATGCCCTGCGGCGGCAGGAGGAAGTTCAGGAGACCGAAGACCGACTTCTTCATCTCGCCGGCATAGGACGTGCCGCCGATCAGGATCAGCTTTTTCGAGAAGTTGACCGCGACGACAGTTTCCGAGCGGCAGCCGTGGCGCTCCGGGTCGGCGCGGAAGGTCGGCAGATCGATGATCGTGAACTCGGGATCGAAGCCCGGAAGGTCGTGCACCTCGGGGCGAACCAACAGAGTGCGTATGAAGAGATTGTGCCACGCGAGCTCGTTCACGACGCGGACGCGGACACGATGCTCAGGCTGCGATCCGCCGAACAGGTCGGCGACGAAGAGTTGATCCTTGCTTGCCAGCGCCTCGAGGAAATCGGCATGCAGCCGGTCGAACGCTCCCGGTTCCATCGGCTTGTTGCCGTTGTTCCACCAGATGACGTTCTCGGTCAGCGCGTCCTTGACGGTGAACTTGTCTTGGGCGCTGCGGCCCGTGTGTTTGCCGGTGCGAACGACCAGCGGCCCGTCCTTGGCCAGGAGCCCTTCGCCACGGCGCACGGCGTGCTCGACCAGTGGCGCGGTCTCGAGATTCCAGAAGATTTCTGCGCCGGTCGCAATGTCCTGCGCTTCAAGGCCACGGCTCGGAACCCGATCACTCACGCGAATCTCTTCCTCTCTAAATATTCAAAACGGCGGCGGCCTTGGGGGCTGCCGCCGCATACGTATGCACTGACAGCCCTATAAGCCGGAAAAACCCGCGCGGTCAAAGCCGCCTGCCTCCGCTTGTTTCACCGTGGCACGCCGATTAAGCCATCGCGCAATGCCTTGGCAGCGGGGGAAATAACGAGGATGAGCCAGGTGATCGCCCTCGTGGACGACGACCGCAACATCCTGACTTCGGTCTCGATCGCGCTCCAACAGGAGGGTTTCGTCACTCGAGTCTACTCCGACCCCCAGCTTGCGTTGAAGGCGATCGGCGACAATCCGCCGGACCTTGGCGTGTTCGACATCAAGATGCCGGGCATGGACGGGATGGAGCTGCTTCGTCGGGTGCGGGAAACGAGCTCGGTCCCGGTGATCTTCCTCACGTCAAAGGACGACGAGCTGGACGAGGCGCTGGGCCTGGCCATGGGTGCCGACGATTATATCGCCAAGCCCTTCTCGCAGCGGCTGCTGATCGCGAGGATCCGCGCCATCCTGAGGCGCCAGGAGCTGGAGCGGGGCGAAGCCGCGGTGTCTGAGCCGGAGCCGGCGCAGCTGGAGCGCGGACGGCTGACCATGGACCCGGCGCGGCACAAGGTCTTCTGGGACGGACGCATCGTCAGCCTGACTGTGACCGAGTTCCTGATCCTCGAAGCGCTCGCTCAACGACCGGGAGTCGTAAAAACCCGCAACCAGTTGCTCGACATCGCCTATAACGACGATGTCTATGTCGACGACCGCACCATCGACAGCCACATCAAGCGCATCCGGCGCAAGTTCCGGGCCGTCGACCCCAAGTTCGACTCGATCGATACCCTCTATGGCGTCGGATACCGTTTCGACGAGCAGTGAAGACTCCGACCTTCAGCTGAAATGGTCGCGCGGGTTCAGCCTCAAGCACCGAATCCTCGCCCTGAACCTCCTGACCGTGCTGTTGGTCGCGCTCAGCACCATCTATCTCGATGTGTTCCGCAACCGCCTGAGCCAAGAGCGCGTGCACCAGACTGAGTTGCAAGCCGCGGCAACCGCAGGCGCATTGAGCGCGGGCGGGTCTGGGCACGAGAGCGCCATGCTGGCCGCAGTCTCACAGTCGACCCGCAGTAGGCTCCGGCTGTATGGAAGCGACGGGCAGCTGCTAACGGATAGCTGGTCCGCCATTGGCCCGACCTACGAACTGCAGGACCCTAACAAGCAGCCTTGGACTTTCCACGTCGCCCGGGCGCTCGATCGCGGGTTCAATTTCCTCGTCGGCGCACGGCGGCTCGATCCATTCGTCGAACCGGCGCAAGACCGGTTACCAGCCTGGCCCGAGGCCATGACTGCCAGGGCAACAGGCCATCCGACAACGATGATCCGCAACGCCCCCGACCTAACGCCGGTGATCTCAGCCGCAGCACCTGCGGGAGCGAACGTTCTCCTGGTGACGACCAACGACCCCGCCTTCACACGCACGGTGCGCGACCAGCGCGGGTTCATCCTCGCAGCGATGGCGGTGCTCATCGCCATCTCGATATTCCTCTCCTCGTTCCTGGCGAGGACCATCGTACGGCCGTTGCGGCGGCTGGCGATCGCCGCGCACCGAGTGCGTCTGGGCAGGGCGCGTGAAGTGAACGTTCCTCGCCTGCCCGAGCGAGTCGACGAGATTGGCATGCTGGCGCGCGCTGTCTCGGACATGAGCCAGTCGCTCCGGCAGCGGATCGACTCGATCGAGGCCTTCGCAGCCGACGTAAGCCACGAGTTGAAGAACCCCCTCGCCTCGCTCCGCTCCGCGGTCGACGGCCTCGAGCGGGTCGAGGATCCGGAGCTTCGGGCCAGGCTGACCACCGTCATCCGCGACGATATCGCCCGCATGGACCGATTGATCGGCGATATCAGTGAGGCCGCACGGACAGATGCCGAACTTGCGCGGGCCCATTTCCGCCCAGTCGATCTCGGCGGCCTGATCGAGCAGCTGGTGCAAAGCTGGGAACCTCGCCGGGAGACCGGCAGCGCACGCATCGCCTTTGCCCGCCCGCGCAAGGACAGCGCAGTGGTCATGGGCAAGCCCGACCGGCTCGCCCGGGCGCTCAACGCGATCCTCGACAACGCGGTGAGCTTCTCTCCACCCGATGGCCTGATCGAGATCGCCGTTTCGCGGGTCCGTGATGACGTGCTGATCCGTATCGACGACGAAGGTCCGGGCGTCCCCGCAGAAGCCCGTGAGGCAATCTTTAACCGCTTCCATTCAGTACGGCCTGACACCGAGAATTTCGGTCGCCATTCCGGCCTCGGCCTTGCCATCGCCCAGGCAATCGTGAATGGCCACGACGGGGAGATTGACGTGCAGGACCGCGACGACGCTCCATCGGGCGCCCGCTTTACCATCCGCCTTCCGGCCGCAGAGCAGTAGCAATGAACCAGATGAACCCGATGCGCGGCCCGCGCCTCAGCGCAGAGACGCTTCACGCCAGCACCGTCGCTCTCGATGGCCGGGCTGTCCTCATCAGCGGCCCGTCCGGGTCGGGCAAGTCGGATCTTGCACTGAGGCTGCTGGACCGCGGCTTTGTCCTCGTCAGCGACGACCAGACGGTGGTCAAGAAGGATGGCGACCGGCTGATTGCTACTGCCCCACCTACCATCGCCGGTAAGCTGGAGGTACGCGGCATCGGCATCATCGACATGGAACGGGCCGAAAACGTGCCGATCGCGCTGGCGGTCGAGCTGACCAGCGATATCCAGCGCCTGCCCGACGACAGCCGCGAGCGCCTGATCCTCGGCGTGCACCTGCCGTTGATCAGCATCAACGCCGCTGAAGCTTCTGCACCTTCCAAGGTCGCGCTGGCACTCAACCGGATGGGCCTCAAGTTCTAATGTCTGAGACGCGGCAGCGACGACTGCCGCGCCTGCTGCTCGTCACCGGAATGTCCGGCGCAGGCAAGTCCACAGTCCTCGACGCGCTCGAAGACATGGGCTGGGACACGGTCGACAATCTCCCGGTCGATTTGCTCCAGGAGTTTGTCCACGGCGGCGGGCAACGGGCCGCCAACGCGGCGATCGGAATGGACGTTCGCAGCCGTGGGTTCGCCCCGGACATGCTTGGCGAGCTCATGCATTCGATCGACGGCGTCGAAGGCGAATTGCTTTATCTCGACTGCTCGGGGACCGAGCTGATGCGGCGGTACGACGAGACGCGTCGGCTTCACCCCCTCGCTCCGGATCGGCCGCCTGAGGACGGGATCGCCCGGGAGCGGCAGCTGACCTGGCCGCTGAGGACAGCGGCGGACAGCCTGATCGATACGACCGACCTGTCTCCGACCGAGCTGCGTGACGAGCTGCGGCGGCGATTCGGCGGCGATTCCGACCAACCAGTGCTGACCGTCGCCTCCTTCTCTTTCGCTCGCGGTATTTCACGGACAGCCGACCTCGTCTTCGACCTCCGCTTCCTGCCAAATCCCCATTGGGTCGACGAGTTGCGGCCGTTGACGGGCATCGACCAACCTGTCCGCAACTATCTCGCCGGGGACCCGTCCTGGGGCGAGACAATGGGCCGCATCGAATCGCTTCTCATCGACTGGATTCCCCGCTACTGGGCCGCGGGCAAAAGTTACGTGACCGTCGCATTCGGATGCACTGGAGGGCGTCACCGCTCGGTGGCAGCTGCAGTCGAGATGTCGGAACGATTGCGTGCTGCCGGATTTGCACCGAACGTGCGTCACCGTGATCTCGCCTCGACTCCGAGGGACACGATCGAACGCCAGCCCGGGCGCGCTCCGGAGAGCGAGGACGAGTTGAATCAATGATTGGATTAGTGCTGGTGACCCATGGCCGGCTGGCGGCCGAGTTCGTCACCGCGATGGAACATGTTGTCGGCCCGCAGGACGCGATCGAGGCGATCTGCATCGGCCCCGACGATGATATGGAGAGCCGCCGCAAGGACATTGCCGCGGCGATATCCCGGGTCGACCAGGGCCAGGGAGTGATCATCCTTACCGACCTGTTCGGCGGAACGCCGTCGAACCTCGCCATCAGCCTGATGAAGACCGAGAATGTCGAGGTGATCGCCGGCGTGAACCTGCCGATGCTGATCCGCCTAGAGGGTGCCCGCAAGGTGATGCCGGTCCACGCCGCAGTCGCCGCCGCCCGGGAAGCGGGACGCAAGTATATCTCCGTCGCTAGCGAGATCCTCGGCGAGGCCGCGGCTTGACGGCGGCGAGCCGCCAGGTCGCGATTACCAACCAACGCGGGCTCCATGCGCGGGCGAGCGCGAAGTTTGTCAACCTCGCCAGCCAGATAGAAGCCAAGATCGAGGTCGAGAAGGACGGCCACCGCGTCTGCGGGACTTCGATCATGGGCCTGATGATGCTCGGCGCGGCGATGGGCGACAGTATCGTCATCCACGTCGAAGGCGATGGAGCGGAAGATGCCCTCACCCAGCTGGTCGAGATGGTCGAGGGCAAGTTCGGGGAAGATTGATGCCCCGCGAGGTCACTGCATTCTCCAATTCTACGGTGAAGCGCCTGCGCTCGCTCCGCGAGAAGAAGGGACGCCGCGCTGAAGCCCTGTTCCTCGCCGAAGGGCTGCGGATTCTCGTTGAGGCACGCGACAGTGGGCGGCTACCCGAAATCATTGCTTTTTCATCGGAGGGAGCACTTCACCCGCTTGCCGCCGAGATCATCTCCGCGACCGAGGCCGCCGGCGGCGACGCAATCCTGACGACGCCCGACATCCTTTCGAAGATGAGCGGCAAGGACAATCCGCAAATGGTGCTTGGCGCCTATCGCGAAACCGATCCGGACCTCTGCCGAATCGACCGGTCGAAGGCGGACTTGTGGATCGTCGCCCAGGCCCTGCGCGATCCCGGCAATATCGGCACCATCCTGAGGACTGGCGATGCGGTCGGCGCGGGCGGGCTGATCCTGATCGACGACAGCGCCGACCCGTTCTCGGTCGAGGCCGTGCGGGCATCGATGGGTGCCATTTTCACGCAGGAGGTCGTGGCAGCGCGTTGGCCGGAGTTCATCGCCTGGCTGCGATCGGGCCCGGGGCAACTGGTCGGGACGAGCTTGAAGGCGACCGACGATTATCTCGAAGCGGAGTATCGCAAGCCCTGCTTCCTCCTCATCGGCAACGAGCAGCAGGGTCTTCCCGTCGACTATGAGGCGGAATGCGACCTCCTCGTCAAAATCCCGATGGCCGGCCGGGCCGACAGCCTCAACGCGGCGATTGCTGCAGCGGTCATGGCGTTCCAGGTCCGGGCGAGCTGGCGGTGACGGAACCGAGCACAAGCGGAGCGGTTCGAGGCCTCATGAAAAACCTGTCGCTTCTTGCTCTTCCGGCTGCCGCGGCGGCTTGCGCGCCACTGCCTCCGCCGCCCCCGCCGCCCTATCACGCGGTCGGCACCGAACCCTTCTGGGACGTGCTCATTGACGAACATGACGTCACGTTCACGCTCTCGGGATCGCAGCCGATCCGCCAACCGCGCCCGCAGGCGATCATCGGTATTGCCGGCGAGATCTACCAGACGCCGCGTATCAACGTGAACGTGGTCCACGCCCAGTGCAGCGACGGGATGAGCGACCGCACCTATCCCGACAAGGTGCAGGTGACCGTCGACGACAAGCGATTCAACGGTTGCGGCGGGCTTTAGCGTTTACTCCGCAGCAATCTGCGGCGGATCTTCCTCGCCGAGTTCGAGCTCGGCGTCGGCATAGCGCGGCAAGGCCTCCACCGGAGCGAGGACATCGATGTCCCGGCGTCCCGGCTCGATATTGAGGTCGCGGAACTTGCGCGCGGTCACCAGCGACCTCGTCTCAAAACTCGAGACGAAGCTGTTGTAATTGTTGACTGCAGTGGAAAGACCGCTCCCGACCTTGCGGAGGTCATCGGCAGCCTTGGCGAGGCGCTCGTAAAGCTCCTTGCCGAGCTCGCCGATCTGCCGCGCCTCCTTGGCGAGCCTCTCCTGCCGCCACACCGCCGCGACCGTCCGTGCGATCGCGATGAGGTTCGTCGGAGTTGCCAGCAGAACCTTCTTGTCGAAGGCAAAGTCCCACAGGTTCGGGTCCTGCTCGAGCGCGGCGGTCAGGAAATGCTCGCCCGGGATGAACATCACGACATAGTCGGGTGCGTCCTCGAACTGCGACCAATAGGCCTTGGCGCCGAGCGTGTTCACATGAGCGCGGATCGCCGATGCATGCGCGTTCAAATGCGTAACTCGATCGGCCTCGTCGACCGCCCCGAATGCGTCCTGGTAATCGTTCAGCGACACCTTCGCGTCGATGACCAGGCTCTGGCCTCCAGGAACGCGGACGACAACGTCCGGCCGAAGGCGTCCGCCCTCTCCATCCGCCACGCTGACCTCGGTCGCAAAGTCGCAATGTTCGGAGAGGCCACAGCTTTCGAGCACGTTTCGGAGCTGTTGCTCACCCCAGCGGCCGCGGGCCTTTGGTGCATTGCGCAGCGCATTCACCAGCTTGGCAGCCTCGGCGGAAACGCGTTCCGTCCCCGTACGCATCGCCTCGATCTGACCGGTCAGCAGGCCAAAGGCATCGCGGCGTTCGGCTTCCACCTTCTGCACCGTGGTCTCGTAGCGTTCGAGGCGTTCGTGAACCGGCTGGAGCAAGGCCTTGAGATTCTTGCCGGCACTCTCCTCGGATTGGCGGAAACGGTCATCGGCGCGCTTCAGGAACATCTCCTGGGCTTCAGCGAGCAATTTGTTGCTGACCTCGGCGAATTGGGTCGAAAGCGCCTCCTTGGCCTGGATCAACTCGCTGATCCGGGCCTCAAAGCTCTTTTCGCGCTCGGCCTGAGAGGCTTCGAGGGCAGCCAATCTGGTCGCGGCGTCGCGGTTCGCGTCGCGTTCCTTCACCACCGAATCAAGCTGGAGCCGGAGATTGTCGACGGTTTGCTTCGCAGCCGCTGCCGCGCGGCTGCCGATCAGCCAGCCGATGAGCGCGCCTACGCAGAGCGCAAGGATTGAGACCAGCAATACGGTCGCAGTCATGACCGCTTCTCCAAGAACAAAGTAGGAACGTAACCCAATGGAGAGGCAGTCTCAACTCCTTTCGGTCGCGTGAGAAGCACGAGAGAGGTTTCAATCCACAGAAAAAGGAACGAAGGCTGGGTTGCTTCGCTAGGCCGCAATGACGAGGGAAAACCAATGTCCATCCGCAAGATGATCGCCCTTCACCCGGACGTCGCCGGCCACGTCAACCAACCGCTAGGCGATGCCGCGCATCACCTGATGTATTGCGCGCGGATGTGCCTCAGCTGTGCCGACGCCTGCGCGGCCGAGAAGATGGACATGGCGCAGTGCATCCGCACGTGCCTCGATTGCTCCGACGTGTGCGAGGCAACCGGCAAGCTCGCGGTGCGGCGGACCGGCACCAACGAGCAAGTCCTGCGCGAAATGCTCGAGTTATGCGCTCGCGTCTGCGACGAATGCGCGGCCGAGTGCGAGAAGCACGATCACGAACATTGCAAGCTCTGCGCGCAGATGTGCCGGGAATGCGCCGTCGACTGCCGGACGGCCGCGGAATCGATCTAGAAGTCGGAATCTTCTTAGAAGTCGGACCTACCGAAGCGGTCGACGCCCTGATTCTGGCCGGGCGGGTCAAGCACGCTGACATCAAGCTCCAGCGGCTCGCCAATCCAATGTCCAAGGGTGGTGTGATCGGCCAGGTCGTTGTCGGTCAGCGGGTGGACGAGCGCACGAAGGCCTGACGCCTCGATCGCAGCAATGACCTCCGGCCGTGCAGCTTCAAGGAAATGGATTTCAAATTGCGGGATCGGGTGCGGTCCAACCCCGCGATCCATCATCCGCCCGACGAACAGGATTTCATGCCGGGCTAGAAAGTCGTCGCGCAGCGCCTCGGCCGCAGGGCGATCGTCTTCGGTAAAATAGATATGGGCGTGAAAAGGCGCGCTGGCCTTCACGCCGCCTTCAATCCATTTTCTTTCCGCCACTTGGCGAGCTTCTTTAGGACCATATCGCGCTTCAGGCGCGAGAGGTGGTCGATGAACAGGACGCCGTTGAGATGGTCCATCTCATGCTGGAGGCAGACCGCGAGCAGGCCCTCGATCTCTTCCTCGTATGTCTTACCCTTCTCGTCCTGCCAGCGGGCGCGGATCTTATCGGGGCGCATCACCTCGGCATATTGCTCCGGCACCGACAAGCAGCCCTCGGTGTAGGGAACCTCGGTGTCCGAGTGCCAAAGGATCTCCGGATTGATGAAGACCCTAGGATCGCGGACGACCTTGCTGTCCGCGTCTTCCGGATCCTCGGGCTCCTGGAGGTCGATGACGAGGAGGCGGACCGGAACGCCGACCTGCACCGCGGCGAGGCCGATGCCGGGCGCGTCGTACATCGTCTCGAACATATCGGCGACGAGCGTCTTCAGCTCCGCGTCGAACGTCTCGACGGGCTTCGAAATCTGCCGAAGAACGGGGTCCGGCGTCTCATAGATGCGGCGAATGGCCATGGGTCGGATTTAGGCTTTCAGTTCAGGGGGTTCAAGCGATGGGGCGGCGTGCACGCAAGGCTTGGGCAAGCGTTCCTTCGTCGAGATAGTCGAGCTCCCCGCCCACGGGAAGGCCATGCGCCAACTGGCTGAGGCGAATGGGAAATGTTTCGAGGCGCTCGGCGATATAATGGG
>Ga0070671_100002746_pt1 | contig 13666 bp, 15 predicted proteins | sample KBSS73metaG_FD_65341 | JGI IMG/M metagenome (GOLD analysis project Ga0070671, IMG submission 65341) | Switchgrass rhizosphere microbial communities from Kellogg Biological Station, Michigan, USA - KBS S7-3 metaG | ecosystem: Host-associated > Plants > Roots > Rhizosphere > Soil ...
GCGCGAATGGCGGTACCAAGCTGGCGCGCAGCGACAGCCGCAGTCATGCCTCCCATGGAATGTCCCAGAATGACCGGCTCAACAAGTCCGAGCCCTTCAATCAGTCCAATGACATCGTTGGCGAGGTCGGGGTACAGATATCCATGCGCAGGTGCGCTCGATTTTCCGTGACCTCTGGCGTCCGGCATCACAACGTCGTAGTCACCTTCAAGAGCGCGTACTACAGGAGTCCAGCAAGCCCCGCTTCCGATCAATCCATGAAGCGCAATGAGCGGGGGCTTGTCGCCTCCAGTTCTCAGATAATGGATGCTGATTCCGTTTGCTTTGCAGGTTCCGCTTATCCAGTTTGTCATACGGCGGTCGCCAGAGCTCGGAAGGGGCTGCGTCTTGGCGGCCCGAGAACGTGCAGTCTAGCGGACTCTGAGCGGAGGAGCCGTACCGGGCGATAGTTTATAATCGATCCAGCACGAGTCATCTTTGAATTGGGAGAGCGGCTGTGACTGGAGACCAACTCGCGGGTTCGATCCTTCTGGCGGTGACCTTGTTCCTTCCCTGCGCGGCCGCCACGCCGGGTGAAGAGTCCGCCCCGCCGAGCCAGGCCCGTTATCGGCTGCCGTATGCCGATGGTACCGCGGTGAAGGTGTTTGATGACTTCCAGACACATCGGCCGGTAGGGCGCGAAGACCTCTACGCCGTCCGCGGCAAGGAGCCGTTCCGGGTAGTCGCGGCAGCCGACGGCCGCATCATGGCTATCCAGGACTCTTACGGAGAGCAGCAGAGCGGACGCGCAGCCGCTCTTTGCCACAACAATTACGTATGGATCGCACACGCCAACGGCGAATGGACCAATTACTCCCACATCGCGCGCGGCTCGGTCACCGACAAGGCCGGATTGAAGGTCGGCGACCGGGTCAAGGCGGGTCAATACATCGGCGATGAGGATGCGATCGGCTGCGCGATGCTCAAACACGTCCACTTCGAGGTCGCCGTGCCTGATGCCAAGACGCCGATCGATGAGGGCGGCTTTCTCGAGGGTAACGAGGGAGGCAAGCGAGAGCGAAATCCTCGCTTCTGTGGCGTGCCCGGGGAAGCGGCGAAGAAAGGTGCGGAGTACGTCGCGACTTCCTGTTAGTCGCAGACCCGTCTCACCTTTCGGGATTCATCGTGTAGCAGAGACTGTTCTAGATTTTCAGGTATGCCGACGGTGAGTGGCCAACGAGTCTCTTGAATTCGTTATTGAAGTGCGCCTGGTCGTAATAGCCCAGATCCTGGGCCAGCGCTGCGAAGTGCTCGACGCGCCGAGTCCCGGCGAGGTGTTCCAGTGCCTCATAAATCCGATAACGCTTGATGACCCAGCGCGCGCTCGCGCCAACATACCGGAAGAACAGACGCTGTAGAGTCCTTTCAGACAAGCTATGTCTGGCAACGAGATGCTCGACCCGCCTCACCTGGCGGTCGTGCGCAATTTCCTCCACCAGCGCGCCCGCGAGTTGCATCCTGGAATCGATTGGCGGCAGATTGGCCAGCAGCAGCCGCGAAGCTGCCTGCACCATCGATTGATCGTCGCAGCATTCCTGCGCCGCTTGCTCCGCGTCCGCAGCGCCACGCAGCAGGTCCGTTGCCGGTACTGAGCCATTGGCGATGGACCTGACGGGGCGGCCCAGAAACGGATAGAACACTCCCGGACGAAACTTCACGCCGACAATGCAATCACGCCCCTTGAGCACACGCGCCATCCGCTTGAGTTGCACGCCGTAAACGCGTGAGCGGCCGCGAGCCAGCACCAAATGAACACAGGGGTGCGGCAGCACCTCCCGCAGTTGGGAGGAGTGGTCGCACAAATCCCAGCTTTCCACCCAGAAGTGCCGTACCCACTGCTTGAGTGATTCGCACGGCGGGTAACGAACGTGTCGGTATGTGCCCGGTGTAGCCGCATGCCTCAGCACGCCGCAGTCGAGAGCGAGCTCGTCCGGGCGAACCTCGTGCGAGGCGGTGGCTTCGGTTGTGCGGGCGTGTCGCATATTTCCAATCATTCGAGTCGGCGTCGCGCTGCAATCGCTGTCGTCAAAGAGTTCAGTGCTGGGAGCGTCACGCGTACCATGAAGAAGGCAAGTCAATTTGCAACGATCTGCATCGCATTCAGCCTGACCTACCTTACAGCCTGCGTTACGACAGGCGACCGCTCCGACCCTGTTCGCCAGAAATTTGCTGCCTTTGACCGGCATGACGTTTCTGCCATTGAGAGCTTGTACGCCACGGATGCGGTTCTGCACAGTCCGGACTATCCACTGTTACAGGGTAACACCTCGATTGCCGAGACGTACCAGCGTCTGTTCAAAGCCATTCCCGACGCCCGCGACGAGCTGCAGCGTCTCGATGTCTGCGGTGACAGAGTCTATGCGCAGTTCCTGCTCACCGGTCACTGGATGGGCGCAACGGACAAGCCCATCCGGCTGCCAATCTTGTCCGTGTACAGCATCCGCGGCGGCCACATTGCCGCGGATTCGACCTACTACGATCGCAAGGCGCCCTAGAAACCGGCTCAGGCTCGCCTGCAGGCGGCTATAAGCGTGGGTCGGTTGCCGCGTCGTTCACAGTCTTCGGCGAAGACGACCTGCTGATCGGCGGCGAGTACGGCAACAACGATGGCCCCTGGGATCTGCGCGAAGGCTACAGGAATGCTCGGCTCTTCAATTTGGACCCTTGCTACTGTCACGGTCCGAATGACTCAACCAAATCTCCCTTTGCTCGCCCACGAGCCTTCACCATAAGTGGCCTCCGGGTAATAGGATTGACCACGCTGAAGTCCTGAAACTCAAACATTTGTGCGTTCAGATCCGCTCCGGAAACCCACGCTTCAACCCACGAAAATAAAGTAAAGCTTGTGCGTGTCAGGTCCCCTGAACTCATTATCATGATGTGGTCATCCCCGGAACGCCTGTCCAAGCAGCACCAGGCTGCATCACCCAGGTCGCAAAAGGGCAGAATCTCCTGAGGCCACCGTTGGGAGCGAAGCGCGAGGTACAAAGTTGTCAGCGTTTTGCCGTCAAGATCGGTGTAGCCGCCGCCTACACCAAGTATCCCGCCGCCCGGTCCGAAGCCTCCATTTGCGACGCTCAGGTAGAGTCGCCTCAACAATAGCGGAAGCCCGAATCCAAGCGCGGCCTCCGCCGCGTGGATGGCCTCAACCGGCGCCGTCGCAAACAGTGGTGGTGCAGGCACTGTGCTCGCATCAATGCGCGACTTGGTATCACAAATCCTGAATCGAATGGCGGCCAACAGCTCTTGTTCTGTCACGTGCTTCCTGCGAGTGAGTGAATTCAAGCTTTCGGGGCCGCGGCGTAGCTGGTTTCCAGCATGACCGCCTGTATTCTTTCGATCAGTTCGGTCCGCAGGTTGCCAACACGGTAATCCGTCAGCGTTAATTCCTGCAGCTCGTGGAGTTTGTGTGGGTCCTGATGATCTGCCTGTTGGACACGAAGCGCCGTTGAGGTGAAGTCCCCTTCGAGCACCGGCGAGCCGGACTCCTGGATCAGTTTCGACAGCTTCACGACCTCGTTGAAGTAGTGACTCGCCAGGTCGGAATCCCGGGAGTTGAGGAAGATCGCATTTCGCAATCGGAACGCATTCATCTTTTGCTCCAACTCCCGCAGCTGACTGTCGTCCGGGCGCTGTGTTCTGATCGTGATGTGTGAGCCTTCAACTGTATTCCAGAGCTCTTCGTAGGCCGCATGGCGCTTTGCATCGAACGCGCGCCGTTTTTGCAACCGTTGCTCTGATGACCATCGCAAGTGGCCGAGCCACAGACCGAAAAGGGTGCCCAGCAATGCCAGCAATGCCGGGAGCGCGACTTTCACCATGTCGTCGGACATAGAACCCACCGTGCGCTACGAGGTCGAACTGCAATTGTGCGGCCTGCTGAGGTGGCTCCGCAAGAAGCCGCGTTTTCGGTAGAGTATCCGGGAAGCTCATGGGCCAAGCCAGTTCTTGACACGGATTTGCAAGGAGAAGCTCGATGGTGCAAGCACACTTCGCGACGCTTGCGAAATATAACAAGTGGGCCAATACCCGGCTTTACAGGATGGCCGGCGCTTTGCCCGACGAAGCATACCGACGGCATGTGGGGGCGTATTTCGGCAGCCTTCACGGTACGTTGAATCATCTGCTCACCGCTGACCGGATCTGGATGCGGCGCCTCACAGGAGTAGGTGAGCACCCGGTCAAACTGAACGCGACAGTGTGCGCTGACCTGCAGTCATTGCGCACTGCACGGGAAGCGGAAGACGAACGGATTGTGGATTTTGTCGACGGGCTGGAAGAGGGGCGGTTCGCGCAGCAGTGCGACTATCAAACACTGAACGGGACGCCGCAAAGACAGCCCATGGGGGAAATTCTCGCTCACCTGTTCAATCATCAGACACATCATCGTGGCCAGGCCCATATGATTCTGACCGTACTGGGCGTGGCGGAGCCCGATCCGCTCGATATGCTGGTCATGTTCCGTACGCTGTAGTTTGCAGCTGAACCGCATTCAGCCCTTGGAAAATCGCGTGGGCCTCGGCATGCTTCGACGCCACAATGCCCACCCCTGACCCCATCGAGCTGCCAAGCCGGCGACCTTCGGTATTTCTGAGCTACGCCTCGGAAGACCGCCAGGCGGCGCAAGTCATCAGGGACGCGCTGCCGGCCTTGGGCCTCGAAGTCTGGTACGACGAGAGTGAGCTGAATGGCGGAGATGCCTGGGACCAGAAGATCCGCAGGCAAATACGCGAATGCGACTTCTTCATGCCACTGGTCTCCGCCAAAACGGAAGCGCGTCATGAGGGCTATTTCCGCAGGGAGTGGCGTCTGGCAGTCGAGCGGACCCTCGATATGGCCGACGATCACACGTTTCTCCTGCCGATCGTCATCGATGACACGGACCAGGCCGTAGCCCGTGTGCCGGAGAAATTTCTCACGGTCCAATGGCTACGCCTTCCGGGAGGCCAGCCGACTGCCGCATTCGAGGCGCTGTGCCGGCGGCTGGTAACGGGCCAGGCCACGGGAATACAGCCTCCAAAGAAGGCATCGATCCAGCCTGCCAGAGCCGGTGGCCCGCAAGCGGTGGCCCGCGAGTTTCCCGAATTCCCGCGGGAAGAGGCGGGGCAGAAGGTACGCTTCTGGGCTCACGTCGGAGGATGGACGCTCCAGTCGGCGTGGATAGCCTTCCAGCGACTCCCCAAGTGGATCAGGATCATCGTCTATCTGTGGCTGTTCGTACTCTTGCTGTCCCGAGGGTGTGTCTCATCCCATGATCATCGGGAGAAAATTTCGCCTGCCACGAGCCGGAAGCTCAAAGAGATCTCGGATAACTATCAGGGTGGCTCGAACAAGGCCGATATCGCGAAGCTGGGCGCGATTATTTCGCGTGAGTTTTCCGACGAAACCGGCGGAATCCACAAGCGCAGCCCACTACTGGCGATTCCGTTCAATGCCCCGTCTGAGGATCCTGCCGCCCAAAAATTGGCAGACTCGATTTTCGCATTCGTGTACGGCAGAGTTTCCATATCCCATCACGGACGTGTGGGCTTGGCGGATAAGCCACTGCAGTCGCTAGATCCGGCAGCGGCCATAGAGCGCGGGCGCGAGAATCATTCGACTTATGTTCTCTATGGCGGAATTGATCGCGGATCCGCGGCGCAGGCATTTAATGTGAAGATCCTGTCCGTGGCGGACGGGTCCGTTGTGTGGTCGGAGTCCTACCCCGCGGCAGGCGCGGATCCGGCCAAAATCGCGGCGCAGGTCGATTCTCAACTGCCGACTCTGGAAGACGAGGACTAACGGCCTCCCCAGCCCTGAGGAGCGCTTAACCATCCGCGTGGCTGGCGGCCCTGGCTGCGGATCAGCGGCTGTGATTGAGGCTTCCGGCTGGCCGCTTGGCCGGAAGCCTGATCAGGCCGCGTATCAGTTTCTTGCCAATGAAGATTCGAAAGGTGTTGTCCAGGAGCAGATGGCGTGCCAGGGACGCGTAGTCGCGCTCCCTGCGGAAGCGCTCATAATCGGTTATCGCCGCCAACAATCTCACGGCTGCAGCCCGCTCACGCAGGCGGCGCACGAGCAGCGGATCGGAACGAATCCGCTCATCGTCCATGAGCGCCTTCGTATGCTCGTACATGAGGTGGTAGTTGATTGTGGTGCGTGAGAGATTTGAGCTGCGACCCGTATAGAGATAGCCCGCCTCGCGAACCAATGCATACCTCGCGCCATGCAGAAAGGCATCGACCATGAAGAGGTAGTCCTCCCCATGGCGCGAGGCCAGCGGATACCGAAGCGCGTGCTTTTGCAGGAAGGCGCGCCTGAAAATGGGCTTCAGCAGGCCCCAGTCGGCTTCGCCACGCCAAGGCCGGGCGCGGGCCAGGAAATCCTCGAACTGTACCAGTGAGTTGCCGGGCCCCTCGTCCAACACGGGCGCACCGACGCTCCGGGTCGCGGGCTTGTAGGGCCGAAAGTTGTCAACCACGACATCCGCGTTGCTCTCAACTGCAAACCGCAGCATTCCCTGCAGTCTTTGCGACATGAAGGCGTCGTCCGCATCCAACACCGCGATCCATTCGCCCCGTGCGGCATCCAGCCCGGCGTTTCTGGCCGCCGCAGGTCCGCCATTGCGCCTGAGCGTTATGAGCCGGATGCGGCTGTCAGCCATTGCGAGTTGCTGGACGACCTCCACGGTGTTGTCCGTGGAAGCGTCATCGACCACCAAAACCTCGAGCGGGGTCAGGGATTGCCGCAAGGCCGAGGCGACCGCACGCCCCACGAACCCTGCGGCATTGTAAGCGGCGATGAGTACCGTGACGGTGGGACCAGCCGGGGGGTCGCACGATTTCACTCTCACGCGCGGACACCCGTGGAGTAGTTATGCGTCAACTTGTCGTAAAGCCGTTCGAGCGATTGCGTGCAAGCGTCGAGGTCGAACACTTTCTCCATGTTGCGTCGGGCAGCCGACCCCATGGAGGAGGCGGTGCGCCCATCCTGCAGCACCTGCAGAATGCGGTTGCTCAGGGACGCAATGTCCTTTTCCTCGAAGGCGAAGCCTGTGACCCCATCGATGATGCCTTCGTGGGCTCCCCCTCTGGCGGAGGTGATGACCGGGATTCCACAAGCCTGCGCTTCAAGGATGACGATGGGAAGACCCTCTGCATCGCCATTCTCTGCCGTGACACTGGGTGAGCAAAGTACTCGCGTCTTCTGCATTTCCTCCCTGATCTGCTGACTGCTCAGGCCACCCAGGAAAGTGACGCCGAGTTGCAATTGCCTCGAGAGCTGCTCGAGTTTGGGGCGCAGCCGGCCATCGCCGACGATTACGAGCTCGGCGGCGGGAAGTTGCGATTTCACCATCTTAAATGCATGGATGAGGTACTCGACGCCTTTCTTCTCGACCAACCGGCCAACAAACAGAATACGCGGCGGGCGAAGTTCGATGGGCAGCCCGCTCGGCCGAAAGTTGCTCAGGTCCACTCCGATGTAGTGGACGGAGATCCGGTTGGCGGGAATTCCCCACTCCAGGGCGCGCTCTTTGATTGCTGCACTGACCGCAACGAAATGCACGCGCGGATCCGATGCCAGCCGCAGCAGGCGGCCAGGATATCGCCGCCGTGATGCCGATTGGGTCGGCAGCTGCCACCACTGTTTATGTATGTTGATGTCATATCCGTGTAGAGTCACGACAACCGGAACGTCGAAGCTGCGGATCCAATCCCAATGATCCACCGCGTCGGTGCCGAAATGAACATGTATGAGAGAGGCGGCCTGAGGCAACAACCGGCGGCGGATGCCGGGGGGTGCAAGGTGCAGCGATCTCAACAACTTGCGGTATGCCCGCCCGGGCAATGACGTAGTGGTGGGTAGCAGCTGTATGTCCATGTCCTCGACGGGCAAGCCAGGGATACGCTTCAGGCCCACGAGCACCGGCTTCCAACCTCTGTATGCCTGTGCCTGCTCTTTCACAAAAGTCTCGGAATAGGGCAGCAGCTCAGACCTGACCACGAGCAGTGTCTTGCGCTGGGCAGTGTCGGACAGCTGAGCTCGAGCAGGAGCGGATTTAGCGGTTGCGGTGGGTATCATGAAGCCTCGCATGCGGTACCTGCGGGCACTGCAGCAATCACCGTGCCGAGCGGCCTCCTGTTGGAGTGACCGTCATGAGCTTGGCGCTGTATGTCGCGACTTTGCGACGGCAAGCAACCGCGCGATTCAGCGCGGCGTGTACGTGAATTGCAGCGAGAGACCCCCAGCGTCCATGGGAGCCACATTGATCGCAAGCGGCATATTGCGATGGTAACGCCGGTTGAGTGTGAAGGCGCCTGTGGACACACCTATAGCGGTACCGGCCACGACATCCGACAACCAGTGTGCGTTTCCATGTAGGCGTGCGTATGCGATGCCGCTTGCCATTCCGAAACCGACGACGCGGCGTACCCACCGGTAGTCTTCTCCACCTGATTCGGCGAACACCGTGCCAATGGCGAATGCGGCCGACACGTGCAACGAAGGGAACGACGCGCCGCCTTTGTGCCAGTCATCGACGCGCAATGTCTCGTTCGGCCGCGCGCGCCCGGCAGCGTATTTGAAGACTTCCGTCGTGATCGAGCTCAACGCACCGGCCTCGAGCATCCGGTACGCCTCGATACGGCCGGAGGACTCATCGAGTATCCAGCCCAATGCCCACGTCCCAGCCACCAGCGCGGCCGCTGGCGCGGCATCGCGTGTGCTGTGGCGGTCCTTGCCATCGAGCACCGGGGTCTTACCGGCAAAATGATCACGCGCTCTGCCATCGAGCTCATGGGCGGCAGCCACGGCCGCGAGCGTGCCGCCGAACAACATCCAGTCGGTGCCATCCCACCGCAGCGGCGAGGTGAAATACAGCTTGGTGTCGGACCAGACATCCGAAAGCGTGAAATCTTCGGCGTGAATCGGCGCGGCGGCCGTGAGTCCCACCAGCATGACGCACGCTGTGTGGGTAATGGGGAGTTTGCGGGGTATCGTCAACTTCAAACCTCAAAAGCGTTTCGAAAAACCAATGGTTACTCCGTGCGGCAGGATCGCAACGCTGAAGGGTAGCTCCCGCTTCGCGGTCCAGTAGCCGATGCCGGATCCCAACAGCCACCCGGCAATCACGTCGGTTTGCCAGTGTGCATGACTCTTCAGCCGGGCTGTTGCATCATACAGCGGCAGCAACTCGAGTGCCCATATCCAGGGATGTTCACCGGCGTAGTGCACGATAAAGGGCGTGACGAAGCTCGCCTGCAACGCTACCTCGCCACTGGGAAAACTCTCGCAACAGCTGCCACGGAACCAGCGGTTCGGATTGTTGCCTTGATCGGGGCGCGCGCGCCCGATGGCCTTTTTCAACACGGTTGCCGTGACCGCGGTAATCACCGAGGAGTCGACCGTCTGCCAGAAGACGTGGCCGAGTTGATCGTCATTTCCGAGCCACAAGGCGCCGCCGATTTCGACTACGATGGTGCCGACCTCGAGTGCGGTTTGATTCTTCCGTGCCCAGATACCGCTCTGGTCAAACCCGATCTCGTGATCGATCCCCAGGGGTCCCCCACCTGCGTATGCACTGCCTCCGGCCAGTGCGAACAACAACAGTCCAAAATGCCAAAACCGCATCCTTTCCTCCGTAGCCTGCACGGCGTCCTGTCCGCGCCAGGAGCGCGCACGCCGCAGGCATTGGACGTCATGAACTTTGCGATGTAAAGTAATTTTTCGAAGTGCGGGTGGTCGGCAGGCGGGCGCGTATCCTATACTTTGTGGCGCCGAGCATGCGGAGTAACGCGATGAGTGAGCTTCGTCAGGCGCTTGCCGAGATCAGCGCTATCCGGACCCAGGTGGCCCGTGAGACGCAATTCCGGGGCTATGGGCCTCGCTCTACGGCGGCAAGTGGCGCGCTCGCGATCTTGGTGGCAAGCGCACAAGCGCTGTGGCTCAAGGCCACGCGGGGCGATGCACGCCTGTTCCTCATGGTGTGGGTCAGTACCGCGGTGGTGGCTGCCGGGATTTGCGCGTGGGAAACCTATATCCGCACACGCAAGGTTCATTTCGGCTTCTCCCGGGAGATGATCCAGGCGGCCATTGAGCAGTTTCTGCCGGCGATGGTCGTGGGCCTGATGCTCACGGTAGTGTTGGTGCAGGCCGCACCACGGGAACTGTGGATGCTGCCGGGGCTGTGGCAGCTGTCCTTCAGCCTGGGCATTTTCGCCTCCTGCCGCTTCATGCCCCGGCCGATGTTTGCCGTCGGACTGTGGTACCTGGTGGCGGGCCTTGCCTGTCTTGCCATCGAAGGAGGGCCGCACGAGCTGTCTCCATGGGCCATGGGGATTCCCTTCGGTATCGGGCAACTCTTCCTGGCGATGATCTTGAAATACGGCTACGAGGATTCCGTTGAAGAAAGACACACGTAAAGCACGCGCAGCGCCCTTCGCGTACGCGGGCCTCGACCGGTTGATACACGAGCACGCACGCTTGAGCGTGCTCACGTCCCTGATTACCAATCACCAGGGGCTTACCTTCAATGAGCTAAAGGAGCAGTGCGCGCTCACCGATGGAAATCTGAGCCGCCACCTGCAGGTGCTCGAGGAAGCGGGGCTCATCACCGTGTTCAAGGGCACGGAGCGCAACCGCCCGTTGACTGTATGCCGCGTCAGCTCACTGGGCCGCAAGCGATATATCGAGTATCTGACCGTTCTGGAACGCGTGGTGGTGGATGCTGCCGCCGCTGTAAACGGGGAATCTAGCGGCGGCCTTGGCGCGAAAGAAGCTCGCAGCTGACCACCCTGAGGGCCTGGATTTCCACTTGACGCTTTGTTAGACGTTTGCCCGCCGCGGAATCAATCGGTCGGATTGGCCGCGTGCCAACGGCAGCACGAGTCTATCTCAGGATCCGCATGACACCGTGGGTGTCCACGGAAAATTCGTGACCTCGCCAGGTGATGCGGGAGGTCCGAAGAGCGCGCCACCAGACCCACAGCAGCAGGATGTCGCGCGTCGGCACCAACCATAGATCCGCGAAATCCAGCCGCTCATCGCCCCAACGGGCGCAGACATACAGGGCCAGCCGCGCCAGCAACGTCACGGCGAACAGGGTCAGACTCAAAGTACCGAGCGTTGGCACCGAGAGCAGTATCGAAGCTCCCAGAAACGCGAACGGAACGCTGAAGCTGACGAACAGAAAGCGGAAACCCTGTGGCTGCAATGCCCGGATGGTCCGCATCCAGCGGATTTCGTGGCCCAGCAGATGATCCAGCGTCGGCTCGTTGTGCTCCGTGTGCGTCACATAGTCAGACAGCACGACGCGCAGGCCCAGTTCGCGTACACGCTCGCCGAGCTCGTAATCATCTGCCAGGTGATTGGCAATAGGCAACAGCCCGCCAATGGACTCCAGCGTACGCCGATGCAGACACAAGGTCTGACCGGACGCGAACCCTCGGTGGCCGAACAGCCAGGCGAGCAGCACGGAGGGGATGTACCAGTCGTTGATGTACATTGCACCGAGCCTGGACCACAGCCCGTTGCCGGGGACGCTGCGGTAGGTACAAGTCACCAGGCCCACGCCGTCCTCAGCGAGGGCGGCCGCAATCCGCTGCAGATAAGTTTCATCCACGTGGGCATCGCTGTCGACGATTGCAAGTACGTCATGGCTCGCGTACGGCAGCATGTTGATGAGGTTGCTGACCTTGCGATTCGACCCGTGTTGTTGCGCGTTGATTACGAGCCGGGCAGGAATGTCAGGAAATTCGCGCACCAGCTGTTGGACGATCCCGATGGCAGGATCAGCGGCATCGCGAACTCCGAAGACGATCTGATACTGCCGATACTCCTGCAGAAAAAACGACCGCAGATTCTCGTAAAGTCCGTCTTCGGCGCCGCACAGAGGCTTCAGCAGGGTCACTGCGGGGCTCGTTGCAGCCTCGCCGGCCGGCTTTGGCGCACGTAGTCTCCAGACCAGCACGGCGAGGAGCGCCACGAGCTGGTAACCGCACGCGGTGATCAGGCAGACCACACCGAGCGTGGCAAACAGATCGTGCGCAATCAACATTGACACCTCGGCGAAAGCGGCAACACCGTCGGCAGGCGCGTGCCCTTACACCTCATGGGTGCGCAGGAAGCGAAAGAACTCCACCCCCTCACGCAGCCGGCGGCGCATCATCTGCGGGCTGAGCAGCATCTCCCTGACGATTTCCCAGATCTTCGACGGCCGGAAGTAGAAGCGTTTGTAGAACTCTTCCATGCTGTGAAAGATCTGCTCCTTGGACAGATGCGGGTAGCTGATCACCGCCAGCTGCACTCCCTGATCATTCACCAGGTTGATATCCGGCTCATCCGGCAACCAACGATTCTCGATGGCTTGGGCGTATAACGCCGTGCCGGGGTAGGGAGCGGCGAGGGACACCTGGATGGTGTGCGGATTGATCTGCTGCGCAAAATCGATCGTCTTCTGAATCGTCTGCGTAGTCTCCCCAGGCAACCCCAGGATGAAGGTGCCGTGAATGAGGATACCGAGCCGGCGGCAATCAGCCGTGAAACGGGCGGCAATCTCAGTGCGTAGACCCTTCTTGATGTTGTGCAGAATCTGGTCGTCACCGGACTCATAGCCGACCAGGAGCAGCCGCAGCCCGTTGTCCTTCATGATCTTGAGCGTGTTGTACGGCACGTTCGCACGGGCATTGCAGCTCCAGGTCACACCGAGCTCACCCAGCCCGCGCGCGATCGCTTCGACCCGGGGCAGGTTGGCGGAATCGGTGAAGGTGTCATCATCAAACATGACCTCCTTGACTTCCGGCATGTTCTCCTTGATCCACCGCACCTCGGCGATGACGTTCTGCGCCGAGCGCGTACGATATCGATGGCCGCCGACGGTTTGGGGCCACAGACAGAAGGTGCACTTGGAGCGGCAACCACGGCCCGTATACAGGCTGACGTAGGGGTGCTTCAGATAGCCGATGGAGTAGTTCTTGATGGTGAGGTCGCGCTGATAGACCGGGGAGACGAATGGCAATTCATCCATGTCCTCGATCAGCGCCCGCGGCGGATTGCGGACGATCTCGCCGTTCGCATCGCGGTACGACAGTCCCTTCACCTCGGCCAACGGCCGGCCGGCCGCCACCTCCTGGCAGGTGTGGTCGAATTCCTCACCGCACACGAAGTCCACTGCGGGTGCTCCGCGGAGCGATCCGTTCGGGTCCACCATGGTCTTGGCTCCCACCAGACCGATGAGAATGCCGGGCTTGTCGGCTTTCAGCAGCGCAGCGAAGCGCGCATCGGTAGGGAAGGAGGGCGTGCTGGTATGCACGATGATGAGCTCGTAGTCACGGGCGATCGCGAGCGTCGCCTCCACACTCAGACGATCGGCAGGCGCGTCCAACAGGCGCGAATTCGGCACCAGGGCGGCCGGCTGCGCCAGCCAGGTCGGATACCAGAAGGAGTGAATCTCGCGCTTGGCCTGGTAGCGCGACCCTGCACCGCCGTCGAAGCCCTCGAAGGAGGGCGCCTGCAAAAACAGTGTCTTCAATTTGACGTCCCGTCCAAAATCGACTTTGTACGGCAAAGTAACGGACTGAGCTGCCGTGCGCAACCCATTTATCCTTTAGACGTTGCGACAAATCGAAAACAATCGATGTAGCGTGGTGGC